>ERZ835980.1038-NODE-1038-length-33604-cov-7.244478_pt1 | contig 33604 bp, 40 predicted proteins | sample MGYA00519943_ERZ835980 | MGnify/ENA primary metagenome ERZ835980 (study PRJEB31850, sample SAMEA3708791) | human gut metagenome | biome: human gut; feature: human-associated habitat; material: faeces | place: China | collected 2014 ... | reverse complement strand
CACAGTCAAGGCTTTCAACAATTCCACAGTCAAGGCTTGCAACAATTCCACAGTCAAGGCTTACGACAATTCCACAGTCGAGGCTTACGACAATTCCACAGTCGTAATCAGCCTTTTCAGCAACAACCGAAAAGACAACATAAAACTCTCCGACAACGCCACACTGAAAGATTGCAAAACAAAAACAATATATCAGTCAGGCAACTGGAAATTTGAAAAGGTGTGAGCCGGTATGAATAACAACAAAAAAAGCCGCACTGCTGGAACAGTAACGGCTGAACGTGCCGCAAAAAAACGGCACACCCACAAATTGCATATCAATTATAACACACTGTTTGAGATTTTGCAAGTAGTCGGATTCATATTTTTCACAGTTTTGCTGATAGTGGTTATTGCAAAATATGCAACAGCCCCGAAACCGCAGTACGAAGCGTTTGAACACCGTGTTTCTTCCGGTGAGACGTTATGGAGCATTGCTGAGAGGTACAAGCCCGACGGCGTGACTATGCAGGACTACATGGGCTGGGTTTATGCGCACAACGAAGGCGGTTTTATCTATCCCGGTGACGTGGTAATTATGGCTAAATAACATAAAGAAAGGATATTTTTCAAATGAGCATCAAAATAAATTCTCTCGAACTTGAGAGCGTAAAACGAATAAAGGCTGTAAAGCTTGAACCTTCAGCAAACGGACTTACCATTATCGGCGGAAAGAACGGACAGGGTAAAACAAGCGTGCTCGACGCTATATGCTGGGCACTCGGCGGCGACAGATACCGTCCGTCAAATCCTCAGAGAGACGGCGCTTACAACACCCCGAGTTTACATATAGAGCTTTCAAACGGAATTACCGTTGAACGTTCCGGAAAGAACAGTTCGCTCAAAGTTACCGACAAGGACGGAAACAGAGCCGGACAAAATCTTCTTAACAGTTTTATTGAAGAACTCGCACTCAATCTTCCTAAATTTATGGAGAGCACGTCAACCGAAAAGGCAAACACGCTTTTACAGATAATCGGCGTCGGCGACGAGCTATTAAAGCTTGAGATTGAGGAAAAGAAACTGTACAACGAACGTTATGCCGTCGGACGCATGGCAGAACAGAAAGAAAAATACGCTCTTGAACTTCCGCATTACGACGGTGTTCCAGCGTCCCCGGTCAGTGCCGGAGATCTTATAAAGCAGCAGCAGGACATTCTTGCCCAGAACGGCGAAAATCAACGAAAGCGCGAACGCGTAAAGCAGCTCGAAGCACAGAAAGAACTTTATCAAAAGCAATACGAGGAGATAAGCGAGAAACTCAAAAACGCCATTGCAGACCTTGAACTTGCACGTCTTTCGGCTGCCGAACTTAAAGACAGAAGCACGGAAGAACTCGAAAAGAACATTGCCGATATAGACGCGCTCAACATACGCATACGTGCAAATCTCGACCGCGAAAAGGCTTTTTCGGACAGTGAGGATTACAAGCGCCAGTATGCAGAATATACTTCTGCAATAAACGACATACGTTCAAAGCGCATAAAGCTGCTTGACAATGCAAATCTGCCTTTGCCGGGACTTTCGGTTGAGGACGGGGAGCTTATCTACAAAGGTAACAAGTGGGACTGTATGTCGGGTGCGGAACAGCTGAAAGTTGCGACGGCGATAGTACGCAAATTAAAGCCGGAATGCGGTTTTGTACTTCTCGACAAGCTTGAGCAGATGGACACCGACACATTGCAGGAGTTCGGAATGTGGCTTGAAAGCGAGGGCTTACAGGCAATAGCGACAAGAGTTTCAACAGGCGACGAATGCAGCGTTATCATTGAAGACGGCTGTGTTGCCGAAACCAAAGGTAATACCAATACAACGGCATGGACGGAAGGCAGGTTTTAAAAATGAGTTTTGAAATAACAAGCGGACGAATATCAAAAGCGCAGAAAGTAGTTATATACGGTCCGGAGGGAATAGGAAAAAGCACCTTTGCCGCACATTTTCCCGATCCGCTTTTCATAGATACGGAAAACGGCTCCGGCAATCTTGATGTAAGACGTTATCCGTGTCCGTCGAGCTGGACAATGCTTAAAGAGGAAGTATACGAAGTTGCTAAGACAAGGAACTGCAAAACGCTTGTAATAGACACCGTGGACTGGGCGGAAATGCTCTGCAAGGATTATGTTTGCTCGTCAAAGGGCAAGTCAGGCATTGAAGATTTCGGATACGGTGCCGGTTATGTATTTATGTACGAAGAGTTCGGGAAATTCTTAAATATTCTCGAAGACGTAATAAAAGCCGGGATAAACGTAGTATGTACGGCGCACGCACAGCTGCGCAAGTTTTCTCAGCCGGACGAGATCGGCGAATATGACCGCTGGGAATTAAAACTCAGCAAAAAGACCGGTGCTCAGATTTCGTCGCTTATCAAGGAATGGGCGGATATGCTTCTTTTCGCGAATTACAAGACTGTTGCCGTTGCGGTAAACAAGGACGGAACAAAATTCAAGGCGCAGGGCAATCAAAGAGTTATGTACACAACGCATCATGCGTGCTGGGACGCTAAGAACCGTTACGGTCTGCCCGACGAACTTCCGTTTTCGTATGACGCGATAGCTCACATATTTGCACAATCAGCCGCCGGTATTCAGGCGGCGTCTTCCACGGAAATTCCGGCGAATAACGCTCAGATTCCGCAGACGCCTGTACCGACATACTGGTTTGACGGCGAAAATCCGTACATGACAAACGACGGCAATCCTCCGCAAAGCTCAAAGCCTGTATTTTCCATTACCAAAGAGGAATACGACAGGCTCTGCGCGGCAAAACAGGCTGTAAACGCAAACGAATATCCTCCGGAAATACAGCCGGAAACACAGGCGCAAAGCGTTCCGCCGGCAACAGCGGTGACAGCCGACATTCCCGAAAGCCTTCCGCAGGCGCTGAGGGACCTTATGAGAAACAGCGGCGTTTCGGTCGGTGAAATACAGAGAGTAGTCGGCATGAAAGGATATTATCCGTCCGACACGCCTGTTGAAAACTATGATCCCGGCTTTGTAAACGGCGTTCTTGTCGGTGCGTGGGAACAGGTTTTTGACATGATAAAGCAAAACAGGGAACTTGATTCGATTCCCTTTTAAATGAATGTTTAAAAGAAAGACGAGGTATTTTTATTATGAATAACTACGGAGTACAGGACAACGGACACGAACTCGACTGGAACAGTACCATTGAACACGATTCGGAATTTGTTCTGCTTGACGAGGGCACATACGACTTTACCGTTTCGGGCTTCTCGCGTGCAAGGCACAACGGTTCCGAAAAGCTTCCGCCGTGCGCAAAAGCAGTGGTAACAATAAGGATAACAACGCCGAAAGCTACATGCGGTTATGTGGAGCTGACGCACAATCTGTTTCTTCACACCAAATGCGAAGGTATGCTTTGTGCGTTCTTTACCGCAATAGGCGAAAGAAAACACGGGGAAAAACTTGTAATGGACTGGAACAAGGTTATAGGTGCGCACGGGAAATGCGAAGTCGGTTTGCGCAAGTGGACAAGCAACAACGGCAATGAACTTACCTCCAACGAGATAAAGAAATTCATTGATCCCGAAAAGTACGTACCGCAGACAGCAGCTCAGCCGCAGACCGCGCCTTCGGGCACATTTATTCCGGGCAGGTTTTAATTCATGGAACTCAGACCGTACCAAAAAGAAGCAATGGACGCGGTCATAAACGAGTGGGACGGCAAGGGAACGGAAAAAACTCTTGTCGTCCTGCCGACAGGCTGTGGAAAGACCATTGTTTTTTCAAAAATAATTGAAAACCGCGTAAAACTCGGCAAACGCGTGCTTGTAATGGCTCATCGCGGAGAACTTCTCGAACAGGCTGCCGACAAGCTGTACAAGGCTACCGGACTTAAATGCGCAGTGGAAAAAGCTGAAAACAGCTGTATAGGCTCATGGTACAGAGTTGTTGTTGGTTCGGTACAGTCATTGCAGCGCGAGAAACGTCTGGAGCAGTTTGACGAGGGTTATTTTGACAATATCATAATAGACGAAGCGCATCACTGTCTGTCCGACGGATATATGCGCATTTTATCTCACTTTTCACACAGCAAGGTTCTCGGAGTTACGGCAACTCCCGACAGGGGAGATATGAAAAACTTGGGCGAGGTATTTGATTCTCTTGCGTATGAATATTCGCTGCCGCGTGCGATAAAGGAAGGTTATCTCTCTCCGATAAAGGCGCTTACGATTCCTTTAAAGCTCGATATAAGTTCTGTCGGCATATCCGGCGGAGATTTTAAGCCCGGAGAAATCGGCACGGCGCTCGATCCGTATCTTTTCGGAATTGCCGACGAAATGAAAAAAGTGTGTTCCGGCCGTAAGACAGTCGTGTTTCTGCCGCTTGTCAAAACGTCGCAGAAATTCCGCGATATACTGAATCTCAGAGGATTTAAGGCGGCGGAAGTAAACGGCGAGAGCAAAGACCGCGCAGAGGTGCTTGAAGATTTTGACAAAGGAAAATACAACGTACTTTGCAATTCAATGCTGCTTACCGAAGGCTGGGACTGCCCGAGCGTGGACTGCGTTGTTGTGCTGAGACCGACAAAAGTAAGAAGCCTGTATTCGCAAATGGTGGGACGCGGAACACGTCTTTGCGAGGGCAAAAAAGAATTGCTCTTGCTTGACTTTCTCTGGCACACCGAAAGACACGATCTCTGTCACCCGGCACATCTTATCGCACGCGACGACGAGGTAGCCGCAAGAATGGTGCAGAATGCGGAAAAAGCCGCGGAAAACGGCAATCCTTACCCGATCGACATTGAAGAAGCCGAATCCAAAGCCAGTGACGACGTGATTGCAAGCCGTGAGGAGGCTCTTGCGGCTACGCTCGAACAAATGAAACATAAAAAAAGCAAGCTTGTAGATCCTCTGCAATACGAGCTTTCAATCTGCGACGCGGATCTTGCAAATTACGTGCCTGCATTCGGTCACGAAATGCTGCCGGCAAGCAAAAAACAAATTGAAACGCTTGAAAAATTCGGCATATTCGCGTCCGAAATTCCGAATGCCGGCAAAGCCGAGCTTTTGCTAACAAAATTAAGAAAACGCGACGCTGCCGGACTTACGTCTCCGAAGCAGATACGCAAGCTTGAACAATACGGATTTCAGCACGTCGGCGAATGGCAAAAGGAGGACGCAAACAGATTGATAGGGCGTATCAGCGCAAACCGTTGGAGACTTCCGCCGGGCATAACTCCTTCGCTGTATGTACCGGGTGAGAACTGAGAGGTACAAAATGAACGACACCACAGAATTTATAACACAAATGCTTGAATATCTCGATCCTGCGATATTGTCATACGAAGAATGGTACAAAATCGGAATGAGCCTAAAGCAGGAGGGATTTTCGGTAAACGTCTGGGACGAATGGTCTAAGCGCGACGCAAAGCGTTATCACAGCGGAGAATGTATTTCCAAGTGGTCTACGTTCAACGGCAACGCAAAGCCCGTCACGGGCGGCACTATCTACGATATAGCGTCCTCATACGGCTTTAAGCCTGCCGAATCGCAGGGCTATGCGCTTGACTGGAACAGCACGATAGGCGCTCACGAAAAGTCCGACGATCTTGTTGTCATCAACCGCAACTGGCTTGAGGGCAAAGAGATAAAAGAACCCGAAAACTGGAATCCGAAAGAGGAGATTATCCGTTATCTTTCGATATTCGACAGTACGGAAAACGTCGGCTACGTTACCGAAGTATGGGAAAAAGACGGAAAGTTTATGCCGACTTCCGGAAGCTACGACAGAACCGCGGGACAGCTTATACAGGAACTTTCCAAAGTAACGGACATTTGCGACGTTTTCGGCGACTACAACAAAGCTGCCGGCGCATGGATACGGTTTAATCCTCTTGACGGAAAAGGCGTAAAAAACGACAACGTAACGGATTTCAGATATGCGCTTGTAGAGTCCGACAACATGGAGCTTGAAGAACAGCACGCTATTATACACGAGCTTGAACTTCCGGTCGCCATGCTCGTATATTCCGGCGGAAAGAGCATACACGCGATAGTTAAAATCGACGCCGGGAGTTACGACGAATACCGCAAGCGAGTTGATTATCTGTACCGCATATGCCAGAAGAACGGACTTAAGGTAGACGCGCAGAACAGAAATCCGTCAAGGCTCTCGCGTATGCCGGGATTTGAACGCGGCGGCAAAAAGCAGTTTATTATTGATTCCAACATAGGCAAAAGCTCGTTTACCGAGTGGCAGGAATGGATCGAGAGCGTAAACGACGACCTGCCCGATCCCGAAAGCCTTTGCGACGTATGGGACAATATGCCGGAGCTGTCGCCGTGCTTAATAGACGGCGTGCTCAGACAGGGACACAAAATGCTTATAGCAGGTCCTTCAAAAGCCGGCAAGTCGTTTGCGCTTATCGAGCTTTCAATCTCCATTGCGGAGGGGTTCGACTGGTTCGGCAAGGCTTGCGCGAAGGGACGCGTACTGTACATAAACTTAGAGCTTGACAGAGCGTCGTGCCTGCACCGTTTCCGCGACGTGTATACGGCACTTCACAAAGAGCCGCGCAACATATCAAACATTGACATATGGAATCTTCGCGGCAGCACCATTCCCATGGACAAGCTTGCGCCGAAGCTGATACGCCGTGCGCACAAGAAGGATTATATCGCCGTTATAATAGATCCCATTTACAAGGTCATTACCGGCGACGAAAACAGCGCGGAACAGATGTCATATTTCTGCAACCAGTTTGACAAGATATGCACGGAACTCGGAACGGCGGTCATATACTGCCACCACCATTCAAAAGGCTTGCAAGGCTCGAAAAAGAGCGTTGACCGTGCTTCGGGTTCGGGCGTATTCGCACGCGATCCCGACGCGCTTATCGACCTTACGGAGCTTGAACTGACGGACAGCATACGCGAAAGCGAAAACAACCGCATAGTCGAAGAAGCTGCCGTAAACTGGCTTAACAGGTATTCTCCCAGCTGGGAGGACAAGATACTGCGCGACGATTTATACAGCGAGAAAAAGGCATTTGAAGCCTGTAAGAACCTGTTTTCACCTGAGCTGTGCGCGGACATGGCGGCGTATGTTAAAGAGCTCAAGGCAAAGGCTGCGGCACGTACCGCATGGCGTATCGAAAGCACGCTGAGAGAGTTCCCGAAATTCGAGCCTATAAACGTGTGGTTTGACTATCCGCTGCACGTTATTGACGAAACGGGGAAGTTAGGGGATATAGATCCCGGTGCCGAACCATGGCAGAAAGCTATCAAGGCACGTGTGCCGAAAGAGATGAAAAAGGAAAAGCGCAATAACAAGTTTGAGATTGCATATTCCTCTCTTGAACTTTCCGGCGAGCCGATTACTGTCGAAGCTATGGCAAATGAAATGGGTGTTGCAAAGAACACGGTTTGGAGATATTTGAAAGAAAACGACGGTTTTGTAAGTCAACGTTCTATTGGAAATCAGCCGACAATTATAGTACGAAAAAGCAATTAAGATATGTTTTTGAGACATTGCACCCAAAACATAAAAATCATGTTTTTGAGACGTTGCACCAAAAACACTATATATAAATATATAAATTATGAAAAAGGCTTTGAGCTTGCCTTTTTCATTAATAACAATATTTATACCGCGCGAAAGGAGAAAAATTAAAAATGACAACGCAGTTTTTTCTGCCGCTGAAAAAGATCCCGACCGCTACGGCACAGGAACACAAAATCGCCGTTGTTAAAAACAAGCCGGTTATCTATCAGCCGCAAAAGCTTAAGGCAGTGAAAAGTCTGTTCAAGGCAAACCTTGCAAAACACGTTCCGAAAGAACCGTTCAAGGGTGCCGTCAGGCTTCAGGTGATGTGGTTATTTCCGATGGGAAAGTCACACGCCGACGGTGAGTTCAAAATCACACGTCCCGACACTGACAATCTGCAAAAATTATTCAAGGACGTTATGACGGAACTGCACTATTGGAAAGACGACGCTCAGGTATGCTCGGAGCATTGCGAAAAACGCTATGCGAAAATTACCGGCATATTTGTGGTGATTGAAAGCATATGACGCGCGACGAATATCTTACCAAGTGTTTCAAAGCTACGGTTCATCTCGGAGAACACTTGCGTTTCTGCGACGTCGATTGGAAACCCGACGAACTTGTATTATGCGACGGTATAAAGTACGTTCCGAAACTTTTACAGATAGGTTTCGACCGTAACGGCAAATCTATTTACACCGCCGTCTTACAGGACGTCAAAGCAAATTACAGCATTGTTGATGCTAAATTATGTGATGTGGAGGAATACAGGAATGGAAAAAGCAACGATATATGATTATGCGAGGTTCACGCGGGCACATTGTTTCGTCGGTGATGAGTGTGCGAGTTGTCCTTTGAAAAGTCTTTATTGCGGAATAAGGTACACGGGTTCGGAGGAATTTACAAAAATCAACGAAATAATCCTCAACTGGTGCAAGGAACACCCGATAAAGACAAGGCAAAGCGAGTTTCTGAAGATGTTTCCGAATGCTGATATATACAAAGGTGCTATTAATATTTGCCCTTGCAAAATAGATTGTGATTATGATTGCAAAAACAAAGAAAAATATGCGGATTTTGATTGCACTGGTTGCAAAAAAGCCTATTGGCTTGCGGAGGTAGACGAATGAAAGTATTAGTAGCTTGTGAGGAAAGTCAACGAGTATGCGCAGCGTTTCGTGAAAAAGGACACGAGGCATACAGCTGTGACATAATAGACCAAAGCGGAGGTCACCCCGAATGGCATATAATGCAAGATGTCTTACCATTGCTTGACGGCAATTGTGAATTTAAAACAACAGACGGGGTAAAGCATAAAATTGACGGTAAATGGAATTTAATTATAGCACATCCGCCGTGTACATATTTAAGCAATGCAGGGGCGATGCGGCTGTATCCTAAAAAGGGCGTATTAAATAAAGAAAGATATGAAAAAGGCTTAGAAGCAAAAGAGTTTTTCATGCATTTTTATACAACCGACTGCGAAAAAATGTGTATAGAAAACCCTATACCTACACGAATATGGGAATTACCTGAATACACGCAAATAATACAGCCGTATGAACACGGGCACCCATATAGTAAAAAAACTTGTTTATGGCTGCGCGGATTGCCGAACTTGCAGCCTACGAAACTCATAACTGAAAATGTAATTAGTTGGGTATCTGGTGGCAGCAAAGATAATCACGGAAATTCAAGAAAGCAATCGGGAACGAAAATAAGAAGTGCAAAAGAACGCAGTAAAACATTCCCCGGCATAGCCAAGGCTATGGTTGAACAATGGGGGTAAGGAGGTAGACGAAAATGACGCTAAATGAAAAAATAATAAATTTTATGGAAGCAATCAAAAACGCTTACAGAAGTGAAGAAAATCAAGTATCTTTACAGAAAATGCAACTGAATGATGACAATTTGACAGAGGATTTTGTAGCGATAGTGTATGCATTAAATATCTTTATGAGAGAAGTAACAGAGCAAGAATTTGATATTGTTGATTTTACGAATTTACTCAATAAACTTGTAGTGCAATATTTATTGCAACAGAAAGAGATAGACGAAAATGAGTGGGGCGGTACGAAAAATGAATAACGTTGCAAAAGAAAAAGCTCGTCGGCTTCGCTACAAAAAGGCGGCGCTTGCAAGACTCAACCTTGATACAATCCGTGATGAGCTATCTGAAATTTCGGAGAATTGCGATAATGTCCGATATTTCATTGAAGAAGACAGCGAAACCCTTCTTGCAGCATTGGACGGCGATGAAGAAGAGGAATACGAATTCAAAATGATGTTTTTCGATTTATCCGCAAAGTGTGACCGGCTAACCGAAGTGCTTTACGACGGTTATGTCACAGAATACTTTGATGATTTTCTTGTCGGTGTTGCCGGCAACAGATATGAGCTTGTCGGCTATGACGGTTATGAGGAAGACTATTACTCTCTTGTAAGCTATGACGGCGAAGCCGGGACAACGGAATCGGGGAAACGGCTCATACGGCTAACGAAAAACGAACTGATTTCTACGGCAGGGCAAGTATTTGGAATCGTAATGAGTTTTCTTGATATTACAAGCTGCTATGACAGTCTGAAAGCTGCGTTTGATATTTTGCGCGAGGACAACACATCGTACCTGAGAATCATAAAGGAGATAGACGAAGCCTACGACGCTGCGGACAAAGACGGATTTTATCCTTGGGACAATTCCACAAAAAGATTTGATGAGCTCATTGAACAGCTACCCGACAGGGCTTGGCTCGAATGAAAAAGCATTGAAAGGCGGTGCGGAGTAATGAAAGCGTATCAAGTATGCACAGACTGGAGCGACGGCACTGTTGGAATACCTATAAACATGGAGAGTGATTTTATATGAAAGTACGCATACCGGGACGGGACAAGCTGACATCCAAGATGAAAAAAGCTGCGGTTGACGCGTCTATCGAAGAGTTACGCGGGCTTATGCCGAAAGTAGTACGCAACGTCGAGGCAATTATCCTCTGGCAATTACACGAGCAATTCGGATTCGGCAAAAAGCGTTTATTACAGTTCTACAACGCGACGTCCGGCATGATTGACGGAATGCTTGACTACTACTGCTACGACACAGACGAGGCTGCGATATGGCTCTGCGAACGCAAGTTACGCGAACAGGTCGGCATTGACTTAGCAAACTTGAAAAGCCCGTTTTCTGCCAACATTAAAGTGAAATAGGGGGTGTATATATTGACGCTTGAAGAATTATCTTCGTATTACAAACTCAAACTGCTTATCGAAGTTTTGGAAAATGAACTTTTTGAAATTCGTGCAAAGGCTTACGGTGCAAAGACGGCTGTAGGATTTTCGGATATTCCCAGCGGAAAAGCAGTATCGGATAAAACCGGAAAATATGCGTCTGCCATTACGGAAAAAGAACGCAAAATGTCAGAACTGTATGAAGAAGCCGAGCAAAAGCGCGCAGAGATACTCGACTACATTCTTTTCACGGTAGCACAAAACGACGTTGTTGCTGCAGCAGTTATGCACTGGCGCTTTATAGGCTGTCTTGAATGGTTTAAAGTCGGGCAAAAAACAAATATGAGCGGCGACGCGGCACGAAAAATCTGCATGAGGTACATAAAAAATCACAAGAAATGAAAAATTGTCCGTTTTGTCCGCCGTACCTGTGGTATAATGCTATCATAGGAATGCAGGGGAAGCAGTAAAATGCTTTCCCTTTTTGTGCCGGACACTAATAGCCGGCGGTTGCGGTCGGAGGGACAGTTTTGAAAAGAGGTGATATTCCATAACAGACAGACAGCGTAAATTTGCCGATGAATACATCATCGACTGCAATGCAAGCCGTGCATACAGAGCGGCATACCCGAATATAAAAAGCGACGAAGTTGCGAGAAAATGCGGCAGCAGGCTGCTGACTTATGCAGACGTAAGAAACTATATCGACGAACAGCTTGAAAAGCTGCACAACGAAAAGACAGCCGACGCAGCTGAGGTTATGGAATATCTTACCGCCGTCATGCGCGGCGAGCACACGGAGAAAACATTGCAGCTTATCGGCGACGGTATGCAGAAAATTGCCGATATTGACGTTTCGGCAAAAGAACGCTTAAAGGCTGCGGAATTGCTCGGCAAGCGTTACGGCTTGTTTACCGACAAAGTAGACGTCGCAGGCGCTGTTCCGGTGGTGATTTCCGGAGATGACAAGCTCGAAGATTAAAAAAATATCTCTTCCGGAGGTTGTCGGCAAGGGCTACGGTACGTTTTGGAATTACAAAGGACGTTACAGGGTATGCAAAGGCTCACGTGCTTCCAAAAAATCCAAAACCACAGCACTTAATTCCATTGTACGCATTATGCAGTATCCGCAGAGCAATCTTCTTTGTGTGCGCAAGACTTACAGAACACTCAAAGACAGCTGCTTTACGGAACTTAAATGGGCAATCAACAGGTTATGTGTATCCGAATGGTGGGACATAAAGGAAAGTCCGCTTGAAATGACATACAGACCTACCGGACAGAAGATTTTATTCCGCGGTCTTGACGATCCGCTCAAAGTTACGTCTATTACCGTCGAGGTCGGCGTTCTATGCTGGCTTTGGATCGAGGAAGCCTACGAGATAAGCACACAGGCGGATTTTGACACGCTTGACGAAAGTATAAGAGGACAAGTCCCGGACGGACTGTTTAAACAAGTAACGCTCACGTTTAACCCGTGGAACGAACACCATTGGTTAAAGGGGCGTTTTTTTGATAATTCTGCGCCCGACGTCCTTGCAATGACTACAAACTATCTTTGCAATGAGTTTCTGGACGATACCGACAAAACCCTGTTCGAGAACATGAAAAAGAACAATCCGCGGCGTTACCGCGTTGCAGGACTTGGAGAATGGGGCATTGTTGACGGTCTTATATACGAGAACTGGGAAGAAAAAGCTTTCAGCACGGAAGAAATAAGCAAGATACCCGGCGTGCGCTCCATGTTCGGACTTGACTTCGGATATACAAACGATCCGACAGCGCTTTTTTGCGGTCTTATTGACGTAAACAGCAAAACAATATGGGTATTTGATGAAATATACAAGCGCGCCATGAGCAACGAGGATATTGCCAGAGATGTTACCGCCGCAGGCTATGCAAAAGAGCGCATACGCGCCGACAACGCAGAGCCTAAAAGTATTGCAAGGCTGTACGATCTCGGACTTTCGCATATACGCAAATCGAGAAAAGGAAAAGACAGCATTGCCAGCGGCATTGATTATCTGCAGGGCTTTCACATTATCATACACCCGCGCTGCACAAACTTTCTGACCGAAATAAGCAATTACACTTGGGCAACAGATCCCAAGACCGGTAAGAAGATTAACATTCCGATAGATGATTTTAACCACCTTATGGACGCAATGAGATACGCAGCGGAAGAATTTTCCGCAGGAAGCACTTACAGCTTTGACTAAAGGGAGGAGGGAGAAAAACGGTAACACTTAATTTATTTGACGATGTGCAGGACTTTTCCGGACTTCGCAAAAATATAACTCCCGGCATTACTGACAAAAAATTTATCGAGATTGAAATTGCACGCTGGATAACATCAAAAGAACGCGCGCAGCAGATAAACGCCGAACGCTATTATGAAGGCAAACAGGACATATTGACACGCAAACGAATGGTGATCGGCGAGGACGGCAAGCTTGTCCCGGTTGACAATCTTCCGAACAACCGCATTGTTGACAATCAATATGCCAAAATGGTTGACCAAAAGGCGAATTATCTTCTTGGAAAACCATTGACGTTTGACTCGGAAAACGACGCATACGGAAAAGCTCTGAGCGCTGTTTTTACGCCCAAAGTGCAAAGACAATTCAAGCTTGCCGCGGAAAAAGCCATAATAGGCGGAAAATGCTTTATAATGCCGTACTACAACGATAACGGTCAGTTCTCTTTTGAGCTGTTTCCGGCGCATGAAATACTGCCGTTCTGGGCTGATACGTCACACACCGAACTTGACTGCGCCGTGCATTTTTTTCAGGTATACGAGTATAAGAACGACGGCACAGAGAAAATCGTAGACAAAGCCGAAATCTTTCACGCCGGCGGAATAGAGCGTTTTATCTGGGAAAACGGATCGCTTATATACGACAACGACGCTCCGTCGGGTTCATACATCACGGTGTCGGACGGCAACTCAAAGCAGAAACCGTACAACTGGGAGAGGCTGCCGCTTATATGCTTTAAGAGAAACCACGGCGAAACGCCGCTTCTCAATTCCGTAAAGTGCTTACAGGACGCGTACAATCTGATTCTTTCCGATTTTGTAAACGGCATGGAGGAAAATGTACACAACACTGTTATTGTGCTGCACAATTACGACGGTGAAAATCTCGGCGAATTCAGACGCAATCTTGCCACATACGGCGCAGTAAAGGTCCGCAGCGTTGACGGAGTGAACGGCGACGTAAAAACGCTTGAAATAATCGTAAATGCCGAAAATTACAAAACCGTCATGAAGCTGCTTAAAGAGTCAATTATCGAAAATGCGCGCGGCTACGACGCCAAGGACGAACGGCTTTCCGGTACTCCTAATCAGATGAACATTCAGTCTATGTATTCCGATATAGACCTTGACGCAAACGGCATGGAAACAGAATTTCAGGCGGCTTTTGAGGATCTGATGTTCTTTGTGAACGCTCATCTGGCAAATACCGGCGCAGGCAACTTTATGGGTGAGCCTGTAAAGGTCATATTCAACCGCGACATACTTATAAACGAATCCGAAGCCATTAACAACTGCGGAAAGTCGCAGGGCATAATCAGCAAGGAAACAATCGTAAAACAGCACCCGTGGGTAGACGATCCCGTAAAGGAACTTGAACGCATTGAAAGCGAAAAAGCCGAGCAAGCTCAGATGAACGACGAGTACAGCGCTGCGGCATTCGGAATACTTTCGGAAAACGGCGCGGTAAGCACAAATGAATAATTCCGAATACTGGGCACGCCGCATAAGGATTGCCTCAGACGCGGTCGAAAACAGGGTTGTTGAAGATTACGTCAAAAATCTTGAAGAAGTGTACACCGCCGTGATCGCCGACGTGGAAAAGGGAATGCGGTCATGGTATCAGCGGTTTGCAAAAAACAATAAAATAGAATATGCCGACGCGCAAAGGCTGCTTAAATCCGACGAACTTGCGGAATTCAAATGGGACGTCAAACAGTACATAAAGTATGGCAAAGAACACGCTATAAACGGCAGCTGGGAAAAAGAACTTGAAAACGCTTCGGCGAGAGTTCACATATCGCGGCTTGAAAGCATTGAAATAGGACTCAGACAGCACGCTGAGGCTCTTGGTGCCATGCGCATAGAAAACACGTACAAAGCGGCAGAATACGCATTCACGGAGAGCTATAACCGCACGGCTTTTGAAATACAAAAGGGATTGGGCGTCGGCTGGTCTATGCAGGGCATTGACACACGAAAGCTTGAAAAACTGCTTGACAAGCCGTGGACTTCCGATGACATGACTTTTACCGCGCGTTGCTGGAAAGACAAAAAGGCGCTTGTCGATACCATAAACACGTCGCTTACACGCATGATTGCAACCGGCGATTCGCCCGAACGTGCCATAAAGGAAATATCAGAGCGTTTCAGAGTATCAAAGTATAACGCCGGGCGGCTTGTTATGACGGAAAGCGCGTATTTTTCAAGCGCTGCGCAAAAAGAGTGTTTCAACGAACTTGGGGTTGAGAGATACGAGATAGTCGGAACGTTTGACAAGCATATGTGCCCGATATGCGGACGGTTTAACGGCAAAGTGCTTGACATGAAAGAGTTCAAGGAGGGCATTACCGCACCGCCGTTTCACCCGAATTGCAGGTGCTGCACAGCTCCGTACTTTGAGGAACTTGAAGATGTCGGAAGGCGGTTTGCGAGGGACGTCAAGACCGGCAAGGCATATACCGTGCCGGGGAATACCACTTATGAACAGTGGAAACAAATGCAAAATGAAAAACATGGCGCAGATGTTGTTGACAAGTCACGCAAAATGGCGTATAATGATAGTGCTGACAGGGAACTGTTTGAGCATTATAAAGATTTGCTTGGAAAAAATGCACCGAAAAATTTTGCAGAATTTCAAGAAATTAAGTATAGTGTTGAGTGGGAATCTTTTAAGGCATACAGTCGGGCAATCAATACAGGTGAGCTTACACCGCTTGCCGATTTTGAACTTTATAAAGCTATCAGTAAAGAGATTGACGAAAAAATTGTTGGAATTGTTACGAGCAACAACATAAAAATCACAGGTAAATCTTATCATTGCATTGCCCGAACGATTGGTTCAATAGAACAAAAGAGAAACGGCGTGCAAGTTTCTGATATTTTGGACGCTTTAACAAGCAAAGAAGCAGAAATTCTTCCTGTTAAAGAATCAAATAACGGAAGAAGTCAAAAATTTAGAAACAAGGCGGTTGAAGTTTCGGTAAATCCTGATACTGGAAATATTATTCAAGTTAATCCGGTACATACAGGAAGAAAGAAGGCTAAATCATGATAGTAACAGCTAAGCAAATTGAGGTGTTGACGCCATACATTAACAACATAGAGGAACTTATTAAGTCTGACGATGTTGACGATGTGTTAGATGCAATAGACGCTGTAATTGTTGATAACATTCTTGCTAATAATGATGAACCGGATAGCGTGGGTATAAAGCTTCAAAAAGTTTATGATGAAATTTTTAATCAGAACTAAGTTCTTGAGCGGAAGAAGCAATTAAACTTGCTCTTAATAGGTTTAAAACCAATTACGGAATAGAATGGAGGCAGTTATGATGAAAATTTACTACTATGACGGTCATTATCCGGATAGCGAGTTTACGATTGAAGAGCTTGATGAGCAACTGGCTGCTTTAAAGAAAGAGTCAGACGCTATGACCGAATGGGAAAAGATTGATTAAGCTTTATAATTGATCGTCATAAAAAACAGTAAGCATTGTACAGAAACGTACAGTGCTTTTCTTATACTCAAATTACTGATTTAAGCATCGCGCAGAAAAGTTCCGGTGCTTTTTTCATACACAAAATTACCGCTTGCACGGCGGACAACAAGCAGTGCGCCGCAGTACGAGGACTGGCTCGAAAAAAAGGACGCGGAAAAGGAGACACAATGCTGGAATGGCTCAAAAATATTCTCGCAGACAATTACACCGAGGATATTGACAAGCAGATTTCACAGGAAATCGGCAAGAACTTTGTTTCAAAGTCCGATTTCAACACAAAGTCGGAGGCGCTCAAAGCCGCCGAAGAAACAATTAAGGAACGTGATACGCAGCTTGAAGAACTTAAGGCGTCTTCCGGAAACGCCGACGAACTTAAAGCGCAGATCGCAACCTTACAGACACAAAACGCCGACGCAAAAAAGAAGTATGACGCGGAGATCTCGCGTATAAGGCTTGATAATGCGGTTGACAAGGCACTGAGCGCGGCAAAAGCAAAAAACAATGTTGCCGCAAAAGCGCTGCTTGCCGAATTTTTAAGCGGTGCAAAGCTTTCCGACGACGGCAGCGTAAAAGGACTTGACGAGGAAATATCAAAGCTTGTAAAGTCCGAAAACACGTCGTTTATGTTTGAAAGCGCACAGGAACCCACGCACCAGATGTCCGGTATGCAGCCGGGGAATCCCGGTGGAAAGAAGCCGTCGGCGCAGAGCATGACGCTCGAAACATTACGAAAAATGCCGTCCGCGGAAAGATACAAATTTTCAAAAGAAAATCCCGAACGGTACAAAGAAATTTACAACGGAGGTTAATCTTTAATGGCACACACAATTTACGACAATTTTTATCTCTCGAACGAAGTAGAGGATCAGTACAATTCACATCTTGACCTTGAGCAGTTCTGCACTGTGGACAACTCGCTTGTCGGCGAAGCAGGCATGATACGCAAGGTAAACGTATATAAGGCTACAAGCGGCACCGAAAAGCTTACCGTAGGTCAGGGCAACACCAAGAGCATTCAGGTGGATTTCGAGCCTAAGACCTACGAAATTCTTCTTGCACAGAATAAGTTTGTTTACTACGACGAGCAGGAAATGGCAGATCCGGAGCTTGTTCCCGTCGGCACAAAGCACATGGGCACGGATATGTTCAACACTGTAAACGCCGACATTTACGCGGAGTTTGCAAAGACGCCTATTGTTTTCCCGACGCAGAAACTTGACTTTTCGGCATTCTGCGACGCACAGGCTCTTCTTCCGTATGAAAAGCCGCAGGACGTAAATATGTTCGCGTTTGTATGCGCAAAGGACAACGCCGAAATCAGAAAAGAACTCGGAATGTCCCTGCAGTACGTCGAAGCGTTTGCAAGAACCGGATACGTCGGCACCGTTGCCGGAATTAACATCTACAACAAAAAGGACGCAACGCCCGGCTCGGTTTACATTGCGACTAAGGAAGCCGTTAAGCTTTTCAACAAAAAAGGCACTGAGATTGAACAGGATCGCGACATCGACCACAGAATGAACACGATAGTTGCACGCAAGTATTACATTGCCGCTCTTTACGACGAAACCAAGGACGTAAGGCTGTTCAAGGGAGCTGCAACAGCTTCGACCGACACTACACCGTCAGCCGACAAGACATATTATGCGAAGATTGCAGGCAGCAACGGTTACATAAAGGTAACGCCCGAAGCGTCCGACAACCCGAAAACAAAGGGTTGGTTTGAAATAGCGTAAAAGCTATGGTAAGCGTAAATGACGTAAAGACACGTCTTGAAATGCTCGGGTACAAGCCGACGGACACAGACAATTCCGCGATTGAATACTGTACAGCCAAAGCCGGAAAGACTCTGACGGCACTCACCAACACAAGTGTGGTGCCCGACGGTCTTTTCTATGTTCATGTTGACATGGCAGCCGGCTTTTTTCTCAAAGACAAAAAGGCAAGCGGACAGCTTGACGGAGTATTCGATTTTACAGCACCGGCTCAGAGCATATCCGAGGGCGACATATCGGTAACGTTTGCGCAAGGTTCGGACGGTACTCCCGAAGAAAAGTTTAACGCTTTATGCGAAAAGCTTACAACACCCGACAATGCCGTTATTTTGCGTTACAGGAGGCTTTCATGGTAAACAGCGAATTGTATTCGGCAGCGTTAAAAAGTCTTTGGGACGGGAAATGCACGGTCACGGTAAGGCAAAACGGCACGGACAAAAAAACAGGGCGCGTCATACAGACAGAAAATGAAATTTATACGGACGTGCCCTGCCGTCTGTCTTATCAGAGCGTAAACAGTGCAGGAAGCGCCGAAAGCGCCGCAGAAAAGACGCAGAGTATAAAACTTTATGTTGACAAAAGTATCGACATACCCGAAGGCTCGAAAATCACGGTGACGCAAAACGGCACGTCGCAGGTATACGAGAGAAGCGGAGTACCGGCGGTATACTCGGTACACAAGCAGATACCGCTCGAATTATTTAAGGGGTGGGCATAATGCCAAGCTGGGGAAAAGCGGAATTTAAGCAGTTAAGGGAATTACGTGAAAAGCTCGGAAAGATTGAAAATATTGAACTTGACAAGTTTTGCGACCATATGTCAAAAAAGCTTGCGGCAATGTTGATTTCACTTGCCGTAAAGCGAACCCCGGTAGGCGTAAAACCCGAACTGACCGGCGAAAAGTTTGTTACAGCCGTTGGCAAAAGCGGCGAAAAAAAGAAGTTTCTTTCCGCAGAAGCTGCCCGTCTTGAACAATACTGGGGCAGTTATACGGGTGGCACGCTACGCAGAGGCTGGACATCGGAAACGGAAGAACAGGCAAAAAGCGGGAAAGGTTCGCCGACTGCGTCACAGATCTCCGAATATGCGAAAAACCTGTCCGTTCAAAAATCCGGAGGGTATTATATTATCCGGATTATAAACCCGGTGAAATATGCGAGCTACGTGGAATACGGTCACAGACAGACGCCCGGCAGATACGTTCCGGCACTCGGGAAGCAATTAAAAAAAGGCTGGGTAAACGGGCGGTACATGATGAGGTATTCCGAAGCGGATCTAAAAAAGAAAACTCCGGAGATTGTACAGCGAGAGCTTGAAAAATTCTTAAAGGAGGCGTTCGGCGGTGGCGAAAATTGATTACAATGCCGTCTTTGACGCGGTAACTCTTGCTTTACACGCTGCTTTTCCCGGTTCGGGAATATTCGGCGGAGAGGTAAAACAGGGGTTAAACAACGGCGATTTTATTGTCTTGCCGATGAACCCCGAAAACTCACGTGAAATGGGTTCGCGTTTTGCAAAAAGCGTGACGTTTGACGTGATATATTTTCCCTCTTTCGGCGAAGGTATGCGTGTGGAATGTCTTGAAAAAGCAGACATACTCGGCAGAGTGCTCGAAACCGTACAGACGTCCGGCGGCGACATTGTTCACTGCACGGAGTTTTCGTCTGAAATAAGCGACGACACGCTGCATTGTTTTGTGTCATATCCGTTCTTTACGTATTCGGCATATTTCGGCGAAGACAATACAATGGAAACATTAATTATTGAACAGGAGGTAAAACAAGATGACTGACAAAAAGAAAAGTGAAACCGAAGAGATTGTTTTTACCAAAGAACAGCTTATAAATTCGGACAGTTTTTTGAAATACAAAGACCTTTTAGGCGCTCTGCTTTCGGACGGCGAATCTTATACCGCAGAAGCAGCGTCGGAAATGATTGAAAATTACATGAAAGGAAAGGTAAACTGATATGGCATATGGGGGCGGAAGTTTCACGGCGCAGGACAAAGTGCTGTCCGGCGCATATATAAATTTTATAAGCCGTACAAATAGCAAGCAGAATATTGCACAGCGCGGAATTGTTGCTTGTCCTCTCACCTTGTCTTGGGGCGAAGAAGTAAAAATATTTGAAGTTACTGCGGAAGATTTTGAAAAGAACAGCATGAAACTGTTCGGATATGAATACACTGCCGACAACGCTGCAATGAGAGCGCTTCGCGAGGTATTCACACACGCAAAGACTGTGCTTTGTTACAGGCTCGGCACAGGTGTTGCGGCTCAGAACGCAAAGTACGGAAAGGCAAAATATCCGGGTGTTCTCGGAAATCAGATAAAAGTATCGGTTGCAGCAAACGTTGACAATACTTCGGCGTTTGACGTAAGCACGTATTTCGGCTCAGGGCTTGTTGACACGCAGACGGTAAAGAACATATCCGAGCTTAAAGCAAACGATTATGTTATCTGGAACAGTACCGGAACGCTTGCCGCAGACTCCGGAAGCCCTTTTACACAGGGTGCGGACGGAGAGATTACCGGAACTCATTATCAGAATTTCTTGAATGCAATCGAAAGCTATTATTACAACGTGCTGTGCTGTCCGGTAAGAAAAACATCCGACAGCGATACTCAAAGCGCGGCAACAATAAAGCTGTTTGAAAAATTCGCAAAGCGCATGAGAGATGAACTCGGAAAGAAAATACAGCTTTGCGCATATGAGCCGTCGGGCGATTATGAGGGTGTTGTCGGCGTATGGAACAATGCGTTTACAAAAGACGGCACTGCTTCAAACGAGCTTGTATACTGGGTATCCGGTGCGCTTGCCGCAGCCGACGTAAACGAATCGCTTACAAATACCGAATACGACGGAGAACTCGTCGTAAACACCGATTACACGCTTTCAGATCTTGAAAAGGCAATCTCGGACGGCAAATTCATGCTCCACAACGATAACGGCACAGTCAAGGTCCTCAAAGACATAAATTCGCTTGTGACCTATACTCAGACAAAAGGCGAAGATTTTTCCGACAATCAGACTGTAAGAATAATTGACCGCATTGCAATTGATACGTCGGTTCTGTTTAACGGGCAGTATCACGGCAAAGTGCCGAACAACGAATCTGGGCGCGAATCGCTTTGGAACGGTCTTGTGAAGCTTATGAAAGATCTTCAGTCTGTCGGCGCGATAGAAAACTTTGACGAAAAGACGGTAAAGACATCAGCCGGCGAGAAAAAGCGCGCCGTTACGGTGGATTTTGACGGCATTCAGCCCGTGAACACCATGGATCAGTTGTATATGCGCGTAATGATAGTATAAGAAACGGAGGAACAGAAAATTGTTTACTGATGGAATGAATACAAAGGATGCCGTAAACGCGAAATTTGCCGAAGTCTTTGCAAAAATCGACGGAAAACGCTATTCTGTCATGATGTGCAAAAAGTTTGAAGCAAAGGCGAATATTTCCACAAAGGAAGTACCGGTTCTCGGCAATCCCGTTGTCGGTGTAAAGGCGGTTTCGGTAAAAATCCCGTTTACCATGACAATATACAAGTGTACGGAGATATTCGACGACATTGTTTACAGCTTTATAAAGAACGGCGTAATGCCCGGATTTGAAATTCAGGTGTCAAACGAAGATCCGGCAACGTCTGTCGGAAGAAGCACCAAGACATACAACGATTGTGTGCTCGACGGAGACATATTGCTGTCGCTCGCCGATTCCGAGGGTAATTTTATCGAACAGGAAATAAGCGGTTACGCAAACGGATATACAAGCTCGTCAAAATTCACGAACCCGGACTATATGTAATACGGAGGTAAATATCATTGGCAAATACAACATTAGCTGCGTTTTTCGCGCAGAATGCAAAGCAGGTTGAAAACAAGAAAATTATCGCGTCGGAACGCTTTACCGACGAGAACGGGAAGCCCTTACAGTGGGAGATCAGGTGCATTTCCGCCTCCGAAAACCAGAAGATACGCAACGACAGCATACGTGACATACCCGTGCCCGGAAAGCGCGGACAGTTCACTCAGAAAGTCGATGTACCGCAGTATCAGGCAAAGATCGCGGTCAAATGCACGGTTTTCCCAGATCTCAACAATATTGAGCTGCAGGACAGTTACGGTGTCAAAAAAGCCGAAGATCTTATCTCGTCAATGCTTACTCCCGGCGAGTTTGACGAATATATTGCTCAGATACTTGACCTTTGCGGTTTCAAGGGTGCGGACGAGCTTACCGAAGAAGCAAAAAACTGATAACGGAGGGCGATCCGGAAGCGACTTACGCTTACTATGCTCTCCACAAATTCAAATGGAAACCGTCCGAGTATCTTGCGCTTGACGAATACGAAAAAGCTTTTGTAAGGGCGGCAATCGACATTCGTGCCGAGAATGAGAAAAAAGAGACGGCAAAACTGAAATAAATTACGGAGCGGTGCGGAAAATGCACTGCTCTTTGCTTTGGGAGGTGAATTCAAACGGGAAGAATACAATCTTCGCTTGTGTTGCACGACGGTATGTCTCCGGTGCTCAAAAAGATCACGTCGGCAATGAATTTAATGCTCAAGAATTTTGAGAACGTTCAGCGAGCGTCCGGTAATTCCGTCAATACGAAAGATTTTCGTGAAATGCACCAACTTCTTGACCAGTCAAACATTGAGCTTGACAAAATGGAAGATAACTGGAAAAAGTGCAATGAACAGCAAGATAAGTATAACGAAAAAATCAAAAAGGGTGAGTCTGCCGCGCAGGGACTTGCAGGCAAAATAGCCAAAATTGCCGGCGCGTATATGAGTGTAAACGCCGTAAAGGGACTTGTTACTGACGGAATAAACCTTGCAGACATTCAGATCGGCGCACAATCGCAGTTAAAAACCGTTACCGCAAACATGGGAACGGGCGATTATTACAACAAGATACTTCAAAAGGCGCAGGACATTCAAAGCGGCGGTATGTACGGCGACGAAGCCATGATCGCAGGAGCTGCGGAACTTGCAACGTACTTTACCGACGGCGACGCGATAACTTCCATGATGGACACGCTTATAAACTATGCAGCCGGTATGTCTGGCGGCGCGGAACTTGACAGCACCGCAATGACAAACTACGCTACAAATCTCGGTAAAATCATGGTCGGCTCATTTGACGCCATGAACGAAAAAGGCTTTAAATTTACCGAAACGCAGAAAGCCATTGTAAAAGGCACGGCAACTCATTCGCAGATAGTAAACGAGCTTGGTGCGGAATATGCCGACGTAAGCTCCGAAATGCAGGCTGCGGCGGTTATTAACTCCGTTATAGACGAAGGCTGGGCGAATATGTATGAAACTATGTCGCAGACACCAAAAGGACAAATAGCGTCGTTCAACAATATGCTCGGCGATGTTAAAGAGACTGTCGGCGCAGGGCTTTATCCGGCTGTGCTCGGATTTATGAACCTGTTTAACGAAAATTCGGGACAGATACAGGAATTTGCAAACTTATTTGTCCAAGGAGTCGGAAGAATTATAACGGTTATAACCGTGGCAACAAACGGAGCTTTGCGATTTGCGTCATTTATACAGGATAACTGGGGAATTATCGCACCCGTTATCTGGGGAATTGTTGCGGCACTCGGCGCATATTGCGGATACCAGTTAACGGTTAATGCAATTGAAACTGTCAGCACGGGTATAAAAATTGCTCTTGCGGCTGCTTCATATGCACACGCTGCGGCAACTCATGCACAAGTAAGCGCAACGGCAGCCGAAACAGCGGCACAGTACGGCTTAAACACCGCGCTGCTCGCTTGTCCTATTACGTGGATCATACTCGGAATTATCGCCGTAATTGCGGTAATATACGCTGCTGTGGGCGCGATAAATAAATTTGCCGGAACATCTTTGAGTGCAACGGGAATCATCTGTGCGTCGTTTTCGATATGCGGTGCTTTTATTGCAAATAGTTTTGTTGTCCCGACATGGAATCTCTTTGCGAAGTTTGCAAACTTTTTCGGAAATGTATTTAATAATCCCACTGCAGCCGTAAAAGTATTGTTTTACGATATGTGCCTTGAAATTCTCGGATATATCTCACATCTTGCGCACAGCATAGAGGATCTGTTAAACAAGATTCCAGGCATAAAAGTAAATATTACCGGCGGACTTGATAATTTTTACGACAGCCTTGAAAAAGCGCAGAGTAAGGTCAAAGACGAAAGCGGCTGGAAAGAATATGTTTCTAAAATGGACTATATTGACTACGGAGATGCCGCGAAAGCCGGCTACAACTTCGGCAAAGGCATTGACGCCAAGGTCGGCAGTCTTTTCAGCTACGACGCAGGAGAAATTTCGGATTTTGTAAGCGACGATTTTTCTTCAAATCTTGCCGACATTGCCGAAAGTTCGGACGCAACCGCAAAGAACACGTCGAAAAGTTCCGAAGAGCTTTCATACTTGCGCGATATAGCCGAAAAAGAAGCAATTAACCGGTTTACCACGGCTGAGATCAAAGTCGATATGACAGGCATGACAAACCGTATAGACAGCGACGCCGACGTAGACGGAATACTTTCAAAGCTGACGCGCGGTGTTGCCGACGCGCTTATTACGGCAGGAGAAGGAGTGTATTAAATGGCATATAAGTGTTATTTCTGCGGTGAAGAAATGCCGCAGACTCCGGACAAGCTGACTTTAAAGATAAACGGCAAAAACAAGACCGTTTCGCTGTTGTCCGGCAGTGAAATCAATATTCTTAAAGCGCCCGGACTTACGGACATTTCCGTAACGCTTGTTTTTCCGATGTTCACGGCGCAAAATGCTCCGGACTATTATCTTTCGCTTATGGAAAGCTTTATTACGGAGCGCAAGCCGACATACTTTAAAATAACAAGAGAATCACCCGACGGAAGGCGTTTGTTTTTCAACACTGATTTTAAAGTAAGCATTGAAAACTACAAGATTTCCGAAGAAGCGAAAAGTGGTTTTGATGTAAGCGTTGAAGTTTCAATGAAACAGTACCGCGATTACGGAACGACAAAAATAACCGTTGATTCCGACAACACCGCGGTAATTACAAAGGAACGCGAAAAAGACAACGCGCCGGGCAACAGCGGAAAATCCGACATGACTTATACCGTGCAAAAAGGCGATACGCTCTGGAGCATTGCACGCAAGTTCTACGGCGACGGTTCAAAATGCTACGCAATATACAACGCCAACACAGACGTTATTAAAAATCCGAATCTGATATACGCCGGAACCGTTATTACAATACCTAAAAGCACGGCGAACAATACGTATACCGCTACCAAAAGCAGCGGACGTGAAATAACACGCAACCGTCCGTTCGGCGGCTCAAAAATCGGTTTGCACGTCTCATCTTCGGGCACGGTTCACGGTGGAAGGACGGGCAGCTTTTGAAATACGAACTTGCAATATTTCACGAAAACTCGGTTTTTCTGCCGTGCGTCTGCGCCAGCGTGACTGTCGAGCAGGACCGAAAAGGACAGCCGGGAAAAATGAGTTTTTCTGTTATCAAAACTGACGGACTGGACTTTTCCGAGGGCGACGCGTGCCGTTTTTGCGTTGACGGAGTTACCGTATTCTTTGGCTTTGTCTTTGAAAAATCACGTTCGGGCAGTGATAACCGGATTATAAAAGCCGTCTGCTATGACCAGCTGTATTATTTAAAAAATAAGGACTGGTTCAAATATGAAAATAAAACCGCGTCAGAGGTAATACAAATGCTTGCGGACGACTTTGGACTTAACGCTGGAACCATTGCCGATACCGGATATAAAATACCGAGCAGAGTTGAGGATGGTAAAACGCTTTTCGACATTATTCAGAACGCGCTTGATGAAACGGTAAAGAATACCGGGAAAATGTATGTGCTGTACGACAAAGCCGGAAAGCTTACATTGTCTGACATCTCCGATATGAAACTCGGCACGCTTGTTTTTAACGATACTGCCGGTGATTTTGAATACAAGACAAGTATTGCCGGCAGCACATACAACAAGATACGTCTGCTGAAAGACGGCGCCGAGCCGGTGACGGTAAGGGACAGTGAAAATATAAAACGGTGGGGCGTTCTGCAATATGCCGAAAAGGTAAGCGACGACAACGTTAATCTGACGAGCATGGCAAATTCGCTGCTCGGATTGTACAACGCCAAGAGCAGAACGCTGACGGTAAAAAACGTACTCGGAGATGTCCGTGTGCGTGCCGGAACGCTGCTGCCGGTTGTTATGGATCTCGGAGATATGAAAATCTCAAATTATATGCTTGTCGAACAGGCAAAGCATACATTCACCGACAACAGCCATTTTATGGATCTGAAAGTGAGGGGAAACAATTTTGTCACTTGACGCAAACGAACTTGTGCGGCTTATAAAACAAGCTGCGATAGACGCCGTAAACGCTCACAATCCGATGTCCGTACTTACCGGCAAAGTCGAGAGCACAAGTCCGCTGAAAGTAAGCATAAACCCAAAAATTACGCTGTCCGGCGCGCAGCTTATACTTACGGGCGCTGTGAAAAATCGTAAAACCATTCTGCGCGATACGGACGGAATGTTACATACATATACCGTTGTAAATGCGCTCAAAGCCGGTGAAAACGTGGTGCTTATAATGTGTGACGGCGGACAGAAATATATAATTCTCGACAGAACGGGGGCGGTGACATGAGCGAAAGCTATCTTCCGCAGACAAGCGCGGACATTGACGCGCAGACGGATTTTTCAGCACTTGAAAATCCGGGATATACCTACCGTATAGACTTTGAAAAGAGCAGAATAAGCGGAAAAACCGACAAACGAGAGGCATTGTCGCAGACTATAAGGCTGATTCTCGGCACGGAACGGTACAAATACCCGATTTATTCGGAAAATTACGGCGTTGAACTTTCGGAATTGTACGGAAAGCCGTGCGACTACGTAAAAAGCGAATTGCCGAGGCGCATAACCCAAGCGCTTACGCAAGACGACCGGATAACTGACGTGTGCGATTTTGAATTTTCAAAGGAAGGGCACAAGCTGTCCGCAAGCTATGTTGTAAAAACAATATACGGAGATATTAAAGAAAGCACGGAGGTGATGATTTAGGTGTTTGAAAATATTACATATGAACAGCTTATGCAGGACGCATTGGCGAGCATAGACGGCAAATTCGACAAGCGCGAAGGCTCGCTGCTCTATGTATCACAGGCTCCGGCAATGTCGGAAATTGCAAGGCTCTATACAGCGCTTGATTTTGTTTTCAACGCGACATATATTGCAACTGCGCCGAGAGATTTTCTCATTGAACGCGCAGCCGACCGCGGTCTATATCCGAAAGACGCAAGCTTTGCGGTTTTTAAAATGTGTTTCAATACAGACGTTCCCGAAAACAGCCGCTTTTCGTATGAAAAGTACAATTTTACCGTTACGGAAAAAATCTGGAGCGATTCTGACGGCGTATATTACAAAGCCGTATGCGAAACTGCAGGCAGCGCACCGAACTCATGTATCGGTACGGCTGTACCGATCGAGTACATTGACGGGCTTACAAAGGCAGAGATAACCGAACTGCTTATTCCCGGAGACGACGAGGAAGAAACGGAAGTATTCCGCAAACGTGTAATGAATTCTCTGCAAAATCCGTCTTTCGGCGGAAATGCCGCAGATTACGAGAAAAAGGTTCTTAGCATTGACGGCGTTGAAGCCGTAAAGGTATATCCGGTGTGGAATTCAGACATATCTCCGTCAGCTCTTATACCGGGCGCAGAAGTCGCAAAATGGTACGGTGACACAATCAATACCATAAAGGACACAAATGTAAAAAAATGGCTTACAGCGGTCTATACGGCGTCGTCCGACAAGAAACTTACAGTCGGGGGAACCGTGCGCATAGTTTTTACGGCGTCAGGAAACACTGTCCCGGCAGATGAACTTATTAACACGGTACAGACCGAATTAGATCCTACGCAAAACGCGGGCGAAGGCTTGGGACTTGCACCGATAGGACACGTCGTAAAGGTTGAGGGAGTAAAAGAAAAAAGTATATCGGTAAGTACAAAGCTTACTTTTATCAGCTCAAAAACCTTTGACGAAGCAAAAACGGACATTAACAAGGCTGTTAAAGGATATTTTCAGGATCTTGCGGATACGTGGAAAGATACCGACGGAATAATTGTCAGAATATCTCAGCTTGAGAGCAGGATTTTATCCGAATGTTCTGATTATGTTGCGGATATTGCCGAAACAAAGCTTTGCGGAAAAGCCGAAAATCTTATACTGGACCGTGACAGCATACCTGTACTTGACGAGGACGGTGTGACAAATGCCGACTAAGCTTATCGAATATCTTCCGCCGGAATTTGCGAAAATAGCGGAATACAGCGAGCTTTGCAGAACCGAACAGCCTTTTTTTGACGATCTTTGGAAAGCGGCTCAGCTTATCTTAGACAATCAGTTCATAGACACTGCCGACGAAAACGGCGTGTGTATGTGGGAAAAGGAACTCGGAATAGTACCGCTTGCCGCGGACACGTTAGAGGAGCGAAAACAGCGCATAAAAGCCGCATGGACTTACGGTATTGTCTATACTTACAGGTGGCTTTGCGGCTGGCTGAAAGACTTTTCCGACAGTGCTGATGTAAAGGATTACACGCTGAATGTGAAACTGCCGTCCGGCTGCGATTATGCAAATATACTCGACACGCTGCGCCGGTATATTTCGGCAAACATAGCAATAAACCCGACAATCACACTCAAAGAATCGGATTTAAAGCTGTATGCCGGACTTGCGATCAGAACGTCGTTTGCAAGAAATATTTCCACAGCTGATACAGCAGAAACGATTGAAACTATCGCGCTGCTTGCGGACGAAAACGGGGATCTTCTTGCGGACGAGCAAAACAAAATTTTATACGAGGTGATAACTTAAATGAACGTTTCTCTTACGGCAGCCGGAAAAGCATTGCTGGTGCGTTTGCTTGCCGGTGAAAAAATCTCAATGTCAAAAATCAAAATAGGCAACGGAGCGCCGCAGGACATTGCCGAAGCGACAGCGCTTAACAATACCGTTATGGAGCTTGAAATTACCGATATGACAGCCGGAACGGAATATGTTACGCTGAAAACGTCTTTTTCAAACGGCGAAGTCGAGGCAGGTTTTCGCATAACCGAACTCGGAGTATTTGCGCTTGATCCGGACAATAACGAAAATGAAATATTATACGCATATGCATATGAGAGCGAGAGCGCGGCGGACTATGTTCCGAAAAACACAGAGCGAATTCTTGAAATGCAGCTTGACGTGCTTGTTTTTGTCGGCGATACTCAGAATGTTTCGGCAGCTATAAGCAGCTCCGCCGTCTACGTTTCAAAGAGTGATTTTGAGAAACATACAGAAAGTGCGGACAATCCTCACGGCGTAACCAAAGCGCAGATAGGTCTTTCAAACGTTGACAACACAGCGGACAAAGACAAGCCGATAAGTGACGCGACAAACGGCGAGCTTTTGAAAATAAAGACCTTGATTGGCTCATATTCAAATCAAATGAATCTGCATACATCATCGAAAAGCAATCCGCACAGGGTGACAGCCGAACAAGCAGGTGCCGCGCCGAAATCGCATACGCACAGTACGTCTGATATTAACTCCGGTATTCTTCCGGTAAACCGCGGCGGAACCGGCAAAAACAATATCGAAGATACTGCGGCTGCGCTTTGCGGAAAAGGCGGTATTCCGAAAGTAATTACCGGTACATACATAGGTACGGGCGAACATGGAACAAATCACCCGACAAGCATTGTTTTGGGTGCAGCGCCGAAAACAATAGTGGTGTCAAGCGGCAGCGGTTATTTTCTTGCCATTAACGGAGATACAAGCGCAAGCGTGAATGATATGTATTCCGTTTCATTAGAGTGGAGTGAAAACGGAGTATCTTGGTACAATACGAAAAATGCCACGTATCAGTACAATACCAAAGACAAAGAATACACATATTTTGCAATAATCTGACAGGAGGAAAAGAAAAATGGCAATTACACCGATTACGCAAAAAAGCGAGCCGGAAAACATAAGTACAAGCGCGCATTTAATCGGCACACAGGCGGACTCGGACGGAAAAGAAAAAGTCTACCGAATGCCGGTTGATAAACTCGGCAAGGTACACACCCACGCCCTTGCCGGCATAACTAAAGAGGACGTAGACCTCACGGCATACGGAGCTGTTTTACAGACATCGGGAAGTGCAAAGGATTATTACAGGTTTGAGCCTACGGAAAGTTTCGGAGACGAAGCAACACCGACACCCGAATACAGCTACACGGTATTTACAGCATCCGATCTTCCGTTATCGGCAAAGATAGAGCTTATCGGTTCTGACTACGACGGAAAAGACTGCATCGTTGTAAACGGTGCAGAGTACAAGTACGATCCAGTAACGCAAACAGAGCCGTTTGTACTGTACGAAACAATAACCGAACCTATCAAAATCAAGACAAATGCCGGAGATACGTACTTGAAAATTACAAAGTACACGGGGCAAAGCGGTTTTATTTCGGCTATGGAAAAAGCTGAGATTGCAGAGACGGCGGCAAAGGCTGAGTCTCTTGAAAAATCAAAAGCAAATGCAAAGAACTCAAACGGCGGTTTTAACGCGGGACAAAATTCGGCGAGCCTTGCAGGCGTTGCAATAGGTCAAAATGCAGCTACGAAGAATGGCGTTGCAATCGGCAAGGACGCAAATTCGGAGCACTGCCGCGACGCTGTTCAGATCGGCGCAGGAGAAAACAAAGAAAACGGCACCGTAAAATTCTACGACCACAAGCTTATGAACGCTGACGGCAGCATACCGGCGGAAAGGTATGTGCATGAACACGCGCTTGCAGGACTTGTTGAGACCGACGTTGATTTAACAACGTGTTCTTCTGGCAACGGCACTACCATATCGGAAATAATTACGAGCAACAGCCTTGCAGCAAGTGTCGGAACGATTACCGTAACCCTTGACGCCGACAAAACATATGTGGTTAAAGGCACTACGGATTCACATGGTCTGCAACTTAAAGTTGACGGCGTTATGATTGCAGAAGCAACTCCCGACAGCACAAACGTTCCTTTTGAATACAGCGGTAAAATCGGAGTTATGACTGCAAATTTTCCGGGCAGCGGAAGCGTTACATTCGAGACATTCAAAGAGATTACATCTCGCGACGGTTTCATGACGTCTGCCGACAAATCCAAGCTCAACGGACTCCCGAACGAGGTTTACAACAAAACAGAAATTGACGAAAAGCTTGTTCTTTCCGGAACAAACGAGGAAGATGTAGACCTTACAACTTGCGCCGTAACGGACGGCAATGGTTATGTCACAAGCAAGCAGCTTTCTGGAAGTGCGGACACATTCACAATCACGCTTGAAAAAGGCACAGAATACAAATTCAAAGGTAATCTCGAGGGTGCAGGTCTCAGCATTACCGTAAACGGCGAAATATTAACAACAACCGGTGACGACGTATCAAGTACAAGCACGTTTGAATACAGCGGTACTGTCGATTCAATGACAGTATATATCCCCGGAGGATATTGCACGTTTGACAATTTTATTGCCGTTAAGCGTGTAAACGGTTTCATGACGTCTGCCGACAAAGCAAAGCTTGACGGACTTCCGAACGACGCGTATTCAAAATCCGAAACCGACAGCAAGATAGACCTGCTCTCACTCAAAGCCGAAAAGAGCGGCGAAGCTTTAAGAATATCCGACGCGTGCGAACTGGAACAGACGGCAGACGTGAGCATTGCGAGCAAGAATCTGATTCCGGTCCTCAGTCCCTTAACAACAAAAACGCACAACGGCGTGACATACACCGTAGGCACAGACGGCTCGATTATGGCAAACGGCACCGTCGGAAGTAATGCCACCTTTTCGTATTTCTTTGCCTCAGTAAGTTTTCCAATGGTTACGGGAAAATATTATACGCTTTCGGGCTGCCCTCAAAACTCGCTTGGCGGAAAAGCAAGCTTAAGTATCGGAAATCCGCGCAACGGCAACGTTATCGACGGTTCGTTTGATAACGGTTCCGGAGTAACATTCAAGCTAACAACGGAGCTTACAGGCGGTTACGTCTGCGTAATTATGATCAGAGGCATTGGCACAACAGTTGAAAATCTCGTTTTCAAACCCCAGCTTGAACTCGGCACGTCAGCTACCGCCTACACTCCGCACGTTTCGGATATTTCATCTGCGTCGGTTAAAAAGTACGGCAAGAATCTGATTCCTTATCCGTATACCGATACAACAAAAACAGTAAATGGCGTAACTTTCACTGATAACGGTGACGCCGGTGTTACTGTGAGTGGCACTCCAACCGGATATGCAGACTTCGTTTTTGCCACGGTTTCGGTCAAACCGGGACAGACATACACATTGCTCAAAAACCAAACAGGCGCGAACAATGTCAGTTTTGTAATAAGCGAACGTACCAACCAATCCGCACAAAAAGAACATACGTCGGATTCTCCGCAAAATACTTTTACTTTCACGACGTCTGAAAGCACAGACAATCTGATTATCCGAATAAAACGTACCGCAAACAGCACAGCCTGTACGGGCACATTCAAGCCTCAGCTTGAACTCGGAAACGCTGCGACGGATTACGAGCCGTACAAAGCGCCCGTGACATACACACCCGACAGCGACGGAAAAGTATCGGGTGTTACGCTTGGTTCTGACACCGCAACGCTTACGACCGACACGGACGGAGTCATTATCAATGCAAAATACAAAAAGGACATAACAAAAGCGTTTGAAGAACTCGAAACAAAGCTTACAAACGCCATTCTGTCAAACGGAGGAAATGTATGATGTTTAACATGAGAGAATTTGTAAAGAGCGGATTTTTAAAGGCGGTCGGCAATATGCCCGACTTCTGGATAATCCTCAACGCCGCAGGCTGGAACGAAAAAGGCGTGCTTACCGAGGACGACCTTGCCGAGATCAACGCGGCGATAAACGTTAAGAACGTGCCGAGCGAATCCGACGCGGCGGACAATCCCGAAGAAACGGAGGAACAGGCGGTATGAAAGAGATATTCGACATAGCGCTTCACTGGCTGATACCGTTTATCTGCTGCGGTGCGATAACATGGGTTACGGGCTTTTACGGCAAAAACAAAGCAATGCGCGAGGGCGTGAGAAGTCTGCTCAGAGCCGAGATAATCCGGGCATACGAAAAGTACACCGAGCGCGGATACTGCCCGATATATGCAAGAGAGCCGCTGACGCGGGTATACGAGGCGTACCACGGAATGGGCGGAAACGGAACCGGCACG
>ERZ835980.1029-NODE-1029-length-33972-cov-5.961317_pt1 | contig 33972 bp, 27 predicted proteins | sample MGYA00519943_ERZ835980 | MGnify/ENA primary metagenome ERZ835980 (study PRJEB31850, sample SAMEA3708791) | human gut metagenome | biome: human gut; feature: human-associated habitat; material: faeces | place: China | collected 2014 ... | reverse complement strand
GACCCTCGCCCTTCGACGCGCCCTTGACCAGACCCGCGATGTCGACGAACTCAATGACGGCGGGGGTGAACTTCTTGGGGTTATGCTGGTCGCGCAGCCACTCGAGCCGCGCATCCGGCACGGACACGACGCCGACGTTCGGGTCGATGGTGCAGAACGCGTAGTTGTCCGCCGCAACGCCCGCGTTCGTGATGGCATTGAAAAGCGTGGATTTTCCGACATTCGGCAAGCCGACGATACCTAATTTCATTTTTCTTCACATCTCCTTTAATTTCAAGGGTTTTGAGGTTTCCTGATTGCCTCAGCGCACCAATTCCGCACCAATTTTTCGTTGACGCACCAATTATGCGCTTGCAGATTGATGGCTTTCAAATAGACGAATTGCTTCCGCCATTGAGTCGTCTGTAACATGAACGTACCGATCCATTGTGGTTTTTATGCTTGCATGCCCTAACAGTTTCTGCAGCACTTTCGGTTGCATCCCACTCTCAATCGCACGAGTTGCATAAGTATGCCGAAGTGCGTGCATACAAAAATGCTCAATTCCGGCTTCGTCACACAGCTTGTAAAGGTGGGTATCATAGGAACTATTCTTCGCCGGCTCCCCAGTACGGTAGTTGATAAAGACTAGATCTTTCATAACTAACGTCCCTGTTCTTCCAGTCCTGCGATCTATGTACTCCAGCACTTGCGAGAGAGTGTCCGATTCTTTTCTGGAATCGCGTTCATCATAACAGGATTTCAGAACAGCATACGCTCGATCCGTCAACGGAATCGTTCGATAGCTTTTCTCGGTTTTAGGCGGACCTGCACGCCAACATTTGTTTTTATGACGATATTCGAGCGTCTTATTGATTGTCAACGCGTGCTTTTTCCAGTCGATAGAATCCCATGTCAGTCCAATCAGCTCAGATGTCCGCAAACCGGTTTCGAGTAACAGAACATATTGTCTGTAGTTATGTGAGCGTTTTGCAGTTTCCAAAAAAATAGCCTGTTCTTCTCGTGTCAGGAAATGAATATCATCGACTGCGCGAACCGGTTTCGTATACCGAACACCATCCATCGGATGCTTTGCAATGATATCATTCATGATCGCAGAGCGAAACATTGTACCCATCGTGATGTATGTTTGCCGAATTGTTGAACCTGCATATTCGGTATCCATGCGATTGAGGACGGCCTTGCAGTGCATAGGTTTGACATCCGCAATTAACATGTTGCCGAGAACAGGTTGAATATTATGTGTGTAGCGTTCCTGATAATTCCGCCGGGTATTCGGTGCAAGGTCACAAATCAGATGATTCAGCCAAAACTCAAACCACACATCAACGGTCATATTAGGGTTGGCAACGACTAAATCATGCCGATCATTATACTGCTGATCGGCGAGCCAGTTTCGTGCTTCTGGAAGTGTGGAAAAATGCTTTTCTTTGCGTACACCATTTTTGCCGCAGAATCGTGCAGAATATTTTCCATCCTTTCTTTGGCAGATTCCTTTTCCACATTCCTTACCTTTTAGAGTTTTACCCATTATGAACTCCTTTCTTATGTACAAGAAAAAGAGCCCAACACATCTATTTCATTATAGAGCAGGACTCAGCTTTTTTCAACACACAGAGGTCAATTTTTATTCGCAGCAGCAATAACCGGCAGAAAATCAAATAATGAGATTTTCGCGTATAAATGTCTCAAATTCCTTGCGCTTAACAAGTTTGCGTGTTCCCACATAAAGAACAAAGGGGCAATTCGGCTGTTTCAGCATGGAATCAATTTTATTGATTCCGATGTTGCTATACTCTGCTGCCTCGCGAATGGTCAATAGCATCTTCAAATGAATTGGCAGCTTGCTTTCATTATCAAAATCCTCTCCTTGACCCTGAATAAAAGGTTTTGTCATATGATTTCCTCCAGATGTGAAAATGAAATTAGTTGTTTTTATAAGCCATCTGGCAGTCCGTTCCTACGCTCCGGTCAAGAGCGCGTATTGCAGTCGCTGCTGTGCAGCGCTAGGCCGTGGGTACGCTCATATCGTCGCATACTGTCCGCGGCTGCTGTATCTCCCTGCCAGATGGGTGTTCAGTTGTCAAGGTGCAATGCTTGAGAGTCTTTACACTTAAAAAATAGGAGCCGCTTCGACTTTTTCTGCACAACTGAGAAAAAATATTTTATATGCTATGATTTGTGATGGATCAAACACATATAGGAGGAACTTATTATGACCTACACAAAACAGGAAAAACAGAAGCTGAAACGGGTGATCGCCGTTTTTGCGGAGCGGCTGAAGGAAAGCGATGCCTTTGACCTTGTCTGGTCGGACAAGGTGGGATATGTCCTGCTGGATATTTCCACGAATTATGACTATGTGGATAGCGCGCGGCGCATTGAAACGGCAGAAGAACTATGCAGACTCATGCTGGAGGACATTGCGCTGGATGTGCTTTTGCTGACAGAAAACGAACATTCCATAGAAACAGCAGACCCGTTGGAGCGCGCTGAGATCGTGCGCCGTTGGCAGCCGTATTTTGAGCAGCTTCCGGAGTATGAATATCTCCGGGAAGAACTGACATCCGAGTGGCCGTAAGCCGCTGTTTCCTTGACAACCACAATATCTTGTGGTAAAGTTGGCTTGTAATTGAGATTTGTGCATACCGCTTGTGGCACGACAGCCGCAGCGTTCGGAGTATTCCGACTTGCACACGCATTGTCAGGCTTTTACGATTTCCGGTAGAATTGCCATGTCCGCAGGACAGGTTTCTGCCGGATTTCTTTTTTGGGCGCAACGCCCACAGATTGCGGGAATGACCGCGACGCAGAAGAATCTGCGCCGCAGGAAGTTCCCGTTCTTTTTTTGCCCAAATGCCGAAAGGCTTTGAGGATATATTTTTTGAGAAAGGCGGTAACCAAATGAAATCACGAAAGAAATGGCGTCCCGGAGGACGGCAGCGGCAGTCTGCAGCGTATCACCGCAAAGCGGTTCACGAGCGGAAGCGTGTGGTACGGCTGCGGGTGTGGAAGAAGGGAGAAAAGAATGGTGTTGTGGCTGAAGTATGAGCCGCAGGAGTTGGTAGATACAAGTAATCTGAGTAGCGAAGAATGGCTGTCCTATCGACGGCGGGGCATCGGCGGCAGCGACGCTGCGGCGATCCTCGGCATTTCGCCCTGGCGGACAGCACGGGATCTGTACTATGACAAGCTGAATGTTGTAAAGGCTGACATGGATGAAAACTGGGTCGCGCTGGAGATGGGACATCTGCTAGAGGATCTGGTTGCGCGGATTTTTGCGAAGAAAACCGGGCTGCATATCTTTCAGCGGAAGGTCATGTTCCAGCACCCGCTGTATCCGTGGATGCTGGCGGATCTGGACTACCTTGTGGAGCTTCCGGACGGCAGCAATGCCATTCTGGAGATCAAGACGACAAATTATAACGCCAGAGAAAACTGGTGGTACAACGGCGAGGAGATCGTTCCGGTGTACTACGAATCTCAGGGTCGGCATTATATGTCAGTCATGAATCTGGACAGGGTCTACTTCTGCTGCCTGTATGGAAACAATGAGGATGAGGTCATCATCCGGCATCTGGACCGGGACTATGCCTATGAGTCGGAGCTGATCGCGTTGGAGGATGCGTTCTGGAACGACCATGTGCAGAAGCACCAGCCACCGGACTATACGGAAAGCGGCGACCTTATCTTGCAGAGCTTGCAGAGGTGGAAAGGCATTGACCGGAGAGATTTGCCGTCGGCAGCGTTCGGTGCGCCGCAGCTTCCGCAGATCCATCAATATTTGCAGCTTCAGGAGCAGAAGAACGCACTTGCAAAACAGGTCACACAGCTGGATGCGCAGATGCAGCAGCTCAAGGGTCTGCTGGTCAGCGAACTGGATGGCAAAGATTGCGCAACCTGCGCGGACGGGGAACAAAGCTACGTTATTTCCTACAATCCCATTCGCAGGCAGGGCATCTCCAAGGATAATCTGGTTCGCTTGCGGGAGGTTTATCCGGAGATCTACGAGCAGTTTGTAGAAACGTCGGAGTCCAGACGGTTCAGCATCAAAATTGCGGCGCAGCCAGCCGCATAAGTGAGGTGAAAAAACGAATGATTGCAGTCTATGACAAGCTCATCTACTTCAATGAAGCCAGCAAATACACCATTCTTCGGATGCGCACGGATGATCCGTCCGTACCGGAAGAAGCTCGTTCCCAATATACGTTCCGAGACCGGATGCTTCGGTTCACCGCTGTCGGCTATGGACTGCCGCAGACGGATTCCGTTAAGTTGGAGATCGAGGGAGACTGGAAAGAGGGTAAGTACGGCCTGCAGCTCCATGTGGAGCACTGGCACGAGCTTGTGCCGCCGACAACGGAAGGACTTCTGAGCTATCTTTCGTCGGGTCTGCTCAAAGGCATCGGAGAAAGCACGGCCAAAAGCATTGTCCTGCGGTTCGGTACAGATACGCTCGACGTGCTGGAGTACCACCCGGAAAAGCTCTTGGAGATCCGCGGCATCACGGAGCAGAAGCTGGAAGAGATCAAGACGTGCTACGCGGAAAGCCGCGCCATGCGGGATATTATGGAGCTGCTGACGCCGTTTCAGGTCACGCCGGTAACGGCAATGAAGATCTATCAGCATTTCGGCCCCGCCTGCACGGATATCCTGCGAAAAAGCCCGTTCCGGCTCTGTGAAATATCCGGGTTTGGATTCAGGCGCGTCGATACGATCATCCGGAAGTCTGGCGGCGATCCGCACGACCCGGTTCGTATCCACGGCGCGATGATCTGCGCACTGGAAAACGCACGGCAGCATGGACATCTGTATCTGGAGGTCAATGCCTTGATCACAGAATCCCTGCAATTTCTCAATGAGCCGATCCCGCTGCCCCAGATGCAGGTCAGGCGCGCAGAGGTGGAGCAGAAATTGCAGCAGATGGCAGAAGATAACGAAATTGTTTCGGACGGCGGGCGACTATACCTTCCGCACATTTTCATGCAGGAGGTGGAGACCGCAGCAAAGGCGGCAGCCATGCTCATGGAGAGTACAGAAAAAATTGACGTGACGCTCCCGCTGGAACAGGTCAAGCAGAAGCTGGGTCTGCACTTGACAAAGCGGCAGAGCCGCGGCGTTGAGGTGGCGATGGAACGAAATCTCTCCATCATCACGGGCGGCCCCGGCACCGGCAAGACGACGGTGCTGAAAGCCATCATCGAGGTTTACCGGATTTTGCACCCCAAAAACCGCATCGTCCTCGCCGCGCCGACCGGCAAAGCCAGCCGACGCATGGCACAGAGCACCGGTATGCTGGAGGCGCTGACGCTGCACAGTCTGCTTGGCTTGCAGGGCGATTTTTGCAGCAAGGACAAGCAGGATAAGCCGCTGCAAGTTGATTTTCTGATCGTGGATGAGGCGTCCATGGTGGATATGTGGCTGGCGCATCAGCTGTTTACGCGCTTACAGAAGGACACGAAACTCCTGCTGTTGGGCGACGTCGATCAGCTGGAGAGCGTCGGTGCGGGCAACGTGTTCGCGGAGCTGATCGGAAGCGGCATCGTACCGGTGACGGTTCTCGATGAGATCTTCCGGCAATCCAAGGACAGCCTGATCGCCTACAACGCTAAATTCATCAACGAGGAAAACAGCAGCCTGTTCTATGGTCCGGATTTCCAGTTCGTCAAAGCAGAAAATCAGGAGGAAGCCGCAGCGCAGATCCAGACGCTCTATCTGCGGGAATTGCAGGATACGTCCATTGGACAGCTTCAGATCATCTCGCCCTACCGGACGGATGGAGAAGCGTCCTCCAACGGACTGAACGCGCTGATTCGCGAGACGGTCAATCCGCATACGGAAAAGATTCCGGAGCTTATGTTCGGAGAGCGTATTTTCCGCCTGCATGACCGTGTGATGCAGACCAAGAATAATTACAGTCTGGAAGGCTATGATTCCGCGTGCAGGCAAAAATTCAAGGGTGTGTTCAACGGCGACATCGGGAGCATCTGCAAGATCCTGCCCGATAAGCTGTGCGTGGATTATGATGGGCGCGTCGTGGAGTATTCCAAAACGCAGCTCGGCGATCTGGAACTGGCGTATGCCATTACGATCCACAAATCCATGGGATCGGAGTACGAAACGGTCATCATTCCCATTTTGATGGCGCACCGCATTTTGCTGACGAAGAACCTGATCTACACCGCCGTAACACGCGCAAAAAAGCGTGTGATTCTGGTCGGGCAGAAGCGTGCGCTGTTTCTGGCGATCCACTCCGGCAGAAAGGTCAAACGGAACACCTGCCTTGCCGAACGGATCTTAAAGTACAACCAGGTATTCAGACAAAAGGCTCTGCCGCAGGGCGCGACAGAGCAGAAATTGAAAAAAGCCGGTTAAGTTGAGATGAATGTGCAGAATTTGCGCAATCATCTCTTATTTTATTTATGGAAGGAGTTCTAAGAAATGAATGACAACAAATCCACCGTGATGAACAACGCCGCCGTGCAGCAGCTGCGCAAGGTGCCGGGCTTTGACCCGATGAAACTCCTGCGCAAAACGATCTCCGTCAAAACCGGGCACCCGGTCTGGAAGCTGGATCTCCGCTATAAGCGGCTCTGGTTCCGTCTGGCCTGCCCGAACGGGAGAATGCTCCTGAAGCCGCTGCGCATCAGCGACCAGCTGGCAATTATCGAAGCGCAGGTTTATTTCAGCAAGGACGATCCGGTTCCGGCCGCCAGCTTTACCTCCGAACAGCGCAGGGAGAATATCCCCGGTGGGGAATTTCTCCGTGCCGCGCAGGAGGATGCACTCAACATGGCGCTGGAAAACGCCGGCTTCGGTATCCAGTTCTGCGACGTGAGCCGCGACTACGGCGGCGAGCTGTTCGGTTCGGAAGTGCCGGTCCAAACGGAAGTCGAAGAAGCAGATGAAGCAGCGGTGGAAGCGCCCACCATGGCGGAAACAGGGCCGACCATAGAAGCTAATTCTGCACCCGCTGAACAGCCCGTCGAAGAAACAACGGCGCCTGTCGTGGAAGAAACGCCTGACCTTCATGTCGTGCCGCCACAGCAGGAAGAAGCTGCGGAAGAGCTTGCAGAACAGCCGCAGGCCGCGTCCTATACGGCAGATATGGATGTCAGCGAGATCACGCAGCGTATGACGGTGGACGAGGCAAAGGCCGTTGTGGTGCAGATCGGCACCTGCCGCGGCTGGACGCTCGAACAGGTCGCGCAGCGCCGCCCGGCGAGCCTCAAGTGGTACCTCTATGGCTGCGATCAGGCGGACAACATTCTCAAAGCCGCTGCATCTGTTCTGCTGGACAATCTGCAGCAGAAAGCCGGATGAAGCGTCAGGTTTGGATGAAAGGGTGTGACCGTTATCAAAGCCGGTTCTTCGCAGTTTCCGTTCCACATTACAGACATTGCAGCGCTGCTGCGGCTCAACATCCGCAGGCGCGGCCCGGACTTTCTGTATGTGGACTGCCCGCTTTGCGGCGATCATCGCGGCAAGCTCTACCTGAAAACGTCACGGGACGTGTGGCACTGTAATTACTGTCAGGAATCCGGCGGGATGCTGGCGCTCTATGCAAAGGTCTACGGTATCAGCAACGCGGACGCCTATCGGGAGATCTGCGAAGCACTCCAGACCGGAGATTACGGGCCGGAGTACCAGAGCTACCAGAACCGGCAGCCGCAGGAAATCGCGCAGTCGGCCAGGGCACCCCGGCAGGCGATCCATCAGACGCTTTCGATGCTGTTTTCCATGCTGTCGCTGACGCCGAAGCACCGTGCGCATCTGCGCGAGGTGCGCGGCCTGACGGACGACCAGATCGAACGGTTCGGCTTCAAAAGCACCCCGCCGCCCTATCTCTGCAAGAGCCTGACGGCGCGGCTTTTGAAGCAGGGGTGCACCCTGCAGGGCGTCCCCGGTTTTTATCTGGCAGAGGACGGCAGATGGACAGTGCGATTTGGAACACGCACGGCTGGGATTTTGATCCCAGCCAGAAGCGCGGACGGACTGGTCTGCGGCGCCCAGATCCGGCTGGATATCCCCATCCGGGAGGAAAATGCGCCCGCCGATAAGGAGGGCACGAAGTACCTCTGGCTGTCGTCGAGCAGCAAACCGATGGGGACATCCTCGGAAAGCCCCATCCACTTTGTTGGCGATCCGTGTTCCAGAGTGGTCTATGTGACGGAAGGGTTACTCAAGGCTGACATTTGCCATGCCTTGATGAACCGCACCTTTGCAGCAACTGCCGGAGCAAACAACGTGTCCAAGCTGGACGAGCTGTTTGCGTTCCTCAAAAAGAACGGCACGGAGGAGATCATCGAAGCGCAGGACATGGACAAGTATCGGAATGTTCACGTTGAGAAAGGTGCCTCCAAGATCTATCTGATGGCACGAAAGCACGGCCTGCAATGCCGCCGGCTGACATGGAATCCCAACTATAAGGGGTTAGATGACTGGCAGCTTGCGCTCCGGAAGAACGCTGGGAAAGCACCGAAAACAATGACGTTCCGGGAGCGGTATCTGCATGGTGCGTGCGAGGTTTCCGAGATAGACGCTTGCGTGGAACGATGGCACAAGGCACAGCCGGATGGTGTGCCCTTGCAGGCATACCTTGGCTTGCTGGACGAAGAATATCACGCTTTTCTGCAACCCGGCGGCAACGCACGGTTGGCAGAGCTTTTGAACGCACAGCGTAAGCAGCTCGGCTGCCGCATCTATCAGCTGGAGTTTACGGACACAGAGAAAACGAAACCGTTCGCATTCTCCGGGATCGACGCACTCCACAAGGCAGGCTTTCATCAGCCGCCCGCGAGTGAATACCGGCTGGTGCGTGATGAAGCGATATTTTGCCCAAAAGATGAGCCGGACTTGGCTGTGCTGGAGCGTGTATTTGACCACTATAACGGCAAGCTGCCCGCAGACTATCCGGGGCGCTGCATTGCACCATCTGATGTGCTGGAGCTGTACGATGCGGAAAAGCGGCGGTATTACTATCGGGATATGAAGCAGTTCGTGCCGGTGGCGTTTTCTCCGCTGCTGGCGCGGCCAATACAAAAATGAAGGGAGACAGCATATGAGAAAAATTACGGTTCTGGATTTCGCAAATCAGATCGGCGTTCTCAGCGACGAGGTTCCCGTAGTCGTGAAGACGGACAGGAAGGTCATCGGCCGCTTCCGCTGCTTATATGAGATACCGGAAACGGCCATGCCGGGGGTTCTTGAAGCAAAAATCGACCATGTCATTCTGCAATCTGACGAGATTACAATTCAGGTCAAGCTGAAAGCAGTCAGCACAAAAATATAGACAGGAGTGTGAACTATGGCAAACTATTGCTGCACGATTCGGACAAATTATTTCTATGTAAAAGATGAAGCAGAATTTCGCTCGTTTATGGAACAAGTCTATGGGTGCGAGGATACAATTGAGTTGTGGGAAAAACGCGATGATAGAGGCTGCACGATGTTTGGCTTTGGATGCTATGGCGGTATTGCAGGAATCCGGGATACGGATAACGATGAAGATTTAGAGGAAACCGCATTTGACAGATTCCTCGAAAAACTGCAGAAGTGTGTCGCAGAGGATGATGCCGTCATTATCATGGAGGCAGGAAGCGAAAAGATGCGCTACGTCGTTGGTACTGCGTTGATTCTTACCAGCAAAGTGTGTGAATGCATGGATGTTGCAGAGCTTGCAAAAAAGCGGGCGGCGGAATTACTGGCGATCCCGTCATGGAGAACCAAACTTATGTATTGAAGATGCCGCAGAAAGATCATACGGCGCTGGAAAACTTATGCGCATTTTGCCGCAGCCTTGGTGCGCACGTCCGCGAAGTACAGGACGGCGCCAGCTTTACGGCAATGCTCTGGGAGGATGCAGACAGCGTCAGTGAACGCGACGCCACTGAGATCCAGCGAAAAATCAGACGAAAGACCGCAGAATATCCGGGATTCGTGTGCTACTGCTTCGACGCATTCAGCACACTGATCTATCGGGTATAACACATGAATGGGCGCAGCAGAATCGCTGCGCCCATTTTCTATCAGAAAGGAGCTTTATCATGGGCGTATTTTCAGAGCTTGATCTGGAAAACCAGCAGACAGAATTGGACGGACACGATTCCAAAACGGCAGAAATGCAGACCTTGCAGGCAAAGCTGATCCAGCAGCACGAGCAGAAAAAAGCTGCCGCCGCTGCGGAAACGCCGGGCAAAGAGCCTGCGGCGGAGCCGGTTGCCAAAACGGAAGCAGCACCGGAAGATCCTGCGGCAGCGGAAACAGAGCGACGCCGTCGGCACGAGGAAGCAGAAACCAAACGGAAAGCGGAATGGGAGCGGCAGCAGGAGGAAAAACGTGCCGCAGAAACGGCAGCGATTGCCAAAATTGAGCAGATGAGCGAGACGGAGCTGGTCAAAGCGTCGATGGAGCGCATGAAAAAGGAAACCGAGCGGCTGACGCGGCGGAACCTCAAGGAGTGTGTTTCCGAGTATGTGCAGACGCTCTGTCTCAGTGATCCGGCGTTCGCGCGGATGGTCATGCACCCGCGCAAGAGTATGGCACATTGTCTGCAATTCATCAACCGGAAAGCGCGGGAGTATCTGCTTGCGGAAATGAAGGATAACGGCATGGAGCCGCAGCCAAACGGCATTTACGGCGGCGATGTGCCGGAGGATACCTGTTATGACTGGGCAGAGGAATATTTCCGGGATGCAAACGCCGAAGAGGATGAGATCAAGGAGGAACCGTTTGTTCCAAAACCGTATCCGGGTGCGCCAGTCAAATCCAAGCGTCAGCCCAAAAAGGAGAAGACAAAAGCTGAGACAAAGACTGCAAAACCGGAGCAGGTCATTCAAATGCCGCAGCCGGAGAAATCGCCCGATGAAGAACAGTTTTCTATGTTTGATCTGATGGGAGGCATGGCCGGATGATCGCTTATAAAGGAATGTGCCCAGGTATGGTCTGCCTTGGCTATCAGCTAAAGATGGGCTTGAATGTAACGGAAGAGGCAAATTGTCAGGCGAATGGGTTTCATTGCGCGGCAAACCCGATGGACTGCCTGCGCTATTATGGGGATTTTCAGAACTCGGAATACTATCTGGTTCGTCCGTGCGGCGATCTGGATGAGGATGCGGTAGATTCCAGAATCTCCTGCACGCAGCTCTGGGTGCTCCGAAAGCTGGAGCCACAGGAGTTTTTCCTGCATGCGCTTGCGTATATGGCAGACTATCCGCAGATGCCGGATGGCTGTGATGTCAAAAGAGAACGTGCGCAGGCATGGAATGGCTACGCCGTCGTGCGCGGCAAGCACCCGCGCGCAAAGGGCAAGCTCGGAGATATTCTGGCATTTGCCAGAGAAGCTGTGAACGGACCGAAGATCGAGCATCTTTCGCTGTGCGTGATCGACGGCAAGGAGCGTCTGCCGGATACCTGGTATGATGACAATTTTGAAGAATGTGAGGCGGTATAAACGAATGAAGCGAAAAGAATTAGAAAAATTGCCTGTTCTGCGGGCAACGACTGCGATGCTGAAGCAGGCGGAAAACGAACCGATGATAGAGAGCGGATATTTCCGAAAAGAACTGCGCTATGAACACGAGTACTACGCCAGATGCAAGCGGTTTGATCGGATTCTGAAGGTCGCAATCTATCTGACAAAAAATCTGGCTGCCGGCGGCAGAAAGCCAGTGTATGAGCTGTTTCTTGACTATGATGCGCAGGATTTCCTGACATACAGCTTTATGGAAAAGAAGTGGCGTACCGCGATGCTTCGCAATTTACCGCAGCAGGGATTTGGCATCTCTGACGCGCAGATCTCATCCCGTGATTCTGCTGTGATCGGTCAATATCTGCATTCCAAATGGGAGGCGATTGCGTCGATCTGGGAGTTTCAGGAAGAGATTCGGGAAAAGCAGCTTCTGGCCCGGCACAAGAAAGAAACCGATCCGTGGGATGCGGCAATGGCGCTTGTGCCTCCGCTTCCGAAGGACTGGGTCAGATGGGTCAGCAAGGTCGGCGTCGAGCAGAATTATATGTTCTATCAATATCGGCGCGACGGCGCCAAAACCGGCTATTGCAGCTACTGTGACCGTGAGGTTCCGATTCGGAATCCGAAGCACAATGCGGTTGCCAGATGCCCCAGATGCAGAAGAACGGTGCAGTTCAAATCCTTCGGCAAGATGGGCCGGCTGAGCACAGGGCGAAATATCCTGTATCTAATGCAGCCTTATCCGGGCGGCTTTGTGATCCGGGAATTTTGGGCGGAACGAACCCATGACAAAGAGAAATACAGGAATATCAAGGCATTTTACCATGAGTTCCGCCGCGCGATCTTTGACGCGGACGCAAAACCGGTGCAGGCATTTTACTGGGGTGTTTATAAGCAGCGCGCATCGCGTTGGATCAAAGGCTGCAACTGCAGTGTGGGATATTACCCGGATGAAAGCGGACGCGTGTATGGGAAAACGATCCCGTACCTTGCCAAAACCTGCTTGCAGCGGACCGGTCTCCCGGAACTGATTCATGCAAACATGAAGACGGACCCGGAAAAATATCTTGTCGTACTGAAAAGGATACCGAATTTGGAGCAGCTGACAAAAGCCGGTCTGTTCCGGCTTGCGGCGGAATGCACACAGGATTACTACGGCATGGAACAGATTTTTCAGAGGGCACCTGCACAAAAAGGGCTTGCGCCCAAACTTGGCCTGAATCGGCTGGAGCTTGCACGGCTGCGGAAGAATCAGGGCGGGCGTGCATTTCTGGAATGGCTGCAATTTGAAAAGCAGACAGGAAAGCCGATCTCAGATTTTGCGATCCAGTGGATGTGCAAGGAACATATTGACCCGCAGCAGCTGCAATTCATTGCAGATCGGATGCGCTATGGGCAGATCCAGCATTACCTGAACAGGCAGATGCAGGAACTGAATTTGAGCAGCGAACGTGTCATTGAACTGTGGCGGGACTACCTTTCCATGGCGTTCCGCTTCGGTTATGACACAAACGACCCCATCGTGTATCGTGTACGCAAACTTCTGCAGCGGCATGACGAATTGGCCGCCCGCGGAGAGGAAAAGCAGTTGACCCTCCGTGCCGGAGAGATCCTACAGACATATCCGCATATAGAGCAGAATCTGCAGGCGATCCGGGAGAAGTTTGCGTTCACAGGGAAGCAGTTCCAAATTCAGGTTCCGAATAAGCTGGAAGATATTTTCATGGACAGCCGGAAGCTCTGCCACTGCATTGCCAACAGTGATGTTTACTGGGAGCGTATGGAGCGCAGGGAAAGCTATCTGCTGTTTCTGAGAAAGACAGCCGAACCGGACACCCCCTATTATACCGTAGAGGCAGAGCCGGGCGGCACGGTACGGCAGGTCCGCACCCAGTATAATCGCCAGAATGACGATATTGGCGAGGTGCGCGCATTCCTGAAGATCTGGCAGAAGCAGCTTGCCAAGCGGCTGACGCAGAAAGATAAGCAGCTTGCGGCAGACAGCCATGAACTGCGCATCAAAGAACTGGTGCAGCTGCGGAATGATCAGGTCACGATTCACACGGGCGACCTTGCAGGTCGGCTGCTTGTGGATGTGCTGACAGAAGATCTGATGGAAGCGGCATAACAAAAACGGAGTGGGAGCGCAGCGGCGCTTCCACTCCCATAGAAAGGACTGAAAACATGGATCATATCACAGAAGCGTTTTACAACGTCATGTACCAATACAGGTTGGCCTTTACGCCGGACGGCGTGCAGGCAAACCTCGACCTGTGGCGGCAGCAGAAAACGCCACTTTTGGAGCTGCTGCGCCGCCACCCGAACTGGCGGGAGCAGGAGCTTGCGGTCGTGTTCGATCTATCCGAGCAGCGGCAGCTTGACCGGGCCTGCGTGGACGAAACAAAATTTGAAATGTTGACGCTCGCGGAGGAAGCGGGATTGACCGGCGAACGGCTGGAAGAATTCCGGGACGCGCTGGACGCTGCGACGGCGGATTATACGACCGTTCCGGATGAATCCCGGCTGCCGGTGATCCGGAACCGTGGACATATCAAGTGCGACGCTGGCATGAAGGCAAGCCGCATCATCAATCGGCTGTGCGCAAAATTCGGCATCGACCAATATGAAACAGAGAGGGAGCTTGGACACGGGGATACGCTCCATACCGCACGAGTCAAGCCCTACAACGCGGTTTTCGCGCGGCTGGCCGACGCGCTCAATCCGGTGCGGATCAGCAAGACCGGCGTTCTATCCGTTCATCCGTGCGACTTTTTGGAGATGTCAGCGAAGAAAAACGCATGGCATTCCTGTCACTGTTTAGCAGACGGTGGATGGCGGGCCGGCTGTCAGTCTTATATGGGCGACGGCGTGAGCATGGTATTCTTTACGGTCGACGATGGCGTCAAAGAGCAGTTCTACCGCGCGCCGAGACTGACGCGGCAGATTTTCTGCTATCGGGACGGTGTGCTGCTGCAATCAAGACTATATCCGCAGAATGACGACGATGTGCGAAAGCTCTACCGGAGCATGGTGCAAAGCGTGATCGCAAGATGCCTTGGCCTGCCGAATCTCTGGAAAACGAATCCGACACTTACGGAAATCCGACCTTATTGGACAACCGTGCAGGGTAGCCTGCATTACACAGATTATGAAAATGGCTACGCCGCGCTTTCGCTAATGAAGGGCTACGGAAACTACGGTCATTTGGAAATTGGAAGCGCATCGCGCTGCGTTGGCTGCGGCCGGCCCTATGATCGACACAACTCAACGCACTGCGGCGAATGTGAAGACATGTGTGTTTGCAAGGCGTGCGGAAGTGTGGTTCCGAAAAACAGCGGCCATTTTTTAGACGGCGACGGATTTTACTGCGCGGAGTGTATGCAGCCGTGCAGCTGCTGTGGGAAACTGCTTCCGAGAGAAGCGCTGCGGCCGGTGCTCAACCGGCGCGGGCAGACAAATCAGCTTTGCCCATCCTGTGGAGAAGCAGAGCTGGCAAATTGCCGTACCTGTGCGGCACGTAGTTGTTGTAAGGATTTGCGCGGCTTGCTGTTTTGCAAGAGAAGCCGCTATACACAAGTAGAATTGGAGGAACAATATGCGTAATTTATATGAGCAGTGCTTAAAGCTGACGCAGTTTGCGGCGATGGAGTTTGAAGAGATTTTTCAGTTTTCACAGGAACGTCTCAAGCAGGCGTTAGAAACAGAGTTGATTGAGAACGGGTATACCGTGCAGAAGCAAAAAGGCTTTTTGTACGCAAAAGGAACGACACCTGTTCTGCTGGTTGCGCATCTGGACACGGTCCATCGCACACAACCGGAAACGATCTGCTATTCCGCAGACGGCACGGTCATGATGTCACCGCAGGGAATTGGCGGCGACGACCGGGCAGGCGTGTATATGATCCTGCGCCTGATTCAGAGTGTCCATTGTCATGTCCTCTTCTGCGAGGACGAGGAAACCGGCGGACACGGGGCACGTGCCTTTACAAAGTCCGGAATCAAACCGGACGTCAATTATATCGTGGAGTTGGATCGCACGGGCAGCAACGACGCGGTATTCTATCAATGCCGCAACCGGCAGTTCGAGCGACATATCAACAGCTTTGGCTTCCAGACAGCGTTCGGAAGCTTCAGCGACATTTCCATTTTGGCGCCGCATCTGAATCTTGCCGCGGTCAACCTCAGCACCGGCTATTACCACGCGCACCAGCCGGGAGAATATGTCCGGTTGGACAAGGTGGAGGAGTTGATCGGCCGTGTGGAGAAGCTCCTGCAAACGAAAACGGAACGGCTTTCTTACACGCAGAAGTTTACGGCAAGAAAGCTGGGTGAACCAAACGATTTGCAGCGGAAACGGCTCATTGCATTGTCTGACGCGCATATTGTCCGGATCAATCATCAGAATATTGCCGACGGCCGCGGATATTTTATGGACATAAGCGGCAGAATTTATCTCTATCTTGATGAATGTGACCGCATGGTACATATCGGAGACGCAGAAGCACTTTGCATGGACGGCTCTGCCGCTGCGTATCAGGCGGGGCAAGCGAAAGAATACAAGACCATAGAAATGGAAGAAGCCATGCGTCTGCTGGAGCAGGAGCGCGCGGCGGGATAATATGCCGCCCACCCTGCAAACAGGCATCCATCTGCTTGCAGGGTGGGCATACTTCTGATATAATAACTAAAGTTGTAAAGGAGGCGGGACGATGATAAACGGATGGATCATGAGCGGAGATACTGCGGTTGCGTCCTTTCATGGCAGAGTTGTAACACCGATTCTGCCGGAGCGATGCCCGCTTTGCTTCCAAAAGGGTGGAGACCTCGAAATGTGGCTGGAATCAAGAGCCATTGACCGTCACCGCACAAACAGCAGAATACTGAAGCGGATTTTGCGTCTTGGCGATACATCCGATCTGAACACGGCGCTCCATGTGCATGGCGCAACGATCACGGACAATTACTGGGTCAAGACGGAGGATGAAGCCAATCTTACATGGGCGGATGTTGGCTTCCGGGAAAATTATTTTGCCGACCTGGCACTCAGCGGCCGGTTTAGCAGCATCGCAAAGAATTACACGCCAAAGGAGCTGCGCACGGCAACACCGGAGCTGACGAACATCGGTAGCTACGAAAAATGCTGGCGGCAGAAGAGTGGCCATTGGATCATGGTGAAAAGCGGAACGCCGGAGGAACATTTTTCTGAGATTTTCACGGCAGCACTCGGCAAGCAACTCGGCTTTCCCATGGCAGAGTATACTCTGGACGGTGCGTATGTCATTTCAACGGATTTCACAGATGGCCGGCTGAATTTCGAGCCGATGGCGAATCTGGTGCAGGACAACGAGGACTATGACTTCAACTATGATGTCCTGCAAAATTTGAATCCTTTGCTTCTGCGACCCTATCTGGACATTCTGTTTATGGACGCGCTGGTATTCAATGTTGACCGCCATACGCAGAACTACGGTCTGCTCCGCTCCCGCGAGACAGGTGCGATTTTCTCGATGGCACCGAACTTTGATAACAACATGGCACTGATTTCCAGAGGCTACGCAAGCGACCTGAGTAACATCGCAAATCCGCTCATCGGACAGTTCCAGGAGCTGCTGCGGGAGAAACACATCCAGTATGCTGTTCCGACGCTGACAAAAAAGACTTTGGAAACCATCGTGAACGAGATCATGCCGGACGCGGAGATCCGCAGAGATTATGTTGTCCGGTTCGTCTGGCAGAATTATGAGCGCCTGTGCGCAATGTAAGCAGAAACCGAACCGACAGCACACTTCTAAATGTGTGCTGTCGGTTTTTTTGTGCGTCTTTTGTTGAACCTGCCGTACTCCATACGTATAAGAGAAGTACGGGAGGTAAAATACAATGCTAATTTCTATTGACCACGGGAACAAACAGGTAAAAACGATCCACCACGCGCCGTTCACATCGGGCTTGGTATGCAGCGAGGTACGGCCATTTGGAGGTGAAACGCTGACCTATCAGGGGCGGTATTATACGCTCACAGACCAGCGGATTCCATACCGCCGGGACAAGACGGAGGACGAGCGCTTCTTTGTGCTGACGCTTTTTGCGATTGCGTATGAGCTGGAAGCTGCGTCCTTCTACGGAGCTGGCCCAGTGCGGGTGCAGCTTGCGGTCGGCCTGCCGCCGGCACATTACGGTGCGCAGCAGAAACGGTTTGCAGAATATTTTCTGAATCGAGGGACGGTCAGCTTCACGCTTCATGACAGGCAGTACGAGATTCTGATCGACGAGGTCAGCTGCTATCCGCAGTCGTATGCCGCAGCCATTACCGTATTCCAGACGCTGCAAAGCAGTCCCAGGGCGCTTATCATTGATATTGGCGGCTTCACAGCGGATTATTTGCTGCTCCGGAACGGAGAGGGTGACCTGAGCGTCTGCGATTCGCTGGAGAACGGCGTGATCCTGCTCTACAACCGGATCAAATCGCGTGTCGCTGCCGAACAGGACTTGCTGCTGGATGAGACGGAGATCGACGCGATCCTGCTCGGCAGGGACAGCGGACAGTCTGATGCAGTATCGCAGATCGTGCGGCAGCAGGCACAGGAATTTGTCAGTGACCTGCTCAGCTCACTGCGGGAGCGGATGCTGGAATTGAAAAGCGGGAAGGTAATCTTCACTGGCGGTGGGGCCGTTCTGCTCCGGCAGCAAATCGAAGCGTCGGACAAGGTGCGCGAGCCTGTTTTCATCGAGGACATCGCCGCAAACGTGAAGGGCTATCAGCTTCTTTATCAGGCAGAACGGATGGGCGGGAATCATGGACGCTAAAAAAGACCCCGGAAAATTCACGATCCGCTTCTGTATATCCGACCCAAGGCAAATGAAAGCCGTCGATGAGTTGAACGCTCAAGGACGCTTGAAGGCGCAGTTCCTGACCAATGCCATCCTGCACTATGTCGAGGGTACGGCAACTCTGCCGCCGCAGGAAGAACTGGAATCGATTCTGGAACGACTCATGAAGCGCATGCTGGACGATCGTGCAGATATGAGCGCAAAGCCGACTGAAAAGATTGACAGCAGCGAGCCATTCAGCGCTGACGACCTCGCTACTATTGCGGGTACCTTGCAGGCGTTTCGCAGATAATAATGCGCAGATTGTAAATTCGTTGCATTTTGCTTAATCATCGTGAACAACGACTGCAATTAGACTTAGGCGCTTCATCTAACGTCTACTCCATAAATATATTTGATTTCATGTGCTCCACTATCAATCGGCATCTGTTATTTTTATGAGCAATATTTTGGCGGGTTTTAAAAAGGTAAATGTGTTTGCCGGTACGATGGCTTCCAAAACATTGGGTGTAAAAACGGACGTAAACAATTCTATTTCTCGGCCGCCCACTGAGCTGCTATTTGAAGCCGTGAGCCTCGGAAAGAGGACGCACATTGCCTTGCAGATAGTTTTACGCATGTTTTAAAGCTTTAGCAAATTTCCTGCTCAAGCTCAAAAAACAGGCTGTGGTTGAAAAAGTCAACAATGGAGATTCCAAGACCATCGCACAATTTCTTGATCGTTACGATTGTGGTGCTGCGGTTCCGACCACTGACGATGTTGTTTATAGTAGACTGCGTCACGCCGCTGATACTGCATAATTTGTTGATGCTGATTTTGCGCTCTTCACATAATCCGATGATCCTGAGGCGGACAGCATCTCCGATACCCACGTTCACCATCTCCTGTTTTTAAGAAAATGATAACGAATGTATCTTGAAAAGATTAACTCTTTTGAGTTATAATGACTCAAAAGAGTTAAAAAGCAGGGATACGTTGAAGGAGCACAATGGAGAAGCACAATGATTAAGGTACTAATTGTGGATGATGAGTTTCGTGTATGCCAACTGATCTGCAATCTGATCGATTGGGGATCGTTGGATATGCAAATTATAGGTGTGGCCCATAACGGGATCGAGGCACGGGAACTGGCACGGGAAACGGTGCCGGATTTGGTCATTACGGATATCCGGATGCCCGGATGCACGGGATTGGAGCTGGTTGAACAGCTGCGGGAAATCTACCGCAGTGTCTCCTTTATTATTATCAGCGGTTACACAAACTTTGAATATACACGGTTGGCGATCCAATACGGCGTAAGTGATTATTTACTCAAACCCATCGATAAGGAAGAATTATTGGCAACCGTCACCCGGATCCGGCATGAAATTGAAGCGCGCCGACGTGAGCAGGCGGCAACGGACCGGATGCGGCGCTCCTTCTTTAACGATCAGTTGAAGGTCAGGGCCTGTTATTTGATGGATGTCAAGAACCAGAAGAGCCTGTCGATGACTATGGATCAGATCAATCGCGAATACCGGTTTGCGTTCAAGCAGGGGGGATTTCGCGGGTTCCTGGTCAAGATGGATTATGATCCGGAAAACGTGACGTATGAAACGGTGCAGGCAGTATCGCTTCAGGTTCGCGAACAGGTGCTCCAACCGCTGCGGCGGCTCTGCATGGAGTGTGAATTATGGTTTGAGGACAGCGTCGGATGGGGGTGCTGCAACTATGTTTCCGGCATGGGGGCGCAGATCAAAGAGCAGATGACGCAATGCCTGCAGGAGCTGCGAATGAATCCGAATATCTATCCGCACATCAGCTTCTCGATGGCACTTTCTGCAGAGACAGAAAATCCGTATAACCTGGGCGAACAGATCCTGTCCGCACGTTCGATGATCCACGAACGCCTGATTTATGGTTCGAAATCACTTCTTACGCGGCATTTTCCATTCTCAGGACTAAGTCTGCCGGATTGTACGGGCGGTTTTTTGCGGAAATATCGGATCGCATTGGAACAGTTCAGCCAGGAAGCGGTACTCGCTGCGGTGGAAGAGCTGCGGAAAACCGTACTTGAGGCGCCTGGCATCACGGGTCAGGAGCTGTATAAAGCGGTGTCGCTCGCAGGTGATAAGCTGCTTGAAAATTGGGGTGTCGCTGAAAACTATGAACAGGAGAAGAATGAATATCAGATGCTTTGCACCCTGAGCGGGACACCTGAAGAACTATTTCAACGGCTATATGCTCTGGCACTGCGTCTGCTCGATGAAACGATACAGCGCCGTGCAGGAGATGAGACCCATCCGTTCCTGATGGCGAAGCAATTCATGGAAAAGCAATATATGGATAATATCTCGCTGGAACAGGTCGCGAGCATTGCGGGATTCAGTCCGAATTATTTCAGCTCCCAGTTCAAGCAGGAAACAGGAATGGGATTTCAGGACTATTTGACCATGCTGCGCATCAACCGCGCAAAGGAGCTGCTGCGCAGCACCAATCTGTCGATCTCCGAGGTGTGTTATCAGGTCGGATATCAGGATATCCGGACATTCAACCGTGTATTCAAGCGCGTGGCCGCACTCCGGCCGGGAGAGTTCAAAAAGCTTTATGGTACGTCGGGCGGGCCAGTACGATGAAAGGCGGCAAGCAAAATGCAGGAGAAGAAAAAGCAATACATTCTGGATGATCTGCTGCGTATCATACTGGCGATGTTCGTTCTGACGGTGCTGTTTGCGTTCAGCTGTTTGCTGCTGAGCCATGGCGCTCACGGTATCTGGCTGGCGGTGCTGGCGCTGTTTGTACTGCTTGGCGTTCTGGGTGGGGTTTTTCTGCGTCGCTGTCTGCGGATCATTCAAAAAAACGAACAGGTCATGCAGCTCTATGCCGCAGGTTATACCATCGCAGACATATGTCACATGGAATGTTATTTCAGTAAGGGAACCGAGATGGCGCTGAAAAAGGCCGTGGCGCTGTTGGACACCAGCAAGCTCCTGAGCGTCAGCAAACGTCAGGCGCAGTATCTTGCTCTGCAGAACCAGATCAATCCACATTTCCTCTATAATACGCTGGAGGGGATCCGCAGTGAGGCGGTTGCGGGCGGTCTCAATGTCGTGGCGGATATGACAGAATACTTGGCAAAGTTTTTCCGGTATACCATCAGCAAGGTTGAAAATCTTGTTAGCGTAACCGAAGAACTGGAGAATATTGAGACATATTTTGCGATCCAGCAGTTTCGGTTCGGAGATCGGCTTCGCCTGGAGATCGACGATCCGGAGCCGGGGATCCAGAATTGTCAGATCCCAAAGCTGACGATGCAGCCGCTTGTGGAGAATGCAATTATTCATGGACTGGAACGAAAGATAGGGATCGGTGTAGTCTCGGTTCGGCTGACACTGACGGAAAAACGGCTGATCGTACGGATCTCCGACAACGGAGTCGGGATGGAGCCGGAAACACTGCACCAGCTTCAGGAAGAGCTGTGCCGAACAGCCTATGATTATATTGACAGCGGGCGAGGCACCGGTATTGCGCTGCTGAATGTGAACAACCGTATCCGTCTTTTGTTTGGGGAGCAGTATGGCATTACCATCTGCAGCACGCCCGGACTCGGAACAGATGTCACGGTAACGCTTCCGGCCAAGCATGAGGGCAGAGCATGAAAACAGAGATTTTACGGCTCGACAATGTGAGCATGCAGATGTCCGGGATCATGCAGCTCGAGCGTTTCAATCTGCAGATATTCAGCGGAGAGATCATGGGGTTGATGGCACTCAATGCGCATGGTGTATCATCGTTGGTGTCGCTGCTGCAATCGAATACACCGGTACACTTCGGGCGGGTCTATTACTGCGAACGGCTGGTCAACAGCCATATCTACAGCAGGACTACACCGAACGAGATTGTCGTCATTGAGCAGAAGAGTCATCTGGTCAATGGGCTGACAGTTGGGGACAATGTCTTTGTGCTGAGCGGCGTAGAGCGGCGCTGGCTGCTCCATACGCAAAGCTTCCGCGGGCGGCTTCAGGAGCTCGAACAGGCGGTCGGCGTAGACATTCCGTGCAACCGGCAAGTGGAAGAGCTGAGCCTCTTCGAACGGTGCATGGTGGAACTGCTCAAGGCCTGGGAATCCGGAGCGAGGCTTGTCCTGTTGTGGAATATCAGTCATTTTCTGGCGGGAACAGATATCGGACGGCTGCACTATGCGATCCGCCATTTTGCATCTCGCGGGATGGCCTTTATCTACATCTCAAACAGCTACGAAGAACTTTGCGGGCTTTGCGATCGCATAGCGGTGATGTATAACGGGAGCGTTGTAAAGGTTCAGGAAATGGTATCCGGAGGCAGCGAAGACATTCATGCGCTGCTGCAGCAGTTTACCGGCACAACATCGTCTCCCCCGAGAAGTGCCATGTCAAGAGGGAACATATGTCTCAACCTGAGCAGCGTCAGCACGGCACTGCTGAAACAGGTGGATCTTGCGGTATACAGCGGAGAATGTCTCGCGATCCATACGGAAGACCGGCGGCTGCTGGATGGACTGCGGCAACTGGCTACGGGACAGAGCGCACTGCTCGGCGGAAAAGTTCTGATCGATGGACAGCCGATCCACCGGCCGATGGCGCGGGATCAGCGGGTCGCCTATATTGCAGAAAATCCTTCACAAATGATGCTGTTTCAGGATATGAGCTATTTGCGGAATCTCACGTTTTGCCTGCCTCGGCAGATCGACAGTTGGCTTCGCCGGCGGAGCATTTACCGCAGCCTGCGGCGCGAGCTGACGCCGGAGCTTGGCGCGGTTTTTGATAAAGACATCCGTGATCTGAACGCACAGGAGAAGTATGCGCTGATCTTTCGGCGGGTGCTGCTCCAGCAGCCTCGTGTGGTATTTTTTGAGCAGCCATTTTGGGGGAATGACGTGCTGCTGCAGCAGCATATCGAGCGGCAGGTACAGCTCCTTCTTGACAAAAAGATCGCGGTGGTCGTTCTGATCGTCGGTATCTATGACGCGTTCCCGTTGGCCGAAAGAACGCTGATTTATAAAAATGGACACCTGTTGACTCAGTAAGGGAACGGCTGACAGGCCGGATGTCTTCTGGTACGATGTGATTTGTATCGTGTAAAGCAACGACCTGAACAATATGTTTTTCCATTTTTCAAGGCAGCCAATGCTCAGTGAGCATTGGCTGTTTTTCATAAATTTTGCAAGTAAAATTGTTGCAGTTTTACGAAGACATCAAAAATTCAGGAAGGATTGCCCACTTTGCCGGAAGAATTGTCCTGTTTGCATCGGGCGGAAAATGATAAAGTTTTAACAGTGAAACCGAGCAAACGGCTGAAAGGCGGTCTGTCGTTTTCATGAAAAAAACAATGGAGGAACAGAAAGTGAAAAAAGTATTAGCGATTTTGCTGGCGATCGCGATGATCGCAGCAATGGCGGCGTGTGCACAGAAGGCAGCGCCGGCGGACGAGACGAAGACAAGCGGCGAAACGACCAGCACGACCGGCGAGACCGCGGATAACACCGCGGAGGACACCGCAGATACGGCGAGCAGCGAAAGCTACAAGATCTTCCTGATCACGATGGACCAGATGGACCAGTATTGGACCAACATCGACGCCGGCTGCAAGAAGGCGGCAGAAGAGCTCGGAAACGTGGAGTATCAGTGGACTGCGCCCGACGTGAAGGACGATGCGAAGCAGATCGAGATGATCAACAACGCCGTTGCCAACGGCGCGAACGCGATCCTTCTGGCGGCCAATGGCCCCGAGGCGGTCAACGATGCGCTGAAGGAGGCCTCTGCGGCTGGCGTGCAGATCGTCTACGTCGATTCCCCGGCGAACTTCACGCCGTCTGTTGCGACGTTCAGCACCGACAACACCGCGGCCGGTAAGACTGCCGGTCAGACCATGATCGACCAGCTGGCTGCGAAGGGCATCACGGAAGGCAAGATCGGCGTTGTCAGCGTCAATGCTGCGACGGCTTCCACCGTGGCCCGTGACGACGGCTTCCGCTCCGCCTTCGAGGGCACCAAGTTCGAGCTTCAGGAATCCCAGTACTGCGACGGCGACGCGGCTCGTTCGAAGGACGCAGCCTCCGCTTTCATCGCTGACGGCTGTGTTGGCGTGTTCGGCTGCAACGAAGGCTCCACGGTCGGCGTTGGCAACGCGATCAAGGAGAGCGGCGCGGATGTGGTCGGCGTTGGCTTCGACAGCTCCGACAACGTTCTGGAACTGATCAACGAAGGCTGCCTGTATGCGACGATGGTTCAGAACCCCGACGTGATGGGCTACGAAGGTGTCAAGGCTGCGGTTGCTGCGCTGCAGGGCGGCACGGCTGACGGCGCTGTCACCGACACCGGTGTTACAGTTGTGACGAAGTAATTTCCCCTTTCCTTTGATACTGCAAACGGCGGGTGGCATCACCCGCCATTTGCGATATCTTGATAATTGCTTAAAAGGAGATCCTATATGCAGAGATCATGTGCCATACGTTCCGTTGCGCTTCTGCTGACGATCCTAATGCTGCTTGGGCTGCTCCCTATGACTGCTTTGGCGGCAAATGATGGTGCAACAGCACAGTCCGGCGACATCTTCGATGAGCTGCGCGGGAAATTTTACAGCATGGCCGTTGGCGGCACCTATGACCCCACGGATCCGGCGCTGAAAGAAATTCTCACATCGATCAATGATACAGCGCAGGATTATTGGAACCGGATGAACAAAAATCCGGTCTCCAATGCCGTTAAGGGCAGCTAGCTCTGTGCAGGCTTGGGCAAAAGAGGCGATGCAGTGGGCGGTGGCCAAAGGACTCATTTCCGGCAAGTCCGGCGCCCGCCTTGATCCGTCCGGCAGCGCGGCCCGTGCGGAGGCTGCAGCCGTGCTGGTGCGCTTCCTGCGCCAGTCGTAATCTGCAATTATATGACACAGCGAACAGCCAACGCTTCGGCGTTGGCTGTTTTGTATAAATTATGGATACTATTTTCGGCTATATTCACGAAACGGCCAAAAAAAGCGGAAAAATTGTCCACTTTATCCGAAGAATTGCCATGTTGGCAAAACGCGATACGTGTTAAAGTTTAGGAGTAAAAAGTATAGAAAACTACTGAAAAAAGAGGGAGTTATGCGTTTTGAAAACAGAGTATATTGTGGAAATGACGCACATCACGAAAACCTTCCCCGGTGTTCGGGCATTGGATGATGTGTCATTCAACCTCAAAAGCGGCGAAGTGTTGGCTCTGCTCGGTGAAAACGGAGCGGGAAAGTCTACACTGATGAAAGTGCTCAGCGGTGTTTACACCAGAGATGGCGGTGAGATCACGGCCTTTGGGAATAAGGTCGAGAAAATGACACCGAAACGGGCGAAGGAGCTTGGCATTGCGATCATCCATCAGGAGCTGAATCTATGTTCACACTTGAGCGTAGCTGAAAATATCTTCCTGGGTCAGGAAATTGTCAAAGGCGGCGTGGTTCAGCGGAAACAGATGAACGATGAGGCAAGAGCAATTCTGAAGAGGCTGAGTCTCGAAATCGAGCCTGAAACACTGGTCGGATCGCTTTCTGTGTCCAAGCAGCAAATGATCGAGATCGCGAAAGCACTTCTGCATAAGGCAAGGGTGCTTATCATGGACGAGCCGACTTCCGCATTGACTGCGAAAGAGATCAACGAGCTCTTCCGCATCATCCGCCAGCTCCGCGACGAGGGCTGCGGCATCGTCTATATTTCTCATCGTCTGGAAGAATTGCAGCATATTGTCGATCGTGTGACCATTATGCGCGATGGACAGTATATCACGAGCATGAACTTTAAGGACACGACGTTGGATACGATCATTTCCTATATGGTGGGCCGCGACATCAAAGAAAAGTTCCCGCGCATCCAGACACCGGTCGGTGAGACTATTTTTGAAGTTCGCAATCTGAATGCGGGGCGCATGGTACGCGACGTCAGCTTCAAAGCCCATGCGGGTGAGATCGTCGGGATCGCGGGGTTGATGGGTGCAGGCCGTACAGAAACGACACGTGCGATTTTCGGTGCGGATCCGAAGGAAAGCGGCGAGATTCTGGTGGATGGAAAGACCATAAAGATTCATGGGCCGCACGATGCCATCCGCGCAGGCGTGGTCCTGGCACCGGAAGACCGAAAGAAAGATGGACTTTGTACAAAGCTCTCGGTGCGTGACAACATTGCGCTGCCGAATCTGGACCTGCTGGCGCCGGGTGCGCTGGGGGTCGTCCGCAGCTTAAAAGAGGCACAAATGGTGGAGGCGGCCACCAAGGACTTCCAGATCAAAATGCCGAATGCCGAGGTCGATGCGGCGAGCCTGTCCGGCGGCAACCAGCAGAAGGTCGTTGTGAGCAAATGGCTGGCCCGCAATTCCCGTGTGGTCATCTTCGACGAACCGACGCGCGGTATCGATGTTGCCGCAAAGGTTGAAATTTACAACATCATGAACCGCCTGAAAAAGGAAGGGATCGCGGTCATCTTCGTTTCTTCTGAAATGCCGGAGATCCTCGGTATGAGCGACCGTATCATCGTCATGTGCGATGGCCGCATCACCGGCGAAATGGATATCCATGAAGCCACACAGGAAAAAATTATGCATTATGCCACTCAGTTTGAAAACAAACTGGCCCAATAAAATATAGTTTGGAGAGATGATCATGAATCAGACAAAAAAGAAAAATCCGTTGAAGCGGCTGCTTTCCATGCGCGGCATGGGCCAGGTCGTCACCGTAACCATCGGCCTGATCGTGCTGTTGGTCGCGTTTGCACTGATAAATCCGAATTTCTGGTCACCGACGAACCGGACCAATCTGCTCCGCCAGATCGCTCCGATCCTGATTATCGGTATTGCACAGTCCTATGTCCTTATTACCGGCAATATTGACCTGTCCATTGGCTCTGTTGTTGGCATGAGCACGATGGTTGCGGCGACCCTGATGTCAAAGGGAATCATGAGCCCGATCCCGGCTCTGCTGGTGACCCTGCTCTGCTGTCTGCTGATCGGCGTGCTCAATGGTTTGCTTGTCGCAAAATTCAAACTCCCGCCGTTTATCGCGACCCTTGGCACAATGACCGTTGCGCGCGGCATTGCCCAGCTCGTAAACGGCAACTACAACACAGACTCTATCATGAAGTTCTATCCCGAGGCGGCCCAGACGTTCAAAAACGTGTTCTACTATGGCAAAACGCTTGGACTGTATAACGGCATCTGGATCGCCATCATCCTCTGGATCGTCTTCAACTTCCTGCTCAGCAAAACCCGCACCGGCCGGTACATCTACGCCACCGGCTCCAACATTGATGCGGCGCGGCTGTCTGGCGTCAATGTTGTCAGCACAACGGTAATTGCGTATGTTGTCAGCGCATTCTGCTCGTTTGTTGTTGGTATCATCACCTGCGCAACCGTTGGCCAGGGCACGATGGATGCCGGCAACTCCTATGAAATGTATGCCGTTGCGGCTTCTGTCATCGGCGGCGTCTCCACGCTTGGCGGTCAGGGTATCCTGCTTGGAACCGTAGTTGGCGCGGCCATCTGGGGCACACTCCAGAACGGCCTTCAGTTCGCCGGCGCACCGGTCGCGATCCGCAACATCATCATCGGCATTATTGTTGTGCTGTCTGTTCTGATGGATGTCGTCATTCGTACCGGCCGCAGAAACACCAAGGTCAGTGATTAAGCTTTGCGCTTTATCATAAATGAAAAAACAATGGAGGAACAGAAATGAAAAAAGTATTAGCGATTTTGCTGGCGATCGCGATGATCGCAGCAATGGCGGCGTGTGCACAGAAGGCAGCGCCGGCGGACGAGACGAAGACAAGCGGCGAAACGACCAGCACGACCGGCGAGACCGCGGATAACACCGCGGAGGACACCGCAGATACGGCGAGCAGCGAAAGCTACAAGATCTTCCTGATCACGATGGACCAGATGGACCAGTATTGGACCAACATCGACGCCGGCTGCAAGAAGGCGGCAGAAGAGCTCGGAAACGTGGAGTATCAGTGGACTGCGCCCGACGTGAAGGACGATGCGAAGCAGATCGAGATGATCAACAACGCCGTTGCCAACGGCGCGAACGCGATCCTTCTGGCGGCCAATGGCCCCGAGGCGGTCAACGATGCGCTGAAGGAGGCCTCTGCGGCTGGCGTGCAGATCGTCTACGTCGATTCCCCGGCGAACTTCACGCCGTCTGTTGCGACGTTCAGCACCGACAACACCGCGGCCGGTAAGACTGCCGGTCAGACCATGATCGACCAGCTGGCTGCGAAGGGCATCACGGAAGGCAAGATCGGCGTTGTCAGCGTCAATGCTGCGACGGCTTCCACCGTGGCCCGTGACGACGGCTTCCGCTCCGCCTTCGAGGGCACCAAGTTCGAGCTTCAGGAATCCCAGTACTGCGACGGCGACGCGGCTCGTTCGAAGGACGCAGCCTCCGCTTTCATCGCTGACGGCTGTGTTGGCGTGTTCGGCTGCAACGAAGGCTCCACGGTCGGCGTTGGCAACGCGATCAAGGAGAGCGGCGCGGATGTGGTCGGCGTTGGCTTCGACAGCTCCGACAACGTTCTGGAACTGATCAACGAAGGCTGCCTGTATGCGACGATGGTTCAGAACCCCGACGTGATGGGCTACGAAGGTGTCAAGGCTGCGGTTGCTGCGCTGCAGGGCGGCACGGCTGACGGCGCTGTCACCGACACCGGTGTTACAGTTGTGACGAAGTAAGCACCAATTGCCAACGGAAAGTCAGAAAATACGGCAAGGATTTTACTTGCCGTATTTTCTGCAACATGTTTATGCTCAAATCATAGCTTCGGTTTTGGGAGGGATTTGCACATGAAACGAAATAAAACAGCGTCCAGGTGGATCAGCTGCTTGTTATGCATGGCGATGATGCTGAGCCTTTTCTCTGGGATCACTGTTTTAGCGGCGGAAGAAGCCGCTTCAGGGAAAGAGAACAAGGTCTTGTTTTCAACACAATTCAAAACGCAGGAAGAATTCTCAAATTTTGCGGATGTTCCTGTCGAGGTGAATGCCACGCTCAAATATGGCAACTCTGCCGAGGACGTCAGCGCACTGATCGACGGAAGTACAAGCACGAAGCTTTGTGCAACCGACGGCGTTACGGTACCTCTAGAGTTCACATTCCATTATAATGCGCCGACAACGGCTTCCAACTATTATATCAGCGGTGCAAATGATGACGAGGGAAACCCTGGCCGCACCCTGAACAGTTGGGAGCTTTATGGCACGAACGATCAGGCTGGTGAGTGGACGCTTTTGGATAAGCAGAGCGACCAGACCGGATGGAAAAACTATGAGATGCGTGTTTTCCAGCTTCCGGAAGGTTCCGGCTATCAGCATTACAAGCTGAAGATCACGAAGTTCAACTCTAATCCGGGAACGATCCAGTTCAGCGGCTTCGGCTTAACAAGGAGCCTTGTGGACGGCAGCTTTGCCGGAACTACGGACGCAGCGCGCACGGAACATGCATCTATGACGACAACGCTGGAAAACGACAAACTGGTCATCAGCGGTCATCATGAAGGCAATCAAAGCGCGCAGGTGTACAACGTCCTGTACACAGGTCTGAACATTCCGGTGACGGAGAATACGCGGCTGGTTTATAATATTACGCCGCAGCAGCCGCTGCCGAACAATAAGTATGACTACGATTTCTATTCCATGCATCTTGCAGTGGATCTGAAATTCACGGATGGAACCTATCTGAGTTCTACAGGGCTGGAAGATGAGAATGGCGTTCGCGCCGATCCGAACAGCCAGGGCGAAGGCAAGGCCATGCTGTATGCGCAGGAAAACCAGATCCTGATCCAGTTGGGCGCGCTGAAGGGCAAGACGATCGAAAAAATCGACATCGGCTACGCAAACAGCGCGGACTTGAAAGCGGATGGCGGCGATTTCAAGGGAACACTGAATTCGATTCGGATTGAAAATGTCGCCCCCCTGAACTATAGCAAGGAGTCTCTTGTAGACTATGCCTACATTCTTCGTGGAACAAACAACTTTGGCGGTGCGTTTTTCTCCAGAGGCCTCACCGGGCCTATGGTCGCAGTGCCGCATGGTTTCAACTTCTGGGCACCGGAAAACGACACCGGCAACACGATGTTCGACTATAATGCCGGTTATATCAGAGGTTTCCGCTGCAGCCATGAGCCGTCGATCTGGGTCGGAGACCGGTCTGTGTGGAGATTCATGCCCGGCGTGAATACCTCCGCAAATGGCCGCGCCATCTATGATCAGGAAAATGTAACGGCAAAGCCCTACTATTTCAGCGTACAGTTTAATCAGAGCGCGTCGAATCCTGCAAGCGGTGTCCGGACGGAACTGTCTCCTACCGATCACGGCATGATCACGCGCATCACTTATCCGGAAAACGCACAGACGCCGTACATCAATATCAGCGATGTGTCCGACCTCGCATTTGATACAGCTACGCAGTCCTTCAGCGGTTACAAAAAGGCGGACAGCAACCAGATGCCGAAGATGTACATTTACGGCACCTTTGATCAGGCGTTCACAGTCAATGGCACCCGCGCAGTCTTTGGACAAGGTCAGCAGACGGTCGTGATGCGCGCGGCAACTTCCTTTATCAGTGCTGAGCAGGCAAAGAAAAACCTTGAACAGGAGTTGAGCGGAGAGTTTGACGCTGTCAAGGCTGCCGCAAAGAAGCTGTGGAATGACAAGCTGAGCCAGTTTGAAATTGAAGGTGCGTCGGAAGAACAGCGGATCACGTTCTATTCCTGCCTCTATCGTCTGTATCTCTACCCCAATAATATGGGTGAAAAAACCGGCGAAGGCGGCGAAGGCGGCTGGCAGTACATGAGCCCGTATACCAAGACGGTGAAGGACGGCAAGCTTTATTATAACAACGGGTTCTGGGATACCTATCGTACGACATGGGCAGCGTATTCGCTGTTCACACCGGAGCAGAACAATGAGTTGCTGCTGGGCCTGATTCATCACTTCGAGGACAGCGGCTGGATGCCGCGCTGGATTGCTCCGGCCGGTACGAACTCCATGGTCGGTACAAGCTCGGATGTTATCTTTGCCGATGCCATGCTGCGCGGCGCAACGCTGACAGACGAGCAGTGGCAACTTGCATATCAGTCTGCACTGAAGAATGCCTCCATGTCGGATTTCAAGGGGGCCTCCGGCGGTCGTGACGGCATTGATAAGGGCCTGTTTCTTGGCTATACGCCGGGTGGCAGCCAGAAATTCTCATGGTCCATTGAAGGCTACATCAATGATGCCGGTATTGCAAACATGGCGAAAGAATTAAGCGACATGGATGCATATACCTATTATAAGAGCCGTGCCACAAACTATGTCAACCTCTTCCGCGACGGAGACGGAGTTGAAAACAAATGGCTTGCGGCCAAGAATGCGGATGGCTCCTGGACCAGATCCAAAGTGGATCCGTTTGCGTTCCATGATGATTACACGGAAACTACGGCTCTGAATATGGCGTGCAGTGTACCGCAGGATGGTCAGGGCCTGGCAAACCTCTACGGCGGCCGTGATGCACTGGCTGAAAAGCTGGATCAGTTGTTTGAGACGACATTGGAAACGGACACTGTAGGCGCAAGACAGGGCATCCATGAGCGCAGGGAAGCGCAGGAAGTCAAGATGGGCGAATATGGCCACAGCAACCAGCCTTCCCATCATATTCCATATATGTATCTCTATGCCGGTCGGCCTGACCGTACGCAGGAGAAAGTTCGGCAGGTACTGCGGCAGTGCTATGTTGGCAGCCGCATCGGCCAGGGATACATCGGTGATGAGGATAACGGTGAAATGTCTGCATGGTTTATCTTCAGTGCCATGGGCTTCTATCCGTTGAATATGGGCAGCGGTGAACTGGTCTTCGGCTCGCCACTGTTCAAGAAGATTACCCTCCATCATGAAAACGGCCACGATCTGATCATCGAGGCGCCGGATAACAGCAGCACAAATATTTATGTTGGCGGTCTTACCATCAATGGTACCCCCTACGGCAAGACGTCCATCAAGCAGACGGATCTGACCGACCGGCTCAAGAATGAAAATGTTGTGCTCCATTTTGACATGCAGGATACGCCCTGCACGTGGGGTACGGGTGAGAATGATGTTCCCGATTCTTTGACGAAAGGCGACGAGACCCCCGATCCGCTGCGGGACCGCACAAACAGTGCGGCTGTGGTTGCAGAAGAAGTTCCGACCACGCTAAGTTCCGGCGATTCCATTTATTGTGCTGATGGTGAGAACCTCGAAAAACTGCTCGATAACAATTCTAAGACCAGTGCAACGTTGAAGCCTACTACGGATGGGATCATTTCGCTTTATTACACATTTGCAAAGCCGCAGGCTGTCAGCCTCTATACACTGACCTCTGCGAGCGGCGGCAAGGATAGCGCGCCGAAGAACTTCACGCTTTATCTTTCCAATGACGGCGTGAACTGGACGGAAGCGGACAAGCGTGAAAATGTGACATTTGAATGGAGCCTCTATACGAAGCCGTTCAAGACGAATGCCGCGGATTATGCGCAATATCGTTATGTGCGTCTGGATATTGTGAGCGACAGCGAGATTCAGTTGGGCGAGCTGGAGCTGATGAGCACCGGAATGCCCGCGCTGAACGCCGATGCTCTCGATGGAATGATCGCGGAAGCGATAAAAGCAAAGAAGGCTCTCAGCGATGGCGGCTACGCACCGCTTGTGACGTTGATGAGCGCAGCCATTGACGAGGCACAAACGATTGCGGCCAAGGAAGACAAGACGGACGCCGAGATCGAGGAGGCCTGCCGTAAGCTGATAAACGCCACGAGCGAGATCGAAGGGATGAAGGATCTTTGGACAAAGCTTGATGCGATCAAGAATGTTGACACATCAAACATGCCGTCCGCGGTTCAAAATTCTGTGAGGAGCGCCATTTCCAACGCGGAGAACGTGACGACGAACGACAGTTCCACGATGGATGCGCTGAAAGATGCAAAATCGCAGCTCGAGCAGGCATCCAATGATATTCAGTCCTACCAGGATCTGGTGGCTAAAATCGAAGAAGCACAGCAGGTTTATGAAGGATTGGCAGATGACGCTGCACATAAGGACGATCTCAATCAGGCAATCCAGAATGCGCAGACGGCTTTGAATGATCCGAATGCGACGACCGGAGATTTCAATCACGCAAACGATGCGCTTGACCTGAACATCAAACTTGCGCAGGCGAAGTTCCGTAATGCGTACGAGAACATCGAAGCTGAGGAATTTACAAAGTTTGAAACAGATGCACATGACAGCAGAATTGTCAACGACGGCAACAACATTGGCGGCGTTGCAAGCGGCACTTGGGTCAAATATTCCAATGTCTATTTCTCCGGGAACGGTGCGAAAAAAGTAACGTTCTTCTACGCTGCGCAGCAGAGAGATGCCGGCGGCGGCCAGATTCATATCCGCCTTGGCAGCCTGGACGGCAAGGAGATCGCGACATTGACTTGCCCGGCGACCGGAAGCAACTGGAGCAACTATGTGGAACTTAGCGGTGAGCTGACCGAGATCACCAAGGGTATGCACGATGTCTATCTCTACTTCGAAAACAACACCGGCAAGACCTATGTTGCAAACGTCGATTGGTTCCGCTTCACAGAAGCTTCTTCTTCGCACGTGCACAGCTGGTCCAACGAATGGAGCAAGGATGA
>ERZ835980.1026-NODE-1026-length-34056-cov-6.277286_pt1 | contig 34056 bp, 58 predicted proteins | sample MGYA00519943_ERZ835980 | MGnify/ENA primary metagenome ERZ835980 (study PRJEB31850, sample SAMEA3708791) | human gut metagenome | biome: human gut; feature: human-associated habitat; material: faeces | place: China | collected 2014 ... | reverse complement strand
CCATCATCCATAAAATATTCCCAGATCAGACTTTCCGCGGGTGTGCGTATGCACGCGCGTAATATATAATAACGAAACCAAAAACGGAAGGAGGATTCAATATGCCGACACCACCAAAACCGGTATTAGTACTGGAAAAAGAGCAAAAATCGCATCGAACGAAAAAAGAATTAGCGGCAAGACGAAAAATCGAAGAATCTCTCATTTCCGGTGTGAAAATCAAAGAAGATCCTGCGGTAAAACAGGATCCGGTAGCCCATAAAGAGTTTTTAAGGCTGAAAAAATTACTGGATGCCATCAAGAAATCGGATGACCTGTATGCGCCGAGCATCAATCGATACTGCATGCTGAAATCCGAATCAGAGCGGTTTGAATTTTTACGTACAAAGTGTGAGGAGCGGATTGATGAGCTGATGGATAAGAAGGGCGAAATGGATTACCTGGAATATATTTCGGCTCTCGACAAACTTCAAAAAAACCTGGTCAATCTTGACAAGCAGATCCAGGCGAAACGCCGGATGATGTTTGATATTGAACGGGAAAATGTAATGACGATCGCATCCTCGCTCCGATCCATTCCGAAAAAAGCTGCACCAAAGAAAAATCCTCTGCAGGAGGCGCTTAGCGGTGATAAAACAAAGCAAAGCTTATAAATATGCCAGCTGGTGCCTGGAAGCTGATAATCGAAAAGTGCCCAAATACGTTAAACTGCAGGCGGCGGACTGGATCAAGATTGCAGACGGAGAGGATGAAGCGGCCATCGTGGACGAGGAAAGCTTCGAAAAGATATGCAATCTGCTGAGACTGATGATCCATCCGGATCTAAAAGTCACCATGTACGAAGGACTGGAGGATTATGCGTGGTTTTTCATCACGGCGACACTGTGTACAAAGCATAAAGACAATAGGAATGTTCGTTTCTACACGACAGCAGTTCTGGAAATCGCAAGAAAGAATTTTAAGACGTTCAACAGCGCAGTGATTTTCATTATCCTGCTACTGACTGAACCAGAATTCTCGAGATTCTTTTCTGTGGCGCCGGATTTATCCCTTTCGTCAGAGTTGAAACTGGCGGTCAGGAAAATCATAAAATCAAGTCCTGCACTCATGGATGAAGAAGAGCCTGCATTCAAAATACTTCGCAGTGAAATTATCTGCCAGCTGAATGAGAATACCTACACGCCTCTGGCATATGGTAAAGACAACATGGACGGGAAGCAGGCGAACGCATTCCTGGCTGATGAAGCGGGAGCACTGGACGAGTATCCGGTAGAAGCGATGAGATCGTCCCAGATCATGCTGGAAAATAAACTGGGGATCATTATCAGCACTCAGTATCCGAATGACAATAATGTCATGACGGATGAAATAGATATTGCAAAGAAAACCCTGGACAAACTGCTGGAGGATCGGACGACGTTCGCTCTTCTGTACGAACCGGATGAGGAATTTCAGCAGGGGGATGAATGGAAGAACAACGATCTGTGCATATACCAGAGCAACCCGGTAACAGTAGATCACGAGCGGGTGTTCGAGGATCTCGTAAAGAAGCGGCAGATGGCCGTTCTTTACGAAAATAAACGCGAAAATTATCTTTGCAAGCACAATAACATCAAGTATAAAGGTTTGGGCGTCGAGGGCTATATCGATATCCAGAAAGTGCGACGCTGCAGGACTGAAAAGAATAAAGACTTCTGGAGAGGGAAACGTGTCTGGATCGGGCTGGACCTTTCAGAATCAGATGATAACACGGCTGCCGTAATGGGGACAGAGTTTGAGAATGAAATTTATGTACAGGCTTTTGGATTCACACCGGAGGATCGGATCGAGATCAAAAGTCACAAGGAGCGTGTTGATTATAAACGGCTGATCCGAAATGGAGATTGTTTCGCCTGCGGTGATGAAGTTATAGATTACCTGCAGGTCGGACATTTTATAGCGGAAAAGCTTAGAGAAGAATATGGAGTAGAAATACAGCAAGTGGGATATGACCGATGGAACGCACTGGCGACGATCCAGAGTCTTGAAGCGGACGGTATCGAATGCGTGGAGATAAGGCAGCACAGCTCGGTACTCCATGCACCGACCAAATGGACCAGGGAACTCATACTAAAAAGACAGCTAAAGTATTTCGAAAATCAAATGCTGGAGATCAATTTTCAAAATGCACGTTGCACAGAAGATACCAATAAAAACAAGTATGTGAATAAGAAAAAGTCGACCGGGAAAGTGGATATGGTCGTAGCGCTGCTGAACATGATGTATCTGATTCAGCAGCATAAGATCAACGGAGACGATTTTGTAGTTCAGATAGCATAGGAGGAGAACAAGGGTTTTATTTCGAAGAAAGCGAGCAGAACCAGAAGAAAATACAGTGGATGAAAACGCAGTAGCAGAACCGTTACTGCGCGCATGGCTTTCGAGGGAAAACATGACGCGTGCGAAAGCTATGCAGATTCCGTATGTTGCCGGAGCGATCAATGAGATTGCGAAAACAGTGGCCAATATACCGATCAGGCTCTACCGAAAGGAAGGAAAAAAGGTAATCGAGATAGCTGACGACCCACGGGTATTTTTGCTGAACGAAGAGACGGGAGACACACTGGACGCCAACCAGATGAAGCAGGCAGTGGTTCGGGATTACTACCTTGGCCGGGGCGGATATATATACGTCAACTGGGACGGGCTAGATGTGCAATCGCTCCATTACGTTTTTAGTGAGTATGTGGCGATCGCACCGAATACCGATGTGATTTTCAAAGATTATGCAATCCTAATACAGGGACGGACATATTTTCCTGATCAGTTCATCCGTGTATTGCGAAATACGGATAACGGAATGCAAGGAAACAGTATCGTGGATCAGAACAGTATGGCACTGAATGTGGGATACAGTACTCTGGAGTACGAAAAAGGCTTAGTGAAGACGGGTGGAAACAAAAAAGGATTCGTCAAATCGGCGAGGAAACTGTCACAAGCCGCTATTGATGCACTGAAAAACGCGTGGAAAAGACTCTACCAAAACAACACGGAAAATGTAGTGATCCTGAATGAAGGTCTGGAATTTCAGGAAGCCTCGAACACGTCCGTAGAAATGCAGATGAATGAAAATAAAAAGACGAACGGAGAAGAGTTTCGCAGATTACTGGGGATTCCGGATGATCTGGGAAATGAAGCGGGTGATAAAGCTTTTATAAAATACTGCATAAATACCTTTATGGGCGAGTTTATGACGGCACTGAATCGGGCGCTTCTGCTTGAATCAGAAAAAGGCACATACTACTTCGCTCCGGATATGTCAGAACTGACTAAGGGCGATATAGACAAGCGATATGAAGCGTATAAAGTTGCTGCAGACACTGGATGGCTGCAGCTTGATGAAATACGGGCAATCGAAAATAGAGAGCCGCTTGGAATTGATATGATCAAGTTAGGTCTTCAGGATGTTCTCTATAATCCAAAGACGTCAGAAATTTATATTCCAAATATGAACAAAAGCTATAAGATCAAGGAAGGAGGTTCAAAAGAAGGGCAACAGTCAAATTAAAGGGAGACCCTGGCGGGAAACAATCTGTTGTAGTTGACGGATATGTCAACGTGACTGGCCGGGATAGCAGGCCGATCCCAGATCGCAAGACTGGCAAATACTTTATCGAACGTATCCAGCAAGGTGCATTCCGTAAGGCATTGCAAAAAGCGGGAACAGTAAAAGCGCTGGTCGACCACAAAAAGGATCGGGTGATAGGCGACACCGGAAGTAACTTCAAACTGCAGGAAGATGTGATCGGACTGCGGGCGCATCTGGAAACGGATGACGCGGAAGTTGTAAAGGCAGCGAAAGAAAAACGGTTGCGCGGCTGGTCGTTCAATATTCTGCATCCGGTGGAAACCAGAGCGGAGCACCCCAGCGGAATGCCACTGCGATCGCTGTCAGATTTCGATATGACAGAAGTATCACTGATCATCAATGCCAAACCGTGGTATGAATCCACTACAGTAGAGACCCGGGCGGAGGGTGATGAAGAAGAAATCGAAATCAGAGCAGAAGAATTTGAAGCCAGTTATATTGGCTTTGAAGATAATGATCCAGAGCCAAAAGTTCCGGATCACAGCAAGTTAAAGGAAACCATTGAAAAATACGGAGGTACAATCTAAGGGCTAAAAACAACATCAAAGCGCTGCAGGAAACCAGAGCAGAAAAAGTAAAGGAGCTGGAGCTGTTATATGCGACAGTTGAAGCGGAGCAGCGTGCGGTAACGGAAGAAGAAGAAAAGCAGATCGGGGCGATTACTGGAGAAATCGACAGCATCGACAAGACCATTAAGATCCTGGAAGATTTGAAGAAACGGCTGGCAAACGCCGCGGAAAAGAAAGAGGAGGTCGTCCAGGAAGAAGAACAGCGGGCAGAATCTGAAGAAAAGGCGTTCGAGGCATACCTGAGGGGAACCAAAGCGGAAGAACGAGCGGACACAAACCTGACGCTGACGGATAACGGTGCGGTTATTCCGACTACCATCGCAAACCGGATCATTGAGAAGGTATATGATATTTCTCCGATTTTAGAGAGAGCCACAAAGTATAACGTCAAAGGAACGCTGGAAATCCCGTTTTATCCGGCAAATGATGCAACAGATATTGCGATGGCATATGCAAATGAATTTGAGGAACTTGAGTCTACCGCTGGGAAATTTGGAAACATCGAACTGAAGGGATTTCTTGCCGGAGCGCTGACAAAAGTGTCCAGATCCCTGATGAATAACTCTCAGTTCGATATCGTGGGATTTGTTGTGGATCATATGGCTTACAGCATCCATCGCTGGATCGAAAGGGAGTTGTTAAACGGAACATCGAACAAGATTGCGGGATTATCCGGAGTAGAACAGGTCGTGACGGCGAAAGCAACAACAGCGATCACATCTGATGAACTGATCAAGCTTCAGGATACCGTCAAAGATGCGTTCCAGCAGGATGCGATATGGATCATGTCTTCTGATACAAGAACAGCGATCAGGCTGCTCAAGGATGATGTTGGTCGTTATCTGCTGCAGGATGATATCAACGCACCATTCGGTAAGGTGTTGCTTGGAAAACCTGTTTATGTTTCTGACAATATGCCGGAAATGGACACAGGAAAGACACCGATCTACTACGGAGATATGAGCGGCTTGGCTGTAAAAATGGCTGAAGAACTGGAAATCCAGGTGCTGCGTGAGAGATTCGCCACCCAGCACGCTGACGGAGTAGTAGGATGGGTGGAAATGGATGCAAAAGTTGAAAATGCACAGAAGATTGCCAAGCTGACTATGGCGTCTGCATAGAAAGGAGCCGCGCATGACTATTGTAGAAAGCCTGAAAACACTGGCCGCTACCATGAAAGGTAGCGGCACAGCTGCAGACATCCCGGGTGAAACCGTATCCGATGTCGTAGAATGGATAACCGCTAACTGGGCCGCTATTAAAGCCGAAATCAAAAAGTAGGAGGTAGCCATGAAGTATAAAGCAACAACAACGTTCGCCGGGCGGGTTACCATGAGGGCAGGAGAGGTACAGGATCTGGACAAGGTCCTGGCCGAACCTCTTTTAAAAAGTGGGTACCTCGAACCTGTGGAAAAAGCAGAAGAGGAGCCTGTGACCGACAAAGACGAGGTGAAAGAAAAGGAAAGTGAGCGAACTGACGCCGGAAGTGATTTACAATCACCTTCGGGAACTGCCGGAGAATCTAAGTCCAGAAGACGTAAATCTGATTAACGCCATGAAAAAAGCTGCGGTGGAATGTGCTAAGGGGATCACCGGTCTCAAAGATGAGCAGATGGAAGAGCACGAAGATATAACGATCGCTGTTCTTACAATCATTTCCGATATGTGGGATAACCGGAGCATGACAGTAAATCAGGCAAATATCAACAAGACTGCTGACACCATCCTCGGACTGCACAGGATCAATCTGGTACCGACTCCGGAGGTGATCGAATGAATGCGGGAGCTTACAGGAGCATCGTGAAGATCCAGAAATATGTTGAAGGATTTGACGAGATCGGAAATCCGAGCGAAACGTGGGAGGATTTCAAAAGAGATTATGCATACGTCAACGGACTCTCGGGCGCTGAGTACTGGGAAGCGGCAAATGTTCATCAGGAAAACACGGTGGAATTCATTTTTAGATGGAAACCATATTTTGATCAAATGGATACAAAACGGTTTCGGATCATTTTTAATGGCGGGACATATAACATCAATTTGATCGACAATATACAGTTCCGCAACAAGCAGGTAAAGATCAAGGCGGTGACAAAAGATGGGACAGAAGGTTAGCATGAATAATCTGGCAGACGCCATCATGGCAGAGCTGGAGGCATTCGAAGAAATCACAGAAGAACGGTTCGAGCAGATCGCAAAGGATGTTGCCAAAGAAGGCGTGAAGAAACTCAAGCAGACATCTCCAAAAGGCAAGGGAAGCCGGAAGGGGCACTACGCTGATGGGTGGACCGTTAAATATACCCGGACGGGAATCGGAAAGTTTTCGTTCACGATACACAACCGGAAGAAACCGGGGCTGACGCATCTCCTTGAAAAAGGACATCAGCTGCAGCAGGGTGGTCGGGCAAAAGCAATCGTTCACATCCGCCCTGTGGAAGAATGGTGCAACAGAGAATTTGAGCGCCGGGTAAAGCGAGAGCTGGAAGGAGGATGACGTGACGGAAAAAGAACTTTATGAAGGACTTTTAAGTCTGGGATACCCTGTTGCTTACAGCCGCTTTGCTGAAGGAAATGTTCCGAATCCGCCATACATTGTATATCTTGACCGGGGGAGCACAAATTTTGCCGCCGACGGGGAAGTATACTGGCAGACGGGAGAAGCTGATATCGAGCTGTACTCGAAAAAGAAAGACCTTGAAGCGGAAGCCAGGATCAAAGGATGGCTTGATCAGAATAAAATTTTTTATAACACAGAGGAATATTACATCGAATCGGAAGAACTGATACAGGTAATATTCATGATTTCACTATAAGGAGGTTAATAAGGCCTAAAGTAAAATTCAACATCCATGATGTACATTATGCCAAAACAACAGAGAGCGGATTCGATACACCGGTAGCAGTTCCGGGTGCAGTATCGATCGCACTGGATCAGCAGGGAGAAATCTCGAATTTCTATGCCGACGGCATCAAGTATTATGTATCGTCCACGAATGGTGGATATGAGGGGGATTTGGAAATGGCATACATTCCGGACTCTTTCAGAACTGATATCCTCGGAGAAGAGCTGGACACAAAAAAAGTCCTGTTTGAAAATGCAAACAAACCCACCGTGACGTTTGCACTAGGATTTACTATCGATACCGATACTTCCGAGGAAAAATTCTGGTTCTATAACTGCACGGCAACAAGACCATCGGTCAACGCATCGACAAACGAAGACACTAAAACTCCGCAGACGGATACTGTGACAATATCTTGCGCACCGAATTCAGATGGACTTGTAAGATCGAGGACCACAGCAGAAACCGATACAGAAACAAAGGCTGCATGGTATACGAAAGTATATGTCAAAGCGGCAGCTTAGGAGGAATTGATGGAAAAAGTAATTCAGATAGGCGGCATTGATTGCCGCCTGAAATCATCTGCAGCAGTTGCAAGACTCTACAGGCTGCACTTCGGAGACGACCTGATCATAGACATGAATCAGCTGATGGAAGATGCCAAGGCAAACAAGGGAACACTGCAGCCAAGGAACATAACGACGCTGGAACAATATGCCTATGTATGCCATAAGCACGCGGATCCAAGTCAGCCGGAGACCATCGATGAATGGCTTGATCAGTTTGAGGATGACAGTGCGATCTATCTTGCGTTAGGCGACATTATCAGCTTATGGAAAAAAGAAACGGAGAGCAAATCAACCTCAAAAAAAAAGAGCGAATCTCGACCAGACCATTAAATACACCGCTGTTCATGCTTCGGTGTGCACAGTGCGGGATAGCAATGAAAGACCTGGAACTGCTGTCGATCGGGCTTATCAATGACATGTTCACAGAACTCAAAAATGATGACTATGATTATCCGGTAATAGCGACACAGGCGGATATTGATAATCTTTAGGAGGTAGTTAAAGGGCTGGAAGAATAAAAGGGATCACAATTGAGCTTGATGGTGATTCGAAAGGCTTGGACAAAGCCCTGCAAGATGTAAATAAACGCTTAAAAACAACTCAGAGTTCGTTGAAGGATGTAGACCGGCTTTTAAAGCTGGATCCATCCAACACGGAACTTTTATCACAGAAACAACGGCTGCTTTCGGATGCGATTGAAAACACGGAGCAGAAGCTGACAACTTTAAAGGAAGCCAGCGTGCAGGCGAAAGCTGCGTTGGAACGTGGCGACCTTGGGCAGGACAAATATGATGCTTTGCAGAGAGAAATCGTAGCAACGGAAAGTTCCCTGGAAAAATTGAAATCCCAGGCGCAGACTACGGATGCAACGCTCAAGAGCTCGGGCGGCGGGCTGAAAAGCCTTGGTGAAGCGGCAGAATCAGCCAGCGGAAAAGTGTCTGGTGTCAGCAAAGCTGCCGGCGGATTAGCCGCGGGAGCTGCAGCAACCGTTCCAGCGACGCAGGAACTTCGGCGTGACTTATCGTTTCTGGAAGAAAATGCGAAGGGCGCCAAAGTAGGCATGAATACCATGGAAACCGCATTCAAAACGTTCAATGCGGTTTCAGGGGAAACTGATTCGTCCGTTGAAGCGGTTTCAAACCTTTTGCAGGCGGGATTCACGGAGAGTAATCTCCAGCAGGCGGTAGAAGGTGTATCCGGAGCAATGTCACGCTTTCCGGACACATTAAAAATCGAGTCACTGGCAGACTCCATTCAGGAGACTGTCGCCACAGGAAAATCTATCGGACAGTTCGGCGAATTTCTGGATCGTGTAGGAATAGGAGCATCCAACTTCGACGAAGATCTGGCTAAGTGTAACACCACAGCCGAAAAAACGGATCTGGTGCTGCAGACTCTTTCCGAAACCGGAATGAACGACGTTTATACCGGCTGGCGGAAAAATAACGAGGCTTTAGCTGATTATGACGATGCCATGATCGATATGCAAATGGCTCTCGGTGATCTGGCAGAAAGTATCGCACCGGTTGTGACGGCTCTGGCAGAAGGGGCGACCAAAGCCCTGGACCTTTTCAATAAACTTCCACAGGGCGCGAAAGCCGTAGTTGGATCCATGGTTGGCATCACTGCAGCCGCTGCACCTACACTTTCGGCAGTCGGAAAAGTTACGCAAGGCATCGATGCTCTCAAAGGATCTTCCGAAAAAGCGGGTATCGTCAGCAAAGGACTTTCCGCAGCACAAAAAAGCGTAGCATCGGCTCTCTCTGTAGTTCCTGCTCCTGCTGCAGCTGCTGCCGGAGCACTGGTGGTCGTGGGGACTGCGATATATTCTGCATATCAAAGCACTCATGAATATACAAATGCGGCTAAAGAGATGTCCGAGGCTAACGATCAGAATGTAGCGAGCATTGAAGCAACATCTGAAAAAGCAGAATTTTATGCCGATCAGTTAGATCAGCTCAGTGAAAAAGAAAATAAGACAGCGCAGGATAAACAGCTCATACAGTCGTACGTTGATCAGCTGAATGAATCGGTAGACGGGTTGAATCTGACATATGATGCAGAGGCGGATAAGCTATCCGAAACAACGGACGCGATTTACACCAAGATCGACGCGATGAAGCAGGAGGCTTTGCAGGCGGCGTATGTTAAACAATCGCAGGCGGCTCTTGATAAATACGCAGAGTCTCAGATCAAAACAGCGGAAGCGCAGGAAAAGCTTAAAACTGCGCAGGAAGCTTATGATAAGGCCGCAGAAGCGGGATATGTCAGCCAAAAGCTTTCGACCGATCTTGCGCAGGCGGAAGCGGAATATAACGATCTGAAAACAGCCACAGGCACATACTGGACTGAATATGTTCGCCAGTCGAATGCGGCGGCCATGCAGTCCGGGCAGTGGGATAAGCTCGTGGAAGAAGCTGGGCTGGCCGGAAAGGACATTCCTAAGAGTTTAACCGATGGAATCAAAGCGGGACAATATGCTGTACCGACTACTGTGGAAGAATTGAAAGCGTTGATACAGTTCGACGAACTGGCAAACAAGGCTGGGGCTTCCGGAAGCAAGACGGTACAGGAGCTTTCATCAAAACTTGCTGCAGGAGAAATCACCGCACAAGAGGCGGCTGCACAGCTATCGAACGCTGTGGATCAAGGCCTTGGAACGGCGCCTGCTAAAGCGAGAGGAAAAGGAGACTCTGCTGGAAAACAGTTTGCTGGTGGTGTATCCAGTACAAAGGGAAACGCCTCTGGCGCCGGAAAAGCGATTGGATCTGCAGCCGCATCGGGCGCCGCATCAGCGAATTTTAGCGGAGCAGGCTATAATGATGGACTTGGATATGCGAGGGGTCTTAGAAATGCAATCACCGTGGTTGCAAATGCAGGGGCAGCTATTGCAAGGGCGGCTCTTGCGGCAGCTAAAAAAGAATCTGATCAGCGTTCGCCATCAAAAAAATGGGCTGCGGCCGCACTCATGGATGTACGGGGCTATACAGAATCCATGTGGAAACAAGTGCCGAAAGTCGAAAAAGCAGGACAAGGTGTGGCACTGGCAGCGATGACAGGCGCCAAATCTGTAACAATGGAATCTCTCGAAGGATTAAATCCGATCAACGATATGTCGGCCAACATTGTGCAACAGTTTGATTATAACCAGATGTATGCTGCAATGAAAGCGGCGGTTAGTGAGTCGAAGTTCTCAATTTCCATTGATGGTCGAGAGTTTGCGCGAGTACTTCGGGGCGTGGGGGTGAATATGAATTGAAACAATTAAAATATATAAATTCCCGCGGTGAAGAAATTGATTTCCGCCAGTTTAAAACCCAGGTTTTTAAGGCTGGATTTCATACTTACGCCTGGGGCTACGAAGGGACTGCACAGCAGTTCGGAGAAGCCATTGACCGATTCACAAAAACAGCATTGGAATATGAAATCATAGTGGCTGTGCGTGGAAATCAGCAGGAAAAAGAGAAAGCTCTCAATCGGATTACAGAAGTGACAGAATACGACTTGATAAGTAGCGCGCAGGGGACTCTTTACTGGGGAGATTATTATCTGCGTTGTAATATAATATCAGCAGACACGCAGCCGAGTGAAAACTTTTTTGGTGCAGAGCGCACAATGGGAATACTGGCACCAAGGCCGTTCTGGGTAAAAGAACTGACAAAAGAGTTTTTTCCGGACAATAACCCGCTGGCTGATTCAGATCCCGACGGAGATTTGGATTACCCATACGATTATCCATATGATTATGCTCCGGCAGCTGGAGGATCTGCAGTGTGGCAGACAGGGCACTATGCGCCAAGTAATTTTGAGATTACGGTTTATGGCCCATGTGTCAGCCCAAGGATACTGATCGCAGATCACGTCTATGAAGTCTATGAGACTTTAGAGACCGGGGAATACATGGTGATCAGCAACACGAATAATAAGAATCTCATAAAAAAATATCGAAACAATGGCACGATTGGAAATTTGTATGATATGCGAAATAAAAAAGAATCCATTTTCGAGCCGATCCCTGGCGGAAATGTAACAGTAAACTGGTCGGGAGGCTTCGGCTTTACGATCAAACTGTTCCAAGAAAGGAGTGAACCAGCGTGGTGATCTTAACAGGAATTGACGGGCTGGAAATAAGGGAACTGAAATTCATTAAAGTAGATGTAGACCTAAGTGACACAAAAGATTTTGAGATTCAGATCCCGGCGTCCGAATGGAGTTCAGATCTTGAATATAAAGGCCGCGTATTCATCCCTGGCACCGAATATGGTGGAAGAATCGGAGGAAAAGGAGCGAGTACACAGAAAGATGTGCGCACCATAAGAGGACATACCTGGCGAGGAATGCTTGATAAGAAAATCATTAAGCCGCCGGCAGGAGAAGATTATAAGATAGTAAGTGGAGAACTGAATGCGATCCTCAAACAGCTGATCCAGGAAGCAGGCATGACGGCTCTTTTTACAGTATCAGAAGAAAATACCGGAGTGTTGATTACAAGCTATCAGTTCGATCGATACATAACTCTTTTGTCCGGGATCCAGAAAATGCTTAAGACAAAAGGCTATCGAATTGATATCCAGTATGTGCAGGGTGAGAGAGGTCTTCCGGGATACGTGCAGATCGGAGCAGTTCCCGTGATTGATTATTCCGAACGGATAGAGTTATCACAGGACAGCCAGTTGAATTTTAAATTTGACGAAAACAAGAATGGTGTGAACCATCTGATCTGTCTTGGCAAAGGTGATCTAAAAGAAAGACTTGTTGTTGATTTGTACGTTCAAAAAGATGGAAGCGTTGGAACTACTCAATACTTCAAAGGACTGGACGAAGTGACAGAAACCTATGAAAACAACTCGATTGATGATGTAACTGAGATGACCGAGAAAGGCACCGAGGAAATTATTAAACGAGCCAGCAAACAGACATTCGAGATGGACGTTGAACGTCTTGGTATCGAAGTGGAAATTGGAGACATTATAGGCGGAAGAGACTATATCACAGGAATGCACCTGGCAAAGCCAGTTGTAAATAAAATTTACAAGCAGGAACAATCCGTTATTTCTAAAGAATACAAACTGGAAGGAGATGAGCAGTAAGGGTAATTATTTTCGCTGATGCGTCAGAGTTGACTGTGCAGCAGGTGATCCCAAAGGACGGGTATCTGAATGTCCGGGTGCTGGCGTCCATTGCGGATCCGGAGATGCTCCGGAATCTGTTCGAGGACGAAACGGCGACCAGGAAGATGACTGTCAAGGAAAATGGGAACACGGTGGCCACGTACGAAGGCTATACGGAATTCTATTCCACCGAGGAGTACACCGGGAAAATCTACGGTGTGACGAACTATAAGCCGGATCGCACGCCTGAAGCGGAAACTGCGATTTTGGAAAGCTCGGTGAGGGTAGTCAAAATTCAGGCGCAAAGCTTGAACGACACAGATGCGCTGACAGTACAGAACCTGTATCCGGAATGGTCAGGAGAATCCGTGACCTATGCCAAAGATTTTAAAGTCAATCGGAATGGAGTATTGTATAAATGTCTGCAGGACCATGTTTCACAGGAGTCTTGGTCACCAGAAGACGCCCCTAGCTTATGGGCAAAGGTACTGATCCCAGATCCGGAAACGATTCCAGAATGGGAGCAGCCAGGCAGCACAAATGGATATTCTAAAGGGGACAAAACAACCCACAACGGAAAGACTTGGGAATCGCTCGTAGATAATAATGTATGGGAGCCAGGCGTAACCGGAACCGAAACTGTTTGGAAGGAGGTAAGTGCATGATACCCATTACCAATGTGGCAGGAACGCCGCACGTAACACCTAAACAGGATGCGATGTTTCACCGTGGCATGGCCGGAGCGGATAATTGCGTATATAACTTCCTTGAAAGCTTCGAGCCAGAAGTGAGCAGCAATCAAAAAATCAAGGCACGGTCGGGAATAGGACAGCTCCAGGGGCGATTGTTCTGCATTGAGCCGTCGACCTATGATGAGATCCAGATCGCAAATGGAACACAGGGCGAGAAGCGAATTGATCTGATTGTCGTTCGCTGGACAGTCAATGAGGAAAAGAATACCCAAACTGCAGACTGGGTGGTAATACAGGGTGAGTCTACGACTGGAATCCCGGTAGCACCAGCTTATACCAACGGGAATCTGGATGCTGGGGACACAGTGGCCGATATGCCTATGTATGAAGTCAGCCTTGATGGCATCAATGTTACAGGCGTGACAAAACGATTCACGGTCCTCAGTGGCCTGGGGAAACTGGTATCAGATGAAACCATCCAGATGTTCAAAGATGCCGGATATCCGATTACGGGGGGGGGTAACGCTTGACAAAATAATTCAAGATCTAATAACTAGTGGGATTACGCAGACATATGAACAAGACGGATGGAGAATCAAAAAATACGCAGATGGCACAGCAGAAGCGTGGAAGACTAACAGCACGGCATCAGCGAATGGATTCTTAAGGTGTTCAAACCCATTTCGAAATGCAAAATCATTACAAATATATACTGCTAGCACCTATTTCGGATCAAATGTGGGGATTGTAAGAACCACACCACAGATTCAATCATTGTCAGACCAAAACTTTATCATATACGTAAGAATGGAAGACGGAACCGCAGCGCCTTCGAACGTATATGAATTTCCAATATACGCAGTTGCAAAGTTATAAAACGCCCTCCTGCTGGAAGGCGGGAAAGGATAAAACATGGCAGACAAAACCACAATAGAAAATTTCATGGAAAGCGTTCTAAACTGCATGAAAGCAAAAAATAAAGAGCTGTGGTCAGGCACCGCCGGGGGCGGCCAATCAATAACGGTGCCCGGACTGCGAAATTATCAGATTGCGCAAATGAATACGACATATGGAAATTTCTTCTTCAACCCAAAAGAGGCTAAACTTACAGGGATTCATTCAGACAATTCAAATGGACCAAACGACATCATTACGGCAAGGGTGATGGGAGCTATCAGCGGAGATTCCATTAGCATTACATATGCGGACTATATTGCACACAATTCGGGCAGCAATCACAGCGGAAGAGCGCAAATGAAAGTCACAAAAATTATAGGGATCATACCAGATCCAAAAGCGTTCTGGAAATCTGGGAGGGCAAGCTAGTTAACACGATGCACCAAACCGTGAGAGGAGGTGCACGCTATGCCTAATGGAATGACGGATGAATGCATTCAGTTACTGTTGGAACACAAAACAGAAATCAATCTGGTCTGGGAAAACCCAAACCCAGAAGAACAATTTGGAGCAAAGACCACGCTACTGGATAAAGCATCCTCAGCTACGTTTTTCATGATGATAGATACGACGGGAGGATTCTATTTTTTGAAAAATAACGAAGAGACGCGGCTGTATAGCGTCGCAGCGTATCCAAACCAGCGAACCATTACGATTGCAAAAAAAGCGTTTACAACATCAATAGGGGAAGCACTATCGAATGGATGGCAGACAAATAATGGAATGATAGTGCCGAACAGAATCTTTGAAGTTAAAAATGTAGGTTAACCATAAATACATTGTAGGAGAAAGGAGACAACATGAAAATCAACTTTAAACTCAGACTTAAAAATAAAGTTACCTTAGTAGCTTTAGTAGCCGTTATAATTCCATTTATTTATCAGGTACTTGGAATCTTTGATATTGTACCGAAGATCAGCGAAGGAGATGTAGAACAGTTCTTAGGACTGTTGATCAATTTCCTGGCGATCATCGGCGTTGTTGTGGATCCAACTACAGCAGGAATGAAAGATACTGATTTAGCTATGGCATACAATAAACCGAGAAAAGAAACAGACGTCTATCCAGACGAGGAGGTAATGTAAGGAGTTTTTTGCCAAGACTTAATGCTCCGGCGGCGAGCAATAAATATTGGATACATACATCCGGCGGCGGACTTAACAGCTGCATCAGAGTGAGTGGAAAGTCTGTTTTGCCTAACTGTGTTGGATACGCATGGGGTCGTGCATATGAGATACTGGGCAAAGCGCCAAAGTTATCGCGCGCTAATGCAGAAAACTGGTACGCGCATAAGGATGGTTACTCCCGGGGGAAAACACCGAAGCTTGGTGCGATCGTTGTCTGGGCGAAAGGTAAAGTCGGTAATAGCAAAGATGGAGCAGGTCATGTGGCCGTAGTGGAGCAGATCCACTCTAACGGATCCTTTACAGTTTCCCAGTCCGGCTATACTGGCAAGAAACGGTTCTGGACCAGTACAATCCCGAAGTCTGGATACCTGAAAGGTTACACCTTCCTGGGGTTCATTTACTTGCCGATCTCAACAGGTAGCAGCTCTTCAACGTCCTCTGGCAGCATCAAAGTAGGCGGTACTTACACTCTGCGAGCAAACATGAAGGTGCGTACGGGTCCAGGTACCGGCTACCGCTGGAAAAAAAGATCCGAGCTGACGGCTATGGCCAGAGCGTACTCCCAGAACCAGACAAACGCCGTGCTGAATTCGGGAACGCGTGTAACCTGCCTGCAGATCACAGGAAACTGGATGAAGATTCCTTCGGGTTGGATCTGTATCAGATCGGGCGGGGCAGTATATATTTCGTAGGAGGCTGACATGGAAACGATGACAAAAATTATTGCCGTATGTACCGCTGTCGTAGCAGTTGGTGGCGCAGCAATGTATCTGAAGAAGATTGCAAACATAATCAGAAGCCCACTCGAAGAGATGAATCGCAAAATTGAAAAAAACGAGAAAGAATCCGAAAAACATGACGACTATTTCAAAAATGATTTAAACCGCCTGGATAAGCATGACAAGATGCTCGAAGGGATAAAGGAAGATAATCGGATTGTAATGCGATCGCTTTTTCTTTTGTTGAAACATGCGGAGACAGGTAACAATACTGGAGAAATCGCAGCAGGCAGGGAAGAGCTTGAAGAATATCTAACGAGTAAATAATTCCAATAAAAAAAGATCGGTCATTCGCCGATCTTTTTTTCATCCTGCGCCTGGATTTCTTTTCGGATCAGTGCTTTTATAACGCCCTGTTTGCTGTCTGCTGCATTTAAAAACGCTATAATATCAGCATCGGTAGTACGGTTTAGCTTCAAATAAACTCCAATAGTGTTAGCCTGGTCATACTTCTTTTGAGCTTTATATTTTGTGTTCATGACTCCCTCCTGTTGTTCAATACTGCACAGAGGATGATAAGAATAAATTTTGGAATATCAAGCCATCCGTAATCTCCATCCATAATGTTAAGAATAGCCAATGCAACTAGAAAAATGTTAATTGCTTTTCTGTTCATATTATCTTAGATGTGGTATAATGAAAACCCCGAAAGGGGAAGGGCGGGGTTTCCGCCCTTAGACCTGTTATTTTTTCTTTTTCTTTTTAGACTTTGTAAGCTGGCGAGCTGTGAGTCCTAAGATTAAGATTTCTAACAGGTCTTTTGTTATTTCTAAAGCATCTTTTATGTTATCCACATCTTATTACCTCCTTTCTATGGTTTTATTATACTATAGGTATATACCTATGTCAAGTGATATCTTTTTCTTTTATATATAAATGTAGTATAAATGTAGACATTTTCCCGTAATCACTGTGCGACCGGATGGGCGCACAATGATTACGGGACATTAAAGGCGCAAAAAAAGTGTTTCACCGTTCCATACACATTCCTTCAATACTTTATGTGCAATTTCATTTTTCTCATCAATCGTAAGTTCTTCGAAATTCCTGATAAGCCTAGTTATTTCTTTCTGCTTTTCTCGTGCCTGACGTTCGATATCGACTTGCAAAAGACTCTGTGCCTGCAGAGATGCCATTTGTTTATTTTTATCCGCCAAATCAGCATCCAGAGCTTCTATCTCAGAGATCATATATTTAGCAGCACGTGATTCGTTATTGTTAGACAAGATTTCAGAAAGATTTTTAATCCGTTCTTCTGTATGAGAAATTTCCCGTGTAAGTTTTGCCAACTGCGCAGACTTATCTTCTGGAGCAGCAAGCTCGCTAAAATATTTTTTGATCTGTTTTGGATCGTGTTCGATTTGACGAAAAACGCTTAGTGCTTTTTCGTCAATAATTTCCGCCTTGATTTGACTGGTATTACAGACCGTTTTACCTTGCCGATCAGCTTTTGGACAGATGTACCAGGTAGATAGTCCATCCTTTCGGTGTCTTCTGGCCAATCCCATAAGACACCCGCACTTGCAGCGAATGGTACCTTTAAGCAAAGTGGTAGGGTGAACCATCTTCTTAGAGAAGCTATTGTGTGTGAATTGCGATTGAGTAGCCAGCCAGATCTCGGCCGGAATAAAAGGAATATGTCTACCAACGGACACTCTCCACTTATTCGGTGGCTGCTTTGAATGCTTTCCTTTTCGTTCGGTAGTCCGGCCATAAATCACGATGCCAGTCTTTCCATCCCATCGTTCTCTCTTATCTGTCATGATACATCCACGACTTTTGTAATAGTCCCAAACCTCCGGAGTAGCAAACGTATAGAACGGGGAAGAAAGGATGGTGTAAATCTGCGTTGCTGAAAAGTATCCGCCTCGCAGGGCTTTGATGCCATTGTGTTTACAGTAGGTTTCAAATGATTGTACTGACGCATTAAGCTCCAGAAACTTATCATAAAGGTGGCGTATTTCATTAGCTTCCTCTGGAATCAATTCGAGCGTTGTATGAATCTTTCCGAACTCAGTGACTTTTATACGTCGGTATCCCCGAGGTGCAGAGCCGCCAAACCACCAGCCAGCTGCAGCAAGCCCCATCATGTTATCGGCTACGCGGTTGGAAATGGTTTCTCGCTCCATTTGTGCAAAGACAACGGACACATACATCATAGCTTTACCTAATGGTGTGCTGGTATCGATATTTTCTTTTACGGAAACAAATCCAACAGAGTGATCCTCCATGAACGCATAAATATTCGAGAAATCTCGTACGTTACGTGAGAGCCTGTCTAGCTGATAAACAATCAGAAAATCAATAATACCAGCCTTTACATCTCTCATAAAATCCTTTAACCCAGGGCGGTTGGTATTAGCACCAGTGTAGTCTTCATCCATGTACAGTAAAAATGTATGATCACCTTCAAAGTGAAGTGCAGCGTACTCACGAGCCATTCTTTCCTGATTCTTTACGCTGTCGCTGTTTTCCGCAAATACAGATTTGCGTGCGTAGATTGCTATTCTCATTGTATCCTCCCGTTTTTTAGGCATAAAAATACCCCAAAACTTGATTTTTTGAGGTCGTGATGATACAATAAAGTTGCGAATTTAGGTTTGCGTCATCGCGACCTGAGCATCACCCTCTGCGCCAACAGAGGGTTTTGTTTTATATTCTTTTTATTTTTCAACGCCCATGATCTCGTTAAAAGCTTTCTCATATTCCTTCGCCTGCTCTGGTGTGATGGCGTAAGAAACACGGAGTAAAGCCGTTCCAGCACGGTACATGTACTGATCCTGTTTTAGCATACCGCCCACCTCCCATGTATCTTTCAAATAATCTTCACGTTCTTTTGCATCTGATTCATTTTCAAACACTTCCACAGTACAATCTCTATAATCATCGTCAGGGTAATCGATACACATTTGAACAGTATCAGTGTCTCTCTCATCATTCCAATTGGTTTTGCTCGTGTACTGATTAGGACGACCGAGAAGCTCATTCACATCGGTTTCTTCTGTATACGTAAGCTCTTGTGTAATTGGAATTGAGTAATCATCTTTCATTTTCTGGACAATCTGATCTGAGGTAAGCGGATCTTCTTTCTTCTCACTTTCACCGCAGGCACATAATCCGATACAAAGAATCAGCGATAACATAACTACTAATAATTTCTTCATAACTCCTTCCTCTCTTTCTTAAAAATATATATGTTCTGCTACCGAAACAAAATTGACTTGTTGCTTCCGTAGTATATCAACGAACCGTGCTTTCTCTAAAAGATCACCTCCGAGGCAATCTGAATGATAAATAATTATGGTCGAGATCAAACCATTTTGGATATGCTCTACCAGACAATCAAATGCTGGTCGATCTTCAGTATCACCATCTTCGTATTTTAGAAAAATATCTCCGTCAGAGAAACGCCCCTGAGCATAGTTATAACACATTTGCTCCTGTGTTTTGCAGCCGGGTTTACTCCTTGAATTAAAATAAAATGCGTTCATCTGACAGTCCTCCTTACATTCCAACATAATCCGACCTATGTAAGTGCTAAACTAACAGTGCGCCCCACCGGATAGGGGGAAACATGATCAAGTTATATATCTACATCTCAGATCCGAAGATATATGGAATATTCGATACTGTACTACATACGTTATATCTCTCAACAAACCCTGCAGCTGCAGGAGGTATCATCTACATCAAATAAAGCTTAGAGCGCTTTTTTATCCTCGGTGGCTTTAAGGCTTCGCAGAAACTCCTCGGCGTTTTTATCCGATGGATCCTGCGAGGCGGCGCAGCGCTCATATTCTTTCTGTAAAATTATATCTATAAGTTCTCGTCCGTGATGATCCAGTGCGCGATAACGTTCTAAGAGGGTTGACTCTCCAGAGGATAATGAAGCGGCTTCGCCCCAGCCAAGCAAAGTACAGGCTTGAGTGCCGAGTGCAGCGGCGATAGCTTTAAGCTTATCAATACCCATATTTGAAATATCGCTATTTTCATATCTATATATAGTAGAGGGAGAAACCCCTATTATTTCTGCAAGATCTTCCGCAGAAATACCCTTTCTTTTTCGTATACTTTCAATTCGTTTTCCAATTTCCATAATGTAACAGCAGCCTCCTATATGAGTAAAATAACACATCATTTGCAAATATGCAAGAAAATAATTTGCATTTACGCAAAAAAAGAATTGACAACTCGCAAAAATGCGAGTATATTTAAGCTAAACTCGCGGAAACGCAAAAGGAGGTGCATTGATGAATAGTGAAAAATTAAAAGAATTTCTGCGTGAGAAAAAAATTGAACCCGAGGATATGGCAACAGCCATGGAAATAGACTTATCTACATGGTATAGGAAATTACAACGCAATGGGGAAACGTTTACCGTTAAGCAGATGAACGATATTATTCAGTATACCAAGATGAGTAAGCCTGAAGCAGCAGAAATTTTTTTTAACGAAAAACTTGCGTAAATGCAAGAATGCTAGCTGAAAAGGGAACAGAACAAGGAGGCTAAATTCGGAAATGATTTTTAAAATCACACTAAATGTGATTGTGTGGGCAGTAGCGATAGCTGGAATTATAGCAATGAAGAAAATACAGCCCAGCAACAGGTTTTATCCAGTGTGGGCTGTGTCCATAGCAACATTGTTTTTAATTGGTATGTGGTTTAGTTGATTCCAGATCTAGGCTCAGGCAGTCAGCAATACCATGTAGATGTTCGCTGTATTTTCTGCAGGTCTCTAAATCCTCATTAAGATTAAAAGATTCGTTATCGGCAAAATCGAGGAAACTATGAAGCGCGGTTTTGTTTTCATGACTGCAGAATAGTACTGCTTTATTAAGTGCAGATAACAGATTTGCATAAGCTTCTGTGTCACCTCGATTACTGGTGAAGACTCCAGCGGCATGAATAAATTCCAGAAACGCAGTTTTTTTATCATTATAATAAATTTCAAACTGACGAACTTGATTGTTGTATTCAAACTCCTGTGCCTTGATCTTGCTCTGATGAGAATTGTTGATGACTGCAACTAATATGGGGGAAATGATTGCAGCGAGAGCGATAATAGCGGTTACGATACCGGTTGTCAAATTCATTTAGTATCACCATCCTTTCTTATTGCAGTTTATCACAGAGAAAGGATCCTAACAAGAAAGATGAATGATGGGACAGATTTCAGGAGGCGATAATGAAAAAAAACAAATAAGTGGGATATTGGCCGGACCGAGGATGCATCGGATTTCAAAATACAAGTTCACATGAAGAATGGGGATGAATATGCATTTTGGAACATAGTTGAGGCTGCTTACACAAAGCGCTATGGAGAATCGGTGCTGGTAATACAGACTGAAACAAAGCGAGAATCTGTAAAGTATGTGATCTCAAGGGAAAACATCGAGTTGGTAAAGTTTATATGGGAAGACAGGAGGTATTTATGAAGGAATTTCCAATAGGCGACAAATATTTCTTTACTGGAGAAGAAAATCGTCACATCGGCGAGACGGCAAAAAAGATGGCTGAAGTGATAAAAGAACAAAAGCTTACCTTTGCAGAAGCAAATGATGCGCTGCGAGTATGTAAGGTGTTGCTCGGGGGAGCGGAGGTCGGACCATGGAGATAGGATACATTCTGCTGGTCTGTACGACTACAGCGACGGCAACCGCATATCTGGTTACGAAATGGATGTGTATACAGTTCTTGGACAGGCTGGAGAAAGTTGAACGTGAGTATGTAGATGAGATCTACAGTATCATTAAATCAATCCTAGATCGTCGGTATCGAATTGAGATGCAGAAAGGAGAGGACAATGGAAAATTTGATCGGTAAAGAGGAACAGCCAGTGTATGAGGTGAAGGTCGCGGTAGATACTTCGGATCTGGAGCATGCGCTGGATGTTGCAATAGAACTGAAAGAGACTTTGGAAAAATGCGTCGAGCTACGGAGAGCGGAAAGATGGCTCCCGGCAGATCAGCTCACTCCGGCGCATGAAGGAACTTACTGGGTAACCGTAAGGCATGGCCGTCGGGGACGGAAGGTGATAAAAGGATATTTTAGCATAGAGTGGGAAATGGAAGATGAAGTTCTGGCCTGGATGCCGGACGATAAACCGGAAGCCTATAAAGGAGGAGCAGATGAACATCCAGAAAGCTGTTAGAAAAGCCCGGCTGGCGAGCGCCAAAGGAAAGCGGGGGTATATCGTCAGAAAAAAGTGGAAAGGGAATTTCAGAATACTGCCAACTAATACAGATCTGTGCTGCATTGCAGATGCACCCGGCATGGAGCAGGCACCGCGCTGGAATCCATATGCCGAAGATCTCATGGCTGATGACTGGGAAGTGCAGGAAGTCAGAATCTGTACGCAGTAGATTGGAGGAGGGTATGGCTAAACAACAGGAAATTAAAGTAGAAGTCGAGTTCACAGAGGGATTCGAGGAAAGATTTACACGGGCATGTTTAGATGTCATATCAAGGAGGGAGAAATATGAGACCAAAGACAGCAGTACTTACAATCGTAATATTCGGGACCATGATCGTAATTGCAGCGTACCTGCAGCGGGATGAATTTGCAGTAGGACCAGAATGGGCATTGCCGGTATTGCTGGCATTCATATTGCCGATAGATGAAAGGAGCAAATCACGTGGAAGAAAATATCTCAAAAGAAAAATATATTGATGCCTTGAAAGCACTTATCATCGCAGATCGCAGATCCGGCGTCTGTAATATCATCCGCGAAGCTACGCCGCTGCGGGAAAGGTTGCGGATCTGCTATACAGGCGGAGGAGAGTCACAGATAAATGTCACTGGAAATAGTCTCGGCGCGATCGGATTAGAGGTATTTCGGGAGATTTATGGATGCGGAGCTAATGGACGGGTAGGTGGAATCTAATGGATCCCTGGATTGAAGAAGAACGTTTCTTGCAGCAGCGGGAGAATCGAAGAAACGATAGGATCACCAGATCGCTCACTGGCCAGCTCAGACCGCCAGATGATTTTATCATAGAAATGTTGAAAGAGAGGTATGGAAAATATGCAAAATTTTATCGGAAAGTGCCGATTCTGCGGTCAGGAAAACCCTGTCATCGCAGAAGATCAAGAAGAAGCGAATGAGATCATTTCGGCGGATTGTTACTGTGGGGGGGCAAAGCGCGAGGATGAGATTAAAAGAAAAAAAGCGGAGCTGCAGGGACAAATCGATGAATTGACAGGCCCAGAGTGCACGGAATTGAATTTCATGCCGCTTCCGGATGAGCTCCGGGAAGTACTGAATAAAATCGGAGAAGCTGTTGTTGACGGAGAGATCCGGCAGATGACGATGAAAGCCTATGGAACCCAGATCACGATCCGCGGCGGTGAAAAAATAAAAATGACAAGGAGCTATAAATATGAGCAGAGTGGAGAAATCCAGTAAAGACCTGGAAAGCTATTATGAAAATTGTGCTTTCCCCAAGCCTAAAAGTAAGAAAAAGAAGTTATTACATAATGGATTCAAAGAAAAGCCTCAGCGGATATGTTGGTACACAGGTCAGCCGGGAGCGGAGCGTCACGAAATATTCGGAGGTCCGAACCGCCAGACCAGCATAGAAATGGGCTTTCAAGTGGATATTTGCCCGGAATTGCATGCGCGGCTCCATGCAAATGCAGATGACTGGGCGAAGACAGAGAATCGCAAATGGCGAATGTATTTTCAGACCATTTACGAGGAAGAACTGATTGCATCTGGAGAAACACCGGAAAAAGCACGAACGTCATGGATGGCAATGATTGGCCGCAACTACCTGTAGCCGATGCCGCAAACTTAAATTCGCAAAAGGAGGAGGAGAACGAAAAGATGAGTGTTGTTAACCGGATAATTAAATCTTTTGACGATTTTGACGGATCGAGAAATAGGCATTCGCTATTTTGTGACTGGGTAAAATTTATGGCGATTTCCATTGCAAATCAAGTGTGGTTTCTATGGGAACGTGAGGAAGAATATAGACAGCTTGCCAAAACCTATGATGCGAAAAGTATGAAACGATTTTCAGATATGATGGGAATGTTGTGGGAAGCATTTGATGCGGAAATCAACGATTACCTGGGACAAATCTACATGGAGGGGAATATGGGGAATAAGAGTACAGGTCAGTTTTTTACCCCATTTCATTTAGCAGAATCAGTGGCAATGATGATGCAGCAAAGCGATCCAGAACAAAAAGTATTTATGAACGAGCCTGCCTGTGGTGGTGGAGGCATGGTGCTAGCGAAAGCAAAGGCTATTCAGGCTGCGGGTGGAAATTATCAAGACACGCTCAAAGTGATTGCTCAAGACTTGGACTGGACGGGAGTGTATATGACGTATACGCAGCTGTCCATGGCTGGGATAAACGCAGTAGTGATCCAAGGCGATACTTTAACGGGAGAAAAGGCTGGAGCTTTGCAGAAGTTCTACACTCCGCTTTACGTGCTGAAGTGTATATAACGAAAGGAGGCGTTTGCGGTGAAGGATCAAGCTATCAACAAATTGATAGGACTTCTGTCAGAGAACTTTGAATCGTTTCAGTTGGAAATGATAAGGGAAGCAGCGCTCATCGCGCTTGAGGAATTTGAGGTTGATAGAAAGAGCGTTAACATCGTGCCGTATTCAAGCATTGACATAGATATTTACAAAATGTTTCTTGTGGCGAAAAAAGTGGAGGGTTGCACAGAACGCACCCTCCAGTATTACGGAGATGAGTTGAAAAAGTTCCGAGAAGGAATAGGAAAGCCGATTCCGGAAATTAAAACAGATGACATTCGATTGTACATAGCAAAGCTAGCTATCGAAAGGGGCGTATCTGCGGTGACACAAAATAATGTCTTGCGTATCCTGCGAAGCTTCTTTGGATGGTGTACAGCGGAAGAATATGTGCCGAGAAATCCGACATTGAAGATGAAGAAAATTAAAACGCCTAAAAGAATCAAAAAAGCCTTTTCGGAAATGGAAATTGAAAAAATTCGTAATGCAGCCAGAGATAAAAGAGAACGGGCAGTGATCGAAGTGTTGCTTTCTACAGGCGTTCGGGTTGGCGAAATTGAATTCATCCAAAGGGAAGATATTACTGGAGATTCCATAATCGTGTACGGAAAAGGACAAAAGGAAAGGTATGTTTACCTGAATGCGAAGGCACAGCTTGCCATCAGGGAATACCTAAAAGAGCGAAATGATGACAACCCGTACCTATTTGTTGGGCAGGCAAAGCCTCACAATCGCTTAAAACAGTCATGGTATGAATCAAATTTGCGAGACCTTGGAAGGAGTATTGGAATCGAAAACGTACATCCGCATCGCTTCAGAAGAACGGCTGCTACTCTAGCGCTAAACAGAGGGATGCCAATCGAACAGGTGCAGCAGATGTTGGGGCATACTGAGATCCAGACAACATTGATCTATGCACAGAGCGCACAGGAGAATGTAAAAATCAGTCACAAGAAGTACGTAACTTAGAAAAGCAAATGAATCCTGCAATACTTCGAGCAGAGAAATTTCGTAGAAGGGAACCTGATCCGAAACATAAGAAGCATGGAGGAAGAGGCAAATGTTTAAAATGATATGGGTGATGCTCTGGTTCTGGATCGGAGCGATAGCAACAGCTTACTTTGCGATAATCCACTGAAGGATGAGGGTAAAGCCTGATCCAAACATAGCGGAGAGAACAGCAACAAGCAGGTTGATAGACCATTGCGTGATCGTCTGTCTGCGACGCTGGGCTTTTGTAAAAAAATAAACAGTTCCGGCATCTGTCAAAATGATACGCAGATGGTTATCGGCAAACGGCTTGATTTCGATCAGACCCATGGATTTCAAAAATCGAAGCCGTGGGAGCGGGATAGAAAGCGCAGAATCCAGGAGAAAGTCTTTGGAAGAACATTCAGACTGAATTATTCTTAAATCGGTTTCAAATTGTTTCATAAGATTACACCTCCATGGATTGATTATATCACATGATGAGTAGAAAGGAGAAATATGAACGAAGAACTAAGAAAAAGCAGATTCAGGGAATATGGCTCCTTTTTATACTGTCCGAGGAAAGACTGCTTATGCTTTGGCAGGGACACTGATCAGGAATGCAAGCATGCCAAATGCCTCTTAGAAGATCCGGAATATCTGGCACTTCAGGAGCGGATCGAGGAAAACCGCAGGAAAAACCAGATGGCTGAAAAGAAAGAAGAACCGCCAAGGATCAGGAGACAGACCAAGAGCCGAGCACAGATCCTGGAGGAAGAGATCCAGAGGAAAGAAAAATATGCCAGAGCCTGTTACAGAGCAAACCGGCCGAGAGCAGGAGACAATGCGACATATGAAATAGTAAGACTTAGAGCGAAGCTTAGGGAGTTAAAAGGAGCTGCAAAATGAAAACCATAAAAGCACTGATAATTGCCGTTATGATCCTGACGTCACTCTGGGCTGGAATTGGAATAGGAATCACATCAGCTGATAGTGAACCTGCTGCCGAGGTCAGGATTATCGGGGAGAATCGGATAGAGATCTGGAAAGGTGGAGTGGTCGTGATACGAACCACCCAGGAGAATGTAACCAACTGGGGAGATTATATTATCGTGAAAGGAGAATCGGATGAGAATACTGTGCGATAGATGTAAAAAACAAACTGTAGACTTTGACTTTAGAAATAAATGGGCACATATTGAATTTTCAGAGAAAGGGTTTGGGAAACTGGGAGATTATTATTTATGTCCTAAGTGTGCATCTGATTATCGTGAATTCATAGACAACGAGACAGTAATCGGAGGTGAAGAGGAAAACAATGGATGTTCAGTTATGAAAAAACAGGAAGAAGAGCACCCACAGAAAACAATCGTGCAGGAATTTCTGGAGAAATACCCAGATGCCCGGATCAATAATCGCGGGATACCGCCGGAATTATGCCCGGGTGATTTAGGATACTCGGAGGCGGAAAAATGCGGCACTGGTAATAATGTTTGCGTGGAGTGCTGGAACAGACCACTTGAGGAGGAGGAAGTGAAAGGCGGTGCGGAATGAGATACGAAAGAGCAAAGCCGTTCGGTAACGGAACGGAATACGAAATTTTTAGACACAACTATTGTGAAAAAGGATGTATTCATAATATCGACAGTGAAGATGGATTCCCTGAACTTTTGGAAAATGGCGGTTGTCCGATAGAGGACGGAATAGAATGCGCAAGATACAACAGAGAGTTGTTCCCTAATGTGCTAGTAGAAGTCTGGGATGGAGATGATTGCGTTAATTGGCAACATTGCCCGTTTTATGCGAAGGAGGAAGAAGAATGACAAGATACAGGTGCATTAAAGAGTTTGAAATCGCAGAAGTGAATAAAAATGGAATTGGAACGGGGAGTTATTTTCGAGTAGAAGTGGACTCGCTTTGGAGTCTGAAAAAAAGAAGCAACTGCATTGGAGGACAAAATCATTTAAAGTGTGAAGACCTTCTTATGGAATCGAGGTGGATAGCGATTAGCGACGAAGCATTGGCACGATTTTTTGAGGAGTGAAGGTGGTGATATGACATGATCAGCAGTAAGGAAGCAATCGGACTGGTTGATCACCGGACGGTAATCAAAAGACTTGCGGAGATTGAGTATAACAATGGATTCCACGGGAAAGAGGCTTGTGCCCATGCACTGAAAAAAGCAGAAAAGCAGGCCATTGAAGCGCTGGAAAAGCAAATTGCCAAACGCCCCTATTATGAAGGTGACGGATATGATCCAGAAGGCGAGCTTATCTATGATACCTGGAGGTGTCCAAACTGCGGTGAAGCCTATGAGGTGGATTATGACGAATATGATTATTGCCCGAACTGCGGGCAGCGAATAGATTGGAGTGATGATTAGTGATGAGTTTAGAAGCGGAACTTGAACGGCTAGCAGTAGCAGAGCTGGAGCGAGCAAATAAAAAATTCCCGTTGTTTGCAAGCGACCATGAAGGGTACGCAGTGATACTGGAAGAATTTCAAGAAAGTGAAGAAGAAGTGAACCGAGCAAGATTTCGATTAAATCGGCTGTGGGAGAGTGTAAGAGCGGATGAAGCACAAACAGAATATATCAAACACATAAGGAAAAGAATGCTAAAAGCCACAGCGGAAGCAATCCAAACCGCTGCTATGTGCGAGAAGCTCATACAGAGCCAGGAGGAAAGAAAATATGGACAAAACCATGAAACGCATCAAGAGCGGTAAGGGCTTACCGTCACTACGGGAATCCGATGAATACATACCGGAGCCAGGAATTGAAAGGTTGGGTTTGAGCAAGAAAAAGAGCGAAGTGCGTGCAGCAGTGAAAGCACTGCAGGATAACGCAGTAGAATTTGAGCTGTTTGGCATTTGTTCGGATTATGTGCCGCTAGATACGGCAATCCAAGTTGTTATAAAACTGGGAAAAAGATAGGAGTGAAGAAGATGATAAACAAGGCGATCGAAAAGCTAACAAAGGAAATGATGAAGCTGAATAATCCATTCGCCCAGGCGATCGAAGAGCATCTGACCGAGATCTGCACCAGCGATGCGGTGGCAGAGAAGATCTTACAGGAAGGAAAATTCTTAAAAGGGGCCTGTGATTCCATCCGGGATGTAGCGAAAAAGAACGCTGTTGGAGGTGTCGGAGCAGTATCGGATGAAGATGCCTATAGGATGGCTGAAGAATATTACGGAATCAACAGGGCGGAAAAGCATGAACCGATGAATGTTCTGGATCTGCTGTAGGAGGTGAGCATAAGGAAATGGATGAAAAATCTTTTAACCTGCCACCAGCTCCGGCAGGAGTCAGAAACTGGATCATAAAAGATGTGATCGAGAAAACCTATATCATATATAACAAAAAGAAAAATGAAGCGGTGTGCACCCGGTGTGGTCATCGCTTCCGGGCTGACCGGTTTCCGATAAAAAACAATGACACCGGAATCTGTCCGAAGTGTAAAAGTGAAGCGACATATAAAGCGGAAGGCATCGGACGAAAAAAGCTTGCAGAGCATTTCAGGGTGCTGGTATTGACCCATAGAGGAAATACCGTATATGGATCCCTGACGGAAATAACGGCCACATTTGAGAATGTCGGAAAACCAGAGCTTCGTGGCTGGCTGTCGGCCGTGTATGTGTTCAATAAAAATGAGCAGAGCTACTATAAGCATACACCGTCATGGTGCTGGGGGACGGACCATTGGGAGCAGATAAAAGCTGTAAAACTGCCGCATCCACCATCGGGCATGAACTGGTACAGCCGACCGAAATTTGAACGAACGGAAGTGTATAAGCGCAATCTGAAACGCACGTTCCTGAATAGTTGTTTGAAATACGGATGGCAACCGGACATGTTTCAAAGAAATGAATTCGATGCATATGATCTCATTTCATATATCAACCTGCATCTTAAATATCAGAGCATCGAGCTTCTTACGAAAGCCGGATTCGAATTTTTTGTAGCGCAGAAAGTAATCGGGAGCATCGGATCAGGCTGTATAAACTGGAGGGGACGCAGCCTAGAGAAGATACTGAGGCTCCCTCGCCGGCATATAAAGAAGATAAGAGGTCACCATGTGGATTTTCAGGAACTTAGTTTTTTTCAGAGCCTGACAGAGAAAGAGAAAAGAAATTCGTGGGAGACAATAACCAAAGCTGCGGATGCATTCAAAGGCGATGAAGCAAGGCGCATTGGAAAGTTTATATCTGTCATGAAATGGGCAGAATGGGCCGGAAAGCAGAATGTGAACAAATATGACTGGCTGGACTATATCAAAGATTGCCGACTTCTGGGTCTCGACACGCGAAAGAAGTCCATCCTGTTTCCAGAGGATTTTGCCGAGGTTCATAAACGGCTGTCGGAGCAGGTCGAGATCCAGCGGACAGAGCTGGAGAACGCTGCCATAAGGAAAGTGGCAGGATTGCAGAGATTGGACATCAAAAGGAATGGCTTTATACTGAAAATCGCCGAATCCCAGGAAGATCTGAATGTTGAGTCATCAGTACTCGGCCATTGCGTACGTACTTATGGGGATAAAGTCGCAGAGGGGAAAACGATCATTTACTTTATCCGCAGGGAGGAAAAACCGGACGAGCCGTATTATACCCTGGAGATTAAACCGGAGGGGAAGTTCATCCAGTGCAGAGGAGAGCATAACTGTAATATGACTCCAGAGGTGGAGGCATTTAAAGATATGGTTGTAGCAGAGTTTAATAGAAGATTAAAACGGAAAGAGAGGAAAGCAGCATGAGCAATATCGTGGAAGCAGATTACAGGGTAGTTCCGGAGAGGACACTGCCGGTGATCGCATCGGAGATCCTTTATATCGAATCACAGGTAGCAAAGACGGCATTAGATGGCGCCATTCAGATCGGGATAAAACTGAAAGAGGCAAAGGAAAAAGTAGATCATGGCCAGTGGGAGGATTGGTGCAGTGAGAATCTCAATTACAGCAAATCAAAAGCTGAAAAGATGATGAAGATTGCTACAGAATACGGGGATGAAAACAGTCCATATGCAAAAACGTACATGTGTACGGATTTGAGTATTTCCAAGGCTTTAAGGCTTTTACAGGTACCAGAATCTGAGGTGGAATCTTTTGCAGAAAAGAATGATATTCAGGATATGACAGTCAAGGAACTGGAAGATAAAATCAAAGCCTTGAAACAGGAAAAAGAAGATCAAAGCGTTGAGATGGAAAAGGAAATCCTGGGGCTGCAGGAACAGATGGAACAGAAAAATGATGAAGCGGAACGTCTGGCCGGGGAACTGGCGGCGCTAAAATCCCAGACTGCGGATCCGGATGAGATCACTAAGCTGGAGGAAAAGCTTCAGAAAACTAAGATCCGGGAAAATGAGCTGAAAGAAAAACTGAAAGCAGAAAAAGAGGCCAGGAATCAGGAAATCCAAAAGGCTCTGGAAAAGGAAGGGGACAAATTAAAGGCAGAGGCTGAAACGGCGGCTGCAAAGCAGATCGAAATTACCCGGCGGGATAATGAATCGATGGCTCAGCAGATCAAGGAACTGGAGGCCAAGATCGATAACGTATCAAATGAGTCACTGATGCTGTTCAAGCTGAAAGTAGATCAGCTCCAGAAGATCTATCAGGAATGCCAGGAGGCTGCGACGGAGACTCCGGATCCAGATAAGACAAAGGCTGCTCTCCTGCAAATCGTGGAAGCACTGGTCGGACGGGAGGCATGATATGAATCCTACATTAAAAGGGCAGTGTACGAGAAAGAGCTGCGCTTATCATTCAAAATCCGTCGGATCCTGTGATTATCTTTTGATCACAGGTCGTCGGCGGGGATGCAGCATCGAGGACTGCGATAAGTACCGGAAAAAGAAAAAGGGTGATTTAGGACTTCAGCCGGCACCAGATGCCAGTGCAAGAGAGACAGCCAGAATCGTAGATGGAATTATGAAAGGAAGGTAAACATGAAAAAAGCTATGTTATCCCAGCCGATGGCTGGAAAGACGGATGAAGAAATCGTAGCAACAAGAGAAAAGGCAGTATCTTTTCTGGAGAGTGCAGGATATGAAATTGTGAATACACTTTTTACGGACGAATGGTATAGTCGAGAAAATATGGAAAAGCGCGGAGTAGTTCAGACCCCTTTATGCTTCCTTGCAAAATCACTTGAGAATATGAGCTTATGTCACGCGGCGTATTTCTGCAAAGGCTGGGAAAATACCAGAGGCTGCCGAATCGAACATGATGCTGCGAAGGCATATGGGTTAGAGGTTATTTACGAAGAATAGGAGCAAGATATGGGAAATGACGAATTCATCAAGACAGCCAAAACGATTATAACGGAATATTTCAATAGTAATGTTGACGGAACGGATGGGATCCTTTTGGGTCTAAGCGACGTGTTTGTTGTATGGAGCTGCAAGATCCTCCAAAACAACAAAGCACTTCTCAGCACGGATATTCCAGATGGCATGTACTACGAAGTTACTTATAACGGAGATAAAAAAGAGTTTTATCTGGACGCATATAAGAAGTGGGAAAATATCTTGATCCGGGAGAGCGAATCGAGAATCGCATAGAGGATCAGAGACAAGATAATCAGTATCAATATTGAGGCGGTTTATATAGCCGCCTCAAATCTCTACATATATATAAGGAAAAACCGGCGACCGAATGGTCGCATTAAATCTAGCTAAGAGTATTAAAACGAGGACAAGGATGTACTACCGAGAAACGATAGTGGCAGGTAAGACGATCATGAGATCGTACCGGGCGACCACCAGAGTGAAAACTGCAGGAGAAAAAAGGGCAAAGAGATCCAACCCAACGCCAGATGCTGTTGCGAAAACAAATTACAGAAATTCGGTGAAAGTTTTGACGGCGAAACTGAATCATAATTTTTCAGGTGGAGATCTTCATGTGGTCCTGACATATGCGGGAGATGCTCCGGACAAAGATCAGGCTAAAAAGGATCTAGATAATTTCATCGGAGATATGAGGAGAGATCATCGAAAATCAGGAAAAGATTTTAAGTGGGTTGCAGTGACGGAGTATAAGCACAAAAGAATCCATCACCATGTAGTGCTGAATTGCAGAGATCTATCAAAGATCGAAAATCGATGGAAACATGGGTATGTGAAAGTTGCTGTTCTCGATCGCTCCGGAAACTATCATAAGCTGGCTGCGTATCTTCTGAAAGAAACGGAGAAGACGTTCCGCGCTCCGGACTCTCCGACAAAGAAAAGGTATCGTTGCGCTATGTGTGTGACGATGCCGGAGGTGAAACGGGAAAAGGTATCTGGCAGATCTGTTGGAAAAGACATAAAGCCGCCAAAAGGCTACTATCTCGACGAGGATAGCGTGCGAAAATATGAACATGCTATCCTGGGAGTAGAATGTCTGGAATACATATGCATCAGCGCCACAGACGATCCACGCCTAAAGCGATGGCCGAAAGGGAAAAAAGTAAGACCGGAACGATGGTACAGGGAAGATAAGCAGCTGCAAATAGAACAGCTGTCGTTTTGATGGGAGGAATATATGGACGAGAGAAAGATCAGACAATATCGTCATACCGTTATTGCCCTTGGCTGGATCCGCGGCGAAATCGAAAAAGGCGAAAAGAATGGGGAACAGATGCAGAGACTGAGGAAGCGTGAAGCGGAATATCAAAAGACCAAAGCTGACGTGGAGGAATGGATCAACAAGATAGAGGATCCAATAACGCACGCCATCTTTTGCATGAAGCTAGAAGGAAAAACCCATAAGGAGATCGGAGCACAGCTGGGATATTCCAGATCACGCATCACCCAGATTATTGAAAAAAATCTGGGCAAACCCAAAGATTAACCCCATTAACATTATTAACCGATATAATAGAATTAAGAACAAAATTAAATATGGACTAAAAACAAGGATTGACACAAGGATCTCCAACAGAAGCGGAGGTCCTTGTGTCGCAATGAAGCGGGTTAGTGTAATGGGAACACATGAGTCTCCTTAGCTCAAACTGGCGGTTCGATTCCGTCACCCGCAACCAAGGAGGAACTAATGCTAAAGTCATGTCAGTACTGTGGGACGATCCATGATAGCAAATACATATGCAGCCAGAAAGCACAATCAATCAGAAGACGCAGAAGCTGGGTATCGGAAAAGAATAAAAAGATTGATTCATTTCGAAAAACTAACAGGTGGAAAGAGAAGAGCGTGCAGATCAGAGAGCGAGACAGTTACTGCTGCCAGGTGTGCAGCAGACAGAAGCCACCGCAGTATGTGACAAAAGAAATATCAGTTCATCACATCGAACCAATAAGTGAAGCCTGGGAGCGAAGACTTGATGATG
>ERZ835980.1003-NODE-1003-length-34606-cov-3.897716_pt1 | contig 34606 bp, 41 predicted proteins | sample MGYA00519943_ERZ835980 | MGnify/ENA primary metagenome ERZ835980 (study PRJEB31850, sample SAMEA3708791) | human gut metagenome | biome: human gut; feature: human-associated habitat; material: faeces | place: China | collected 2014 ... | reverse complement strand
TATTAGTGGTTGTACTTATACTAGTAAATATTTAAAAGAAATTGTAGAGAAGACTAAAGAAGACTATAATAAATAGTTTTCTTTTTCTGTATTTGTAACTGTATTTGTAATAAATTAATAGTTAGAAAGTACTTCACCCCAAATATGATAGTTTATTATGAATAGACTACAGACTATTCATAACCATTAAAGACTATTATATATAGGCTTTAATGGCAATAATAAAAAATAAAAATAACTATAAAACATTTACTTTTATATCTAGAAATGTTATAATTAATACGAGTAAAGGATTGATAAGATGGCTAAGAAAAAAAAGAAAAAAGATGATGAAAAAAAGAAATTTGAATATAGTAATGAAGTAATAGGTATTATATTAATATTAGCTTCAATTATAGGTATTGGAGCATATGGACCTGCGGGTAATTTTATTAGAGCATTTGCTATCTTTTTAGTAGGAAATATTTATATATTTTTATTAATGAGTTTATTATTACTTGGAGGATATCTAATATTAAAAAGAAAGATGCCTAATTTTAGTAGTTTAAGATGGATAGGTTTTTATATAATAGTTATTTCATTCTTAGTATTATTACATGTAAAATATATAACATTAAATAGTCAAGAAGGAGTAAAAATTATTACAGATACTTTTGATAATTTATTAAAAGCATTTGATGCTTCTTCAAATAAAGGTTTAGTAGATAGCTTTAGTTATTATATCTCTAATAGTGGTGGAGGTATGATAGGAGCTTTATTTACTTATTTATTCTATAGTTTATTTAGAGATGGTACTAAGATAGTAGTTATTACTTTAATAGTTATTGGTACAATATTATTATTTAATACTAGTATTATAGATTTAATTAAGAAAATTAAAGTACCTAAGATTAAACATGAAAAGAAAGAAAAAGAACATAGTGAAGAAGAAGATAAAAGAATTATATTGTCTTCTAAAGACATAGATAAAGTTAGTGATAAAGAAGTAGTTAGTGAACCAGATATTCCAATAAAATCCGCTACTGAAATGACTAGTAGTAATGAAGGTAATAATGTAATGGAAAAACCGGAAATTAATTTAAATTATAAACTTCCACCTCTTAGTTTACTTAAAGTAGCTAAGGCTGGTAATGATAAAGAAAATATTGAAGCTGTTAAACAAAATATTGCTACTTTAGAGAAGGTACTTGCAGATTTTGATATTCCAGGAAAGATTAAAGAATGTCATATTGGACCATCAGTTACACAATATGAACTTGAATTAAAAGCTGGTACTAAAGTTAATAAACTACTTTCTATTCAGAAAGAAATTGCTCTTAATTTAGCCGCTAAAGATGTTAGAATACAGGCTCCTATTCCAGGAAAAAGTACTATTGGTATAGAACTTCCTAATAAAGTAAACTCTGCTGTTTCATTTAGAGAAATATTATCTAAATTACCTGCTCCTAGTGATAAGACTATTCTTGCGGTTGGACTTGGAAAAGATATCATGGGTACTGTTAAATGGGCTGAAATTAATGCTACACCACACCTTCTAATAGCAGGTGCTACTGGTAGTGGTAAATCAGTATGTATTAACTGCGTTATAGCTTCTATTCTTATGAGAGCTAGACCAGATGAAGTAAAATTAGTAATGGTTGACCCTAAAAAGGTTGAATTATCAATGTATAATGGAGTTCCACACTTACTTACCCCAGTTGTTACTGATCCTAAGAAAGCTTCTATTGCTTTAAAAAATATTGTTGTAGAAATGGAAAGAAGATACCAAGTATTTGAAGATACTAAGTGTAAAAACATTACAGCATATAATAAAATGTGTGAAACTAATACAGATTATGTAAAGATGCCATATATAGTATTTATTATTGATGAGTTAGCAGATCTTATGTTAGTAGCCGCTAAAGATGTTGAAGATTCAATTATGAGAATTACGCAAATGGCTAGAGCAGCTGGTATTCACTTAATCGTAGCAACACAAAGACCTTCTACTGATGTTATTACTGGTGTTGTTAAGGCTAATATTCCATCTAGAATATCATTTGCTGTATCATCATCAATAGATTCTAGAACAATACTAGATCAAACTGGAGCAGAAAAACTACTTGGTAAAGGTGATATGTTATTTAAACCAATGGGTGAGAATGTTCCTATTAGAATACAAGGTGCTTTTGTAAGTGATGAAGAACTTCAAAAAATAGTAGATTATACAATATCACAACAAAAAGCTAATTATGATCACTCACTTACGGAAGATAAGAGTGGTAGTGAGAATGGTGATAATACTAAGTATGATGATGGTTATGAATCAAAAGAAGAATATGATGATCCACTATATAATGATATTGTAGATTTTGCTATGGAATTTGGTAAAATATCCGCTTCTCTTATTCAAAGAAAATATCGTATTGGATATAATAGAGCTGCTAGAATAGTAGATTTACTAGAAGAAAGAGGTATTATTGGTCCACAAAACGGTTCTAAACCAAGAGAAGTATTAATAAAGAAAGAAGTAAATAATGATAGTGATGAATAATTACTATCTTTCTTTTAGAGGGGTAAAATGATAGATATAAAGAAACACTATTATAATATGGGTAATGAAGATATAAATATGATGTTATTTGGAGACTTACATTTTTCAGATAAATTTAATGATAAAAAGCTAGACTTAATATATAACAAATTAAAAAATAGTGAGTATATCCTTATAGCAGGAGATCTATTAGATAGTACTGATGTAGTAAATAATATAGATAAGAGAGATAAATTAATAAAATTCTTAGAAAAGGTGAGTAAAAAAAGTAAAGTATTTATAACTCTAGGTAATCATGATTTAGCCATTAGAAATAAACATAAAAAGGCAAAAGATGATAATAATGAATTTTGGTTAGAAGTATCAAAAATAGATGGAATATATTTATCTAGATATAATAATTATTATGAAGATACAATCATTAAAACTTATAAAGAAGGAAGAAATAATTACTTTTATTATGAAAATCCAAATCTAGACTTAATGGAAGCCAAAGCGATTATTGATCTTGTTTATAGTTCTCATTTCTTTACTTTAAAAACAAAAGAAAACTATAAAAAAAGAATGCAAGATCTATTCAGTATTCATAACCAAGCTTATTTCCAAAAAAGACTAAATCTGCATGTTGTTAAAAATGAAAATGAACAAGTTTTCTATCAAGAATTAGAAGTCATTACCAAAGCTATCAAAGAAAAGAAAAAAATTCGCTTTGAATATCAAAAACCTTCTTTAATCTTTAATGAAAAAATAAAATAACCGAGTTAGCTCCTATCGATACTGTCTTTTCTAACAATGAATATTATCTTTTATGCCAAGGTGCAAAAGATCAAAATACATGCATTCAATATCGTTTAGACTATGTAAAAAATGTTGAGATCGTTAAAGATAGTGATGTAAAATTTGATGATTATCAATTAAACTCATTTGAAAAGAAGCTCAATAATATGACTTATATGTATGGTGAAGGGAAAATCGAAGTTATTGAACTTGAATTTACACCAAATGTCTATTCCAATATGATTGATAAATTTGGTAAAAATATTCATCCAAAAAAAATAAATGAAAATCTTTATTGTGTCCAAGTAAGACACATTATAAATAGTACATTTTTTTCATGGATCATCGGTTTTGGTGGACGTATTCAAATTTCGAATAATGATGTACATAAAAAACAATTTAAAGATTTTTTAATGGAAAATTTTATAAATAAAAATAATGCTGATTAAAGCGTATTCAGCATTTTTTCATCTAATATACTTATAAAAGGTGTTTTACAATTACACTGAAAATCCATTAATTTTCAGTGTAATTGTAAAGATATAGCAATAAAATATTCATCGATATTTACAGATTCTTCAATTGCAACAGCAATGGCTACAGTAACTCCAACTAATAAATTCTTTCTTATTAAAAAAAGAAGTGTTTTTCACACTTCCTAAGCATTTTCTTTTTTCATTTTTTTACTTAAATAAATATAGAAACATACATTTAGTATAATACCAACAATTGTCGCAATTGGTGCAGCTAAACCAATATTTGTTAAATTTGCATGCGGTTGAATTGACATATAGTAAGAAAGTGGTAAACGTACAAGAAGTGTTTGAATGAGTCCTTGTACCATGACCCATACCGTTTGATAATGACCGTTAAAATAACCAACCATACTAAATAATATTGCTGTTACAATTGTTTCTATAGCAAATCCTTTTAAATAAGCATAGCCTTGTAAAATAACGGCTTTTTCTGTTGTAAAGATACTTGTAAGTAAATCTCCTTTAAATAAAACTAAGATAAAGACAACAACACCAATTATTAAGCCAATACCCATTCCTGTAAACATTGCATGTTTTGCTCTTTTTTCATCACCAGCACCCACATTTTGGGCAACAAAAGAAGCCATTGATTGCATTAATGAACTTGGTACTAACATGGCAAAGTTAACGATTTTACAAGCAACACCATAACCGGATGATGCTTCTAATCCTAAACGGTTAATAAAAGCACATAAAGCTAAAAATGAAATTTGTGTTAAACATTCTTGAAGCGCTAATGGTAACCCAATTTTTAAAGCTCGAACACAATGTGGATTGATTTTAAAATCATGCTTTGTAATTTTAAATGGCAGTTTTCTTTTAAATAACAACATTAAAGCAAAAACAACACTGATTGCTTGGGCAAAAACAGTGGCCATTGCGGCTCCTGCTGCATCTAAGTGTAATCCTGCAACAAGAACTAAATCACCAATAATATTAATAACACAGGCAACTGCCACAAATAAAAGAGGTGATTTACTATCGCCTAAACCTCTAAAAATCGCTGATAATAAATTATAAGCAACAATAAAGAAAATACCTGCTCCACAAATTCTTACATAAGTAGCTGTTAAACCAAGTGCTTCTTGAGGTGCTTGCATCAAAGTTGAAATTGGTGATGCTAACGTAATCATAACTACAAATATAATTGCAGAAATAATTGCAAAAACTACCGTTGCTCCTCCTATTAAAGCACCAATCGAATTCATTTTCTTTTCACCAATATATCTTGCAATTAAAACTGTAATTCCCATCGCAAATTGTGTTACCACAAATGTTATCAAGTTTAAAACTTGACTTCCTGTAGAAACTGCTGAAAGTCCTGCTGTTGTTCCAAATCTTCCAACAACAAGTAAATCAACCGCTCCATAGGCCGCTTGTAAAATAAGCGCTCCTAAAACGGGAATCATAAATAATGATAATTTTTTTAAAATACTTCCCTGCGTAAAATCTGATTTAGAGTGTTCCATTATTTTTCTCTCCCTTCACACATAACTTCATAAAACTTTTCAATAGTTTGAATCATACAATCTGCTTCATCATTAGAAACATGATTCAAACACAAGGCTAATTTTTGAAAATAATCTTTATTGTATTTTTCAAAAATCATTTTTCCTTCTTTTGTAACGGTCACATAAGTGACACGTCCATCATGTTTAGCTGTTTCTTTTTTTAAATATCCTTTTTCTTCCATTGCATGAATTGTACGTGTAACTCCCGGACGAGGAAGATTTAAAACTTCACTCACATCTGAAACCTTCACTTTTTGATTTTTTTCTTCAAGTTCGATAATCGTTTCTAAATAACGTACATAGGATGGTAAAACTCCTTCAGGAAGTTTAGGCAACATATCTAAAATCCTTTTAGCCATGTAACAGCTATCTAACATTTCTTTTACTTTTTCACTTTTCATTAATCTCTCCTATTAATTACCGATGGTAATTATATACTTATAAAAAAGATTGTCAAGAAAAAAGATACTAACAAATTGTCAATATCTTTTAATCATTATGCTCTATAGCAAACCCAAATGACATCACTTTTAAATCTTCATCTAAAATAGAAGTATTAGTAGCTGAACCAGCAATAAAATCCATGTGTTCTACACGAAATTCTTCATATAAAATTTCACAAATTGCTTTTAACTTACCTTCTTTATAAACATCTTCTAAAACTTTACAAGCAATTTTATTTCCTTCTAGATAACGATCATTGCTTGGATTGACTTTCTCCTAAGGTTAAGCTCTATGAATAATCATCCTATCTAAATAACCTAGTCCCGTTGTTTCAATGGTTTGAACTATACTTTCTTTGGTTACTTGACATGTTTACGGATATCTTTGCCTATACCTTTTTCATTACCATATGATTGTCCTATATCAAAATGATGATAACCTAATTTTATATTTTAATTTCAATGTGAATAAATTGTGTATAATGTGCACAACTTGTGAAAATCTATTTTCTTGTATGTGCCGTAATAATGGTATAGCTTGAAGCATTAATTGTTATTTTTATAGCACCATTTTCAATATACCAGTTTTTCCCTTTACGGTATATCAAACTCTTTTTATCTAAAACCTTACTCTTACAAAATTCCACAACATCTTCTTCAATTCCTAAATTTCTTTTAATTCTTGATATACCTAAATGTGTTGTATGAATTTTATAAATATTCATTAATAATTCATTCTTATCCATCTTGATGACTTGTCCTTTTTAAAATAGTATCCTATTACTTCCCATTAACATTCCTAAACTTAAATAATGATCTTTTGATATTTGTTTCTTTGTATTCATTAAAACAACAATGACAACAATTAATAAAAATTCTTTCATAAATTCACCCAATCTTTTGTTTTCTTTTACTAATCATTAAGGTAATCAAAACAAAGCTTAAGGTAAATCCTAAAACAATAATACCATTAATAATTATTGGTTGTAATGTTTGTAATCTAAAATATTCTAATGTTTTAATAAGTTCATTATTTTGTACAAAATAATACGTTGGTAAAATATGAGCAATTTTTAAAACATAACTTGGCATAAATGACATTGGCACAAAGCATCCACAAAGAAACGATGTTCCTAAAGCAACAACATTGACAATACCTCCAATAGCTTGCTTATTATGGGTAATCGTTCCAATTAAGAATCCTACGGCCAAACTACATATTGAAAAAACAAATGAATTCAAAATATAAGCAATCCCATTCCCGCTTAACATAATTTCTTTAAATAAGATAAAACTAATAATCATATAGGCTAACCATACAATAAAAGAAGCAAGGCCTAATGAAGCAAAAACGATCCAATTATATTTACGATATGAAAAACTGCTCATTATTGTTCTTTTTCGTACACCCTCTTGATTTAAACTTGCAAGAATCATTGTCATACAATAAACTCCCCCGGCAAGTAAGGCATAGTTTAAGAAATTAAAATAAACATTTACTTGATTCAATTTAGAACTATCTAAGGATGTGTGGAGTTTTACTTTTGTTTTTTGGTTAATCACTTGTTTGACTTTTTGATTTAAAGCTTTACCTTGATAATGTTCTTTATAAAGATTGACTGTCTTTATATATTTTTCAATTAACATTTGGGTAAAAGAAGCATTTTCATTACCATTTGATTTATATTCAATCATTGGATTTTTATCATTTACAAGATCATCACCAAAGTTTTCAGGAATATACACAACATAACTTACATCACGATAAAATAAGGCATCATCTACTTTTTCTTGATCATTGATGTCGATATCTTTTAATGTTGCTTGTTCTTTTAAATACGAAACAAATCCTTTGGTTATTTCATTGTTTTGGTCTTTATTTACAATCAAAATATCTGGTTTTGTTGCCTCATAATGATTCATATTACCAGAAGTTGTATTAAATAATGTAATTGCAAGTAAGATCACTGTATAAAGAATTAAGTTTCCTTTTAATTTATTTAAGATTTTAAAAACGGTACTAAATATAATCATATTGTTCCCTCCTTAAAGCCCTAAAAGAAATAAATAAACATACAATAATAAATACTCCTAAACAACAAATATCTCTGATATAGCGATTAAATGTATTGTAATAATATAAAGCATAAAAACCATCGGTAATCAAATTATTAGGATTGATAAGATTAATAATAGGTATATTTTTATCAATAACATATTTTAAAGTAACACCCATCATTCCAGATAGAACCGAGAAAAACATAGAAATCGCAATATTAATTCCTGTTTTTGCTTGTTCAGAAATTCTAAAAACAGAAGCAATAAATATTCCCATCGAAATACCTGCTAAATCACCAACTAAAGAAAGAATGATTATATAAAGCCATTGATTACCAAATTCAACATTTAAACCAAATTTTAAAAAGATTAAAAGAATCGATAACCCAACAAGGCTTACTAAATAAGAACCTAGTGCTGAAGATAAGACAAGTATTCCTTTTTTATTTGGTGAAACAGAAACTCTTTTTCCTTTAGCGGACATATTCGCCAATTGATTATTAATAGCTGTTAAACCTAACATTCCACCATACATACAAGCCATGGCAATTAATGTATAATATTCAATTTGCATATAACTTAAATGACTACTTGATGTGTCTTTTAAAGATACTTCTTGGTTATTAAGCTTTTGAAGAATATCATGTACAATTTGTTGAACATTAAAATTATAGTTTCCTTGTTGTATTTCATCTTCAATTTGTTTCTTTGTTAAATCTTCTATCATCTTCTTATTTTGTTTAATTTCATCCATAACAAATTGCAAGATTGTTTGTTCCATACCATTTTCTTTAATCACAATTTGTGGTTCTTGTTTATTAAAGAGAACATATCCTTCTATTTCATTATCTTCTAAAAGCTGAATCGCTTCTTTTTTATTTACATAATGAATATGAAATAACTGATCCTTATTTTTTTTATCAGAAAGCTCTTTAAAGGTTTCTTGATAAATTGTTTGGTTTTGATATTCCTTATTGTCAATAACTGCAATATCAAAAACTTGTAAAGCTTCGTCTTTTTCAATATTTTCAAAAGCCATGTGAAAGAAAATACCTAAAATAATAGGAAAAGCAAACATCCAAAAAATAAGAACTTTATTTTTAAAAAGTATTTTAACTGTATACTTTAGATTATGAATAAACATCAATCTCTCAATTCCTTTCCTGTTAATTTTAAGAAAACGTCATTAAGAGTTGGACCTACACGTTCAATCTTTTCCTCAATATTTGCTTCTTTCTTTAATTCATCACTTGTTCCTTGAGCAATGATCTTTCCTTTATCTAAAATAATAATACGATCACACAGTATTTCTACTTCTTCCATATAATGTGTTGTATAAACAATTGTAGCCCCTTGATCTCTTAATTTTTTTATACCATCTAAAATATGATTACGACTTTGTGGATCAACTGCAACAGTTGGTTCATCTAAAAAGATCAGTTTAGGCTTATGGGCAATCCCACAGGCAATGTTTAATCTTCGAAGTAAACCTCCGGAAAGTTGTTTAGGTAAGAACTTTTTAAAATCATTTAATCCTACTAAGTTAATTGCATCATCAACATATTGTTTTCTTTGTTTTTTATCTCGAATATATAAACCACAAAAATAATTGATATTATCATAAACATTCAATTCATCAAAAACAGCTACTTCTTGAAAAATAACTCCTATCTTTGCTTTTAAATCATAAGAATCAGGTTTCATTTCTTTACCAAAAACCTTAATAGATCCTTCCTGGTACTTAAGTAATGATAAAATAGAGTTAATAGTTGTACTTTTTCCACAACCATTAGGTCCTAATAATCCTAAAATTTCTCCTTGATAAACATTAAAAGATAAATCATCAATTGCTTTTAAATTTTTATACTCTTTTGTAAGATGTGAAACCTCTATTACTTTTTCCATCATTCTTTTCCTTTCCTATTCTTTTTAGCAAGTTGTACCAAAATTTCTTCTTTTACATTTCCTTTTTTTACTTCATAAAGAAGCATTGAAACATATTGATCCTTCAACAAATCTACAATTTCTTCATCATTAAATTCAACAGTTTGATGTGCTACTAAACTCGCAATCCCATTAACATATAACCACATTCTTAAATGAAATTGTTTAGCATTTTCATTTGACATACCCGTTTGTTTAGAAATCGTTTCAAATATTTTATTGGCAGAATGAAACAAATTAATAAAATCAAAAGCTTCTTCATTCATATCATTATTAAACATAAGCTTAAATAATTCTGGTTCTTCTTTTGCAAAGCGAATATAGTTGATTCCAATATCTTTATATTCTAATGAACCTGTTTCACTTTTCAAAACTTCACGATCAAAAATCTTTACAATTTCATCAATTACATCTTTTTTTAAATCATCCATATTTTCATAAATATAAAAAAGTGGTTGTGTTGAACAGCCTAATTTCTTTGCAAGCTTTCTGGCATTTAAAGCATTTAGTCCTTCATGGCTAATAATTGAAATACTTGCTTTTAAAATATCTTCTTTTTGTATTTTTCTTTTTGCCGGCATAAAATTTCCTTTCTATAACTCATGTTATATATAACTCTTGTTATAATTATAACAATATCTTCTTATCATTGTAAAGAAAAAGGATATTGCAAAATATCCTAACTATTTAAATAAGCTGCTTTTAATAAATTTTGTACAATGTCATTTTCACTTTTATATAATTGTTGTATTGTTCCTTTTTCTATGATTTTCCCATTATTTAAAACAAGAACCTGATGACAAAACTCATGAACCAATGAAAGATCATGACTAATGAAAAGAATAGAGATATGATTCTTTTCAACATACTTTTTTAAGAGTTCAATAATTTCTCTTTGTACAACATGATCTAAACTGCTGGTAATTTCATCACAAATAAGTAATCGTGGGTGAATAATCAAAGCACGCGCAATAGCTATTCTTTGTAATTGTCCCCCACTTAGTTCATGGGGATATTTTTCTAAACAGCTTTCATCCATTCCTACTTGTTTTAAGATTTTTTTTATATAATCCAAAGCTTCATTCTTATGAAGATGATAAAAGTAATGATAAGGTTCATATAAAAAAACTTTGATTTTCATCCTTGGTGAAAAACTTTCAATTGAATTTTGAAGAATAAGTTGTATATCTTTACGCCTCTTTTTAAAATCAACTGGTTTTCCTAGATATAATAAAGAACCTGAAGAGGGTTTTTCAATACCTGAAACAAGTCTTGCAAGGGTACTTTTTCCACACCCACTAACACCAATAACACCAACAACCTCACCTTCATTGATACTAAAATCAAGATGATTTAAAACAGTCTTATCGTATTTCTTTGTAAGATTTTTAGCTTCAAATAGTCGCATTATTCTTTTCCTTTCGTAATAGTGACTTTGTATAGGGATGCTTAGGAGTATTAAAAAGAGTCTCTACATTTCCTTTTTCTACAATCATTCCATCTTTAATAACAACTATTTGATCTGCAATATAACGTGCTACTTGAATATTATGTGTTACAAACACAAAAGTTGTTTGTTTTTTTAGATTTAAAAGATAATCTAAAATTTGTTTTTGAATAACGACATCTAAACTGCTTGTCGGTTCATCCGCTAAAACAAGCGAAGGTTGTAAACACAACACTAATGCAATCATCACTCTTTGAGCCATTCCTCCTGATAATTCAAAAGGATACTTGTTTAAAATAGTTTCTTCTAACCCCATTTGTTTTAAATAATGGATAGCTATTTTACGTGATTGTTTTTTTGAATATTTAAAATGTGTATGCAAACTTTCATAGAAATGTTCTTCAATATTTTGATAATCATCAAAATAAGTGAGAGGATTTTGAAAAATCATACCTATTTCCTTTCCTCTATAACCATCTATATTTTTTTTTAATAAATTATCTTCTTTAAATAAAATTTTTCCCTCTGTAATTTTTGCATCATCACTTAACAATCCTATTGTTGCTTTAAGTAATGTTGATTTTCCACTACCACTTTGACCGACTATAACCGTAATTTGATTTCTAGGAATTATTAAATCTATATGATGTAAAATCTCTTGTTCATTGTAAGTCAATGTTAAATTTTGATAATTTAATATACTCATTTAAGATCAATATCCTTTGTAATCATATAATAGTCAACCGGATGACAAATAGCTCCTTTGACTTTAGAAGAAGTAACCGTATTTAAAGGAACATAAGAAACATAAATATTGGCAGCATCATCTAAAATCATTTCACTTACCTGAATAGCAAGTTGTTGTCTTTGTTTTAAATCATAAATTGTGGAGAATTGTTGAATCAAATTGTCAAGGTTTGCGTTTTTATAACGCCCTGTATTACTTGAACCCGTTGATAAATAACGTTGCTGAATAAAGGTTTCTGGATCGCCTGTAGGTGCACTTGAATCATTAGCTGAACATAGATCAAAAGTTCCTGCTGCTTTAATATCATTCACATTTTCAACTTGATTAAGTTTAATTTTAATACCTATTTTTTTAGCTTCACTTTGCATAGATTGCGCAATAATATTTGCATCTGCCGATCCATGATCCGCACTTTCATAATAATTTAAAATAATTTCTTGTCCATCCTTTTCTCTAATACCATCCTTATTGGTATCAACATAACCCACTTCATCTAAAAGACGATTAGCTTCTTTTAAATCAAGGCTATAGCCATTAGAAACATTTCCATAAGGTAAAGCACTTGAATAAAGCCCAGTTGCTTCTTTTCCCCCAATCAATTTAACAATACTTTTACGATCTACACTATAAGATAAAGCTTTTCTAATCGTTAAATCACTTAAAAATGTTGTTTCATTATTCATATAAATGACATTTGTACGTGGCCCTAAAACTTCTAAAACCTGATAATCTTTATTATTTCTAAATAATTTTAAACTGGAATAATCAATCGTATTTGCAAGATCAACTTCACCCGATTGTAACGCTAAAACACGTGCATCAGAATCTGCCACTTGACTAAAATGAACATGGTCAAGTTTTGCTTTACCATCATAATATTTTTTATTTTTGCTTGTATCAATTGTTTTTTCTGAAACAAAATCATCCACCACAAAAGGGCCAGTACAAAGAGGATTATTAGCAATATCTTCTTCGCTTTGACTTGCATCATAAATAGTAAAAAGTGGTTCACAAAGATTATTTAAGATCGCTCCGCTTGATTTATTTAAATAAAGATAAACATCTTGTTCATCAGCTTCAACATGATTTAAATCAAAATAATCGATTGCTCTTGTATTTTTTTCAAAAGCTCTTTCTAAACATGCTTTTACATTCTCTCCTGTAACTTTTTTTCCATTTGAAAAAGTGATATGATCTTTTAAAGTCAATTTCCAAGTTGTATCATCAATTTGTTCATAGGATTTTGCCAGACTTGGTTCCACTTCATATTTTTCATTAAGTTTTAACAATGTTTCTCCTACTCCAATACGACTTAAAACCCATCCATCATAATTGTTTGTTGGATCTAAAGACGTTGAAATCCAAAACATGGCAGCATTAAGTGTTTTACTTGATTTATTTTTGTTCGAATTAGAACATCCACATAAAGTTGTTAACATAAATAAACAAAGCAATAATTTTATTTTTTTCATAATTTCTCCTCATAATGTTTAGGATCCAAATAATCCCTTATATCTTCTGATAATAAATTAAAAATAAGAACACAAATAAATAAAACAAGTCCTGGAAAAAACATCATCCATGGAGCCACTTGCATAAATTGTTTACTTTCATAAAGCATCGCTCCCCATTCTGGTTGCGGTGGTTGACTGGCAAGTCCTAAAAAGCTTAAACCGGCAAGTGAAATCATCATATTTCCAATATCTAAAAAAGCTGTTACAAGTATTTGTGATAAAATATTTGGTATTAAATAACGAACGATTCTTTGAAGTGGTGGGACACCTGACATTTTAGATATCACTAAATAATTCTTTTTCTTTTCTTGTTTAACAAGAGCAAGGGTCAATCTTGCATATTTTGTCCACCAAATAAGTGCTAAAGCAAACACTGTATTAAAAAGGCCAGCTCCAACTATTCCTACTATTGCAATGGCAAAAATAGTATCAGGAAAAGCGAGTAAACCATTAATTATATTATTAAAAAAAGATTCTGCTTTATCATTAGACAATCCCGCAATTAAGCCAATAATCATTCCAATAAAAACAATTAAAAATAACAATAAAAAAGTCAAACCAAAAGAAGTTTTAGCCCCACAAAGAATACGACTCAATACATCTCTTCCTAATTTATCTGTACCAAAAATATGTAATAAACTTGGTGGTTGTAAGGAAAAATCATAATTGACTTTCAAAGGATCATAAGGCGCTAAAAAAGACCCAAATAAGGCAATAAGTAATAACAAAACAGCAAGACCAATTTCAATTTTTAACTTTCTTTTCATTGAAACGCCTCCTTAATCGTGGATTTAATACTTGTTGAAAAATATCAACAAATAGATTAACAAAAACATAGATTAATGCCATATAAATTGCATAAGCTTGAATAATTGGATAATCACGATAACGAATAGCTTCTACAACCATGTTACCCAAACCTTGATATGAAAAAATCGTTTCAATAATTGCTGTTCCACCAAGTAAATGTCCAATAGAAAGGCCTAATAAAGAAGAAAGTGTCGTAAAAACATGAGGTAAAACATGCTTTAATAAAATTTCTGATTGTTTCATCCCTCTTGCTTTGAGTCCAATAATATAATCTTGATTTAATTGTTCTAAAATAGCATTTTGAATCATTTTTGTATAAGAACAAATCAGCGGGAAACTTAAACAACAAACAGGTAAAACAAGACCTTTTAAACTACTTCCACTAATAACAGGAAACAATTGAATCTTTACTGAAAAAAGCAGAATTAAAATAAGCGCTAACCAAAAATTAGGTAAAGATAAACCTAAAAAAGCGATATTTTTTAAAATAGAATTAATCAAACTATGACGATGAGTAGCGCTATAAATTCCTAAAGGAATCGAAAAAGCTAAAACAACAACAAATGAAAACATCGCTAATTTTAAAGTATTTGGTAACTTTGATAACATTTGTTGATTCACATCTTGTCCATAATGATAAGAATAACCTAAATCACCATGAACAAAATCATTCAACCAGTCAACATAGCGAACAACAATATTTTTATCGAGACCCATTTCATGTCGTGTTTCATTTAAAACTTCCTCGCTAGGTGTAATTCCTTTAGATAAATAATACATTTCAGCACTATCACTTGGTGCCAAATTTGTCATAATAAAGGTAACAAGTGTCACCAAGAAAAGAACTGAAAATAATGATAAAATTCTTTTCATTATTTAATCGCATGTATTAAGAATTGACGAATCAATTCTTTTCCTTCCTTTGTTTTTTCTTTTGAAAGTATTTCACTTTCAATTTGTTGAAAACCGATTTCTTTTAGAATTTCTATATCATATTGAGGTCGTAAAACATAAGATAACTTTAATTCTTTAGCAATATTATCAATAATAGAAACATCAATTCCTTCCATATGTTGATGATCACTATGACCAGCTCTACTATAATCTTGATCTTGATAATGATAATAATGATTGCCATCAATATTTAAAAGATGTCCTTGTTTTTTTAAAACTCTAAACATCTCTTGGTAGGCTTGTACAGGTTTTTCTAAATTCCATGTTACATTACGCGTGATAATCAAATCAAAGGTTTCATCTTGAAAACCCAAATCTTGAACATCCATCTTTTGAAATTCAACATTTGCCTTAAATTTTTGTGCATTACTTCTAGCCTCTTCTAACATCTTATCACTATAATCAATGCCAATAACTTGGCATCCTAAATTTGTAAGCATAACAGAAAAAAATCCTGGGCCACACCCTAAATCTAACACCTTCATTCCTTTATTTATTTTTAGATAACGATTTATTAATTCTATCCATTTTTCTTGATCTTTTAAAAGTTCTTCTTGGTTATCCAAAGAATAACCAAAAGAACGTTGATTCCAATAATCTGCAATTTTATTTAACTGACTTGTCATAAATTCTCCTTTATTTAACAAGATGATATATTTCTTGTAAAGAACATTGATGCTTAAGCGCTAATTTTTTAGCACTTTCATATTCTGGATAGCATCTTTTTTCACCATCAATTTCCACTTCTTTTACTTGAAGTTTTCCAAGTGGTGTCTCAATTTCTTTAATTTGTCTTTTTAAAACTGTTCTTTGTTCTTTACGATAACGAATACCAATAGTTGTTGTTTGTGTAAAAATGACTTTTTGTAAAAAATCCATCTTTTCTTCATTACAAACGACCGTTAAGCGATAAGCTGGTCTATTTTTTTTCATAAAAATAGATGTAAAGAAAACATCTAAGGCACCTTGATCTAAAAGCTGTTCCATTACAAAACCAAGCATTTCTCCACTACAATCATCAATATTCGTTTCCATCACTATAATTTCGTTTTTTTTTTAATTTCTCCAAGAGAGATTTTTAAAACATTTGGGATCACTAAATCTTTTGTACCTGTTCCCCAACCTACTTTTTGAACATTCATGGCAGGCATTGTAGTAAATTCACTCGCAATTTCTGTAATAATTGCAGCACCTGTCGGTGTTACAAGTTCTGTATCGACATCAATTTGTCGAGTGATAGCATTACTTGCGGCAAAGATTTCAGACGTTGCAGGTACAGGAACAGAAATCATTCCATGAGCACATTCAATAAATCCATATCCATCATTAACGACACTACTATAAATAACATCCGGATTGATTTTACATAATAAAATCGCTGTTCCTATAATATCAACAATAGAGTCAATGGCTCCTACTTCATGAAAATGAACATTTTCTAAACTTTCATTATGGACTTTGCTTTCAGCTTTGGCAACTCTTAAAAAGATACGTTTAGCAAGATCTTTCGCTTTTTCATCAATTTCACTTTCATCAATAATTTTATTAACATCGAATAAATTACGATGTTCATGATGATGGTGATGGTGATGAACATGTTCATGATCATGATGATGTTCGTGTTCTAAATGAACATCGACATAAGTTCCTGTAATACCATTTTTCTTTTCTTTAGAAATGTGAATATGATACCCATCTACATTTAATTTTTTTAATTCATTAACTAAATAATCAGGATCATCAATCAATTCAGATAACGCTCCTAAAGTCATATTTCCACTGATTCCACTACTACAATCAAAATATAATACTTTCATTATTTCTTTCCTCCTAAACAATTAATGGTATGAGCCATAAATCCTGCCCCAAATCCATTATCAATATTGACAACACTAACCCCACTAGCACAGCTATTAAGCATGGCAAGAAGAGCAGATAATCCATCAAAGTTAGCGCCATAACCAATAGATGTTGGTACAGCAATAACTGGTTTATCAACAAGTCCTCCAACAACGGAAGCGAGTGCGCCTTCCATTCCTGCACAAACAACTAAAACATTTGCCCTTTGAATAGTATCTAAACGATGAAACAAACGATGAATACCAGCAACACCCACATCACTGATGAGTTCAACTTCGTTACCTAAAAATTGAGCTGTAAGCATAGCTTCACGAGCAACCGGTAAATCTGATGTTCCAGCACAAACAACAACAATTTTTCCTTTATTAATTTCTTTTTGTTCCTCATCAATATAACAAATGTGCGATAAAGAATCATAAATCATTTGTGGAAATTCTTTTAAGATAGCTTCACTTTTTTCTTGGTCAACACGTGTAATTAAAATAGAATGGATATCATGATCCAACATGTCTTTTACAATCCCAATGATTTGTTCCTTGGTTTTTCCAGCACCATAGATTACTTCATTATTTCCTGTTCTTTTTTTTCGATTATAATCAATCGTTGCATAATCTAAGGGTTGTTCAATCAGTTTTTGAGCTTGTTCAATTGTTAGTTCATTATTTTTAACCTTTTGTAGAATTTCTAATGTTTTCAAGATCATAACCTCCACTTCTAATTCCTTCTAAATCAAGTGTTACAAATCTAAATCCAAGATTTTTAATATTTTGAATCAATTCTTTATTTTCAATGATTTTCATAAAATCTTGTGGTTCAACTTCAAGACGTGCCACATCTCCATGTACTCTTAAACGTACATGAAGCATTCCTAAATCATGTAAATATTTTTCACCTGTTTCAACAAGTTTTAATTTTTCTAAGGTAAGCTCTGTATTGTAGTCAAAACGAGAAGCAAGACAGGCATTGGATGGTTTATTATAAGTAGCAATACCAAGCTGTTTAGAATAATCTCTAATTTCTTGTTTTGTTAAATTATTGTTCGCTAAAGGCGAAATAATACCTAATTCTTCACAAGCTTTTATTCCTGGTCGATATACTTTTTCATCATCTTTATTTTTACCATCTAAAACATAAGCAAAGTCATGTTCTTTAGCAACGGCAATAACTTTTAACATAATGCTTCTTTTACAATGATAACAACGATCTTTATGATTAAAATGAAAAGCTTCTACATCTAACGGGTTGATTGATAAAACCACATGATTTGAATCTTTTAATTGTTCAAGAGCATCTTCAATGTCTTCTTTTGACATCATTGCTCCTCGACATAAAACAGGTAAAACATTTTCTTTTCCTAATGTTTCAAGAGCTACATGGAATAAAAAGTTAGAATCAACACCCCCACTATAAGCAATCGCAACTTTTCCATAATTTCTTAATTCTTCTTGTAATAATTCTAATTTATTCATATAAATCCCCCTAAACTCCTCTATGACTTCTACTTAAAGGCTTCATTTAATATTGAAAAAAGTTATATTTATTATTTTACTCAAAAAAATATCGTATACATAAGCAGTTTATAGTTTCAACTATAATCGATACTTCGTGTATACGATATTCTCTATTTTTCTAATTTTTCAATCATAACAACAAGGTCATCAATATATTCAGATATTGATTTTGATGCAACACCTACGACTTGAGCACTGCATTTAGAAACAGGAATAAAATATTTACGCGCTTCACTTTCTCCAATAGCTTTTGCCATAGCTGGTGTAATTTCACCATACATTGAATTTGCAAAGGCAATACCAATCGGACCAACAACAATAGAGGCATGTTTAACATTATAAACAACAGCATTTTCCCCCGTTGCAATAATATCAGCACCACCCTTTTTTAGCTGTGTTGTTGCCATACTATTGGTTCCAACACCAATGATGGTATATTCTGGATGTTTTTCTTTTAAAACTTGTATAATATTTTTCCCAATTCCGCCACCTTGTCCATCAATAACAATAATTTCCATTTTTCCTCCTGATATATAATAAACTTCTTGTTTATTTTCGATTTCGTATCTCTATACCTTATTCATGAAAATAATCAGTAATTTCTTGCATATGTTTACTCTGTTGAACATGAAATGGACATCGTTTATCACAATGGTGACAAACAATACAATCACTTGCTTTTAAAGCTAAATGATGATAATGATCTGTAGCAAGTTCATCTTTTAAACGAGCAAGATCATAATATTATTAATCAAGGTAGTGTCTAACCCTTTTGAACAAGGATGACAATGTTTATAATAAACAAATTGATTACAATTTTCTAATATTGGAAATATTCTTAAAATTGAATAATCTTCTTCTACATCAGATACTTCTAAATAATGAAGAGTACGTGTTAAATCATCATTTCTAATTCCTGGCAAAACTGTTAAAATAGACAGTTTATCTAAAGCATACTGCATATATTGAGTTTCTGTCAAGGCTTAATGAAATGGTGACTCATCTTCTTCTCAAAGTTTTCCTCCACAAAAGGCTTTCATTACAGTAATACCTACGCCTTCTTTTTTAAGACAACGATATAAATCCATACGTTCATCAATGGCGAAGTCTTCAAACTTCAAATCATAAGTTGAATCAATACTAAACATGTCAATATCTAAAACTTGATGAACAAGTTTTAGCGAATGTGATGATAAATCAATATGATAAATAATTGCTTTTTTTAATCTAATATATAATCTAAAGCACCATAATAGGTTTTAAATTCGTTGTCCAACCATACTCTTCTGATGAATATTCAACACCAAAATGAATTTGTAAGTAAATTTGATTACTTCTTGACTTACTTATTCTAAAGAACCTACCCCTAAACTAATAATATTTATTTCTTCATTTCTATGTAGCAATTTTCTATATTCAATTATTTTTCAAAATGACCTGCAACATCTTTCAAGTATTGAATAATTGATAAATGTTGTGGACATACCCCTTCGCATTGACCACATTCTACACAATCACTTGCTTTACCAAATGTTTTTGTTAAGTTGTTGTAGTATTCTCCTTGTGGTGTCCATCCTTTTTCTTCTACTTCTTGTAAATCTGCATTATATAATGAGAAGTATTTTGGAATGGCAATATTCATAGGACAACCATCAACGCAATAAGCACATCCTGTACATGGGACAGTAATTGTTGAATTGATTGCAGTAACTGCTTTTTTAATTAAAGCATATTCTTCTTCATTTAATGGTTTGAAATCTTCCATATAACCTAAGTTATCTTCTAATTGTTCCATGTTAGACATACCACTTAGAACCATCATAACGTTTTCTTGACTTGCTGCAAAACGAATAGCCCAAGAAGGAATTGACATATCTGGATGATATTCTTTAAACATCTTTTCAACCTCTTCTGGTACTTTCGCAAGTGTTCCACCTTTTACAGGTTCCATAACAATAACAGGTTTATGATGTTTTGTAGCTACTTCATAACATTTTCTTGATTGAACACCAACACTGTCCCAATCAAGATAGTTGATTTGTAATTGTACAAATTCAAATTCTGGGTGTTCTGTTAGAACTTGATCAAGCAATTCAGGACCATCATGATAAGAAAAACCAATAGTTTTAACTAAACCTTGTTTCTTCTTTTCTTGAATCCAATTAAAACAATCTAATTCATTATAAACTTCAATACTATGGGTATTAATATCATGTAATAAATAATAATCAAAATATTCAACACCTGTTTTTGAAAGTTGTTCATTAAAGATACGATCACGATCTTCTTTTGTTTTAATAAAACCTGAATGTAATTTTGTTGCAAGTGTATATGCATCTCTTGGGTAACGTGATACAAGTGCTTCTTTTGCGGCATTTTCACTTGCAAATCCACAATACATCCATGCAGTATCAAAATATGTAAACCCTTTTTCGATAAATGTGTCAACCATCTTTTTTGTTTGTTCAATATCAATTTTTGAAGCATCATTTGGATCTAATGATGGTAAACGCATTAAACCAAAACCTAATTTCTTTTGACTCATTTCCTTTTTCCTCCTATTTATTTCCCTTAAATTAGCCTTCAAGTAAGTACTCTTATCTTTTGTTATTTTATCATTCTTACATAGTTGAGGCAAATGCCTCTTTTAAATAGCACACTATGTCTTTTAAGCATGAAAAAATTAATCATCTATTTCTATTAGCTCATATTCTCTTGAACCATATCCAAGTGCTAATGCTGCTTCAATGGTATGAATACCATGACGAGATTCAATTCTTTCAATTAAATGATTTCTTCCCTTATCATTAGAAGCATAAACTAAATCAATACATGCTTGATCGATAGCAATTGGATCCGTTGAAATTAAAATACCAATATCATCCATACATGGATCTTCTGCCACTGCACAACAATCGCAATCAACAGACATATTTTTCATAACATTGATATAAACAATGTTTCCTTTAAAATATTCATGAACTGACTTAGCTGCATCCGCCATTGATTCTAAAAACAAATCATGATCAGCTGTCCAAATCTTTTCAGGTTTTCCTGCCCCATGAATATAAGCTTTTCCATAAGATGAAGCACAACCAATTGAAAGTTGTTTTAAAGCTCCGCCATAACCACCCATTGGATGTCCTTTAAAATGAGATAAAACAATCATTCCATCATAATTTTTCATATCTTTTCCAACATAGTTTTTTTGAATCACTTTTCCTTCAGGAATATCTAGAATCATATCAGGACCTTCAGCATCCATTAAATCTACTTCAAAATATTTAGACCATCCATGTTTTTCAATTGTTTTTAAATGTTTTTCAGTTGTATTTCTAGATCCTTCATAAGCTGTATTACACTCCACAACTGTTCCATTTAACTTATCAATAATTGGTCTCCAAAAATCAGGTTTTAAAAAGTTTTGATTTCCTTCTTCCCCTGAATGAAGTTTAACAGCAATCTTTCCTATTAATTCTTTTCCTAATACTTCATACATTTCTAAAACCTTTTCAGGTGTTATTATTCTTGTAAAATAAACTTTTGATTTCATAAGTAATCCTCCTTTCAAACAAACTATAAACCTAAAGTTGAGTTTAGAGTCAAGAGGATTTTTAATATTTTTTAAAGTTTTCGTTCTCTTAAAATACCATGATAATTTCTATCAACACATGTCCCTTTTTCTACAAAACAAAGCATTGAATAATAATCTTCCAAAGTTTCATTTCCACGTAAAGAATCTAATCTTAAATATTCTTTTTCTTTTTCTTTAGCAAAACTTTCTAAATAAGAAAAGAATATTTTTCCTGTTCCTTTTTGATAAGGATTAGAAGCCAAACTATGAATATAATAGCATTTTCTTGATCTTTCCAACGCGCATCTTCTTCTAATAAAACAGCTCCACATACAAGTTGATTCGTTTCTTGATCAATCAATCCATAGAGATGTCCTTTTTGCTTTCTTTTTCATAATATTCTAATGGATAAATAATTTCATAATCTCCTTTTTTCCATTGTTGTATCCTTTTTTGTTCGAACCAATCTATTCTTTCAAGAATGAGTTGAAACATTGCTTTTGCATCTTGTTTATCCAATTGTTTAAACATATAGTTTTTCATCTTATTTACTCCTTATAATTTTTATTATCCTAATATTTCTTTTAAAACAATGTCTATTTATAAGTAAAACTTATAAAAATGATTAGAAAGAGATATTATTTATCTTAATACTTTCTTTATTATTTTTTATAAAGGAAAAAGGCAATATGAATACATATTTTAATGAAGTAAAGAAAAATTTTGTCTTTGGTTGTATACTAGATAAAGAAATAACAGTTACGGAAACACTTTGTGTTTAGGAGTTTATACAATGAATTAGTGAGATTTGTTAAAATGTATGGTACTCCTCTATTCAAGATGATGATTTGGGTTTTAGAAATGATACTTGCAATGAGAACGAAAGAGAAAAGTAAAGTGTTCCCACTCAAATGATAAGCATAAATACCAATTTATTTGATAGCCACTTTAGAACGCCGAATACTTGTAAGCCACATAAAATCCAAATGACCTAAAAACGAACTTGTAAGCAACTTGAAATTTTAATGAGTAATTCTTTAAAATTATCAAAAAAAATAAAATTTTCATGAGATTCAGCAGAAATACCGATTTTTCATAAAAAATGACCTCAAAAATGAGTACAACACAAAATAATAGATAACAATATTGTTCTCAAAATATTTTCAGCGAAAAAAAGTGTCTGTAAAACAGGCACTTTTGAGCGATTTGGACTATTCAAACTCCAGACAGACAGTACGGAGTATTAGCAAAAATCGTTGATTTTAAACCATTTTAAGGCAATATATAAAACTATAAAACAATATAAAAACATGAAAAAATGCAATTATAATGCAATGAAGTACATTCAAGTTTTCTTAATCAAGGCCTCAATATCTTTATAATTTATCTTTATAATGAATTCTATTTGATGTAAAATAAATAGTATATTATAGAAAGGAGATATTGTATGCCATATTTAAAAAATTATCGCTTATTAATTAGCCACTCTTGGCATTACGAGAGCCAATATTCTACTATTGTAACATGGCTAAATAACACATCATATTTCAAATGGTCTAACCACTCTGTTTCTGCAGATAGACCATTGAACACAAAAACAAATCAACAACTTAGAGAAGAATTATCTCAACAAATTCGAGGATGTAATGCAGTAATTGTAGTTGCAGGAATGTATACACTCTACAGTGAATGGATTAACTATGAAATCGACGAAGCATTAAGAATGAAGAAGCCTATCATTGGCATTAAACCTTGGGGAAATCAGCGAATACCAGAAAAAATTCAACAAAATGCCACCGTTCTAGTTGGTTGGAATTCATCTAGTTTGATTTCAGCTGTTCGAAATTATGCTTTATAGGAGGTGATTTTATGAAAAAAACGTGCTTTGTTGTAATGGGATTTGGAAAAAAAATGGATTATCGTAATTCTAAAGAAATTGACTTAGACTTAATCTATAAACAAGTAATCAAACGATTATTTGATAGTGATTTTAAAGATTACCAATTAATTAGAGCTGATGAAATTAGCGGTTCTGAAATCATAGATATTAGTATGTATTCTTTGCTAATTAAATCAGATTTGGTTATTGCTGACATTACTACATCAAATGAAAATGCTCTTTATGAATTAGGAATTCGTCATGCATTAAAACCTTTTTCTACCATTATAATGATGCAAAAAAGTGATAAAGGTTCTATTCCTTTTGATTTAAGTCATAATCGAATTCTAACATATGATGATTATGGGGAATATTTAGATGAAGATGAAGCCGCTAATATTAGAAAGTTATTAAAAGAATTTGTTCTTGCTTCACAAGAAAATAAAACGGACAGCCCTCTTTATACTTACTTACCCAACGTAACTCCGCCATCTTTAGATGATAGTGATTACGAAAAAATATTAGAAAAAGCTCTCCATAAGGAACAAACGATATCTAATTATATCGAGCAAGCTAACTCACTAAAAAAACAAAACAATTTTGAAGATTCTGTAGAAATATGGAACAAATTGCACGATGCAATTCCAAATAATGACTATGTAACTCAACAACTGGCTTTTGCTATTTACAAAGCAAAAAAACCTAATGAAACAATAGCTTTGCAAAAAGCTCTTGAAGTAATAATGACATTAGCACCTAATACTTCATTAGATTTGGAAACATTAGGAATAACAGGGGCAATTTACAAAAGATTATATAAAGTAAATAATAATTTTGATTACTTAGAAGAAGCAATAAAAATGTATCAACGTGGATATACAATCCGTAATGATTACTATACTGGTGAAAACTATGCCAATTGTCTTCTCTTTAAAACAAAAAAAGAAGGCATTTCAGCAGAAGAAACCATTTATTTACAATTTAGTAGCAAGAAAATTTATTCTGAAATTATTGACTTACTTTTAACCGAAATTAAAAAGAGCGAAATTGACTACTGGATGTATGCCACACTATCTACCAGCTACTATGTTATTGGGGATAATGAAAATCATAAAAAATACGAAAAACTTTTTTTAACTCACTTATCTGCTAATTGGGAAAAAGAAACATATTTTGAAAATTTAGATCTAATTAAATCTTGTTTACCAAGTGAATAAAAATAGGAGAAATTTAATATGTCACATAAATGTTTCATTTCATTTAAAACTGAAGATAAAGAGTATAAAAGATATATACAAGAAGATTTAAAAATAGATATGATTGATAAATCTTTAAACACCCCTATTAACTCTACTGATGAAGATTATATAATGAGGAAAATTAGAGAAGATTATTTGTCAGATTCAACGGTTACTATTCATTTAATCGGAGAATATAGTGCTGAAAATTCATTATATGAAAATCAAGCCTATATCAAACGAGAACTTCAAGCCTCTTTATATAATGGTGAAAACAACACAAAAAACGGTATATTGGGTATAGTTTTACCCAACATGTATGATAAAATTTTTAAAGGTTCTGAAGTTTGCTCTGTCTGCGGAAAAAGTCATAACATTGTATGTATCAATGACTCAACAGTTGTAAAAGAATTCAGCTATAATTACTATATACCTAAAGATGGTTGCTCATGGAGTGAAGAAGATAGATTTTGCGTATTGGTAAAATGGAGTGATTTTGTAAAAAATCCTGAATTGTATATAAATAAAGCATTTGACAAACGCTCTAGTCCTATATCTGCAAAAACCAAAGTTAGACCCTAGTTCATCTAAATGCTTTTATTATTGGGTTACTATTTATATACCTAAAATTATTCATTTCGCATATAATAGTTTTAATTACAATACTGTCAAATAATTATTACAAACTATGACTTGATACATACTATAACTCATCATATTCCATGATACTTCCATATGAAAATAAATACTATAAACAAATTAGGGAACGCCTCTATTGACGTTCCTTTTCTATTTCCAGCCGTTCAGAAATGGACGGCTTTTCTTGTATCCAAACGAAAGGAGAAATTTAAAATCTATGAAAAAGATATTAAAACGATTAGCCACAGGCTTCCTTGCCTTTGCGACTATCACTACTGTTTTGCCGACAACGGCTGTTCACGCTTCCGAGAAGCAATACTGGACAGAAAGTGCGGAGCGTGTTGGTATTGTTGAAACAGTGATGAATGACGGCTCTATCGGTTCGACGTTCAATGAGGGTTATATGAAAGTTGAGGGCGAAACTGCCTACTGCGTGGATATCAACACCAAGTTTAAGAACGGCTACAAGACCAGAGCCGACGCAAGTACCCGCATGAGTGCCGACCAGATTTCCGACGTTGCCCTCTCTCTAGAATACGTCAAGCAGTACACACAGAGTCACAGCGGATTGAACTATAAACAGGTCTATCTTCTTGAACAGTGTGTCGTATGGCAGAGATTAAGTGTTCATCTGGACTGGCAGTGCGATAGCGTCAGAGCTTCTTATGATGAAATTCCGAAAGCCATACAGGACGAGGTGTACGCTGGGGCGAAAGCCTTTGCCAGTGCAAATAAGGGACGCTATGAATGTGGTGGTTATATCTACTCTGGCGAGGGACAGGACATTGGACAGTTCTGGGCGAAACTTGCCGTAGGAAATGCCACATTGAAAAAGACTTCCAGTAATGCCAGCGTTACCGACGGAAACGGGCTTTACTCTATCGCTGGTGCGACTTATGGTATCTATTCTGATAAGGACTGTACGAAACAGCTTGCCACCCTTACGACTGATAACAGCGGAAATACTGATACCGTGGAAGTAAAAGCTGGCACAGTCTACATCAAAGAGCTTTCTGCTCCTGCTGGCTATAAGGTGGACAGCACTGTATATTCCTTAAATGTGGAAGCTGGCAAGACAGCGACCTTGAACGTATCAGATACGCCAAAGGTTACAGAGACATTGATTGAATTATTCAAGATTGACATGGAAACACAGAAAGACGCTCCACAGGGTGACGCTTCCCTAGAGGGTGTGGAGTTCACATGGAAATTCTATGCGGGACACTATACCGCTGGCAATCTCCCTAGTGAGCCTACAAAAACATGGGTGACAAAAACAATCGCTGAAAATGACAGCGACAGCACTATCCATTATATTTCCCGCCTTTCTGATGAATACAAGGTATCTGGGGACAGTTTCTATACACAGAATAGAAAGAACGTGCTTCCTTTAGGAACGCTGACCGTTGAGGAAACAAAAGCTCCAAACGGATATCTTCTTGACGGTGCGTATATGCAGGCAAATGGCAGTGAAGAACAAATTAAAGGAATGTACCTTACACAGATTACCGAGGACGGCGACCTTGCCGTACTGTCTGGAAGCAATCAGTACCATGTATCAGACAAGGTTATCCGTGGCGGTGTGAAAATCCAGAAACGAGATTTGGAAACCAGTGATACAAAAGGTCAAGGAAGTGCGACTTTGAAAGACGCTGAATTTGAAATCGTTTCTCTTAATGACAATACCGTACTTATTGAGGGCAAACTCTACAAGAAAGGTGAAGTGGTAAAGACAATCCTTACTGACATTGAGGGCGTGGCTTCTACTTCTGCCGACCTGTTACCATACGGGAAATACCGTATCGAGGAAAGCAAAGCACCAGAGGGCTATCTGACTGACGGTGCGAAACCGATTGAATTTGAAATCACAGAGGACGGGAAAATCGTTGACCTTACAGGCGAGGACACTTCCATTTACAATCAAGTGAAGCGTGGCGACCTAGAGGGTGTCAAGATTGGTGCTGGCACACACCAGCGTCTTGCGGGAGTTCCGTTTAGAATCACTAGCAAGACCACAGGTGAGAGCCATGTTATCGTGACTGACGACAATGGACAGTTCTCCACTGCATCTGACTGGGTATCCCACAAACAAAATACCAATGAGGGGAAAACCAGTGAGGACGGTATCTGGTTTGGAACTTCTGAACCAGACGACAGCAAAGGTGCGTTACTCCATGATACCTATGAGATTGAGGAACTACGCTGCGACAGCAACAAAGGATTAAAGCTCATTCCACCATTTGAGATTATCGTGTCCAGAAATCACACCGTCATTGACTTAGGCACTCTGACTGATGAATACGAAAAAGAAATCTCTATCCATACCACTGCAACCAGCAAAGACGGTGAGAAAACAATCATTGCTGGTAAGGAAGTAACCATCATTGATACGGTCACACTGGACGGTCTGGTAAAGGGAACGAAGTACCAGCTCAAAGGCTGGCAGATGGTAAAAGAGGAAAATGCGGAACTTCTTATTGATGGCAACCGTGTGGAACATGATTATGCTTTCACTGCCGACAGTGAAGAAATGAAAATTAAGATGGAATACACATTCAATGCCGCTGCTTTAGGTGGTAAGGACTTAGTGACTTTTGAAGAACTCTACGACCTGTCCGACAAGGAAGAAGCTGTTAAAGTAGCTGAACATAAAGACATTGAGGACGACGGACAGACGGTATCCATCAAGGAGCGTATCATCAAAATCCATACCTCTGCGACCAGCAAAGACGGAGAAAAAGTCATTGAAGCTGGTAAAGATGCGACCATCGTTGATACGGTCACTTTAGATGGTTTAGAAGTTGGTACAAAATATCAGCTTAAAGGCTGGCAGATGGTAAAAGAAGAAAATGCAGAACTTCTCATTGATGGCAAGCGTGTAGAAAATGACTACACCTTTACTGCTGACAAAGAAAAAATGGAAGTACAGGTTTCCTTTACATTCAATGCCGCTGAACTGGCAGGAAAACATCTGGTAACCTTTGAAGAACTCTACGACATTACCAATCCCGACGGGCCTACAAAAGTGACAGAACACAAGGACATTGAGGACGAGGGGCAGACAGTAACAGTCAAAGAATTACCAGAAACACCCGAAACGCCAGAAGAACCGAAAGAACCAGAAAAGCCGAGTACCCCAGATACGCCGAGTCATAAGACAACGGATTCCCCAAAAACGGGTGACAGCACACATATTGCTGAATTTGCCATTCTGTTTGGAATTTCTGCGACTGGACTTGGGTTTGCTGCCTATAAAAAAAACGTTCTATGAAATGTGACAACTAAAGCATTGAGGTAATCGCCTATGAAGCTGCATATACGCCCACCGCCGCAAGCAAAAGGGTTCAGTCCTTATAACTGAAAAAAGAAAAATAACCATTATAAAAATGTAGAAAGAAAAGAGGTCAAAACTTATGGAATTAAAACACGTTATCCCCAATATGGAAAAAACTTTTGGAAATTTAGAATATGCTGGCGAGGGTAAGGTTGAACAGCGTAGGATCAACGGACGTATGACGGTCGTTTCCCGTAGCTTCAACCTGTACTCTGACGTACCCTGTACTCTGACGTACAGCGAGCTGACGACATTACCGTAGTCTTACCTGCGTCTGCTGGTGAGAAAAATTTTGAGGTTGAAGAAAAAGTAAAACTTATCAATCCGAAAATCACAGCCAACGGTTATAAAATTGGCAACCGTGGATTTACAAACTACATTTTGTCTGCTGACGATATGGTAAAAGCATAAGGAGGAAGAAAGATTATGAGATTAGCAAACGGAATTATCATTGATAAAGAGAAAACTTTTGGTGTATTGAAATTTTCGGCGTTACGTCGTGAAGTCCATGTGTTGAATGAGGACGGTACGGTTTCTGAAGAAATCAAGGAACGCACCTATGATTTAAAATCCAGAGGGCAAGGTCGCATGATACAAGTAAGTATCCCTGCTACTGTGCCTTTAAAAGAATTTGATTATAATGCCGAGGTGGAAATCATCAATCCTTTGGCAGATACCGTAGCAACAGCAACTTTTCAAGGGGCAAACGTGGACTGGTATATTAAGGCTGATGATATTGTTTTGAAAAACAGGCAGAAAAAAATACCCCTGTTCCAAACAATCTACAGTAGAAAAAAGACAATCCCAATGAAAAATAGAATTAAGTATACTGTAATAGGTTATGATGAATAGGAAAAGGATATTGCTTGAATACGGCATTGTACAAGTATATAATAATTCCATAAGTAAAAATCGACACGTTTAGATTATATGTGGCGTAGGAGGTTTTATGGATTTAAGCACATTTAAAAATGATGAAGAAATAGTTCAATACTTAGAAGCACAGTTGGATAAAATAAACACTTTAAATGAATGCAGGCTGTTTAGAGAAGAACAAATGCAGTTATCAGAAAAGATACTTAATTTTCGAAATTGTATTGAATGGATTATACGCTCTAATCAAGTGATTACAAACATAAAATACGCACTGACAAAGTGTTTAAAATATGCTGTAAACATGGCTTCACCTTTAGAGGAAACAGAAAACAAAAAACTATATTCATATTATCTTGAAGATACGGTTTATCGTGATTTGGTTCTTTGGGATATGTTTCGCCAACTTCTCAATGAATTCTATAAGTGTGGATATTCTGAAACTGAAAATATAAGCATTTTCAAGTTTATACGGGAAAATAAATCTAAAATAGGTGATACTAAGGCAAATGATTTGTTGACTTATTTAAATAGTTCCGACCACAAACATGTTAGAGAAACTTTAAGAAATTCTTTTACGCACTCCATTGAAGCAACATCTCCGTATATATTTCATAGAAATATTAATGGTAAGATTCAAACTCAAATGGAATATATGTTTCCAAGTCATCCATTTGAAAATTTAAATTATGTTCTTAAGGATGTTCTTAAATTAATAGATTTCTTGAATGAAATTGTAAAAGACATGTATGAGTACCGAAATGATAATTTCATTTTACTTGAAATTGTTGCCATAATGCCTTGTGGTAAAAAAGTAGATGATTCTTCTTACTGGAACTTAGGAATACTCAAAGAAAAATATGAACAAATTGTTATTCCTTGTGAAAATCATTGTGATAAAGCAAATGAATATAATGGGGCTTATGTATGTAAACCCACAGAAATTTGCTATAAAAGAATTCATTCTGAACAAGAAGAACTAAGCAAAACGCTTACACCTACAATGACATTTAAAGAAATGGAATCGGTATTTGGCGAAAAAAATAATTAATAATCCAATAGTTTAATACTCAAACATAATATTCAATATCACACAAGCAGTAAATCTATAAGGTTTGCTGCTTTTTTCATGGCAAGGAGGATTTTAAATGCCACTACACACAAAAAAGGGATACCGTATCAGAGCTAGCGACAAATCGCTGGTTTTGCGTTTTTCAACTAACTCTCTACTCCTATTGTTCCTTGCAGTAATTGTATTACTGAACCTAAATACAATCATAACAACAGACTGGAAATCGGTTCGTTTTCTACAAGATGGCAGGGTCAATTTGTCAGTCACGCCATACATGATAGTAACTGTCACAATGTCAGCTCTGGTATGTGCTACTGTTACCCTTTTATATCAGCGATTCCAATATGACAGGGTGACGCAACTCTTTCATCGTCAAAAGCTAGCACGAATGATTTTAGAAAATGGCTGGTATGAATCAAAAACTATACAGAACAGCAGATTCTTCAAGGACTTATCACCAGCCAGCAAAAAAGAGGAAATCACCTACTTCCCCAAATTGTATTACCGTATGGATAACGGACTATTGTATATCCGTACAGAAATCACGCTGGGAAAATATCAAGAACAGCTCCTGCATTTAGAAAAGAAACTGGAAACAGGTCTGTACTGTGAGCTGGTGTCTAAAGAGCTTCATGATTCCTATGTGGAATATGTTCTGCTCTATGACACCATAGGCAACCGTATCACCATTGACGAAGTACAAGCGAAAAACGGAAGTTTGAAGCTCATGGCAAATGTATATTGGGAGTTTGACAAGCTCCCTCATATGCTCATAGCTGGTGGAACAGGTGGAGGTAAGACGTATTTTATCTTGACGATTATTGAAGCTCTGCTGCGAACCAACGCACAAATGTATGTGCTTGACCCGAAAAACGCTGACCTTGCAGACCTTTCCGCTGTCATGCCCGAAGCCTATTACCAAAAGGAGGAAATCACTGCCTGTATTGACAGGTTCTATGAGGGCATGATGGCACGAAGCGAAACCATGAAACTTATGGATAATTACAAGACGGGTGAAAACTATGCTTATTTAGGACTGTCACCCCACTTTCTGATTTTTGATGAATATGTAGCTTTTATGGAAATGCTGACAGTCAAGGAAAATGCTGCGGTCTTGAATAAATTGAAACAGATAGTCATGCTTGGGCGACAGGCTGGTTATTTTCTGATACTCGCCTGTCAACGTCCAGACGCAAAATACTTAGGTGACGGTATCCGTGACCAGTTTAATTTCCGAGTTGCACTTGGCAGAATGTCAGAGCTTGGATATTCCATGATGTTTGGTGAAGTAGACAAGGACTTTTTTCTGAAACAGATCAAAGGACGTGGCTACGTTGATGTGGGAACAAGTGTCATATCAGAGTTTTACACTCCGCTTGTACCCAAAGGGCATGATTTTCTAAAAGAAATAGGGAAACTTATGCAGGACAGGCAGGACGGACAGACGGCGTGCGAAGCGTAAGCCGCTGGTACGGACTCGCCTGTGTTGGGGTGGCGTAAGACACTCCAACTATACGCCCCCAGTATCTAACAGGGGGGGCACAAATACAACAGGAAACAGTTATAAAAGTTGGGAAAATCCTTTTAAAATAAGGACTTTTTGTACTTTACGGGAGTGTCAACAAAGAACGGTTCTTGTTGACATTTTTATCCCCGAAAGGAGGAATTTTACTGAATGAAACGGACTGGATAACAGATTTTAAGGAAAAGCGGCTGGCTTACGGCGTTTCCCAGAACAAAGTTGCTGTGGCAGCTGGAATTACCCGACAATATCTCAACAGGATAGAATCTGGCGGTGCTACTCCCAGTGAAGAAATCAAAGAAAAACTTCTGGAAGCTCTGGAACGCTACAATCCAGAGTCACCGCTTACCATGCTGTTTGACTATGTGAGAATTCGTTTTCCGACTACGGACGTGCAATATGTAGTGGAAACGATTCTTAAATTAAAACTGGAATTTATGATATATGAGGACTTTGGATTCTACTCCTATTCCGAGCATTACTACATGGGTGATATTTTTGTTTTGGTTTCCAACGAACAGGAAAAAGGCGTGCTACTGGAACTGAAAGGAAAAGGCTGTCGCCAGTATGAAAACTTTCTGCTGGCACAGCATAGGAGCTGGTATGACTTTCTCATGGACGCACTTGTGGAGGGAGGTGTTATAAAAAGGCTTGACCTCGCCATCAATGATATAGTCGGAATACTGGATATTCCCGAACTGACAAAGAAATGCAGGAATGAAGAATGTATTTCCGTTTTCCGAAGTTTCAAGTCCTATCGTTCTGGCGAACTGGTGCAAAGCCGAGAAGAAAATAAGTCCAGTATGGGAAATACGCTCTATATCGGTTCTTTAAAATCCGAAGTCTATTTCTGTGTATATGAAAAAGACTATGAGCAGTATGTAAAATACGATATTCCCGTTGAAGAAACACCTATCAAAAACCGATTTGAAATCCGCTTAAAAAATGAGCGAGCCTATTATGCGGTGCGTGACCTGCTGACCTACCATGACGCTGAACGTACCGCATTTTCTATCATCAACCGTTATGTCCGTTTTGCAGACAGAGACGAAACAAAGCGGCGAAGTGACTGGCAGACAAATGAGCGTTGGGCGTGGTTCATTGGTGAAAATCGTGGGCGTTTGAAATTAACGACCAAACCCGAACCTTACAACTTCCAGCGGACACTAAACTGGCTGTCACGACAGGTTGCTCCCACTTTACAGGTAGCGGAAAAGCTGGATAAGCAGAACAACACTACCATTATCAAAGATATGGTTAAAAATGCAAAGCTGACTGACCGACTGGAAAAGGTTTTGAAGCAATTATCCGTTACCGTAGAAGAAATGACCGTCTATGACAAGGAGGATTGATATATGCTGCATTTACTTTATGACCTGCTGCTGGTGTCAGTAAGTATGGGTATCGGTATTGTAATTATGTGTATCCTGCAAGTAGGAAAAGAAGCAGATACCCATTTAGAAGAATTTGAAAGGAGAAATGACAAATGAATTTTGGACAGAATTTATATAACTGGTTTTTAAGCAATGCACAGAGCCTTGTGCTTATGGCAATCGTGGTGATTGGAATTTATTTAGGATTCAAACGAGAGTTTTCCAAACTTATCGGCTTTCTGGTAATTGCCTTAGTTGCTGTTGGATTGGTATTCAATGCGGCTGGTGTAAAGGATGTATTGTTGAACCTGTTTAATAGGATTATCGGTGCATAAAATATTATTGTTCTGCTTTTTTTGAACTGGTATAATGTATATCAAACTTGTAACGAAAGAAGGTGTACATTATGAAATTCACAGAATTAGCAAATAGACTGACTGGTATTAGTTGCCCTGT
>ERZ835980.987-NODE-987-length-34909-cov-4.294199_pt1 | contig 34909 bp, 38 predicted proteins | sample MGYA00519943_ERZ835980 | MGnify/ENA primary metagenome ERZ835980 (study PRJEB31850, sample SAMEA3708791) | human gut metagenome | biome: human gut; feature: human-associated habitat; material: faeces | place: China | collected 2014 ... | reverse complement strand
TCGCCTACGGCGAACAACTCGCACACTTGCAGCCTGAGAAGTATTTTCTGTCAGGGTGTATTTTGTAAAGGAAGGTTTTACCCCCTTCGCAAAATACACATGACTGCGGCTCATTTGTGGTGAATTGAATTGCAGTTTTGTGAGAAAGGAGATCATTTCACACATACAGTGATTCAATATTATCCGAATTTCAAGGAGGACCACAATATGAAAAAGCCGGTTCATTGCTTCTATAACATGGATACCAACGCTGTAGAGCTTACCTATAACGATGGTTCTGTTCTTACGATTGACTGTGAGGAAGTGGAGAATCACTACGATGTTACAAACGGACAGATGGCTGACCTTGATTGGTTGCTTTACAATGCACCAATAGAATACGCCAGGTTGGTGCTGTCCGGCGAAATGGAGAACTACCTGAAAGGCCCTGCACTCCACGGAATAGAAGATTAATTATTTGCCGGTGTATCGTGTTTGCGATACACCGGTTTTTGTTTAATGAAGCAGAATCGTCTCAGGACCACAAGGCAGAAGAACCCAAACCGGAAACCATTTTGATAAGGTATAATAAATTGCGCAAATTGAAAACAGCAAAAAAGTAGACACGGCTTGCCGGTCTCTGGTAGAATGAAGTTGCAACACAAACATTCGAAAGGAGACGACAAACCATATCCAACAACATTGTACAATTCAACGAGGAAATAATCAAGGGGCAAATCAAGGAATTGGTTCGGGGAAGCGTTGAAGAAACCCTCAATGAGCTTCTGGAAGCGGAGGCTGAGAAGCTGACGCAGGCGGCCCGCTACGAGCGCAGCGAGGCTCGTCAGGGCTACCGCAGCGGCCACTACGACCGAAATCTTACCACCACTTCCGGAGATGTGACGCTCCACGTGCCCCGTCTCAAGGGCATCTCTTTCGAGACTGCCATCATTGAGCGCTACCGCCGCCGGGAGAGCAGCGTAGAAGAAGCTCTTATCGAGATGTATCTGGCTGGTGTATCCGTGCGCCGTGTGGAGGACATTACCGAAGCTCTGTGGGGCAGCAAGGTATCTGCCTCAACCATCAGTGAGCGGATGGCATTGAAGAAACACTGACCTACTGTGACTTTCCCTCCGAACATTGGACTAAGATCCGTACAAACAATGTAATCGAGCAGATGAACAGGGAGATCCGGCGCAGGACGAGGGTAGTCGGTGCCTTTCCGGATGGAAATTCGGCGCTAATGTTGGTCTGCGCCCGGCTTCGCCATGTAGCCGGAACCCAGTGGGGCAGCAAGAAATACATGAACATGAAGCACCTGGAAGCCATGGAGCAGGAGACCCTGGTGGACTGATAGCAGCCAGGTCACAAAGGGTCAAGGGCAAGACGAGCGGCGTTCCGCCGCCCTTGACCCTTTGCGCCCTGCCCGCTCATGAAGTAGCCAAGGGGCGGTCAGCCGCCCCCTGTAATAGATTTCTGCCAGATACCAGAATCAATTTTGCGCATAACTCTTGACACTACCACCATTTTTGTTGAGGCACATGAGCGGAAGAAGAAACGCAGTCAGGCAGAGATGCTGAATAATCTCCCTGAGGCAGAGGTGCTCCTGGAAATTCCGGAAGACCAGCTTGTGTGCAGCAAATGCGGCGGGAAGATGAAACCCATTGGCAAGAAGTTTCTTCGTCACGAAATGCAGATCATCCCAAAGCAGATAAAGCTGCTGGCCTACTATGCGGTTACCTATGCCTGTGACAGCTGTGAGAAGGATACCGGCTTTGCGCACATTGTTTCCGTGAAACCGCCGGTACCGCTCATGAAGCACTCTTTGGCATCCCCCTCTACCGTGGCATACATTATGACGCAGAAGTATGTAGACGGACTGCCCTTGGCAAGACAGGAGAAGATCTGGGCACGGGAAGGTGTTTCTTTGAGCCGGGCTACCATGGCAAACTGGGTGATCCAGTGCAGTGAAGTCTGGCTGAAGCCGTTGTACAGGCATATGAAACAGGAGCTTCTGACACATTCTGTCATTCATGCGGATGAGACCGTTGTGCAGGTACTGAAAGAGGACGGAACGCCTGCGACCTCTGAATCCAGGATGTGGCTGTATGCCAGCGCCGCGTTACTCCAGCACCAGGTTCGGCTCTTTGAGTACCAGCCAGACCGTAGCGGCAAGCGTCCAGAGAGCTTCCTCAGAGGGTTTACTGGGTGTCTTGTGACGGACGGCTATGCTGGGTACAACCAGGTACAGAAGGTAACGCATTGTGGCTGTTGGGCTCATGCCAGACGGAAATGGCGGGAACCTTATTATATCCCTCAAAGTAGAGCGGTTGTGTATTTCCAATGTCTTGAAGAAATGCCACATCTCCGGTGACACTTTCCCCTTTCGTCAGAGGCCGCCCCCCAAAGGGGTCTGGTCCCCACATGGGATTTAGAAGATTATAGGTCATGTCTTCAGTATTACTGTTGTCGTTGGGAATATTAAAGTGCACTCTGGCCGCTGCCCATGATGCAGGATAATTCTCCACGAAGTTAAGAGTTTCCAGATCACCATCCTCATATGTTACTTTCACTGTAACCAGGATATATTCCTTTCCTTGCTCCGGCGCTGGAAACTGTGTCCCCTGAGAAATCATCTGTTGCCAAGCAGCCTCCCCTTCCAGAACATTTTCTACCGCCATTGTCAATCTGACAGGAACAGAATCGCCCTCTGGGGTGAGTGAATACCCATCGAAGGTCGCAGGCTCACAGTGGAACGAAGAGGAAGCCGGTTTTGTTTGAGAATCAGAATTGTTCGATGCCGAGTCACCACTTTCCTGGGGCGGAATTACAGCGATGGAATCGCCAGCTGAACTCTGCATTTCTGTTTCCAAGGGCGCATTGGTGTTTTCCACTGTGGGGTTGGCTTTTTCACAGGCGGTTAGAAGAAATAAAAGCAATATTAAGAGGGTAAAAATTCTTGTTTTCATAGTGTTCTCCTATTTGCATTAGTAAATAATCATTGACGGGTCCCAATTTGTATAGCTATCCCTTGGATGCATTCTGTGCCAGTTGATATACTCGGCAAGATTCCTTGGTGTCCTTTTTACATATTAAACTCTCCCGATACCGGGACAGTGGAAGGAGTTTGGTAAGCGCTTAATATCCCCCCGCCTAGCATCTCAGCCTTCCATATGAGATAATATCCCAAAACTTGAAAAACTCACGGTGAGTTTTTCGGGAAAACGGATAGGGATGGTGTCAAATGGGAGAAATGTTAGCAGTGCGGGATGCGTATCGGGTGCGGGAGTGGGCTATGCTCATTCAGGAGTGCAATGCCAGCAGATTGACGAAACGGGAATTCTGTCAGCAGCGAGGAATCTCCGAGAAGAGTTTTTATTACTGGCTTAGGAAGTTGCGGACGCAGATGGTCGGGTCTGTGGCACCTCAGCTGGTGCAGTTAAAGCCGGTTCCAACTATGGAAGATACGCTCCAGATCCAGTACCGGGGCGCAGAACTGAAGCTGCCAGCCGGAGCAGACATGGATGCTGTCGCGGCTTTGCTCCGCTCTATTCAATCGCTATGATCGATCTGGCCAAAGTCTGGTTTTCTTTGTGAAATACCAATGAATAGCAGCCTTGCTTTTGGCAATATCGACAATTTGTGAACGTAAAAAATGTATACATTTTTGAATTGAAAATTGTTGACATTTTGGAGCTGCGGGATTATGATATTTCCATCGGAGATCCAAGTACCCCCTTACTTGAATGTTCGCCTCCCCAAAATTCCTGATGATGGGCCGGGCATTGGATCAGCCCGGCCTCTCCAGGAAAATGGGGAGACGGCCGAACAGGACTGAATGAAAGGATTTGTGACTTATGGCAAAGAAACTGAATGTGCTCTTTGGCTATCAGGGCGCATTTGAACTGACTAAAGAAGAAGAAGAGACTTTTGTGCGGGATTTCCCTGACTGCAGCTTCCGGTTTGACCCCCCGGACAATTATACGGACGAGGAGTGCGCGCAGGCCGATATTTTCATCGGTATGTTTAATCCCGGACAGATGCAGGCTGCAAAAAATCTGAAGTGGTTGCAGGCCTCTACCGTAGGCGTGGACCGGTATGAGGGCTATGTGGATACCAAGAAGACTCTGGTATCCAACAGTCGGAATCTATTCAACAAGTGTATGGGTGAGCACACATTCGCAATGATGATTGCCTGGTCCCGGGCTCTGCTGCTGCAGAGAGACAGCCAGAACCGTCATGAATGGGTCCTTCACGATGTTCCCTCCGACCTGTTTGACAAAACCGTGGCGGTGATCGGTTTGGGCGGAATCGGCGCGGACGTGGCCAAGAAGTGCAAGGCGTTCGATATGCATGTGATAGGTGTTCGCCGGAATCTGGGCGATAAGCCGGATTTCGTGGATGAGCTGTATTCGCTGGATCAGATCGATCAGGTTTTGGAAAAAGCGGACTTTGTGATCCTGGCGGTTCCGTTGACGGAGCAGACGTACCATCTGATCAACCGGGAGACGCTGAAGAAGATGAAGCCTACCGCATATCTGCTGAATGTGGCACGGGGCGAGGTAGTTGATACGGATGCCTTAACAGAGGCTCTGCAGAACAAGACCATTGCGGCTGCCGGACTGGATACGGTATACCCGGAACCGCTGCCTGCGGACCACCCCCTGTGGTCGATGGAAAACGTATTTATTACACCGCATCGGGCGAACGCCTCCCCGACGACAAATCGGTTCCGCTTTAAGTTCTATTACGAAAATCTGAAACGCTATCTGGCGGGAGAGTCCCTGAAGAATCAGGTAAAAATGTAATAAGGCCCATGGGCTGAATAAAAAAGGAGAATACAAAGATGAAAAAGCTGATCGCCATTCTGCTGACCCTGGCACTGGCCGTTTCCATGGTCGCCTGTGGCAGCAACACCGCATCCACCGCAACCACAGCCGCAGCGCCTGCGGGAACCACCGCGGATGCTGGGGAAGAAACCACTGCCGATTCCGCCAAGCCGGGAGAGGGCTACAAGGTAGCGCTGATTGCCTCCAGCTCCGGACTGGGTGACCGTTCCTTTAATGATGCCGCCTGGGAGGGCTTCAACAACGCACAGGATCAGCTCGGTGTAGAGATCAAGGTTGTAGAACCCAAAGATGTCGCCGACTATGTGTCCTCCGCTTCCGCATTGGCAGAGGCCGGCTACCAGCTGATTTTTGCGACGGGCAGCGACTGGGCAGATACCATTACTGAGGTTTCCGCGCTGTATCCGGACGTGAAGTTTGTTGGCCTGAATGTGGCTGCTACCGGCAACAATGTGGCAATTGCCAGAACTGCTGACCATCAGATCGGCTTCCTGGCCGGTGCGCTGGCTGCTATGATGACGCAGACCGGCACCGTGGGTTACATCGGCGGTAAGGAGAACGCTTCTCAGGTCCGGTTCAATACTGCCTATGTTGAGGGCGCTAAGTATGTCAGCGATGCGACCAATGTGCTTACCGCCTGGGCTGGCGCATTCAACGACCCCGCAAAGGGAAAAGAATACGCGCTGGAGCTGGCAAACCAGGGAGCGGATGTGATCTTCCATACCGCCGGTCAGACCGGTAACGGACTGTTTGAGGCCATTCAGGAGCTGGATAACGTCTATGCCATCGGTGTGGATTCCAACCAGGATTATATTGTTAAGGGCAAGGTCCTGACCACCGCGGAGAAGCATCTGCAGGTAATTGCCTACGATATGATCGAGAGGCTGATCAACGGTACCTTCACTGCCGGTGTGAACCTGTATGATTTGTCCAATGACGGCGTTGGCCTGACGGACATGGAGTTTACGAAGGACTTGATCGGCGCGGAACGGCTGGCCAAGCTGGACGAGATCAAGGCCGGCATTATTGATGGCAGCATCAAGGTGACGGATACCTTCGAGCAGAACTGAGCAGCATCCCTAAAATAAGATGGCCTGGTTGTCAGGCAGATTCAATGGCGCTTGTCGGCGACAAACGGCAGGCGCCATTTTTTCAAAGGGAAAGCTAAATCAACGGGCATTTCCCGGAATCAGGAGGAAAATTTGGAGTATTCTGTGGAGCTGAATCACATCCGGAAGGAATACGGCCCAGTGGTTGCGAATGACGATATCTCTGTGGCCGTGCGCAAGGGCTCCGTGATGTGTCTGGTGGGAGAGAACGGCGCGGGTAAATCGACGCTGATGAATATCCTGTATGGGCTGGAGCCTCCCACCAGCGGAGAGATCAAGGTATGGGGAAAGCGGGTTTCATTCCGCTCCAGCCGGGATGCGATTCGACTGAAGATTGGTATGGTTCATCAGCATTTTATGCTGGTGAATGAACTGAGTGTACTGGAAAACATCATCTTGGGCATGGAGCCGAAGAAGGGTGTTTCTCTGGACTATAAAAAGGCAAGACAGGATGTTTTAGCCCTGGAAAAGCAATTTGGCATGGAGGTCCCGCTGGATGCGGCCGCAGGCAGCCTGGCAGTGGGACTTCAGCAGAAGGTCGAGATTTTGAAGATCCTGTACCGCGGCGCGGAGATCCTGATTTTGGATGAGCCGACTGCCGTATTGACGCCTCAGGAAACGTGGGAGCTCTTTGTATGCCTTCGGGCGTTGGCACAGGATGGAAAGTCCGTTATCCTCATCACGCACCACCTGGATGAGGTCATGGAGATCGGCGACGATATAGTGGTGATTCGCAGAGGCAGAAGCATTGCGTCCCTGAAACCCTCCGAAACCAATGCCAGGGAGCTGGCTGTACATATGGTTGGCAGTGAGCTGCCGCCGCTTCACGATCGGGCGGATATACATTCTGACAGGGTGGTTGTTTCTTGCGAAAACCTGGTGGTCCGGGGTTCCAATGGACTGGAAGCATTGAAAAATGTATCCTTCTCCATCCGGGAAGGGGAGATCCTCGGCATTGCTGGAGTGTCCGGAAACGGTCAAAGCGAGTTGGCGCAGAGCATTGCCGGCCTGATGCAAATACAGTCAGGCAGGATTATATACAACGGGCAGGATATTACATCCCACTCCCGCCGGGAAAGAATGCTGGAAGGGATCAGCTATATCTCGGAGGACAGAAAAACAGACGGCTTGTGCCTGCCTTGGAGTATCGAGGAAAATTCCATTGCGGGGTACTATGTGTCCCCGGAATACAGTGGAAAATTTGGATTTTTGAAGAAAAAGGAACGGATAGAGACTGCCAAGAAGATTTGCAAAGAGTTCGATGTGCGGGCAAGAGACATCCATACCAAAATAGATGCCCTGTCCGGCGGCAATCAGCAAAAGGTGCTGATCGGGCGGGAGATGATTCACGATCCAAAGCTGATTATTGCCGCGGAGCCTACCAGAGGCGTGGATATCGGAGCAATTAGCTTTATCCACAACCGAATCATGGATTTGCGAAATCAAAATACGGCAGTGCTTCTGATTTCGTCGGACCTGAATGAGATATTTGCGCTTAGTGATCGGATCGCCGTCCTTTACGGAGGACAGATTGTAGCTGTTGTAGATCCGAGAAATATCAGCCGGGAAGAACTTGGACTCTATATGGCTGGGAGCAAGGGGGCAACGTAGTCGTGAAAGAAACAGTAAGAAGAATTGGCTGGGCCGTGGGAAGGCCACTGGTGACCATTTTTGTGGCGGTGCTGATCGGCGCGCTGTTTGTGCTGCCTACGGGGACCTCGCCGCTGGAGGGGTACGGAGCCCTGCTGAAAGGCGCTTTCGGTTCCCAGGTCAGCGTTTATAATTCACTGGAGCGGGCAACGCCGCTGCTGTTTACAGGCCTGGCCGCTACGGTGGCGTTTAAGGCCGGCGTATTCAACATCGGCATCGAAGGCCAGCTGTATATGGGCGCTTTTGCCGCCGCGCTGATGGGCATTTACGGTGCGGGACTGCCGAGAGGACTTTTGATCCCTCTGTGCATTTTGGCAGCCATGGCTGGAGGCCTGCTGTGGGCCGTGATCCCCGGATATCTGTATACCAAGTTGGGGATCAATCTGGTGGTCATCAGCATTATGATGAACAACATCGGAAAGCTCTTTACGGAATATCTGTGTACCTATCCGTTCAAGGGAGAGCTGCCGGTGTCAGCCACCGTGAAGCTGGATGAGGCAGCCTGGATGACCCGTTTCTCAGAGAAAAGCAGCTTCAACACCTTCTTCTTTCTGGGCGTGCTTCTGGCGATTGTTCTGTATGTAGTCATTTTTAAAACACGCTTTGGCTATGAATTGCGTGCTCTGGGCCTGAATGAGCGCTTTACCCGTTATAACGGCATTGATGTGAAAAAACGGGTGATCGTGGTTCTGCTACTCAGTGCAGCCATTGGCGGGCTGGCCGGTGCCGAGCAGGTAATGGGTGCCAATCAGCGGTTTTATGCGGGCTTTTCGGCGGACTACGGTTTTACCGGCATTACGGTTGCGCTTTTGGGCGGCTTGAATCCGCTGGGAGTAATCATCGGCGCGGTCTTCTTTGGCGTACTGAATTCCGGCGCCGTACAAATGGAGGTCATGACCAACATATCCAGAGACCTGATTTCCACGCTGCAGGCGATTATGATCATGCTGCTGGCAATCGAGTATTTCGGAAAGCCGTGGATCGTCCGCTGGCTGGAAAAGAGAAAACGGCAGACAGAAGGAGGAAAAGCACGTGGAGTATCTTGAGGTTTTACTGCAGACGACTCTGCGAAATCTGCCCCCTGTGCTTCTGGCGGGCTTGGGCGGAATGCTTGCGAATCGGGTAGGCGTTTTAAATCTGGGCCTGGAAGGAATGATGCTGATGGGATCCTTTGTAGGCGTGATTGTCAGCTTCTATACCCACTCCGCGCTGTTGGCTATTCTTGCGGCAGGACTTTCTGGGGCTGTGCTTGGCATTATATTTTCCGTGCTTACGCTCCGTTTTCGTGCCAACGCTACGGTGGTAGGCGTTTCCATCAATATGTTGGCTTTGGGGTTGACGACTTATTTGCTCAGTGTGATGTTCGATGTTCGGGGGTCCTTCTCTGATACCTCCATTGCCGCGATCCCGAAGGTGGACTTGGGATTCCTGTCCCATATTCCGGTGCTGAATGCGCTGAACGGTCAGGCAATCACGGTGTATCTGGCGCTTTTGGCAGTCGTACTGCTGCAGTATGTGCTCTACAAAACGCCTTTGGGGCTGCGGGCCCGTGCCACCGGTTACCACAAAATGGCGGTTACGACCGCGGGCGTGAATTCCGATGGGATTCAATACGGGGCCCTGATCCTCAGTGGCTTCCTGTGCGGTCTGGGCGGTGTACACCTCTCCCTGGGACAGCTGACGATGTTTACGGAAAATATGACCAGCGGCCGGGGCTTTATCGCTATGGCAGCTACCATTTTTGGACGGAATACCCCGGTGGGAACGCTGCTGGGAAGCCTTCTGTTCAGTGTGGCGGATGCGGTGACCCGGAAGGCGCAGACCTCTGGATTCCCCTCCATGCTGGTGGATATGATCCCGTATTTGGTGACGGTTATTACCCTGTGGATCGTTGCGGCAGACGCAATGCGCAAAGCGAGGAAGGTGACAGCAAATGGCTGAGACATTTCATTTTTCCTCTGCCCAGGAGCTGCTGGGAAGAGCGGATGAACTGCATTTCCCAATGCCCTATCACGAAAATGCGGCGGGTATTTTGGGGCAGCCGCTGAATATTTACGGCCGGCAGGTATCCAATCGCCTGGTGGCGCAGCCCATCGAGGGCTTTGACGCCCAGGCAGACGGTTCGCCCAGCCCGCGCTCCGTAGAGCGTTATTGCCAGCTGGTACGAGGCGGTTTCCGGACATTGTGGCTGGAGTCCGTATCGGTTGATGAACAGGGCCGCTCCAATCCGTTTCAGCTATGGCTCCGCCTCAGCAACTTGGAGGCATTCCGCGATATGGTGAAAACCATTCGCGCGCAGACGGAGGAACAGATATTCCTGGTGATCCAGCTGACCCATTCCGGCAGAAACAGCAACCCCAACGGAAAGGCCCGTCCGGTATGCGCGTTTTCCAATCCCTGTATTCCGAAAGAAAATGAGTATATTTTGCCGGACGAGGAAATCCAGGAGATCGAAGAGGATTATGTCCGTGCCTGTATTCTGGCCCAGGAGGTCGGATTTGACGCGGTGGATATTCGGACCTGTCATGGCTATCTTCTGAATGAGTTCCTGGCAGCCTACAACCGTCCCGGACGCTACGGCGGAAGCTACGAAAACCGCACCCGATTTTTGATGGAGATTCTGGATAAGCTGAAGGACACCGTGACGATCCCCATAGGCGTGCGGCTCAATATGTACGATGGCCTGCCTTGGCCCTATGGCTGGGGAGCCGATGCCCAGGGAGAAAATCTGACGGAGAGTTACCGGTTGGTATCGGACCTGTACGCAAAAGGCATCCGGTTGCTGAACATTACAAACGGAATCGGAGCCTATTCTCCGTTTGTGATCCGGCCCTATGATCGGGGCGGCATAGATCCGACGGAAAGTCCGTTCCAGGGTATTTATCGAATGCAGCAGTGTGCGAAGCATGTCAAGGAGCTGGCACCAGATGCTGTTGTAATCGCTTCTGGGTTCAGCTGGCTTCGGGAATTTGCTCCACAGGTAGCGGCAGGCGGCATCGCGGCAGACTATTACGACATGGCCGGTTTCGGGCGCCAAAGCATTCGTCTGCCGGATACCGCGGAAAAAATTCTCACGGGCCAGGGCCTGCAGCGCAAAGAATGCTGTGTTACATGCTGCGGCTGCACAAATCTGATCAAAAAAAGCGGAAAAATGCTCCGCTGCATTATGAAAGATAGGGAGTAAAATATGTACAAGCTTGGATTGATTGCAAAGGACATCCAGAACTCCGTTTCCCCTATGATTTATGAAACGCTGATGACTTCCATTGGGGAGAAAAGCACCTACGAAATTCAGAATGTTCCGGAAGAAAAGCTGGCCGAGGCTGTGGAATATGCCCGCAGTCACTGGCAGGGCTTCAATGTGACAATGCCTTATAAACAGGCGATTCTTTCCTACATGGATGAGATTGATGAAAGCGCCGAACAGTGCGGATCTACCAATACGGTGCTGGTCAAAGACGGAAAGCTCATTGCCTACAATACGGATGGCTTCGGCCTTATCAAGGCAATGCAGCGGGTCGGCTTTGACTTTAACGGCAAGAAGGTCGTAATGCTGGGAGCCGGCGGTGTGGCGTTTTCCATTGCTTATAACCTGAGCATCAACGGGGTGGTCCGGGTGGATGTAGTGAACCTGTTTGAAAACCAGACGGCGAACCTCTGCAAGAAATTTGGTAGCCGATTCTTCCCACATCCTCTGGATTATGATGAGCTGGCAAAGTGCTGCGACGGCGCGGACCTGTTTATCAACGCTTCCGTTATGGGACAGGTTGGCTATGATGAATTTTCCAGGTTTGATTTCCTGGATGTATTGAAACCGGAGGCACCGGTTTTCGATGTGAACTACTCCAATCCCAAGGCGCTTCTGCTGCCGACCGCCCGTGAGAAGGCCTATATCGGAAGCAATATGACAGCCTGCCAGGCAGTACGGGTCATGCAGATCTGGACCGGTCGGGAGCCTACGGAGGAAGCCATCGGAAAGCTGGTAGATATGTTTAACGCGGGAGGAAAACAGGCATGAAGAAGGTCGCATTTTTCCACACAACAATGAATACGCCCCTGGCCCTCAAACGGGCCTTTGAGGAGCGGTACCCGGGGGTTCCCCTGATTACGGTTATGGACGACGGCATTGTGCCGGAAGTAATCGCCCATGACAACCATGTTACCCCCGGTATTGTGCGGAAGCTCATTTCCTTTGCCCAGGAAAACGAGAAGATCGGCGCAGCTGTGGCGGTTTGTATGTGTACCACCATTACGGAGGCGGTGGAGGAGGCTGCCAAGGCGGTAGATATTCCCTTCCTGACAATTGACGGTCCTATGCTGGATGCGGCGGTCTGCGCCGGCCAGCGGGTGGCGCTGCTCGTTACGGCACAAACCACCGTACGGGCCTCCGGAGCCGCCATTCGCCGTGCGTGTACCCGGAACGGGAGAGAGAATGTGCAGACGGATACCATCCTGGTAAAGGGAGCCTTCGAGGCGCTGAATGTGGAAAAGGACAAGGCAAAGCACGACGCGCTGATTGCGCAGGCAGCCAGAGAAGCCGCAAAAGATCATGATGTGATCGTTTTGGCACAGGTGAGCATGGTAGACGCGGCACAGGCGCTGGCAGATCTGCAGCAGCCGGTATTTACCAGCCTGGAATCCGGTCTTGTCCAGATCGGAAAGTATTTGGAGAATTGAGCGGAGGACGGCCTGCCGTTTTTTGGGGCCCAGGGGGCTCTTGACAAGAACTCTCAAACAATTTTGAATGGAGAATGATCGATGAAAATCACAAAGGTTTCTGCAATGATCCTGCAGTATAAGTATGAGAATGGCATTGCAGATGCACAGAACTACTTTTCCACGAGAAACGCGGTTCTGGTAGAGGTTCTGACCGACGAGGGGATTACCGGCATTGGCGAATCCGCCTGCTTTGGCGGCCCTCCCGAAAGCACGAAGTATATCATTGAAAACGAGCTTCAACAGCTGCTGGTGGGAGAGGATTGCTCCAATATCGAGCACATCTGGAAAAAAGTCATGGATCGTACCCGGCAGCATGGCCGTGGAGGCATTATTACGGCCGCAATGAGCGGCATTGACGTGGCCCTGTGGGATATTTTGGGCAAGAAGGCCGGTCTGCCCGTTTACAAGCTGCTGGGCGGCTATGCTGATAAGCTGACACCCTATGCCAGCTCCGGCTTCTACTCCCGCGGAAAGGATACGAAGGCGCTGGCCGAAGAGGTTGGCAGCTATTTCGAGCAGGGATTCAAGTACGCGAAAATCAAGGTCGGCCGGAATCCGGAGGTTTTCCTGAATCCGCTGCCCAATATGCCGTTCCCCCAGGAGTGCAACTATACGCTGGAGGAGGATCTGGAGCGTGTGGAGGCCTGCATGAAGGTTGCCAAGGAATTCCATGCCAACCTGATGGTGGATGCCAATAACTGCTGGAATACCTTTACGGCCATCCGTATGGGCAAGGAATTCCAGGCTATGGGTGTGTATTGGCTGGAGGAGCCGCTGCATCTGGACAATATCGAGGGCTCCGTTGAGCTGGCCGCTGCGCTGGATATGCCTGTTGCCGGTTATGAATCCGAGGTGGGACTGTACCGGTTCCGGGAACTGATCCGTCGCCATGCGGTGGACATTGTGCAGCCGGACGCCATTTGGAGCGGCGGCTTCACAGAGTGCCGGAAGATCGCTGCTTTCGCGCACGCCTATAATATGCCCTGTATGCCCCATGTATTCTCCTCTGCCGTCAGCCTGGCTGCCAATTCCCATTTCCTGGCATCCATCCCCAACGCCGGTATTCTGGAGTATGACCGCAACGTATATCCCCTGCGGGATGAGCTGCTGAAGGAGCCTATTGTCATTGCGGAGGACGGCTTCGTACATCTGCCCCAGCGTCCCGGCCTGGGTATTGAGCTGCGCCAGGATACTGTGGATAAATATCGGATCGCCTAACAGAATCGGAAAAAGGAGAAAATATTATGGTAACCAATGAACAGATCCTTGAGACCATTGAGAAGAAGAAAATCATTGTCATCGTCCGCCGTACCTACGGGGAGAATCTGATGAACCTGACCCGTGCCCTGCATGACGGCGGTATCCGCCTGATGGAGTGCACCTTTGACCAGTCCGACCCGGAGTGCCTGAAGAAAACCGGGGATTCGATCCGTATGCTGACGGAGGCATTTCCGGATATGTATTTCGGCGCGGGTACCGTACTGAATCGGGACCAGGTCAACGCCGCGGCAAAGGCCGGTGGACGGTTTATCATTTCCCCCAATACCAATACCGATGTGATCGGCTATACCAAGAGCCTGGGCCTGATCTCTATCCCCGGCGCAATGACGCCCAGCGAGATCCTGGCTGCCCACGATGCCGGAGCGGATGTGGTGAAGCTGTTCCCTGCCATTGACCTGGGGCTGACCTATGTGAAGAACATCAAGGGACCCATCAGCCATGTGAAGCTGCTGGCCACTGCCGGTGTGAACGAGGAGAACTTTGCCGACTTCCTGAAGGTTGGCTACATCGGTGCCGGTATCTCCGGCCGTCTGACGGATAAGAAGGTGATTGCTTCCGGTAATTTTGAGGAGTTTACCCATCGTGCGGAAGCATTCTGCAAAATCGCGGAGGAGAATTGATTACTATGCATAAGGTTGTTACGTTCGGTGAGCTGATGGTTCGTCTGGCTCCCAGGGGATACCTGAAGCTCTATCAGGCCGACAGCTTTGATGTCAACTACACCGGAGCCGAAGCCAACATCTGTGTGTCCCTGAGTATGTTTGGTATGGACAACGAGTTCGTCACCAAGCTGCCCGACAACGAGATCACCAAGGTGGCAAAGTCCATGCTACGCAAATACGGTGTGGGTATGCACCATATCACCTTGGGTGGAGACCGGATGGGCGTTTACTACCTGGAACGGGGCGCTTCCCAGCGTGCCAGCAAGGTTATCTATGACCGGAAGTATTCGTCCCTTTCCATGGCGGACCGTTCTGATTTTGACTGGGATGCCATTTTTGAAGGCGCGGACTGGTTCCATTTTACCGGCATTACCGCGGCCCTCAGCGACAATATGCCTGCAATCTGCGAGGATGCCTGCAAGGCAGCCAAGCGCCATGGCGTAACCATCAGCTGTGACCTGAACTACCGCAAGACTCTGTGGAGCAAGGAAAAGGCGCAGAAGATTATGGGCAACCTGATGCAGTACATTGATGTGGTGGTCGGCAACGAGGAGGATGCTTCCACCACGTTGGGAATCTCTCCGGATAAAACCGATGTATACGCCGGTAAGCTGAACTACGAAAGCTATGTTCAGGTGGCGGAGAAGATCTGCCAGCGCTACGGCCAAAAGACGGTGGCATTTACGCTGCGCACCAGCAAGTCCGCTTCCGACAATACCTGGGCAGGTATGCTTTATACCGACGGAAAGGCATATTTTTCCAAGAGCTATGAGATCCATATGGTGGACCGTGTGGGTGGCGGAGACAGCTTCAGCGCCGGCCTGATCTATGCATTGGAATCCGGCTACGAGCCCCAAAAGACCATTGAATTTGCGGTTGCGGCGTCCTGCCTGAAGCAGACGATGGAGTATGATTTCAATCTGGCCACCGTCCAGGAGGTAACGGCCCTTATGGAGGGAGACGGCTCCGGCCGAGTCCAGCGCTAAAATCGGGAGGGATTTCTATGATCATTGACACATTGGACAATCTTGGCTTTTATTTCGGTATTTCCAAGGAATTGGACGCAACGCTGACGGTGCTGAAGCATTACAATCTATCTCTTCTAAAGCCTGGCGAGTACCCGGATTTTCCTGTGGAGGGCTATAATACTGTGCTGAAGATCCTGGAACCCCGGCTTGTCAGTGATGAGGATCGGATCCCTTGGGAATACCATGAAAAATGCATCGATGTGATGTGTGTGCTGGAGAGCGGAACGGAGATCATTGGCTACGCGCCCAGAAAAAAGCTGAGCGGATGGAAATATGATCCGGATAAGGATGTGGCCTACACCGAAGAAGAGTGCAATTATCTGCCCATCCGTCTGGAGGCAAATGATTTTGCCGTGTTCTTCCCACAGGATGCGCATCGCAAGGTGGAAAGCTCCGGAACGGTAGGGTACCATAAGCTCCTGTTCAAGGTCCCGGTTCCTCAAGACAGGTAAGGAAAAAATTTCCCAGGCGGGCAAATACCAATCACGGTGTTGCCCGCCTGTCCTGTATACCGGAGTAAGGATGCCGCAAAAAAGCAAACCCGGCATGGAATTATCTTGCCGGGGGACAGACGCAGGAGACAATTATATTCTATTGACTTTTTGCGGTTTTCTCTGGATAATATAAGAAAAAAGGCTGGTTTGTAGGATAAAAATTGCTTTTTGATGACAGGAGGCACTGTATGGGAAAGGTCGTTGCGTTTGGAGAAATTATGATGCGGCTCAATCCGGCAGGCTACGGCCGCTTTGTGCAGGCACGGGAATTTGAGGTCAGCTTTGCCGGAAGCGAAGCCAATGTGGCGGTCTGCCTGGCAGGCTTTGGCGAGAAGGCTGCCTTTGTCAGCAAGCTTCCAACAGGGGAGATCGGACAGATGGCTCTGAATGATTTGCGCCGGGTGGGGGTGGATGTCTCCCATGTTGGCAGAGCGCCCGGACGGATCGGTGTGTTCTTCCTGGAAAAAGGAGCTTCCCAGCGGGCCTCCAAGGTGATTTACGATCGGGTCAATTCGGTTGCCGCCAACGCAAAACCGGAGGACTTCGATTGGGACGCCATCTTTTCGGATGCGGATTGGTTCCACTTTACCGGAATCACTCCGGCCCTCAGCCCGGAGATGCCCCGTATCTGCATGGAGGCCTGCCGGGCAGCCAAACGCAGGGGCCTGACCGTCAGCTGTGATCCCAATTTTCGGGAAAGCCTTTGGACGCGGGAACGGGCGCGGCAGGTTATGGCAGAGCTGATGCCCTATGTGGATGTTTTCTTCTCCAATGTAGACCAGGTGGGGGATGTGCTGGGAATCTTCCCGGAGGAAACCGGCCTGTCGGGAGAGGAGGCCGAGGCTCAGCGGCAGATCAGCGTGGCACGCCAGCTGACCCGGCGCTACGGTCTGCAAAAGGTGGCATTCACCAACCGGAAGAGCTTTTCGGCCACGGAAAACGGCTGGTCCGGAATGCTTTACAGCGGAGGAGAGGCTTACTTTTCCAGAAAATACCGGATTACAATCGTAGACCGTGTGGGCGGCGGAGACAGCTTTGCCGGCGGTCTGATTTACAGCCTGCGCCGGGGAGACGGAGAACAGGATGCCATTGATTTTGCCGCCGCGGCCTCCTGCCTGAAGCATACCATTGAGCAGGACTACGACCTGGTTTCAGTGGAAGAAGTGGAGGCTTTGGCCCATGGCTCCGGTGACGGCCGGATTCGGCGATAAACGAAGGGTTTTCAAAACGCGGTTTCGGGAAAAAGCCGGTACAGAACCATACTGGGAGGAATCAGGATGCTCTATCATTTCGGACTCATTGCCAAGGATATTCACAACTCGGCTACCCCCATGGTATACGGAGCGTTTTCACGGGATTTGGGGATTTCCTCGGATTTTCAGATACTGAATATTCTGCCGGAGCAGCTGGCAGAAACCCTGGAATATGCCCGCAGCCACTTTCGCGGCTTCAATGTGACGATGCCCTATAAGCAGTCGGTTCTTCCTTACATGGATGAGCTGGACGAAAGTGCCGCAAAATGCGGCTCTGCCAATGTTGTCCTTGTGCGGGACGGAAAACTGATTGCCTACAATACCGATGGCTGGGGCCTGATTCGCGCACTGGAGGACCAGGGAATTGCCCTTTCCGGAAAGCGGATCGTCATGCTTGGAGCGGGAGGTGTGGCCTGTTCCATTGCCTATAGCCTCAGTACACAAAATATTGCAGGGGCAGATGTTCTGAATCCCGTGCCGGAGCGGGTACAGGCGCTTTGCAGCCGCTTCGGCCCCGATTTTGCGGCCTACACCTTTACGGAAGAGCAGCTGGGTAAATGCTGCAAAGGCGCCGATCTGTTTATCAACGCCTCCGTTGTGGGTCAACTGGGGTATCCGGATTTTGAGTCTCTGGACTTCCTGGACGGGCTGTCTGCCGGTGCGGCCGTATTTGATGTCAATTATTCCAACCCCGCCTCCCGATTGGTGCCCGCAGCGGCAGCAAAAGGCCTGGCCGCTTTTAAGGGCAGACGAATGACGGCCTGCCAAGGCATTCGTGCCATTGGAATCTGGACGGGACGGGAGCCCTCAAAAAAAGCCGTGGACACTTTGATTTCTCAATTGGAACAGCTGGATGCTGAAAAAGAATAACGGAAAAGAGGTAAAACCATATGAAACGAATCTATTTTATCTACACGACCCCTACGTTCTACAACACCCTGTACCAGCCGGTGATGCGGGATGCTTTTGGAGACCGGCCGGATACGGAGGTACGCTTTATGATGGACAGCAGCCTGCTGCTGGACACGCTGGCCAATGACGCACAGCCGACACCGGCGGTGGAGCGCAGACTGCTGCACTGCGCGGAGCTTTGCCAGCAGGCGGGGGCGGACCTGATCGTAGTGGGCTGCACGGCGGTGAACACTGCCAGCAAGAAAATTGCGCCTATGCTGGACATTCCGCTGCTCAGCGTGGACGAGCCGATGATTCAGAAGGTTCTGGCAGACGGCAAAAAGAAAATTGCGGTTCTGAGCCACACGCCCATCAATGCCATGACCATTCGCCGCCGCCTGTTGGCGGAGGCCCCCAGCCTGGAGGTTTCCCTTTTCCCGGTGGAGGGAGCGGCGGAGGCCTTCGGCTCCGGCGATCTGGCGGCCTATCACAAGCTGCTGAAGGCTGCGGCGGAGGCTATTCCGCAGGATTTCGATGCCATTGTGCTGGGCCATATCTCCGCGGAGAATGTAGATTTCTCCCAGGTGTCCCTGCCGGTTTACCGGACTGGCGCCAACTGTATCGCGGCAATGGAAAAGATTCTTGCAAAGTGATTCTCAATAATCGGACCCCCGGCCTGTATGGGCCGGGGGCCTTTGCGTTAGTGGGCCTGCCTGGACAGGCTCTGAAATTCGTTGGGGGTATAACCGGTGATGCGCTTAAAGGTACGGTTAAAATAGGAGGTATCGTTAAAACCCACCTGCTGGGAGATTTCGAAGACATACAAATTCGATTCCAGCAGAAGCTCTTTGGCTTTGTTAATGCGCAGCAAAAGGATATAGTTGACGATTCCCATGTTGGTTGCGTCCTTAAATTTCCGGCACAGGTGGTATTTGCTGAAGTTGGCAATACTGGCCAGCTCGTCCAGGGTGATGGGGGAGGCGTAGTTGCGCTCGATATAGCGAATGACATTGTTGATGGGGTCGCTTTTGGACCCGGAGGAGATGCTTCTGGCGACGGAATGCTCTGGGTCCGAGGCAACGGGAATAATGGCATCCGGATTGTCTGCACTGCTGCCAACCAGGGCAGCGAGCTCTTCCGCGGCGGCAGGAAGCTCCTCCAGACGATGGGACCGGCAGACATATATGGAGCAGGTATGCAGAAAAGTATTGCGCACACACAGCCGGAGACGCTCACAAATGCTTAAAAGACGGTCATCCGAGGTGATGGACAGGGCGCTGGCCCGGATTTGCTGCAGCAGCAGAAAGCAGCCCTTTTCGTCGTGAACGCACAGCCCGGCGCCGTATTCCGACAGGAAATCGTCAATGTACTGCTCTATTTTTGCCAGCAGCGCTTCCTCACTGCCGCTGCAGGAGGACATGGATTCGTAGTGGTTAAACTGGAGTGCGGAAAGATGCAGCCCACCGTTGGCTGCATCGAATCCCCGGCGGTACAGCTCCTGCCGCAGGATTTCCGGAGAAACCGCGCCGCCCCGGAGGTACTCCCGGAGCATTGCCTTCGGGTCGCTTTCGGCCGGGGCCGTTCCGGAGAGCCGGTGGCGTATCTGGCAGGCATCCGAGATTTTATCCAGGAGGCTTGCCGTACTCTTGGGGTTGACAATGGAGCTTTTCAGCAGATAGTCCGTTGCCCCTGCCCGCAGGGCTTCTTTGATAAAATCGATGTTATTCTGACAGCTTAATACAATAAAGATTGCGGAGGGACACAGCTGCTTCCCCTCCCGAATCAGCTGAACGCCGTTGATTTCCGGCATATACATATCGGTGATTACCACATCCGGCTGATTTTTCCGGATGGAATCCAACGCCTGCTTGGCATTGGACAGGGAATCGATGATCTGAAAGCCCTTCTTGGAAAAACTGACCAGAGATTCCAGCCCAACCCGCACCAGCTCATCGTCGTCTACCAGAATGACCTTGTACATAGAAACCTCCTTATCCCGCGACAATCGGAAGGATCAGCTGTACCTTTGTGAAGCTTCCTTTCCGGCTTTCAATGCCGATGCCGTAATCCCGGCCGCACAATAGCCGGATCCGCTTATTGATATTCCCAATGGCAACACCCATATAGCGATCGGAGCTTTTCCGGGTGTTGTTCAAAATGGGGAAAATATCCGAGGCGGCAATGCCGACGCCGTTGTCGTAAACCTCAATGATGACCCGATAGCCCCGCCGGAATACGCTGACTCGAATCTGACCGCCGGTCCGGTCGCTTTCCAGAAAACCATGGTAAATGCTGTTTTCCACAATGGGCTGCACAATGAATTTGGGAATCTTCATCTGCATCAGCAGCGGGTCCAGCTCAAAGGTATAGTCAAACAAATCATGGAAACGAATTTTCTGGGCAGAAAGATAGGCGCCTACATAGGTCATTTCGTCTTCAATGGACACATAATCCGAATCATTCCTGGCACAGGCCCGCAGCAGAATATCCAGCGACTGGGCGGTGTGTACCACATCCTCCATCCGGTTGGCGGAAGCCAGCCACTGGATATTGTTCAGCGTATTATAGATAAAATGGGCGTTGATCTGGTTCTGCAGCACTTCTATTTCCGAGGCCCTCTGCTCTGCACTTAGTTTGCCGATTTGCGCCAGGGAATCCCGATATTCCCGGGAACGCTCCAGGTAGGCGTTGCATATGCGTCCTACCTCGCTGTTCCACTGGCGATAGGGAAGAATTTTTTGCTCGTCGCCGGGATAGCGGAGCGCGGAGAGCAGCTGACGCATTGGCAGAATCAGATATTTGCGCAACAGCAGCACCAGGCAAAGGGTGCCTGCCAGCTCCAGCAGGACAGCAAGGGGCAGAAGAGCGGAAAAATACTGCCGGAATATCTGAAAACCGGATATGGGGAAGATTACCGCCAGACGGCAGTCGGCGGTGACAAGGGTGGACAGGAACAGCATTTTTCCCCGATAGGGGTCCTGGTAAAGGGTGTACCCGTTTTTCATTCTGTCTTCCTGCGGAATGGATGTCAGCGGATAGGGGATCCCCGTTGTGGTGCCGGAGTCGGCCATATTGCTGCTGCCGTCGAGCAGATACCAGGTGCAGGGCTGCCCCTGGGCAAGCTGTTCTACCAGGGATCCGGCCTGTGCGCTTATCTGAGCGGGCGGGGTATCCTCCGGAAGAGAAAAGGCGGACAGAGCACTGTACAAGGAGCTGCATTCCGCGTGAAGGACGATTTCCTGTGTCCGGTGAAAAAGGAACGCAAAAATAATTGCGGTTGGAATGGCAATGGAAACCACGATGACCAGGCAGACCAAGCCGGAGACGGGAAGATCCTTGAGTTTATGATGCACTCTGCGAAACATATTTTGCCTCCTGATAAAATCGAGGTTCCGCGCAAAGCCTGGTGGGCTTGGGTATGGGTTATCTTGCGCTGCGGCAGAGGGGGAAACGGTACCCGACTGCACCGCGGCACCGGATTTTTAAGAATATTTCTATGCAGCATTTGACAGATTACGGCGACATTCACAACCAAATTGGATAAATATATTATACATCTATGCATTCAAAAAGCAAGACAAAAATAAATTCAAAATAGTATGCAAAATGACGAATTGAGATGAAGGATTTTGCGGACTTGTTTTTCGGCCAAGCAAAATTTTTCAAGAGCGCCTCATAAGGGGACTTGTTTTCGGATCGGCCCTTAGAGAAAATGCCTAATTCCCGCGAAGCGGCTTGTGGCAAGATACCTATGGACGCAAAATTGTACGGCTGTCAAAGAAAAAGTCTGCTAACTTCCTTTCATTACAAACCGGTTTTCCCAAGCTATAATGATGCCTGTAAAGATCCCCGTCCGGAGGCCTCCCGTGAGACAGGGGTTCTCCGGAAATTAAAAAACCACCTGGGCCGGTGGTCAAAAAACAAACAGGAGGAAACCAAAATGAAAAAAATGTTCGCTGTTCTGTTGACACTGGCGCTGATGCTGAGCATGGCTGCCTGCGGTTCCGGCACCGCTGCCACCGCAACCACTGCCGCTGCCGCAGCACCGGAGGCCGCCACCTCGGATACCACGGCCGCTTCTGCGGAGCCCATCCGAATCGGTGTTGTATCCACCTTCTCCGGCTCCAATTCCGGCCATGGCCAGTATTGCAAGGAAGGCGTTGAGCTTTGGCTGGATGATGTAAACGCGAACGGCGGAATTCTTGGCCGTCCTGTGGAAATCGTTTATGAAGACAACGGCGAGACCAACCAGGAATACCAGAATGCGTTTATTAAAATTCTCAGCGAAGGAAAGGTGTCCGCAATCTACAGCAACGGCTACTCCGATCAGATCACCCTGGTCAGCCCCGATGTAGAGAACTACGGGATCCCCTTGCTGGCCGGCAACAGCTCCCAGGCCTGCCTGGACAGCGGCTTTGATTACTACTGGATGCTCCGCCTGTCCGATGCCATTGTTTCTCCCACCATGGCCAACGCCTGCGCGGATCTGCTGAACATGACCAATGTTGCGCTGCTGCAGGTCAACGACAGCTACGGTGACGGTATGTCCGACTATGTTGTGCAGGCACTGGAAAGCAAGGGCGTCAACATTGCCCTGAGACTGAGCTTCGACGCCGAAGAGACCCAGTTCAATTCCTATCTGGCACAGGTACAGAATGCCAACGTGGACGGTATCATTGCCATTGCCCACCAGGATCAGGCGGCCCTGCTGATGATGCAGGTGGATGCCCTTGGGTTTGACATTCCGCTGATGGGCTGCTCCCAGTTTGCAACCTCCCTGGCAATTGATACGGCCGGTGTCGCCGCAGATGGCTGGTACTCCCTGGCTGACTGGACCTGCGAGGTGGATACCGAGTCCGGCTCCGGATTCGTAAAGGCCTACCGTGAGAAATATGGCCGTGACCCCGATATGCAGTCCGTGTGCTCCTACGATGCCATGATCGTACTGCAGGATGCCATTACCCGGGCCGGTTCCGATGATCCCAAGGCCATCAACGAGGCCATGTACGGCACCAAGGATGTTGTTGGCGCCATGACGACCTACACCTGTGATCCGACCTCCGAGAAGTACAGCCACTGCCTCGGTCAGAGTATCTTCCTGACGCAGACCGTGAATGGTTCCGGTAAGCTGATGGATATTGCAAAACGCTGATTCCCAATCTCCTTATATTCAGTCCCTGCGGCAATTTCCGCATACGGCGTTCGCCGTGTGCGGAAATTGCCAGTAAAAGCACATTTTTTTGCAGCTGCGAAAATGGACCGATGGAAGCAGTTGGCTTTAAACACACCCGATTTTTCAAGTGGAAAGGATACCCGACTATGTATCTGCAGCTTTTGATTGTAGGCATTGCCATGGGCATGATTTATGCACTGCTCTCCCTGGGCATTGTGCTGTTGGTTCGTGCCGTAGGCGTGCTGAATTTTGCCCAGGGCCAGCTGTTTATGCTGGGGGCTTACGTTACTTATGCACTGACCTATCAGGCAGGCTTGCCACTGTATGCCACCGTTCTGGTCGGCATCGTCATTTTTGCGCTGTTTGGCGTGTTGTTCATGTTTTCCGTGTATTGGCCTCTGCGGAAGTCTACCTGGGGCGCTACCATTATTATCAGCTGTCTGGGTGCCGCTACGGTCATCAAGGAGGTTGTCAAGCTGATCTGGGGCAGCAATCCGCTGGTGTATGAGCCCCTGATAAAAGGAACGGTCTCCATCGCCGGGGCTAAGCTGGAATATCAGTATCTCATTATTATCGCAATTTGCATTGTGATGATTGTCGGCGTTGAGTTGCTGTTTGAAAAGCTATATGTGGGCCGGATTATGCAGGCTGCCGCGCAGAATAAATATGCCGCGGAGTTGCTGGGAATCTCCACCGTGCTGACCATTGCCGTGACCTATGCGCTGAGCTCTACTCTGTGCGGGATCGGCGGCTGGCTGGTGGCACCGCTGTTCCTGGTTAGTACTTCCCTGGGGGATTTCCTGCTCAAGGGCTTTGCCGGAATGGTCATTGGTGGCTACGGCAGCATCAAAGGTGCGGTTGTCGGAAGCATCTTTGTGGGGATCGTGGAGTCCTTCTCCGTTTTGATTACCTCTACCTACAAAAACGCGGTGGTATTTTTGCTGCTGATCGTCTTCCTGATCGTAAAACCCAAGGGCCTGTTTGGCTCTAAGATCTCTGAGAAAGCGTGAGCAAGATGGCAAACACAAAAACCGTTGATTGGAAGCGGCTGCTGGGAATTGGAATCATCAGCCTGGCCGTTCTGATTTTTGCGTACCTGCTGATTCCGAGGGCTTCCGGCACATATATGATTACGGTCGTGAACGGAGCGCTTATTTACTATGTGGCCAATATCGGCTGCGCGTTGATGCTTGGGCAGTGCGGCCTGGTATCCTTTGCCTCCGTGGCCTTTATGGGTGTTGGCGGCTATATCAGCGCGCTGCTGGCCCTTCGCCTGGGTGTGAATCCCTTTTTTGCCATGCTTCTGGCGGCAGCTATCTCCATGCTGCTGGCCTGGCTTCTGGGCATGGTGCTGATGCGGCTAAACGGAACCTTCTTTACGTTCTCCACCATCGCATTGGTTCAGATCAGCTATACCATTTTTAACGGCTGGAAAGCGGTTACCGGCGGACCCAACGGCATTCCGCAGATACCGGCCTTCCGGATATTCGGCTGGACGGCCAAAACCTATTTTGACAACTACTATGTCCTGATTACCCTTTGCCTGCTGGCGGCGCTTCTGGCGGCACGGCTGAAAAGGACCAACCTGGGCCGCGCAATGGCTTCCGTCCGGGACAATGAGCTGGTGGCCATGAGCCTAGGCGTGGATGTGTTCCGCACAAAGGTGACTGCCTTTGCCATATCTGCCGGGTTTGCCGGGTTTGCCGGAGCCGCGCTGGCCCACAGCAGCCACTATGTTGTATCCACCTACTTTACGTTTGACAATGCAACCACCTATATTATCCAGGTGATGGTCGGCGGCGTTTACAATATTGCGGGCGTGTTTTTGGGGACGATGCTCATTACCATGCTCCCGGAATGGCTCCGGCCGCTGCAGGAGTATATTCGCTTGGTTTATGGCCTGGGCGTTATTTTCATTATGATTTTTATGCCGATGGGAATCTGGGGCACCATGGCTGCCTTGGTCAAGAAGGCCAAAAAGCGGCTGCATATTCAGGATAAGCTTACGCCCATTGGCCGCAGCGTGGCTGCGGGAGAGGGGGAACACTGATGGAACCGATTTTAAAACTGACGGATGTAAACAAAAGCTTCGGCGGCGTTGTGGTGGCGAATCATGTGGAGCTGTCCCTGTATCCGGGGGAAATCCATGGCCTGATCGGTCCCAACGGTGCGGGCAAAACCACGCTGCTGAACCTGATTTCCGGAATCTATGAAATGGACAGCGGTAAAATTGTGTTTTGCGGCAAGGACATCAGCCACACGCCGCCCCACGACCGGGCGAGAATGGGGCTGGGGCGTACCTTCCAGACCCCCCGCTTTCTGGATAAAACGGACATTGAAGAGAATATGATGATTGCCAATGACCTGTCCCACAGAGTATCCTTCCTGAAATCCTTTTTTTCCGGGAAGGATCGGCGTTACCTGGAGCGGCTGGAAACGCTGACCCAAATTGCGGGCTTTACCTTCAACCTGGAGGACGACATTTCCAGCCTGACCTTTGGCCAGCGAAAGCTGCTGGAAATCATCCGGGCGATTCTGACAGAGCCCAAGGCAATTTTAATCGATGAGCCTGCGGCGGGCCTGAACGGCGGCGAGATACAGAATGAGATCCGTCTGCTGCAATGGGCGACCCGTGAGCTGGGTGTGGGCATTTTGCTGATTGAGCATTCGATGGATATGATTATGAGTGTTTGCCAGGTTATCACGGTGCTGAATTTCGGCTGCGTGATTGCCTGCGGCACACCCAATGAGATTGCTGGGAATGAAGATGTGATCGCGGCCTACCTGGGGAGAGATGACGATGCTGAAGATTAAGGATTTGCATGTAAAATATGGATCGATCGAGGCGGTGAAGGGAATCGATCTGGAGGTTGCGGATCATTCCATTGTTTGCCTGATTGGCAGCAACGGCGCAGGAAAAACCTCCCTTTTGAAGGCCATTTCCGGTATGGTAAACCATACCGGGGTGATTGAATGGAACGGCGAGCGAATCTCCGATTATTCCAGTGTGGCCATTGCGAAGCGGGGTGTGCAGCACGTTCCGGAAGGGCGGCAGGTATTTCCGGGCCTTACCGTTTTTGAGAATCTGGAGGCTGGATGTATCAACTGGCGGGGATATTTCGGAAAACCGGACTATGCCCAGGACCTGGAATATGTTTACAATATGTTCCCGCGACTGAAGGAGCGGCAGAACCAGCTTGCCTGGAGCCTTTCCGGCGGAGAACAGCAGATGCTGGCCATCGGCCGGGCACTGATGGGGCGGCCAAAGATTTTGCTGCTGGATGAGCCGTCTATGGGCCTTGCGCCGCTGGTCATCGACGAGCTGTTCGAAAAGATCCTGGAAATCAACGAGACGGGGCTCCCGGTGCTGATGGTAGAACAGAACGCCAGAAAGGCCCTGCGGGTTTCCGACTATGCCTATGTTATCAGTCAGGGTAAAATCAGCATGGAGGGAAGGTCCCAGAAGCTGATCCACGACGATCAGGTAATCGCCACCTACTTTGGAAAACACTGGAAATCCAGCCAGCAGAAGGGGTAAGGGAGAAAAGCAATGTCTGTTCAGGCTTATATTGAAAAGCACAAGGTAATTGCAATTTGCCGCCGGGTGTACGGAGCGGACCTGCTTCGGCTGGCCCAGGCGCTGTGCGAAGGCGGGGTAAAGTTGATTGAGGTCACCTTTGACCAGTCGGACCCCCAGTGCCTGGAAAAAACCACGGGCTCAATGCGGATGCTCCGGGAACACCTGACAGATGCGATCCGTTTTGGCGCGGGAACGGTCCTTACTCCGGAGCAGGTGGAGGCGGCCTTCCGGGCCGGTGGAGAATATATCATTTCCCCAAACACAGACCCGGAGGTCATCGCGAAAACAAAGGAGCTGGGGATGGTCTCTATCCCCGGAGCCATGACGCCTACGGAGATTCTTACGGCGCATAAATGCGGTGCTGACTTTGTGAAGCTGTTTCCGGCCTCGGACCTGGGCCTGTCCTATATGAAGTCCATTTCCGCACCGATCAGCCATGTAAAGCTCCTGGCAACCGGCGGCGTGACCGAGAAAAATTTTGCTGACTATCTCCGGGCAGGTTTTTGGGGTGCCGGTGTTTCCGGCAGATTGTGTGACCGGAAGCTGATTGCGGAGGGGAATTTCCGGGAAATCACCCGGAGAGCAATGGAGTTTGCCCAACTATGCGATTGAGCGGCGGGGGGACTGCCAACCGGTTTGCGGGGAGGAATGCCTTGTCCCGGCAGTTTTAAGATATTCCCCTTTCCACAAAAATAATGCTCCCTTTGTGACTGACGATGTTGAACCGCCTGCCAGAAAGGGAGCATATTCTTAACGCAAAGTTTTTCAGCAATACTCTTTGTAAGCGCCGGGGGTAAGCTGTGGGCATCCGGGGGTATACTGCATGATCTCAACAGGATATCCATTGGGGTCCTGGCACCACAGCTGCCAATTTCCATCCCGGACAATTTTCGGACGGGAGGTGATGGGAACCCGGAAGAAATCCAAACGTTGTTCTATGGCGCGGATGTCGTCAACCCGGAAGCACAGGTGGTTTCTGCCCAGCTCCCTACCCAGAGGAAACTGCTCCGGCCTGGGGTAAAATAATTCTACGCAGGTTCCGTCCGGATACTGGATTGTCTCGATCCACGGGGTTCCCTTCGGTTCCTCAATATGGATGATTTTTCTACCACCCAAAATGGTAATGTAGAATGTGAGGCTGGCCTCCATGTTTCTGGTGGATAGCCCGATATGAGAAACGCCTTGTACCATTTTATAACCTCCCAGTGTATTATTAAAATTGATTGATGGACGAATTTGAAAACCTTGGTGAAAATGCATACAAAATCGTATACCCAATATATACAATAAAAATGTAGAAATTTCAAGTATTTTCTTAAAAATAAAGAAAAAATATTTCAAAAAAGAGAAAACAAATTTTTTCAAGAATAACGGTCGAAAAAACAGCTGGGGAAATTATGCAATACTTATAAAAATATCCTCTGATACTGGAAAAGATTGATTTTTTTAAGCTGTTGCTTTAAAATAGAAGCAAAAGAGACGGGGAGAATTGCAGCATTGAAAATAATAAAATCCACCACTTGAAATTGTAATGATGAGAAGTGATCGTGGGGTAAAGGGGAAGAGTAGCATGAAAAAAAAGGACACGGTTGTTGAACAGGTATATGCTCTATTAAAGGAGCAAATCGTTACCCTGCAGCTGAGACCGGGCCAACTGCTGATGGTTCAGCAATTGGCGCAGGAGTTGGGATTTAGCCGTACCCCTGTGCGGGAAGCACTGGTACGTCTTATGGATGAATTTCTGGTTGTCGAAGCCGACGGCAACAAATTCCGGGTTGCCGAGATCAGCTGGAAGTGGATCCAGGATATCTATCAGGCCCGTATGATCCTGGAGGCGGCCGCAATCGACTATGCTGCCTGCAACGCGACACCGGAGCAGATCGACCGCCTGGATGCCATCATGGCGCAGATGGAGGCAGCGGGGGCGACGACCGACTATGCAGCTTACTTCAATGCGGACTGCATTTTTCACAAAACCATTGTGGGGATCTGCGGAAACACCATCCTGGATAGTTGGATGGAAAAAACCTCCGACCATCAGCAGCGAATCCGTTACTGCACCATGGGACTGAGTGCAGAGATGGAAAAGAGTCTGGCGGAACATAAAGTTATGGTGCAATATATCCGGCAAAAGGACCCTGTTATGGCCTGCGAGATTTCCAAACGGCATTTGGAACGGGCGCTATGTGAGATGATGAAGCTGAAAAGCGGGATATACGCGGGAAACCTTTCTATGATTTCCGGTACGCACATATAGCGTACCTTTGTTCCTACCACAAAAGAGCCCACCGGCACAAAGGCGGGTGTCCGTAACACAGTAATTCTATGAATTATTTATTACGGCATCTGTCTTGCAGGGTCGGTAACACGAAAATAGGCGATGCCTAGTCATTTAGACCGGGTATCGCTTATTTTTTTGCCGGCATTAGAAAGAATGGACATATTTTGACTTTTCGGTTACAATAGATGCGAAGTACGACAAATCTGCACCCAGAACAATTTTTTAAAAATTTTTGTAGCGATTGGAAAAAACTGCGATTCTGGTGCCCATGTATTATGGGGGAATATGTTGAACGAGGTGATGAATATGGAAAAAGACAACCCTTATAGCTTTTATGTGGTGCTGGCGGATGGCATCATGGAGATTCCACAGGAAAGCAACCTGTCCTGGATAACGCTTTTTTATGCGCTTCCGAAGGAACTGGTTGAGAAGCGTCCGGCGTATCTGGAACTTCCACGAAATATCCACCAACTATTGCATTCCGAGGAGTATCGAAAGCTGATTGAGTCGGAAGCATTTCTGGAACTGGTTTGGGACTGTTATGCCTGGTCAGCGTGGCAATTCTTTCAGGTTCCCGGAAAGGGTGTCGCGAAACGCGACATCCCAGGTAACTGGTCAAACTATTCCGGGGACTTTCCGCTCTGGCGGCTGTCCTATGAAATCATCAAATATTTCCGGCAGAAGTTTGAGACGGATTTGGAATGGAGCTTTCAGCAGCTTTTCCTGATGGACAAGGATTCTGAACTGCCTTGGCTCAGCTACAAGCACTTCGGAAATCTGGTTGGCAACCTCACAGATATGATCGTGGAAGAACAAAACTGGCAGCCGATGATTGATGAAATCTGGAACAACCGTCAGATAGCGGATTACACCGGCAAGAACATCAACAAGCGGGATTTCATGCGCTCTTGGGATCACAGTCGTACCGCCGAGCACATTTCTCTGGAGGATATGCTGGAAAACGGCGCAAGCATTAACGGTGAGCAGCTTTATGACATTGCCGATCCCCGGGGTGAGTTTGAATCCACGGTACTTACTGAGCAAAGCATGGAGCAGTTCAAGGATAAGCTGACCGAGCAGGACAAATTGATTTTGCTGCTACGCTATGAGGGTTGCTCTTTGAAGGAGATTGCTGAGAAAGCCGGATTCAAAACGCCCAGCGCAGTTAGCAAACGCATTGAAAAGCTGGCTGGGGCGTATGAAGATTTCGTTTGCGGGGAGTACAGCGATTTCCTGGACAAGCACACAACTTAACACAAGGCACTTTAGACAGTCACGATTTTTCGTGGCTGCTTTTTTATGCTGGGAAGGAGATTTATGAGCAGAGAACCATTGGAAACCATGCCCGATGTGATGGATGCAAAGCAGCTTGCGGATGTGCTTCGCATTTCCAAAGCCGGGGCATACAACCTGCTGAACAGCCCGGATTTTCCCACTTTGCGGATCGGCGGACGGAAGCTGGTTATGAAGCATGATTTGTTGGAATGGTTGCGGAGCCACACCAACGGAAAGGGGTAAAACTGCGGTCATGAGCCGGGAAAATCGTAAATTTGACGATAGTGGGAGTCAGAACATATCCTGCATCGTCCAGACAAATTCTATCGGAAAATTGCCACACTTTCCCGGCTCTTGAGCCGGGAAAAATCTTTGAATACAGGAGGATTCTTATGAAAACAGGACTTACGAAGAAGCAAAAGGTCACAGAGGTATTCTACAATGCCAAAGGCCCCGCCGCAGAAATCTACACCCACGATACCAAGCTGAAAAAGCGGCTGCTGTCCTATGCTGCCAAGTATCCAGAGTTATGTAAACAGGCAGATGATGACGGGCAGAGTGGTCTGTGGTTTGAGATTGCAAAAGAGCGAATCAGTATCCGGCTGACCGCTCCCTACTCCCAGGAACGCCGGGAGTTTGCCAGTAAGCTCGCTAAGGAAAACAACACATTTCGGGATTTGCACTAAGGAGGCTATCATGAAAAAAGTTGTAAGCTGTGCATTCAATATCGATACTACCAGCGTTGAAGTGAAGTGTGCCGACACATGCAAATAAACCATTGAAGTAAGATGCGCTGCGGCAAAGATACTATTCTCTTTGCCACAGCGTAAAATTTTTTCATCTCAGACTATCTTTTTTCCGTTCTGCTTCGTTATACTAATTGAAAGCGCTTTTAATCCACAGGAGAGGAGAAAAAACATGGACGGCGATTTCCTGCTCCTGCACAGAATGCAAAATGGCGATGATCAGGCCATCGAATCCTTTGTGCGGAAGTATTACCCAAAGATATTGCGTTACTGCCACCTACATATCAAGGACTCCGGCTTTGCAGAAGACTTAACCCAGGAAACCTTTGCCCGGTTCTTCCGCACGCTCCATCAGTACCAGCACTATGGGAAGGCTGCAAATTATCTGTATGTGATTGCAGGCAATCTGTGCCGGGATTATTACAGAAAGCCGGAAGAACTGCCGATGGAGGAACTGCCGGAGCATCCAGTCTGCCTGATGGAGTCCCTGGATTTACGGATGGATGTCCATATGGCTCTGGAACATCTTCCACAGGAACTGCGGGAAGTAACCATCCTGTATTTCTTTCAGGAAGTCCGGCAAAAGGAAATTGCCAGAATTTTGGGGATCAGTCTGCCGCTGGTGAAGTACCGAATCAAACGCGCAAAAGAATTATTGACGATCTATTTAGGGAAGGAGAATTTTGAATGAAGGCGCTCTTTCGTTTCGATGTGATCTGCGATGAATCCAAAATACAGAAAACCATTGCTGTTTCCAAGGAAGCATTTCTTTCTGAGGAATCGGAACAAACCGTATCCCACATAGAATTTCTGTATCAGCAGTGTAAGTTCATCAAAAAACGCTGGTGGCTGATGCAAGGGCTGCTGCTTGCCTTTGTATGTTTCTTGCTTAATAACTCAGAAACCGACTTCACCGTACGCCGTATTCTGGGGCTTACCGGACCGCTGTTTGTAATTCTGATTTATCCGGAAATCTGGAAAAACCGAAGTTGCGATGCCTTGGAAATCGAATGTACAACATTTTATACCCTTCGTTCCATCTATGCGGCACGGCTGACCCTCTTTGCCGGGGTAGATATGGTGCTGCTGTCAGCCTTCTATGCGGTCGCAACCCTGCTTAGCAGAATGACTCTCTGGGAAATGCTTACACAGTTTATGCTCCCCTTCAATGTGACATGCTGTATCTGCTTCAGAACCCTTTACAGCAAGCGGATCAATTCTCAGGCACTTTCCCTGCTTCTGTGTATCCTTTGGGCTGGAGCCTGGTCAGTGCTCGTTCTGAATGATGCTGTTTTCCGTGCCATCTCTGTTCCTGCGTGGGTATCTTTGCTGGCTGCATCTGTTTTCTTCATGGGATATACCCTCTATCGCGGACAGAGGAAATGGCAAACGATTATGGAGGTGAAACCGTTATGGATTTGAGAATTAGAGACTTAACAAAAGAATTTGGCGACTTCAAAGCTGTCGATCATTTCAGCTATGATTTACGCTGCGGCGTCTATGGTTTGCTTGGCGTCAACGGCGCTGGTAAAACCACCCTGATGCGGATGCTTACTGCCTTGATGAAGCCCACATCCGGGCAAATTAGCTGGGATGGAGAAGACATTTTTGCCATGGACGGCAGATACCGGAATCTGTTGGGATATCTTCCTCAGGATTTTGGGTACTATCCAGACTTTTCCATCTACGACTACCTGATGTACATTGCCACCCTCAAAGGTATACGCCCTGCGGTGGCAAAGCAGCGGGTCAAGGAACTGCTGAAGCAAGTTGGTCTGGTGAAAGCCCGGTACAAGAAAATGAAAACCCTTTCTGGCGGCATGAAGCGCCGGGCAGGTATTGCCCAGGCAATGCTGAACGACCCCAAGATTCTAATTCTGGACGAGCCTACCGCCGGCCTGGATCCCAGCGAGCGGATTCGGTTTCGGAATCTGATCAGCGAGCTTTCAGAGGATCGAATCGTGCTGCTGTCCACACATATTGTATCGGACATTGAGTATATCGCGGGTGATATTCTGCTGATGAAGGACGGCTGCCTTGCCATTTCCGGCACTGCTAAGGAACTCATTGACTCCATGCCAGAACTGGTTTGGAGCTGTACTGTGCCCAAAAGCAGGATCGATGCCTGTCTGAAGGCATACAAAGTTGCAAACGTGAAGACGATTCCTGGAGGTGCGGAGCTGCGAATCGTTTCCAAGGGACGACCGGCAGAAGATGCCGTCAGGGTAGAACCAACTTTGGAGGATGTTTTCCTCTGTTATTTTGGAGAAAGGACAGGTGATAGCGATGGTACGGTATGAACTAAAAAAGGTGTTTGGTTCCGTTGGTGGTAAGATCGCCCTGATATTGTACATTGCCGTCTTGGCGCTGTCCTGTTGGTTATCATCGACTGGCGCATTGAATGTGGAGGTAAAGTGGGTGAATGAACAGGGGGAGAGCGAATATGGCCCATCTGCTGTCAAGAAACTGCGCGAAGCCCAGAAGGAATGGGAAGGCTGGGTTGATCAGAATAAGTTGAGCAGAGTGATTCAGGAAAATCAAAGGATCAATGCAACACCCGAAGCAAAGTCAGATATTGTGCAGCAGAATGAAATCGCGTATAGCTGGAAACAGGGTTTCGCACCCATCCGGAAAATTCTGAATGAGTCCTATTCAAATGGTTTCCGGGAGTACGATTATTACACCGCTGACAGGATCACTGCCATCGATGAAGATACCTTTTACGCCAACCGTGAGAAACTACTGAGAAATTGGCTTTATGATGAAACCGATGGTGCTTACTCCAAGTATTCCGAATCGGAGAAGCAGTACATCATTGGGCAGTACAGGGAATTAGAGATTCCCTTCTACTTTACATACCACGAAGGCTGGCGTCAGCTTCTGGAAAACGCCGGATATATTCCTTCGCTGGGAATTCTGATTCTGGGTTTTCTGTTGGCTGGCATCTTCTCTAACGAATTCAAATGGAAAGCGGATGCGGTGTATTTTTCCACCCTTTGTGGCAGGAATAAAGCTACCTCTGCCAAGATCAAGGCAGGTTTTCTGCTGGTGACAGTCCTGTACTGGGGAGCCATGCTGGTCTATAGCCTGTTCACCTTGTGCTATCTCGGCTTCGAGGGCGCAAGCTGCGCTATCCAGTGGCAGCTCTGGAAAAGTATCTATAATCTTAATATGTGGCAAGCTTGGATGCTGGCTCTCATATCCGGCTACATCGGCAACCTTTTCCTGGCGTTCCTGACCATGTGGATCTCCGCCAAGACAAAGTCCACTGTCTTTGCGGTGACAACCCCATTTATTCTGATATTCCTTCCCTCTTTCCTGGAGGGAATGGCAAACTGGTTGGATAAAATTCTGAGCCTCATGCCATCGCACTTGCTGGAACTCTATCAAAATCTGGGTTCCTTCAATATTCTCACCATCTTTGGTAAAGTTTTCCGTACTTTAGATGTCAGTATTCCGCTATATCTTACGCTGTCTGTCATATTGATCCCCATGATGTATCTGGAATATCACAGGAAGAGAGCATAATCATTACCGTTCCATGTGTGATAAGGGCGAAATCAAAAAGGAGGTTTTACACCATGTATCGAAAAGTCCTTGCCTTTCTTCTGACCGTCCTTGTCGTGATCGCCATTGCAGGATGCTGGATTTTGTAAAAACAGTATGATGTTCAGGCACCAGCAACTCTTCATTCCTTCGCTTGAGTCCCTTAGTAATTATACTAAGGGCGCACTTCTATACGGGGTATTCCCCGTATGTGCGCTCTGTGAGACTGAACGCTCCGGGCACCTGAATGTCCGGGGTGTTTTGCGTCACTGCGTTCCGAACAGGGGGCTGCGCTCCCTTGCGCCGCTATGCGGCTATCCTTGCAGACCGTCAGTAATGCTGATATGCACCCCAAAAGTTGGACGATTCTGGTTAAATAGCTTCTGCGAAATGAG
>ERZ835980.965-NODE-965-length-35417-cov-3.512443_pt1 | contig 35417 bp, 27 predicted proteins | sample MGYA00519943_ERZ835980 | MGnify/ENA primary metagenome ERZ835980 (study PRJEB31850, sample SAMEA3708791) | human gut metagenome | biome: human gut; feature: human-associated habitat; material: faeces | place: China | collected 2014 ... | reverse complement strand
CCGATCAGCTTGCCGGTGGCGAAAGCGTCCTCATTTTCCACGGGGATGATCTCGTCATACACCTTGGTGTCCAGTACGTCGGGGACAAAGCCTGCACCGATGCCCTGGATCTTGTGAGCGCCGCCGTGGCCCTCGCTGAGGACGGGAGAGCTCTTAGGCTCCACGGCCACCACCTTCACAGCGGGATTTTTGCTCTTGAGAAACTGACCCACACCGGTCAGGGTGCCGCCGGTGCCTACGCCGGCTACGAACGCATCCACCTGACCGTCCGTATCCGCCCAGATCTCCGGGCCGGTGGTCTCAAAATGGGCCTTGGGGTTGGCGGGATTTACGAACTGACCGGGAATGAAGCTGTTTGGAATCTCCTTTGCCAGCTCGTCGGCCTTGGCAATGGCGCCCTTCATGCCCTGGGAGCCTTCGGAGAGAACCAGCTCCGCGCCGTAGGCCTTCATGATCTGACGGCGCTCCACGCTCATGGTTTCCGGCATGACGATGATGATCCGGTAGCCCCGGGCGGCGGCTACGGAGGCCAGACCGATACCGGTGTTGCCGCTGGTGGGCTCAATGATGACAGAACCGGGCTTCAAAAGGCCCTTGGCCTCAGCGTCATCGATCATGGCCTTGGCAATGCGGTCCTTCACGCTGCCGGCGGGATTGAAATATTCCAGCTTGGCCACGATTCTGGCCTTCAGACCAAATTCCTGTTTCAGATGGGTCAGCTCCAGCAAGGGGGTATGGCCGATCAACTGATCGGCGGCGGTATAGATACGAGACATAAGATGATCTCCTTTTTATGTTGTAGAATGATTTATTGAGAAATGGAAAACGGATCATTCCTGACAACATCGGAAGCCTGGTGTCATACGGTTCATGGAAATCCTCTTTTCTGAGCGAATAAATACAACCAATCAAGTAGGTTAATGGGATTATACGGCGGCGCATTTCCATTGTCAAGAGGAAATTTAAAAAAATCCGGGTTTCCAGCAGAAAAACCCGGCGGACACAGAGTGTGTCCGCCGGGGATCGGATGGAGTTGTCTGCAAATGGAGATCACGTCTTGTAAATGCCGCCGCCTACAAATTCCCGCATCAGGGAGGTCTGGGGTACGTCATCTGCCGGGACTGGCAGGAAGTAGTCCAGGAATTTCAGGAGCCGCTTGGCTTCCAGATATTCGTCGCTGCCCCGGGGGACGCCGAACAGCAGCGGCTGCACATAGGGCTTCAGCAGGGCAGTTTCGTAAATGAGGGAGGAGTTGAACACCGTATCGGCGCTGTCCTGATAGGGGAAGATGTTCTGTTCCTCGCCCCGGCGGACGGAGGGCCACATTTTGATGGTGGCCTGAGCACCGTAGCCCCGGGTCCGGGCGTCCCGTTCAATGCGGCGGAGCAGCCGGGCGTCGGTGGTGGGAATGCGGTTGTGATCGTCGATATTCAGGGTGGTCAGGCAGCTGATGTAAATTTTGTACTTGCTCTCCTTAGGCAGAGAGTGGGAAAATTCGTCGTTCAGGCAGTGGATGCCCTCGATCACCAGTACGTCGCCGTCTCCCAGCGTCAGCTTTTCACCGTTGTATTCCCGGACGCCCTTTTTGAAGTTGAAGGTGGGCATATCCACCGTTTCGCCCTTCAGCAGACGGCTCATATCGCTGTTGAACTGCTCCACGTCCATAGCGCCCAGTCCCTCAAAATCGTACTGGCCGTTGGCATCTCTGGGGGTGTCCTCCCGGTTGCGGAAGTAGTTGTCTGTGGCGATGGGATGGGGCCGCAGGCCGCAGGCCATCAGTTGGGTGGACAGGCGGTGGGAGAAGGTGGTTTTGCCAGAGGAGGAGGGACCGGCGATCATCACGAAGCGGACGTCCTTCCGCCGTGCGATCTCCTCGGCAATGTCACCCACTCGCTTTTCCATCAGGGCTTCGTGGGCCAAAATCAACTGGGTGGCGTTGCCTTCAGCAATCATGTCATCCATCTCCCCTACGTTGGAGATATACATGGCGGCGGAGCGATCCTCGGCGTCATGCATGGCCTGAAACACCTTCATAGAGGGCGTGAACTTACCTACCTGCTCCGGTTCCTCCAGCGACGGCAAGCGGAGGATGAAGCCATCCTCAAACAGCTCCAGAGCAAACCACTGAAGATAACCGGTGTCCGGTACCATGTAGCCGTAGAAATAGTCAGTGAAGCCGTCCAAAGTGTAAAGATTGACCCGGGAGCTGATGCGGTATTTCAGGAGCCGGGCCTTATCCTCCATGCCGTTTTCTGTCAAAAAGGCCGCGGCGTCTTCGATATCCACAGACTGCTTTTCAATGGGCAGGACCTGACGGACCAGCTCCCGCATCCGGTCCTCGATCCGGTGCAGCAGGGTGTTATCCAACGTGAAGCTGCCTCTGGCCCGGCAGAACAGAGCATTGCTCAGGGAAAATTCCACCCGGACGTGTTCCATCTGCTCCCGGCCTACCACGTCATAAAATGCCTTGAGCATCAGGAGAATGGCGCTGCGCTCATAGGTCTGGCGGCCCGGCTTGTCGGCGGCGGTGACCATGGAGAGGGAGCAGTCCCGCTTCACGGTCTTTTGCAGCTCCCGGAGCTTGCCGTCCCGGTTCACCAGCAGGATCTGGTGGGGATAGTTCTCCTGAAATTCCGCGGCGATGGCGCGGTAAGTGGTTCCGTAGGGATACTGGTGTATCGTGCCGTTCACGGTGACGTTCAGCATGGTTTCCATAGAATTCTCCTTTCAAATATGGCTGCGGGAGGGTTCTCCCGGTGATCGTTCGCTTTTCTCCATTATACGGTGCGGAACCGCCGGGTTCAATGGGTAAAGTGTAAACATCTGCCCAAAAGCGGACCGTTCCGGCCCCGGCCCTTGCTTTTTGCCGGGTTTCATTGTAAAATTTTCACAGCTACATTGCAGGGAGGACAACGCCATGGCAAAACGAAACAGCCGCAATACCCGGGGACGGATCATCTCCGCCGCTTGGAAGCTCTTTTATGAGCAGGGATATGACGGCACCACAGTAGAGGATATCGTTTTTGAATCCGGCACCTCCAAAGGCTCTTTCTACCATTATTTTGACGGCAAGGACGCCCTGATGGGCACCTTGGCCTATGTGTTCGATGAAAAATACGAGGACCTGATGCCCACGCTGGACCCGGAGAAGGGTGCCATCGAGACGCTGGCCTATATCAACCATGAGCTGTATGTGATGATCGAGTCCAGCGTGTCCATCGACCTGCTGACCCGTCTGCTGTCCACCCAATTGCTGGCGCGGGGAGAAAAGCACCTGCTGGACCGGAGCCGGGTCTACTTCCGCTTGCTGAAAAAGATCGTCCGTCAGGGTGCGGAGCGGGGCGAATTCCGCCCCGGTCTGGCTCAGGAGGAGCTCGTCCGGGCCTTCGCCATGTGGGAACGGGCACAGCTTTACGACTGGTGCCTGTGCGGCGGGGACTACTCTCTGGTGGCCTACGCGGAGAAGATGACGCCCCTGTTTTTGGAGAGTTTCCGAGTCAGAGAATAAATCTTATTTTTTGTTTTTCAAGTATTCCATCTTTCTATACAGTATAAAACTATTGAAATAAAAAGAGAAACCTGATATTACAAGAAACGCCGTATAGAATTGATTCTATACGGCGTTCTGTATTTCATTCTTGTTTGCGTTGTGGTATGATACCAAGCATTGAAGTGTTAAAGGAGAGAGTATTGTATGACATCCGCACAGATCGCGATCATGACAACGATCATTTTGTATCTCTGTCTGGTGATTTTCACCGGCGTGATGATCGGTAAACGAAGCAAGAAGAGCGCTGAAGGCTTTTACCTCGGCGGCCGGGGCATGGGCCCCCTGGTCACGGCCATGAGCGCGGAAGCCAGCGATATGAGCAGCTATCTGCTTATGGGTATCCCCGGCCTCGCCTATCTCAGCGGCGTGGCGGACGCCAGCTGGACCGCCATCGGCCTTGCCATCGGCACCTATCTGAATTTCCTGCTGGTGGCCCGCCGCCTGCGGCGTTACAGCGTGGAGTTGGACGCCATCACCATCCCCAGCTTTATCTCCAAGCGCTACGGGGAGAAAAAGCCCATCATTATGGGTATCGCCTCTCTCATCATCCTGGTGTTCTTCGTGCCCTATGTGGCCTCCGGCCTGGCGGCGATCGGTAAGCTGTTCAACAGTCTGTTCGGCTGGAATTACATGCTCTCCGTGATCGTGGGCGCCATCGTCATCATCAGCTATACCTCCGTGGGCGGCTTCAGTGCTGTCGCCACTATGGACCTGATCCAGTCTGTGATTATGACCGTCGCCCTGTGCGTCATCGTGGTGTTCGGCATTGTGCAGGCCGGCGGTATGGATGCTGTTCTGGCTCATGCCAGCAGCCTTCCCGGTTTTCTGAGCTTTGGTCAGACCTATAACGCCGCCTCCGGACAGGCGGAGCCTTACGGTTTGATCCGCATTGTTTCCATGCTGGCGTGGGGCCTTGGCTACTTCGGTATGCCCCATATTCTGGTGCGCTTTATGGCCATCCGGCACGAGGATGAGCTGAAGCTCTCCCGCCGGATCGCTTCCATCTGGGTGGTGATCTCCATGGCCGTGGCTGTGTTTATCGGCATCGTGGGCCATGCCGTGTCCAATGTGGGGCGCATCCCCATGCTGGAGGGCAGCGCCACGGAGACGGTCATTGTCCGGCTGTCTGACCTGCTTTCCTCTTACGGTCTGCTGCCTGCCATTGTGGCCGGCTGCATTCTGGCGGGCATTCTGGCGGCTACCATGTCCACGGCGGACTCTCAGCTTTTGGCGGCGGCCTCCGCGTTTTCTGAAAACGTATTGCAGGATGTGTTCGGCGTCAAGCTGACTTCCAAGCAGAATATGCTGGCCGCCCGTTTGACGGTGGTGGTGATCGCGTTTATCGCCATCTTCCTGGCGGCGGACCCCAACAGCAACGTGTTCAAGATCGTCTCCTTCGCATGGGCCGGCTTCGGCGCAACCTTTGGCCCCGCTGTGCTGTTCGCCCTTTTCTGGAGACGCAGCAACCGTCAGGGTGTGCTGGCAGGTCTGGTGGCCGGCGGTCTGATGATCTTCGCATGGAAGTTCTGCGTCCGGCCTCTGGGCGGCATCTGGGACATCTATGAGCTGATGCCTGCTTTCATCGTCAACTGCATCGTGCTGGTGGTGGTCTCTCTGGCTACCCCCGCGCCTGACAAGAGCATTACGGATGTATTCGACAAGGTCCGGGACTAAAAAGCTTGTTAAAAAGCGATGGGCTTAGCCCACCGCTTTTTTAACTGATTCGGCCGGAAACGGCGCAAACAATGAAACAACCCGCCGTATGGATTCCATACGGCGGGTTGCTTTTGGCGGGGGCATATGAGGATCGAACTCATCCAGGCGGCTGTTCGCCGTCCGCACCGGTTTTGAAGACCGGGAGGCACACCAGCACCTATCTGCTCCCATATTTCCTTTGAAGCTGACCACCGCCGAAGCGGAGCAACGCTCCGGCGGTATGTCAGTCATGAAATTTGAGCTTCAGGCGGCGGCAGTCGCCCTCTCGAACCGTGATCTGCCGTCGGTCGCAGGCTTCTAAAAACAGCAAAGCGTATTTCCGGGTGGTGTCTAAAGCGTCCCGGACCTCTGCCAGCGTGACAGCGCCGTGGTCAGCACACAGCGTCCGCAAGATATCCAGCCCCTTTTGGAACACCTCCCGGTGCCAGCACAGCTCCGGTGACAGCCGTACCAGCTCTCCGCCGGTGAGCAGGCTTTCCAGCACCTGACGAGCCTCCTCCCGGCGCTCCGGAGGAATACTGTCCAGCACCGCTTCGATGGTGTCCGGCTCCGGGCCACCCCGGAGGAAGCGCTCCAACAGCGCGTCCCGGAGGGCGGTTTGCCGCTTGGTGAGCCGAATGGAAAACTCCGCCAGCGCCCAACGGTTTTCGGTGCGTTTCATCCGCCCCTCCGCCCGAAAAACCTCCAAAAGCGCATCGCCCTCAGCGGGAGTGATCTGCCGGAACAGCTTTTGCCGCAGCTCGGCGGCGGGCATCCCGGCGTGAAGGGGGTGCTTTTGGTGGTAGGCGGACAGCAATTCCCGGCAGCGGTCCCAGAGGGTGTCCAGCGCCGAGGCCGCCGCGTAGCGGCCTGACAGCGGCTCCGCCAGCATTCCCTGATTCAGCAGGTCTGCCAGCAAGGATACAGCAGTACCAGTGTCCAGACTGGAACGCTCCGCCAACTGGCTGCTATCTGGCAGTGAAACACCGAATTCCTCCGCAGCTTGCAGCAGCCGTTGACTGCCGGAGCCCTGTTCCCGGAGGATCAGGCTGTCCAGCACCGCTAGGTCATGCCGTTTGTGGCGAAGGGGCCGAGGGTCCAGCACCGTTCCGCCACCGATGGTCTCCACCGGAGAGTAGAATCGAATGACAAACCGATCCCCCTGTTTGACGGCCATCGGCTCCGTCAGCCGCAGCTGGGCAAGGCAGCTTTCTCCGGGGCGCAGCTCGTCACGGTCCAGCAACACCGCCTTTGCCAAATGAACGGAGGTCCCGTGGTACAGATGGACCTGGGAGCCGTCCAAAACCGTGCGTTTGGCGCTTTCCAGACACCGGAGCCGCACATCCAGCATCCGGGAAGGCCGGACGCTGCCGGGTCTTACCGCCGCATCCCCCCGGTGGATCTCTGTTTTTTGCAGATTTGTCAAGTTGAGGGCCGCCCGCTGACCGGCGTAGGCGGCGTCCACGCTTTCACCGTGGACCTGCAAGGTCCGCACCCGGCTTTGCAGCCCGGAGGGGACCAGTTCCACAGCGTCCCCCACCCGGACAGCCCCTTCAGTAAGGGTGCCGGTAACTACGGTGCCGAAGCCGTCCACGGAAAAGACCCGGTCAATGGGAAGCCGGAAGGGTGCCAGCGCGCTTTTTTCCCGCGCCTCCTGTACCAAGCGGTACAGGGCGTCCCGCAGTTCCGGGATTCCCTGACCGGTGACGGCGGAGACTGCCAGAATGGGCGTGCCCTCTAAAAAGGTGCCCTCGGTCAGCTCCAACGCCTGTCCCCGAACAAGTTCCAACCAGTCATCATCTACCAATTCCGCCTTGGTCAACACCACCAAGCCGCCTTGGACACCCAAGAGAGACAGAATATCCATATGCTCTACGGTCTGGGGCATAACACCTTCGTCCGCGGCGATGACCAGCATGGCAAGGTCAATGCCCCCAGCCCCGGCCAGCATATTTTTGATGAATTTTTCGTGGCCCGGCACATCCACGATCCCTGCTTGCGTGCCGTCCGGCCAGTCCAGTCTGGCAAACCCCGGCTCGATGGTAATGCCCCGGCGCTTTTCCTCCGCCAGGCGGTCCGTATCGGTGCCGGTGAGCGCCTTGACCAGAACGGTTTTGCCGTGATCTACATGGCCCGCCGTGCCGATGATGACGTGTTTCATGAAGCGGTCTCCCGAAAAGCCTGAAGGATCTCGTCAAGATCCGCTGGGAACAAAGTCCGCATATCCAGCAGACACCGGTCATGGGCAATGCGGACGATGATGGGTACAGGCCGCTGCCGCAGCTGTGCTTCCAGTGCGGCGGCGCTGTCCCTTGGGGCGACAGCCACGGCGAAGGAGGGCAGCGTCTGGGTGGGGACTGCCCCGCCCCCCACCGGGTTTTCCGTGGAAACCACCTCGACGGTCACGCCAATCCCTCCCATGCGGCGGCAGAGCGACTCTGCCTGCTGGCGCAACTCCTCCGGCGTTTGGGCCAGCATGGAGAGCACCGGGATCTCCTGAAGGGCGGTGCCGTCCGCATACGCTTGCAGAGTTGCTTCCAAGGCGGCCAGCGTCAGCTTGTCCACCCGCAGGGCGCGGGCCAGAGGGTGACGCTTCAAAAGGTCAATACAGTGCCGCTTGCCCACGATGATCCCCGCTTGGGGACCACCCAGCAGCTTGTCCCCGGAGAAGGATAATACATCCACTCCGGCCTTTACGGACGCTTGAACCGTCGGCTCATCCCGGAGGCCCAAGGGTGCCAGATCTACAAGACAGCCGCTGCCCAAGTCCTCAATGACCGGAATGCTGCAGGAGCGGCCAAGCTCCGCTAAAGCGGCGGGGGACTCGCTCTCCGTAAAGCCCACGATGCGGTAATTGCTGGTGTGGACTTTCAAAAGGGCGCGGGTCTGCTCGCTGATGGCGTTGGCGTAGTCGGAAAGGCGGGTCTTGTTGGTGGAACCAACTTCCCGGAGCACCGCGCCGCAGGCGGCCATCACATCCGGCATCCGGAAGGAGCCGCCGATCTCCACCAGCTCTCCACGGGAGGTAATGACTTCTCCTCCGGCGGTGAGGGCGGAGAGGATCAGCAGCACCGCCGCTGCGTTGTTGTTTACCACCATGGCGGCCTCCGCCCCGGTGAGACGGCATAAAAGCGGCTCTACATGGGCGTACCGCCGCCCTCGCTCCCCTGCTGTCAGGTCATATTCCAAGGTGGAGTAGCCCTGAGAGACCTCCCTCGCTGCCGCTAACGCGCGGTCACTCAGGCAGGCCCGGCCCAGATTGGTGTGCAGAACGATCCCGGTGGCATTGATAACGCCCCGGAGGGAGGGCAGGCGGGATGCCCGGCACGACGCGCTGATTTGAGCGCAGAGGGCCTCCGTGGAGGGCAGCTCTGTGACGGTCCCCACCAGAATATCGGCGCGGAGCCGGTCCAGCGTCCGGCGAACCGCCTCCGTCACGGCGGCGGCACCCACCTCCGCCGCCAGTGTGTTCAGGGCGGGCAGGCGGAGCAGGTCGTCTACCTTTGGAATTTGACGCAGCAGTGTATCCATGAGAACCTCCCTTGGTGATTTACGGCTTTTCCTTATCATACTGGATTTCCAACGGGTTGTAAAGCGTCCGGAAAACGGAAAAGCGCGCCTCCTTTCGGAAGGCGCGCTTGCTCACTTGCTGAGATAGTCTTTCAAAAATTTCACTGCCTCCACATAACCTTGAAACCCCAAGCCTTTATAGGTCTTGACGCAGGCCATGCCGGCGTAGGAGACCTGACGAAACGGTTCCCGGCTGTCCACATCGGAGATGTGGACCTCCACGGCGGGAATGGCCACGGCCTTCAGTGCATCCAGAATGGCTATGCTTGTGTGAGTGTAGGCAGCAGGATTGATGACGATGCCGTCATAGACGCCGTAGGCCGCCTGGATGGCGTCCACGATGGCACCCTCGTGGTTGGACTGGGCAAAGCCCACCTCGATGCCCTCGGCATCGCAGGCGGCGCGGATGAGGGCCAGCAGGGACTCATAATTCTGGCTGCCGTAGATGGCAGGCTCCCGCAGGCCCAGCAGATTCAGATTGGGCCCGTTGATGACCAGAAGTTTCATAGCAGCGCCTCCTTAATGGTTTGTACCGTGACCTCCAGCGCCCCGTCATTGGACACCGTCACGTCGGCAAAGCGGCGGTACAGCGGCTCCCGGCGGGCGCAAAGCTGAGTGAGGTCTATGGTTTGGGAAATGGGACGGCCCTCCGTTGGCAGCTTGGCAAGGTCGCGGGTCAGGCGGAAAATGGTGCCGTTTTGATGCAGCAGCGGGTAGTTTTCCGGCCGGGTGACGCAGCCGCCGCCGGTGGAGAGGATGATGCCGGAGCGCTTGCCCTGCTCCGCCAGAACCGCTGTTTCCAGTTTCCGGAATGTTTCCTCCCCGGACCGGGCGAAGATCTCCGGGATGGACATTCCAGCCCTTTGGGAGATCAATTCGTCAGCCTCCACCACCTCCCGGTCCAGCGCTTTGCCCAGAGCGGCGGCCACGGCGGATTTGCCGCTGCCGGGCATTCCGATGAGAATGATATTCCGCAGCCGGTGGTTCACGGTGCGCTCCACCCGCTCCAAGGCTTCATCGCCGATCACCGTGCCGGTGAACTGCTCGCTGGAGCGCTTGGCCTGAGCCACCAGCATGGAAAGCCCGCCTGCATGGGGAATCCCCAACTCTTCTGCCTGTAATAGCAGAGCGGTCCGTGCCGGGTTATAAACGATGTCCAGCACGCCTTCACAGCGGGGAAAACGTCGTAGATCCACTGCCGCCGCGTCGTTATGGGGATACATTCCCACCGGGGTGGTGTTGGCGATGATCTGGGCGTCGGCGTGTCGATCCAGATGGCCGTAGTCGTCCGGACCGCTGCGGGAAATGACGGTAACGTCAGCGCCCAGTTGCTCCAGCGCGGCCTTCACCGTGACGGAGGCTCCGCCGCTGCCCAGCACCAGCGCCTTTTTCCCGGCGGGGTCGATGCCGCTGCGGCGGACCATGTAGAGAAAGCCGAACAGGTCTGTGTTGTCGCCGTACAGCGTACCGTCAGGCCGGCGGACGAGGGTATTGACGCTTTGCAGTTTTGCTGCCGCCTCGGACAGCTCCACGCAGTAGGGCACCACCGCCTTCTTGTAGGGGATGGTGACGTTCAGGCCGTCCCAGCGGCCGGAGCACAGAAAGGCATCCAAGTCCTCCTTGGAGACCTCAAAGAGCCGGTAGTCATACTCCCCTAACTCGTGATGGATCATGGGGGAATAGCTGTGGCCCAGCGTTTCCCCCAGCAGTCCGCACCGCAGCATCAGACCACCTCGCTGTAACTGCCCAGATAGGAAAATTCCTCGCACAGAGAGGGCAGCTCGCCCATGAGCTGCAAAAATTCCGGGGCGTATACCGGCGTTTCCAGATCAAAGTAGAACATGAATTCAAAATTCCGCTCCGGCATGGGGCGGCTTTCCAGCTTGTTCAGGTTCAGGCCCAGGGCGTAGAATCGGGAGAGCACCCGGCACAGGGAGCCGGGCTCGTGAGGCAGCACCGCCATGAGGCTGGTGCGGTCCGCACCGGGGTAGATCTCCAGATTCTTGGAGATGCAGATGAACCGGGTGAAGTTGCTGCCCTGATCCTGCACCCCGGCCTCTAAGCATTCCAGCCCGTACAGCTTCATGCAGGAGCGGGAGGACAGGGCGGCGGCGTGGCCGTCCCCCTCCGCCACCTTCTGAGCGGCCACGGCGGTATTTTCACAGGGGATGATCTTCACACCGGGAAAGGCCTGCAGATACTGCTCGCACTGGCTCAAGGCCTGCTGGTGGGAGTAGATCTCCGTGATGTCGCTCCGCTTGGTGCCGGGCTTCACCAGCAGATTGTGGTCCACCTTCAGCCGCACACTGCGGACGATGCGGAAATCGTGCTTCATCATCAGATCGTAAATGGCATTGACGCTGCCGGCGGTGCTGTTTTCCAGCGGCAGCACACCGTAGCGGCACAATCCCCTTTCGATAGCGGCAAACACCGCCTCAAAGGAGGCAAAGTACATGATGTGAGGCAGCTTGAACAGCTTGTCGCAGGCCAGCTGGGAATAGGCCCCCGCCACACCCTGACAGGCAACGGACACGTTGGAGGGAAACAGGTTTGGCGTCTGGTCAATGGCGGTCTGAATTTCCGTGGTCAGCGGGGATGTGCTCCCCAGCAGCCGTCCCTGATAGCAGCGGCTCAGTTCAAACAGCATGGTGTAGAGAGAGGCGGTGTAATCCCGCATATCCTCCGGGGCCTGTGCCGCTACATCCAGCAGCTTTTCCCGCTCCCGGACAGGGTCCAGCACCGGCAGGCCGTGCTCCTTCTTGTAGGCGGCGATGCCGGCGGCGGTGTTCATCCGCTGGGCAAACAACTCTACCAGTTGGCGGTCGATCTGGTCGATCCGGGCACGATAATCACTGAGTTCCATAGAGATTCCTCCCTTTTAAGACTGGCCCAACAGGGCGTCATATACGGCGATGGCCGCCGCGGCTTCGATACAGGGAACGGCCCTTGGCACGATGCAAGGGTCATGACGGCCCCGGACCCGGAGAATTTCCGGGGTCAGGGTGTTCAAATTCACGCTTTGCTGCTCCTTGGCAATGGACGGCGTAGGCTTGAACGCTGCCCGGAAGGTCAGGGGCATCCCGTTGGTGATGCCGCCCAAAATGCCGCCGCAGTGATTGGTTGTGGTTCTGACCGTGCCGTTTTCCACCACAAAGGGGTCATTATTTTCGCTGCCACGGAGCCGTGCGGCCCCGAAGCCGATGCCGAACTCGATGCCCTTCACAGCGGGGATGCCGAAGACGATGGAGGAAATACGGCCCTCCATGCCGTCAAACAGCGGTCCGCCCAGTCCCACGGGCAGACCCAGCACAGCACATTCCACGATGCCGCCAACGGAGTCATCCTCCGCCTTGGCGGCGGCGATCTCTGCCCGCATGGTCTCCCCTACGGCGTCATCTACCACCGGGAATGGCTTGTCTGCCGTGGAAACGGTCAGAGGAGTGACATCTTCCACCGAGCCGATGGAGGCGATGCGGCTGATGACTTCAATGCCCTGCTTTTTCAGCAATTGCAGGCAGATGCCACCGGCGATGCACAGGGGGGCTGTCAGCCGCCCGGAAAACGCGCCGCCCCCGGCGAAATCTGCGTGACCGCCGTACTTCACTCCGGCGGTATAGTCCGCGTGGCCGGGGCGGGGCACCACGGAAAGGCCGTCATAGTCCCCGGAGCGGGTGTTGGTGTTGCGGATGATGGCGGTAAGCGGCGCGCCGCAGGTGACGTTCCCCACCAGACCGGAAAGAAATTCCGGCTGGTCCGCCTCCTTCCGAGGGGTGGACCAATCGTTGCGGCCAGGGGCACGGCGGTCCAAAAACGTCTGAAGGGCCGCCATGTCGATGGTCTCCCCGGCAGGCAGACCCTCCAAAATCATGCCGATGGCCGGGGCATGGGACTGGCCGAAGATGGTCAGATGCAGAAATTCTCCGTACCGGCTCACAGGCCCCCTCCTTTCAACGCGTCAAAATCTTCCCAGAAATGGGGGTAGGACTTGGAAACGCAGGCCATGCCCTGCACAGTGACCGGGCTTTCGCACAGACAGGCTGCCACGGCGGCGGACATGGCGATCCGATGGTCGCCGCAGGAATCGGCAATGCCGCCCCGCAGACGGCCCGTGCCGTGGATCAAAAGGCCGTTGGGCTGTTCCTCCACACTGCCGCCCAGAGCTGTCAGCAATTGAGCCGTGGTGCGGAGCCGGTCGGATTCCTTCAAACGGAGCCGTCCAGCGTTGAAGATCTGGGTATCCCCCTCCGCCCCGGCAGCAGTGACGCACAGCACCGGGATCAGGTCGGGGATGGGGCCGGCGTCGATGGCCACGCCCTTCAATTCTCCCCGACGAACCGTTACGGAGCCGTTCTCCGTGGAAACACGCGCACCCATGGCGGCCAGAATGTTCAAAACGGCCCGGTCCCCCTGAGAGGAGGCCAGATCCAGTCCGTGAACAGTGACGCCCTCCGGGGACAAGGCGCCCATACACAGGAAGAAGGCGGCATTGGACCAGTCTCCTTCGGCGGTGAGACGGTCCGGGAAACGAAGGCGCTGTCCGCCGGGAATGTGCCACGTCCCCCCGGTTTTCCGCAGAGAGACGCCGCCCCGGCGGAGGGTGTCCTCCGTCATAGTGACATAAGCGGCGGATTCCAGTCCGCCGGTAACGGTGAGGGCGCTGCCCTCATTCAACAGTGGCAGAGCCATCAGTAAACCGGAAATGTATTGGGAGGACACATCCCCCGGCAGAGAAAACTCGCCGGGGCGGAGCCGTCCCCCGCAGTAGAGCAGGTCATGGTTCTGCCGGATGGTCATGCCGTGATCCGTCAGGACCTGATCCAGCGGATGCAAGGGGCGCTGCGGCAGCCGCCCTTCCATGTGGAACACGGCGTCTGCTTCCAAAACGCCGGTCAGCGGCAGAAGAAACCGTAGGGTGGAACCGCTTTCCTGACAGTGCAGATGACGGGTCCCCTGGGGCTTCTGGGTGATGGGCCGCACCGTCAGGTCCTCACCCCGAAGCCAGATCTCAGCGCCCAGGGCGTTGAGACAGTCCGCGGTGGCGGCAATGTCTCTGGAAATGCCCCGGCAGCGGATCACCGTCTCATTTTGGCTCAGAGCGGCGCAGATCAGCAGCCGGTGGGCCTGAGATTTGGAGGCGGGGATGTGAACGGCTCCGGTACGGAAACCGGGCTGAAGAATTTCGATCATCGCAGACCTCCCGCCTTCAGCCACCCGGCCACCTCGTCGGCCGGGACCGGCTCCACACAGCAATGGCCCACCCGCTCCGGTACGATGAACTTGGTCACATCGTCCGTGCGCTTTTTGTCGGCCTCTGCCGCCGCCAGAATATCAGTCAGGGGATAGTCGGTCTCTGTGGGGAGGCCATACCGCTCCAAAACGGCCAGCAGCCGGGGCAGCGTCTCCGGGGTGCAAAGCCCTTTTTCCACGGCGGCCCGGGTGATGATGGCCATACCGATGGCGACCCCCTCCCCGTGGAGCAGGGTGAAGCCGCTGCAAGATTCTACGGCGTGGCCTACGGTGTGGCCCAGATTCAGCAGTGCCCGCTGGCCCCGGTCAAATTCATCACCACGGACCACGTCCCGCTTCATGCCAACACACACGGAGATCACCCGCTCGAACTGCTCCCGCACCGGGGTTTCCTCCAGCTCCCGGAGAAAATCCTCGCTGTAAAGCATGGCGTATTTGATGATCTCGGCGCACCCGGCCCGGTATTCCCGCTCCGGCAGCGTATTCAGCAGGGATGGGTCGCACAGCACCAGAGAGGGCTGATAGAAGCAGCCCGCCTGGTTCTTGCCATGCTCCAGATCTACGGCGGTCTTGCCCCCCACGGAGGAATCCACCATGGACAGCAGCGTGGTGGGTACCTGAATATAGGGAATTCCCCGCTGATAGGTGGCGGCGGCGAAGCCTGCCAGATCCCCCACCACGCCGCCGCCCAGCGCCACGAGGAAATCGCTGCGGGTGAAGCGGCGGCCGCAGAGGAAATTCAAAACCTGTCCGTAGGTGGAAAGATTTTTCTGCTGTTCCCCGTGCGGGAACAGGAAATGATCAACTTGAAATCCGGCATCCGTCAGAGCTTTTTCGGCGGCAGCGCCGTAAAGGGCGAACACCGCGTCATCAGAGATCACGGCGGCCCGGCGGCCAAGGCCCAGTTCCGCTGCCATGGTCCCCAGCCGGGTCAGCAGACCCGGCTCAATGACAACGTCATACTCGCGGGAGGCCGCGATATGGATGGTGGTCAACGGCCATCCACCTCCTCTTTTCGTTTCCGGCCCTCGTCCAGCAGGCGGACAAGGCCGGGGAGATCGTTATGTACCATGGCATCCTGATACTGGCGCAGGTTTGCCATCAGGGTATCCAGTTCCGCCATGAGAAAGTCCTTGTTTTCCAGAAACAGTTCCGCCCACATTTCCGGGGCCAGCCACGCTACACGGGTCATATCCTTGTAACTGCCAGCGGAGAAGCCCTTGTGCAGTTCCGCCGTGGGGCTTTTGATATAGGCGTTGGACACCACATGGGCCAGCTGGGAGGTAAAGGCGATCATCTCGTCATGCTGTTCCGCCGTGGTAATGGAAAACCGGCCAAAGCCTGCAGGAGCCAGCAGTTCCTTGACCCGACTCAGCAGGTCGATGTCGTTGTGGTCCGCCGGGACCAACACCATGGGGGCATTGTGGAACATGGTGGATGTGGCGTACTTGAAGCCGGAGTTGTGGGTGCCCGCCATGGGATGTCCACCCAGATAGGTGAAGCCGTATGCCTTCGCCAGCGGGAAGCAGGCGTCGCAGACCAGCCGCTTTGTGCCGCAGCAGTCGATGACCACCGGCTTCGGGCCGATATGAGCGCCGTGCTGCCGCAGATAGTCTACAGCGGCGGAGGGATAGACGGCGATCAGGATCAGGTCGCAGGAGGAAAGACTTTCCTCCGATAAAAGACCGTCCACCGCGCCGGAAAGAACGGCAAAGTCGAAAACGGACTGATCCGTATCAAAGGCCAGGACCCTATGGCCTGCCTCGTGGTAGGCCTTGGCAAAGGAGCCGCCGATCAGCCCCAGGCCCACGATCCCGACGGTCATGCCGTCACGACCTTCCGGATCTCGCGGATCTTGCCCATCAGAACGTCAAACTGCTCAGGCCGCAGAGACTGCGCACCGTCGCACAGGGCGTGGATGGGATCGTTGTGGACCTCAATGATGAGGCCGTCGGCATTGCAGGCGGTGGCGGACATAGCCATGGGGGCCACCAGCCGGTTGATGCCGGTGGCGTGGCTGGGGTCCACGATGACCGGCAGGTGGGTCAGCTCGTGGAGCATGGGCACCGCCGCCAGATCCAGCGTGTTGCGGGTGTAATCGTCAAAGGTGCGGATGCCCCGCTCGCAGAGGATGACCTGTTCATTGCCGCTGGCCATGATGTACTCGGCACTCATCAGCAGTTCCTTCAGGGTGTTGGCAAGGCCACGCTTGAGGAGGATAGGCTTGCGGAGTTTGCCCAGCTCCCGCAAAAGGTCGAAATTCTGCATATTCCGTGCGCCTACCTGCAATACATCCACATCCTCAAAGAGGGGCAGGTCCACCACGCTCATGATCTCGGTGACAATGGGCAGACCGGTCTCCTGCCGGGCGATCTTCAGCAGTTCCAGACCTTCGGCCTTCAGGCCGGCGAAGTCATAGGGAGAGGTGCGGGGCTTGAAGGCACCGCCCCGGAGCATATTGGCCCCGGAGGCCTTCACCGCCTTGGCCACCGCCACGATCTGCTCCTCAGATTCCACGGAGCAGGGACCCGCCATGACGCAGAAGTTTCCGCCGCCGATCTTCACGTCGCCGACTTCTACCACGGTGTCCTCCGGGTGAAATTTGCGGTTGCAGCACTTGAACGGCTCCGTGACCCGCTTTACGGAATCCACAATGTCGAGACTGGCTACCAGGTCCATATCCACCTTGGTGGTGTCGCCCACCAGTCCCAGAATGGTCTGGTACTCGCCCTCGGATACATGGATGTGCAGCCCCAGATTCTGGAGCCAATCCATCAGCTGTTCACGGCTTTCCTGGGTAACACCCGGCTTCAACGCAACGATCATAACGGTTTCCTCCTATAAATTGTTTTTGATGATAAGTGATGAATGAAAAAACGCCCCACAGGCGTAACCTGTGCGGCGCAAAAATCGGCTTGGGGGGCCCTTTTGATTGCAACACAAATTACCCTTACTATGCGTGCATAGTAAAGTAGTAATAGGTGAAGAACATAACAGAAGTCATAGTAGATATCTCTCCTGATCTCATAAGGCTTTCCAAGATGGTTACAATGTAACACACCCGCAGACCCCTGTCAACAAAGGGCGACGAAAAAAGTACACAATTTTATCGGTTTAAAGCGACTGCGATTCCCGGCGAAATCACAGAAGGCAGAAAATCAAAGCTCCCTCCGGCCCTCCAAGGCCCGGGCCAGGGTCGCATCATCGGCAAATTCCAGATGGCCGCCCACGGGGATGCCATAGGCCAACCGGGTCACCTTGACCTCAAAGGGCTTCAAAAGCCGGGCGATATACATGGCGGTAGCCTCCCCCTCCGTGTCCGGGTTGGTGGCCATGATGACCTCCTCCACACCGCCCTGAGCCACCCGCTCCAGCAGTGGCTTGATGGCGATGTCATCGGGACCGACGTGGTTCATGGGACTGATGACGCCGTGGAGCACATGGTATTTGCCGTTGAACTCCCGGCCCCGCTCCATGGCCGCCACGTCCCGTGGGTCCGCCACCACGCAGATCACAGAGTTATCCCTCTTGGGAGAGGAACAGATGGGGCACAGCCCCCCGGCGGTAAAATTGCGGCATACGGGGCAGTAGGTGACGGTGCGCTTGGCGGTAACGATGGCGTCCGCAAACGCCTGAGCGTCCTCCTCCGGCAGGCTCAGTACATGAAAGGCCAGCCGCTGGGCGGTCTTTCCGCCGATCCCCGGCAGACGGGCAAATTGTTCGACCAGCGCCTCCAGCGGCGCGGGAAAATACTCCATGGGTCATGCTCCTTCACGATCCGCAGGGCAGAATCTTCCACCCTGCCCCGCAGCGGTTGTGTTATGCGGTATTTGAATCACTTTGCCCCTGCGGGGCAATCACCCTCTGCGCTTGGCAAAAATACCACGACCTACGCGCCATGGGCGGCAGAAAATCATTTAAATCCATCCTTCGTCAGGACATGTGCCTGACGAAGGATACTCTGCACCCCGCAAGTGTGCGAGCATCCCACGCAAGCGAGATAGCGAATACCTGGCAACATTAGATTTAAATCATTTTTACCGCGACATGCGCGTGGCAAAAATACATTGACCTAAGCGCCTTGGGCGCGTTTACCAGTCCACGGACTGGTGGGGAATCTAAAGGGAGGATGAAATTCCCTCTTTAACCTAACTCCATGGCGAACAGCGCCGCCGCGCCGCCGGTGTGGACGAAGGCGATGTGCTTCTGCCCGTCGAAGTAGCCCTCCTTCACCAGCATCAGGAATTTGGCCCAAGCCTTGCCGGTGTAAACGGGGTCCAGCAGGATCCCCTCCTGCCGGGCCAGTTCCTCGATGTAGGGGGTGTCCTCGGCGTTGGGGATGGCGTAGCCGGCGCCCACATGGTAGATCATCCGGAAACGGCTGTCCATGTCTGTGGGGACGGGCTGGCCCACCAGCCCGGCGGCTTCTTTCACCAATTCGGATACGATCTCCTCAAAGGGGTCGGTATCCACGCCCAGACCTGTGGCCTTGGCCTGCGGGAGAAACAGGGAGGTACCCAGCACCAGACCGGCGGTGGTGCCGCCGGAGCCAGTGGCGGAGGCCACATGGCTGATCTCGATTCCGGCCTCCTTGGCCTGCTCCGCCAGTTCCCGGACGCACTCGGCGTAGCCGATGGAGCCCAGTGCCGTGGAGCCGCCCACGGGGATGATATAGCCCTTGTGTCCCTGGTTGGCCAACACCTCGCAGCGCTCACGCATCTCGGCGTAGATGTCCTCATAGCTGTCGGTGTCCATAAATTCCACCTGCGCGCCGAAAATATCGTCCAGCACCAGATTGCCCTTGCGGTCCGTGACACCCCGCTTTTTCAGGATCAGGACACAGCGCAGCCCCAGACGGGCGGCGCAGGCGGCGGTGAGCATGGCATGATTGGACTGGGCCCCGCCGGTGGTGAACACGGTGTCGCAGCCCTGCTTCTGGGCGTCCGCCAGCAGATATTCCAGCTTGCGGACCTTGTTGCCGCCCAAAGCGACGCCGCACAGGTCATCCCGCTTGATCCAGATGCTCTTGTTGTAGATCCGGCTGATATTTTCCAGCCGGTAAAAGGGCGTAGGATACACGCCCAGCCTGAGCTGAGGCAGATTATTCCAATGACTCATACGCTCATTTCCCCCGGAGTTCCTTGATACGGGCAGGGATGTCCTCCGCCTTGTAGACGGCGCTGCCCGCCACCAGCACGTTGGCACCAGCGTCGATGCAGGTCTGGCAGGTGTCGGGGGCCACGCCGCCGTCTACCTCCAGTTCGCAGGCGGGGTTCCGCTCATTGATGAGCTTGCGGATGGCGGCCACCTTGGGCATCTGGTCCGCCATGAATTTCTGACCGCCGAAGCCGGGCTCCACGGTCATGACCAGAATCAGCTCCACCTGATCGATATAGGGCAGGACTGCCTCCCAGGTGGTCTTGGGCTTCAGAACGATGCCCGCCTTCTTGCCCTTGGCGTGGATCTTGTCGATGGCGGCCTGAATGTTTTCCGGGAAATCCGCCTCCACATGGACCGTTACCAGATCGGCGCCGGCATCGCAGAATTCCTCCACGTACCGCACCGGCTGCGTGATCATCAGGTGAACATCCAGGAACATATCCGTGACCTTCCGGATAGACTTCAGCACCGGGATGCCGATGGAGATATTGGGCACGAACAGGCCGTCCATCACGTCCACATGGACGTAATCGGCGTCGGCAATGCGGTGAATGTCTCTCTCCAAATTCGCAAAATCGGCGGAGAGGATAGACGGAGAAATTTTAATCATGGAGATGACCTCTTTTCTCTAAATTTCCGGCAGATGGGCCGGAGATGTGGGACATGCTTCGTGGCAGACGGCGGCGGGGATGCATAGGATGGCACAAGTGGCATGAGCGTCCCCGTTGATACGCCCCGCAGTGTCCGCCCCCGGGTCTGGCGCCGCCGCTTTTCAGATAGGGGGCCGGCGGCAGCGCCGGCCTCCATTAGGACGCAAAACGACTGCAATTTCGATGACTGTTTTCAGCCATAGTGTAGCAGACATGGGCGGCAAAAGCAACGCCGGGAGGAAAATTTGTGCCCCGCTCCTTTTATTGACCAACGATGGTGCCTATGCTATAATCACCCTGTATGAAGGAAAGGAGGTGGCTTATGCCCGCTATTTCTGTGATCGTACCGGTCTATCAGGCGGAAGCGCTGCTGCCCCAGTGTGTAGAGAGCGTTTTGGCCCAGACCTTTTCCGATTGGGAGCTGCTGCTGATCGACGATGGCAGCCGGGACGGTTCTCCGACCCTGTGCGACGGCTACGCCGCAAGAGACCCTCGCATTCGCGTGTTCCACAAGCCCAACGGCGGCGTGTCCACCGCCCGAAATCTGGGGCTGGAGCAGGCCACGGGACCGTATATCGCTTTTTTGGACGCCGACGACACCTTTGAGCCGGCGGCGTTGGAGACCTTGTGGTATCTGCGGGAAAAGGCCGGGGCAGACAGCGCCGGCTGCGCCCACTACAACGTGACGCCTGATGGGGAACGGCGGACAGAGCTGTTGCTGCCGGCAGGAATCTATGAAGAGACCGGCATCCGGGAAAAGATCCTCTGGCCTCTGGCGGGGGACCGGCTTCAACCGCCGGTGTTCAACGGCTTCATCTGGCGTTTCCTCTTTGACGCCGCTATCCTCCGGGACAACGCCATTACCTTTGAGGGGGCCTATCTGGAGGATGAGCTGTTCCTGATGGAATATTTCGCCAATGTGCACCGTCTCGCGGTGACGGACAAGCCCCTGTACCGCTATCTGGAAAACCCCGCCTCCGCCACCCACCGCTATATGCGGGACTATCCGGCGGTATTCGCCCGGTTTTTGGAGCGAAAGGCGGAGATCGTGGAGAAATACGGCCTTGACGCCGCCCGGCCTCAGTGGCGGGCCAACACAGTGTGGGCAGGGCTGCTGATCGCCGTGGGCAACGAGTATGTGAAGAGCAATCCGAAGCCCGTCCGGGAAAAGCGGAAGGCCGTGGAAGCCCTCTGCGCCCAGCCGGAGTTTGCGAAAGCCATCCGGGAACTACGCCCCAAGGGCTTGGGCCGCAATAAGCAGATCGTGGCGGATCTCATCGGCAGCGGCCGGTTCGGTACGCTGACGGCGCTGTACCGCCTGAAAAATCGTATGTAAGGAGCAACTATGACACTTTGGCAAACCAGCCTGACCTATCAGATATGGGTCTGGCTTTGCGATGTCTATGAGGACAGCACCCTCCACCGTTTTCTGGCGGCAGCCGGCCGCTGGTGCAGTGGACAGGTCGAGGAGAGCCGCATCCTGCGGCCGCTGTGCCGGGAAGGGATTGCGGCCCGGTCTTGGAAGGACAGCTTCCTGTGCCGGGTGCTCAGCGCTCTGGTGAACCTGCCGGGGACGCTGCTTCACGCCTGGTACAAGGCGTGGAACCTGACCTTTGAGGACAGCTTTTTCGCACGACTGGCCTTTGACATGGGAGACAGTGCCTCCATTGCCCAGTCCTGGTGCATCGCGGCGCTGTGGTGCATCCCCTACGAGCGCTGGAACAACGCATACAGCTTTATGACCGGCGTTTTGCTGCTGCTGCTGTTTTACGCCGGGGCTATGCGGACGGGCCGCCGTCTGGATGTGGCCCGGATCGGCTTCTATCCGGCGTTGATACTGGCTGCGGTGACGCTGGCCGTGACCTTCTCCTATGCGCCGGGGCTGTCCGCCCGTTTTTTGATCTACCATGTGTCGGCGGCGCTGCTGGTGGTCATCACCGTCAGTGCCGTGCGGAATGGGGAGGACCTGAAGCGGCTGTGCGCCGGGGCGGCTGTCTGCGTGGGCGCAACAGGCGCTTACGGCATCGTCCAGCGAATTCAGGGTGTGAAGGTAAATCCCTCCTATGTGGATCTGAAGGTCAACGCCGGTATGCCGGGGCGGGTCTTTTCCATTTTCGACAATCCAAACACCTTCGCACAGGTGCTTTTGCTGCTGCTGCCGCTGGTGCTGGCCCTGTTCCTTACGGCGAAGCACTGGCAATGGAAGGCCATCTGCGCCGGTATCTTCTGCGTGGGCGGCATGGCCATGGCTATGACTTATTCCCGGGCAAGCTGGGTGGGGCTGGCTGTCGCTATGGCGGTATTCGTGTTCCTCTGGAAACCGAAGCTGATCCCAGCCTTTATTCTGCTGTGCGTACTGGCGGTGCCCTTCCTGCCCACCACGGTGCTGAACCGCATCCTCACCATTACCAATACGGCGGACTCCTCCACCTCCAGCCGGGTGTCTCTTTACAAGGCGGCCATTGAGGTCATCCGCCGTTCCCCCCTCACCGGAGCGGGCCTCGGCACCGCCGCCACCCAGACATACATCCGGGAGTTCAACCTGTATCACGACAAGGCCCCCTTTGTCCACTCCCACAATTTCTATTTGGAGGTCTGGATTCAGATGGGCCTGCTGGGCGTCACCGGTTTTGTGGGTTCCATGCTGTGGAACATCAAAAACGCCGCCCGGGCGGTCCGGCATAACGGCCCCTCCGTGGGGAGGACGGTAGCAGCCGCCGCTGCGTCTGCCATGTGTGGCGCGATGGTCTGCGGTCTGGCGGACTTCCTCTGGAACTATCCCCGCGTGCTGGTCATTTTCTGGTTCACCTTCGCCATGGCCATCGCCGGCGTCAAGGTCTGCACGGAAGAAGCAAAGTAAATGATAAAAACGTTCGCCGTATGGACCTCCATACGGCGAACGTTTTTATAGGGTGCTTCCCTGAATCAGATTGTCTCTCAGAAATGCCTGATGAATGGCGTTCAGTACCCGCTTTTTATCTCCGCTCCACAGGGGAGCCAGCAGGTCCCGCTTCGCGCCGTCCCCGGTGAGGCGGTGGATGACTGCCTCCGGTGGAAGATTCCGCAGGCACAGCTCCAGAATGGAAATATATTCCTCCAATTCCAGCGTCTGTACCCGGCCTGCCTGCCACTCCGCCGCCAGATCCGTGTTCCGGAGGACGTGGAGCAGATGGAGTTTTACGCCCTCCGCCCCACTTTGACCGATATAGCGGGCGGTCTCCGCCATCATTTCCGGTGTTTCGCCGGGAAGCCCCAAGATCTGATGGACAATGACCGTCACGCCGATGGCTTTCAGGACCTTCACCGCCCGGTCGAATACCGGCAGGTCATAGCCCCGGCGGAGATACCGGGCGCTTTCCGGGTGGATCGTCTGCAAGCCCAGCTCCACCCACACCGGCTTGATGCGATTCAGCTCCTCCAATAGGCCCAGAATATCCGGCCCCAGACAGTCCGGCCTGGTGGCGATAGATAAGATCACCACATCCTCCGGTGCCATGGCCGCCTGATACAAGGCCCGCAGGCGATCCGCGTCCCCGTATGTGTTGGTAAAGGACTGGAAGTAGGCGATGTATTTCGCATCGGTCCCGGCCTTGGTGGCTACCCGCAGTCTGGCGGCTGCCAGCTGATCCGGGATGGCTCCGGCCTCCGCGAAGGCCCCCGCGCCGTCGCAGAAAATGCAGCCGCGCGTGTCCAGCGTCCCGTCCCGGTTGGGGCAGGAACACCCGGAGGACAGGGCCAGCTTGTAGACCTTGCAGCCGTATTCCGCCTTTAGCCGGGAGTTCAGGTCATTCCAGTACATATCATTCCGCTTTGGGGGCGGGGTAGGGGATGGAATAGGGCTGGCTGCCCCGTTCCGCCAACTTTTCCTCCAGCCACGCCTTCACCTGCTCCACGCCCTCCTCCGTCCACGGGAAGGTCTGGGATTCCACATCCTTGGCCAGCTCGAAACTGGTGTTCTCGTAGACCCAGACAGTGAGAGTGCCCTTTCCGTCCGTCCAGCCCTCCCGCTGAAAACGGTAGCGGAAGGTGCCGATGCTGCCGGGGTAAATAGCGGCTTTTGTGAAGAAGGCCACATTCAGATGATCGAAATGTCCCATGATTACCTCGTTTTCCCGCTCTGCGGCGTCCTGATTTTTTCCTCAGCAGTATAGCATACTTCACCGGGTTCCGCAACGGCCCTTGCACCGGCGAAAAAAACAGGGTATACTGTTTATGGTTATAAATATGCCACATAAAAGGAGACTGCCATGAACATTCTGGTGCTTTCGGATTCCCACGGAAATATATCCAATATGGAGGAGGCGGTTGAACGGGAAAAGCCCGACATGATCCTCCATCTGGGGGACTGCTGGCGGGATGCGGAACGGCTGGCGGAACGGTATCCGGACATTCCCATGGAGCACGTTCCCGGAAATTGTGACTGCCGTCCGGAGGAGCCGGCGGAAAAACTGCTGTTTTTAGGGGACTGCCGTGTGTTGATCTGCCACGGCCACACCTGCGGCGTGAAAACCTCCCTGCTGACAGCGGGCTTGAAGGCAGAGCAGGACCATTTAGATGCCTTTCTGTTTGGCCATACCCACAAGCCTTTGGTGGACAAGCGGGGCAGAACGCTGTTCCTGAATCCGGGAACTGTGGGCAAGGGCCTGCGGCCTACCTACGGTATATTAACGGTAGAGGGCGACCGGATCGACGGCCGAACCGTGTTTTTGGATAGCGAATCATAAAACCAACAGATACGATAGGTAAAAATATAAGCAGAATTGATATCTGAAAGTGCATTTTTTAATTTTACAAAGGTCAACCTATCTGCTAAAATAAATAGGCTGGGGCAAAAGGCCCTGTGCTTGAAGCTAAAATCATGTGTGCCGCCATGTGGCGGCGGATTGGAGTTATTTATGAGCCGTATGGTCGGTACTGTTTCCCGGGGCGTCCGGGCGCCTATTATCCGCAGCGGCGACGATCTGGTGGAGATCGTCACCAAGTCCGTTTTGGAGGCTGCCGCCCAGCCGGAGGATGGCTTTGCCATCCGGGACCGGGATGTAGTGGCCATGACCGAGGCCATCGTGGCCCGTGCTCAGGGCAACTATGCCTCCGTGGACGATATTGCCGCCGATGTAAAGGAAAAGCTGGGCGGTGAAACGGTGGGCGTTATTTTCCCCATCCTCAGCCGCAACCGCTTCGCTGTCTGTCTGCGGGGCATTGCCAAGGGTGCGAAGAAGATCGTCCTCATGCTGAGCTATCCCTCCGACGAAGTGGGCAACCACCTGATCGACCCGGATGTGATGGACGAAAAGGGCGTGGACCCCTACCGGGACGTGCTGACCCTGGAAAAATACCGGGAGCTGTTCGGCTACACCGTGCACCCCTTCACCGGCGTGGACTATGTGGCCTACTACATGGACCTGATCCGGGACTGCGGCGCGGAGGCGGAGGTCATCTTCGCCAATGACGCCAAGGCCATCCTGCCCTATACCAAGAATGTCATCAACTGCGACATCCACACCCGCAAGCGCACCAAGCGCCGCCTGATCGCCGCCGGCGCGGAAAAGGTGTTCTCTCTGGACGAGATCCTCACCGCCCCTGTCAACGGCAGCGGCTATAACGAGAACTACGGCCTGCTGGGCACCAACAAGGCCACCGAGGATACGGTGAAGCTGTTCCCCCGCGACTGCCAGAGCATGGTGGAGGCCATTCAGAAGAAGCTGTATGACGCCACCGGCAAGCACGTGGAGGTTATGGTCTACGGCGACGGCGCCTTCAAGGATCCCGTGGGCAAGATCTGGGAGTTGGCGGACCCTGTGGTGTCCCCCGCCTACACCGCCGGTCTGGAGGGTACGCCCAACGAACTGAAGCTGAAGTACCTGGCGGACAACGATTTCGCCGGTCTGGACGGCGAGGAGCTGCGGCAGGCCATCAAGGGCCGCATCGCCGCTAAGGACGGCAGCTCTCTGGTGGGCAACATGGTCTCCGAGGGCACTACCCCCCGCCGCCTGACGGACCTGATCGGCTCCCTGTGCGACCTGACCTCCGGCTCCGGCGACAAGGGTACCCCCATCGTCTACATTCAGGGCTATTTCGACAACTACACCAACGACTGAGAAAACAGCGAAAAACAGACGCCGCTTCTGCATGAAGCGGCGTCTGTTTTTTATGGTTCGTCCTCCGGGGACAGCAGCCGCATGACGGATACCTCGTAGGCTGTCCGCTCCTCCGGGCCGGTTTCCGTCACCTTTCGATATACCCGGCTCTGGACCCGCCCCTCAAGGGACAAGGGCGCTCCCGCCTCCAAGGTACACACCTGTGACGCCACCTGTCCCCACGCGATCACCGGCAGGTAATCCGCCCGGCCGTAGCTCCGGGGCACGGCTAAGATCAGATCGCTGATGCTGCGGCCCAGCGGCGTCCGCCGGTAGATAGGCGGCTTGCACAATGTCCCGGCCAGCAGGATGCGGTTGACCGGCTCTCCCAGCCCCGGCTGAAGGGACCGGGCGTACACCGTCAACACGAGACGCCGTCCGGGGCCGGACCGGTTGTTAAAGGAGCGGAGCTGTCCCTCTACCCGGAGGGGAACGCCCTCTTTCAGCAGCGGCAGCTGTGTCTGCCGCACCAGCAGGGGCAGACGGTCCGCCGTGCCGGACAGCCGGGGGACCTCCAGGATTTGACGGTAAAAAAGCTGGCCGTGATTTTCATGGGATGGCTCCGGAGCACCCACGGGGATCCCCTCCAAAAGCACTTCGTTTCGGGTTTGATTTGTCATCTCGTCCACCTCTCGGTTGTGATGCTCCATCCTATGAGGGGGCGGCGGGCCTTAGAACGAAGTTTACAAATATCGCCTTGTAAGTCGCAGTGCAAGCGGATATAATACCCTCATCAAAACGAAACGGAGGGACGGCTATGGCGAATATTCTGGATTATCTGGACTGGCGGGGGGATCTGACGCTGGCGCAGGATCCGTTTAACGAAGTGGATAACCTGATCTTGGCGGAGCTGTCCTTCGTGGACTTCGGCGGCATCGTCCCCGGCCCCGGCGAGGGGAGGGCCGTGCCCCTGTGGAAGGCGGCGGAGGCGTATTTTGCCAAAACGGAAGGTCGGCCCATCGACATGGGCGTTCTGGTGCCCAATCAGATCCCAGAGCTGCTGCGCCGGACGGCAGCCTCGCCCCGGTTCCGGGACATGAAGCTCAACGGCTTTGTGGACCATCTGGATACGGTGAAGGCGGAGCAGTTCGCGGCGCTGGCGGCAGAGTGCGGGGATGGCACCGTCTACCTCTCCTTCCGGGGCACCGACGATACGCTGGCAGGGTGGAAAGAGGATTTCTATCTGAGTTGTATGCGGGAGGTCCCTGCTCAGAAAATGGCAGTGGCATACACGGAGGCCATGGCCCATCAGTACCCCCGGATCAAGCTGCGGCTGGGCGGCCATTCCAAGGGCGGCAATCTGGCAGTGTGGGCGGGGGTGTTCTGTCCCACGGCGGTGCAGCGGCGGATCGCCGCCGTCTGGTCCAATGACGGCCCCGGCTTTCATGACGATATTCTGTCTCAGCCCCGGCATATCCGGCTGGCGGAGCGTATCCACACCATTGTGCCGAAATCCTCCGTGGTAGGGATGCTGCTGGAGCACGAGGAGGACTACACCGTGGTAGACAGCAGCCAGCAGGGCCTCATGCAGCATGACGGCTTTTCCTGGGCGGTGCTGGGGAACCGATTTGTCCGGCTTCACAGTGTCACCCGGCAGGCCCGCCTGACGGATCAGGAGCTGCGGGGCTGGGTCCAGGGGCTGACCGTTGAGCAGAGGGAAAAATTTGTGGACAGCGCCTTTCAGGTGCTGGAGGCCTCCGGTGCCCAGACCCTGACGGACCTGAAGGCGGACAGCTTCAAAGCGGTGCGGCCTATGGTCCGGGCCTTGAAGGATCTGGACAAGGAGACCCGGGAGGCTTTGCTGAAATTCATGAGTATCCTATTCATGAGCAACCTCCGCATGACGTTGGAGGGTATTCAGGAGGAAACTGAGAAGAGCCTTCTGCGGAACGGGAAAAAGGCGGAGAGATCCGCCGGGAAGAAGGGATAAACAACCGCAGATGTTCCAAGCGGAACGTCCGCTTATGCCGACAGCGGAAAAAGCAACCGGCTTCAGACATAAAAAGCATCCACCCGTCATTGACGGGTGGATGCTTTTATGCTTGGCCGGAATCCTGGCAGCTCCGTTCCAGAGCACGGCGGATATTGCCATCCAGCAAGTGACCCAGATGGTCAATGTAGGCATCGGTGTCATATTTCATGCCGTTTTGCAGCCACAGGGCGGTTAGCCCGGACAGAGCGGCGGCATAGAATTCCGACAAGACCCGGATATCCTCGTCATCCGCCGGGAGGCCCTCAGCCTGATCCCGGATATAGGAGGTCATGGCGGCTAATGTCACCTTATGGTAGTAGCGCCGAAGCGTTTCCTGATTGCCCGAATTGTAGAGATGATACACGGCCCGCTTGTTCTGGGAGGCAAAGGCCGTAGCGTCCCGGAATGCTTCCTGCCAGCTGTCATACCGGCGCAGCTTGGACTGGAAATCCTGAATTTCCAGCTGAAGAATGTCCTCTACCAGTGCGTAGATATCCGCATAATAGTAATAGAAGGTGTTGCGGTTCACAGCGCCCTTTTCCGCAATGTCTTTAATGGAAATTTTATCCAGAGGGCGTTCGTTCAGCAGTTGGATAAAGGCCCGCCGGATGGCATTTTTTGTCTGTTGTGCCATAGCCCGCTCCTTTTGAAACAAATTTCCTTTTTCATATCCATTATACACGGAAACCGGACCAGTCTCAAGTGCGAGTTTTTAACGAAATCTTTAAGGCTTTAGGCACGGAGGCAATTTTGCCTGAACTTTTGCGGGGCATTTTCCCATACCATTAGGCACAGGCGGCAGATATGCCCATAGTGGCGCCGGAGGAAACATGTTACACTTTCAGTATGGAGAAAAAGGGCGCATTGGGCGCTTTGAGGGAGAAGAGGTGCAATATGAGGCACGTTCTGACATCGGAAGCTGTGACCAGAGGTCACCCGGATAAGCTGTGTGATCAGGTGGCCGACGGGGTGCTGGACGCCTTGCTGACGGAGGACCCGGAGGCAAGAGCTGCCTGCGAGGCGGCTGTGTGGGAAAACCATCTGCTTTTGTTCGGAGAGATCAGCGCCCGGCAGGAACCGGATTACGAGGCTGTGGCCCGGGAGGTGCTGCGGGACATCGGCTATGACCGCCCCGGACTGGGCTTGGATGCGGATCACTGTGACATTCAGATCCGCTTTCATCCGCAGTCACCGGATATCGCTCAGGGCGTCAGCCACCGTTCGGCGGAGGATACCGGCGCCGGGGATCAGGGGATCATGACCGGCTACGCCTGCCGGGAGACCCCGGAACTGATGCCCTTGCCGGTCACCTTGGCAGGGGCGCTGGTGAAGCGGCTGGATCACATGCGGCGCTCCGGCGGGATGCCCTGGCTGCTGCCGGACGGCAAAGCTCAGGTCAGCGTGGCCTATGAGGATGGACGGCCCGCCCGGATCACCACAGTGGTCCTTTCTGCCCAGCATACGCCCAACGTTCGCACGGAGGCCTTGCGGGAGGCGCTGCGGCGGGAGGTGATCCTGCCGGTGCTGCCCCCGGCGCTGACGGACGAGGAGCCTCTGCTTTATATCAATCCAACCGGACGGTTCGTCATCGGCGGCCCCGCCGGGGACGCCGGCCTCACCGGGCGGAAAGCCGTGTCGGACGCTTATGGCGGCGCAGCCCACCATGGGGGTGGTTCTCTGGCAGGAAAGGACCCCACAAAAATGGACCGCACCGGGGCTTATCTGGCCCGGTATCTGGCGAAAAACGTGGTGGCGGCAGGCTTAGCGGACCGCTGCGAGGTGCAGCTGGCCTACGCCATCGGCCTTGCGGACCCCGTCAGCGTGTCGGTGAACACCTTCGGCACAGGTATGATCCGCGATGAGACGCTGGCAATCTGGCTGGAGGACCATGTGGATATGCGGCCCGGCGTGGTGATCCGCCGGTTCGGGCTGACCCGGCCGATTTACCGGGGACTGGCCGCTTACGGCCCCTTCGGAGAAAACGGCCGGGGGATGCCGTGGGAGCGGACGGATCTGCGCTTCCCGGCGCAGTTTTGAACTGTATTCTGCAAAATTTAAATAGAAGGAAGAAAGTAAGATGCGAAATCCAGTGAAAACCGCGAAAAGACAGCTTCTGCGTGTGGGAAGCTGCGCACTGTCCGCCCTGATGGTGCTGGGCTCCATCCCGGCGGCCGCCATCGGGGACGGCGTGACCGCCACCTATGACGAGGCCTACTACGCCATGACGGACTACTACGGCAATCTCACCGACGGCAGTGTGGTAAAGAGCTACCGCACCAACGGTATTGCCACGCTGACAGACTACGGCGATTACGATGAGATCATCAACCTGACCGACGGCACGGTGCCTGCCCGGAACGGCGGCATGACCACCTTCCGGCTGGACGAAAAGACCCTGCCCGGGACCTTCTACTTTGAGGGCAAAACCACAAAGCCCTTCCAGCAGCTTCCTTGGACGATCTCCATGAGCTATACCCTCAACGGTGTGCCTACCAAGGCAGAGGATCTGGCGGGACAGGCCGGCGTGGTGGAGATCCGTCTGGATATCGTACCCAATGAACGGGCCAGCGAGTACGCCCGGAACAACTACACCTTGGAGGCCATGACCATTTTCAATCAGGACGACATTCTGTCTCTGGAGGCCCCCGGTGCCCAGGTGCAGCTGATCGGCAACCTGCGGGCGGTGCTGTTCCTCGGTCTGCCCGGTGAAGAGTGCCACTATACGATTCGGGTAGGCAGCGAGGACTTCGCCTTTGGCGGCATGACCTTCCTGATGGTTCCGGCTACTCTGAGCCAGTTGGAGGAGATCGCCAAGCTCTCTGAGCGGAAGGACGATCTGGAGGACAATTATAACAAGCTCTCCGGCAGCATTGATTCCCTGCTGGACGCCATGACGGCCATGACCGGCAGCCTGAACGCCTCTGCCAACGGTCTGGAGCAGCTGAATAAGGCCCGGGGTATTTTCTCCGACGGCAAGGGCGTGATCTATTCCGGTACGGACGCTCTGCGGGAGGATCTCTCCAATCTGGCGGATGTGCTGGAGCCGGTGGAGGGGCAGATCGAAGCCCTCAGCAAGACGATTTCTGATTCCAAGTCCACCCTGCGCAGCATGACCAACACAGTTTCCGACCTGAAGGGTGATCTGAAGGATGTGGAGAGTGCCCTGAGAGATCTGGAAGACGGCACCGGTGATGTGCGCAAGGTATTCAGTGCGCTGGGCAGTCTGCGCGAGAGTTTGAAAAAACTGCAAAAGGCTTTGGGCGGCACCGTAAAGGACACCACCGACAAAATTGGCGAGAGTATTGGCAAGAATCAAAATATCGGCTCCGTGACCGTGGCCCAGGTGAAGGAGGCTCACAGCGCCTACGTTGCCGACCGGCAGACCTACTATGTGATTGCCCTGAAAAAGCAGGGTAAGAGTGATGCGGAAGCCACGGCCACGGCTTCTGCGGCTGTCACGGCGTTGAATACTTACGGCGGTACCCTGGAGGGTGTCAAAACCGCCCGGGACGGCCTTGTGACGCAAAAGAAGGAATGTGAGGCCAAACTGGCGGCGCTGAAAACTGCCGGTGTGGATGATAACGACCCCAACGTTGTGGCCTTGACCCAGGGCATTGCCCGGCTGGAAACCGGCATTGCCAGCCTGGAAGGCGTAATTGCTCTGGAAACCGCTTATCAGGCAAAGTCTCAGATGACCTTCCAACAGTTCTGCCAGCAGGTTCTGGGACAGAGTGCCGCCACAGCCAAGCAGATGAACGATCTGTGGCTGGTGTATGCCAGCGGCAAGGTGGAGTATGATAAGGATTCTCCCACCGGTGCGGAAACTCCCGACCAGGGAGGGGCTCTCTCCGGCGAGTTGCTGCACAACGATCCCGAGGACAGTTCTGAGAAGGACACCTCCGGCGGGGACAGTGCGTCTTCCGGCGATCATTCCGACGGTTCGTCCGAAAAGACTCCCGGCGGCAGCGGTTCTGAAAGCACGGGCGGAACTGTGGAAGGCTCTTCCACGGACACCGGAAACGGGAGCGGAACTGGCGACAGTGGTGCACAGAATCCGCCTGATTCCCCCAACACAGAAGAAAACGGTTCCGCAAATACCGGCAGCGGTGAGAACAACGGAGAGAACAACGGCGGCGGATCCCAAAAGGATCCCACAAACGCCCCAAATCCGCCTGACCCTGAAAACCCGGGAACTGAAACGGAACCGGATGCGCCGCTGCCCCCCAGTGAGAGTGTCGGCGGTGCGGTGGTGGACCTGATCTCAGGCGGTCTGGACAGCGCCATGGCGGAGATCGCCAAGCTTCAGAAGTCACTGGCAGATGTGATGAATCGATTGAAGGATCCCACCAGTCAGGTGATCAGCGACCTCAGCGCTCTGTGCGGCCGGATCGAAAACCTGTCCTCTTTGCTCAACAGTGCCGAGGACCTGTCTGCCGCCATCCGCCATTCCTCTGCGGACCTCCGGGATATCTTGGATGATGTGGAGGATCTGCAGGACATCCTGGATGATTACGAGCCGGTTTTGCAGGATACTCTAAAAACCGTCAGCAGCCTCAGCGCCAGTGCCATCAAGACCATCCGGGATACGCAGGGCCTCATCAGCGACACGGAAGCCCTGATGAAATCCACCGGCGCTACGCTGGATGACGGCACCAAGCAGACTCTGGAGGGTCTGGCGGCCGTCCTGCGGAGCACTGCCAAGACCATGGGCACCGCCGGACAGATCAAGGACGCCAAGTCCAGCATCTGCGACATCATCGAGGACACCTGGGATGAGTATACCGGCGACATGAACAACCTTCTGCTGATGGATGCCACCGCCGAGGCCGTGTCTCTCACCGACAGCCGCAACCCCTCTCCTGAGAGCATTCAGATCTTGATCCGCACTCAGGAGATCACCATGCCGGACGAGGATGAAACGGAGGCTGAGGCCGCTGCGGAGGTGCAGACTACCTTCTGGGGGCGTGTCGCGCAGATGTTCAAGGACTTCTGGGCGGCCATTACCGGCCTGTTCGGCGGAAAGGATTGATCGGCCATGCTGGAAAAAATCGCAAAATGGTTGACCCGCAAGCCGAAGCTGGTGGCCATGATGGCGGTACTGATGCTGATTCCCGCCGCCATCGGCTATATTTCCACCCGCATCAACTACGACATTCTGTCCTACCTGCCGGAGGACCTGGAATCCTCTCATGGCGAAAAGCTGCTGGAGGAGCCCTTTAAAATGGCGGCCACCAGCATGCTGGTGGTGGAGAGTATGCCCGCAGGCTATACCAACAGCCTGCTCAATGACATCAAGGCCATTGACGGTGTTTCCAATGCCATCTGGATCAGCAACCTTATGGGCATCCAGATCCCCACGGACATGATCCCCGCCAACTTCCGGGATATGTTCTTCGCCGGAGACGCTACCATGATGATCATTCAGTACAGCCACCCCGGCGCCTCGGACGAGACCATGGAGGCCATCGAGCAGGTCCGGCGGGCCTGTAATGAAAAGTGCTTCCTGGCGGGCTTCTCCGTGGTCATCAAGGACACCCGCGACCTGATGGACAGCGAGCTGCCCATCTTCGTGGGTCTGGCGGTGCTGCTGGCCCTGGTTGCCATGATGGTGACGCTGGAATCCACGGTGCTGCCCTTTATCTTCCTGGCCAGCATCGGCCTGGCCGTCATCTACAATATGGGCACCAACATATTCCTGGGGGAGATTTCCTACATCACCAAGGCTATCGCCGCGGTTTTGCAGCTGGGCGTTACCATGGACTATTCCATCTTCCTCTACCACCGGTATGAGGAGGAGCGCCCCAACTACGATGACGAGCGGGACGCCATGGCGCAGGCGGTGGTTGCTGCCTTCCGCTCTCTGTCCTCCTCCAGCCTCACCACGGTAGCGGGCTTTCTGGCCCTGTGCGTCATGCGGCTGACGCTGGGGCGGGACATCGGCATCGTCATGGCCAAGGGCGTTGTGCTGGGCGTGGCCACTGTTATTCTGGTGCTGCCCTCCCTGGTACTGATCTTCGACAAGCAGATCACCAAGCACAAGCACAAAAGCCTGATGCCCAGCTTTGACAAGGTGAACAGCTTTATCCTGCGGCATAACAAGGCCATTATGGTGATTTTTGTGCTCCTGTTCATCCCGGCCTACTACGCCCAGTCCCACGCCGGAATCTACTACAAGCTGGACGAGTCCCTCCCCCGGGACCTGCCCTCCATCGTCTCCAACGAAAAGCTGAAAAACGACTTCGATATGGCTACCTCTCACTTCATCGTCCTGCGGGACGATTTGAATCCGGCGGAGATGAGCGACATCGAAAACCGCATGGAGGAGGTCAAGGGCGTTACCTCCGTGGTGTCCTACCATAAGATGCTGGGTACCGGCATTCCTGACTTCTTCATTCCAAATGAGGTAAAGGATATGCTCAAGCAGGGGGGCTATCAGCTGATGATGGTGAACTCCAGCTATTCTCCGGCCACCGACGCAGTGTCGGCCCAGCTGGACGAGATGACCGCCATTTTGAAGCAGTATGATGAAAACGCCATGATCACCGGCGAGGGTGCCATGTACCGGGATCTGATCGACACCACCGCCGTGGACTTCGTGGTGGCAAACTACCTGTCCATTGCCTGTATTTTCATCATCGTGGCGTGGGCGTTCAAGTCCATCACCGTTCCGGCGGTGCTGGTGGCCACCATTGAGCTGGCGATCTTCCTGAATCAGGGCTTCTCCTACTTCTCCGGCGCTTCCACGCCTTTCATCGCACCTACCATCATCAGCTGCGTGCAACTGGGCGCTACGGTGGACTACGCCATTTTGATGACCTCTCGGTTCCAGGAAGAACTGCAAAGCGGCAGGAACCGGAAGGAGGCTATCCGCATCGCGGCGGATTCGGCGGACGCTTCCATCATCACCAGCGCGCTGGTGATGTTCTGCGCCACCCTGGGTGTGTCTTTTGTGTCCTCGATCGACCTCATCGGCGCCATCTGCATCATGCTGGCCCGGGGTGCTCTGATCTCCGCCTGCATCTGCCTGTTCGTGATGCCTGCCGTGCTGTATGTCTGCGAGCCGATGTTCAATAAGACTACCCTCCACTGGCGGACCGAGCAGCCTAAGAAGGAGTCCAAAGCCGCCAAGGCTTTGAAAGCAGCTTCTGAAAAGCTGCCTGCCCGCAAAGAAAAAGCGGCGCTGCCGGAAAAGGGAACGGAGCAGACCGAGACCACGGAGCCTGCGGAGGCAGCCGATTCGACAAAGCTTGCCGCGGAATCGGAAACTGAAGCAGACGCGGCGCGGGAGACTGCCAACGTCTGAGTTTACAGAACACCCGAAAGCGTCCGCCGAACGGCGGACGCTTCATCGGGGTGAAAAGTCTTTTCACCCCGATGAGCAAGTTTTCAGAACTTTATAAAAGTTCTGAAAACTAAGGATTTCAATGGCGCAGGAC
>ERZ835980.957-NODE-957-length-35535-cov-4.453439_pt1 | contig 35535 bp, 37 predicted proteins | sample MGYA00519943_ERZ835980 | MGnify/ENA primary metagenome ERZ835980 (study PRJEB31850, sample SAMEA3708791) | human gut metagenome | biome: human gut; feature: human-associated habitat; material: faeces | place: China | collected 2014 ... | reverse complement strand
CAGCCTTTAGTTCGTCAAGGTTGGCGCCGGTCACAAATACTACCTCCGCTTCCTTTCCGGCATCTCTCACGCCGTCTGCGATAGCCTCTGCCATCATCTGTGTATTTCCGCCCTGTGTCCAGAATACGATATTAATTTTGCTCATAATAATCCTCCTTATGAAATTATATGTAAAAGGGGGCTTTCCCTATACATCCTTGTAAACTGTGTTTATCTGCATCTTTCCATATACTTCTACGCCGCGTTTCTGCTCGCCGTGTACATCCCCATGATATCTCTCATATGCAGTCCATTTGAAAGAAATTGAATAAGTCTCTCTTCCGCACATTCAAATATATGAAATGTTCTCCGCTTTGATTCAGCATCCTCATATACCTTCCAATAACCGGAGCAAAGTGCATTTCTTCCGTTCTGCAGAATAAATCCCTCCACATCCTCTGGCGGGTATCCCAGCAGCAAGCCCATCTCGTGTGGGAACCACTCCTTGCCAGAAGCTCCATTGCCACAAGCCTGATCTTCATGTGCCGGTTGTTTTGAGGTGAATCTTCCTCTGCTCTTTAAGTACTGCTGATATTTTTCACGAAACACCGCGAGAATCTCAGAAAGCTCCATGTCCTCATATCCCAGCTCAGACATAAGTCTTTGCACATCATCCCTCTGGACAAATGCCCTGAGCTTTGCCGCATTGTAGATAAATACATTTACCCTGCCACAGGTTGCTCCCAGTGTGTACATACATATATCACTGTCCTTCAGTATCTCCACCATCTGACGATATCCGCTGAGTTCTATGTTCAGCAGATTTGACACCTTGACACCCGTTATCACCGGTGCACATTGAAGTGCCATCTGAAGTTCCACATCACCTAGCTCCATGCCCTTCATGATCTCCCATGTATTTTCACTCATACAAAACCTCCTTGTGACAAATAGGTGTTTGAGAATAACAGGAAAATGCTATACAAACCCACATTTTAAATAATGATTTAAAGCATTTTTATGTTTGGTTAGCTTTGTCTAACTCTAGTGAAAATACTACAGGATTCCTCCCCGAACGTCAATAACCCGGAGTGAGACATTTTCTCACTCCGGGTTATCTTGTTGATTAAAAATATACATTTATAAATTCTGCTTTATCATCGTCCTGCGTGGCTCTTTATTTCCGCCTGTTACCATATTGAGCAGCCGCCACACACCATATGCACAGATCCCACACACAGCCACAGGTACAAGGAGCACTACTATAACTCCTGTGCAGACTCCTGTGCAGACTCCTGTAACCAGGTATCTAAAATATTTCATCACATCACCATTCCTCATCCTCATATCTCCTGTCGTTTCACGCGCGCATTCATATTACAGCATATCGCCTATAAGCTTATCTTCTTAGTAAGCAGTGTCGCACTTCCTATATAACTGCCGATCATGCATACAACATAGAGAATAAGTTGCGGTATATTCTTATACATCGCGTCAAGCATAGTCTCCACCTGCACGTTCTTCCCAAGGTGCGGAAGCTTGTATGCTATGTAGCTCACCATCGCATAAAGAGCCACAAAAAGTATAAAGCTGACAACGCCCTTTATCTTCTTATTCTGGAGCACTGTGGAAGACAGTGACACTGCGAGGTACGCTATGGTGATCATTGTATAGAATTGAATAAGTGCTACTACTATGAACCCTGCAACATTTGCAATGACACTTCCTATTGACAATCCTCTTGTTCCCAGAATATCATCCAGCACAAGCTCAACGCCAGCTACACCGCCGTTATGTGACTTAAGCAGGTTATAATCAACAACTATAAGCAGTCCAAGAAAGGCCACAAGTGTCGCACCGGTGAGCAGGATTGAAAGCAGCTTTGCACCGATAATCTTGTAATTTGAAATCGGGGTCATAAACACCATATACCCGGTCTTGTTCTTCAGATCCTGACTGTATATTATCACACCATATATCAAGACGAACATAAACGAAGCCCAGCCTCCCATCACAAGGAAGGTGATACCAAGTCCAGCTAACAAATTCTTTTCTGCAAATATTCCAATCACGAACAGCAATTCTGCTGCCGCAAGAGCCGTTATAACCACCAGAAGTGGAAATATTCCACGTCTGTATTCATATTTCATCATCTTTAACATAATATCTATCTCTCCTTCATCTAACTATGCATATATTTCCTTATACATATCAACTATCGACTTGCCCCTGCTCACTCGCAGTTCCTCTGCATCTCCCTGAAGCACACAGGTGCCATTCTTGATAAAGAATGCGTGATCCACGATCCTCTCAAGCTCATCCACAAGGTGGCTTGACATGAGCACGGCTGTGTCATCCGATATATTCCGGACAATCGTGCTGATGATCTTCTCCCTAGCTATGATGTCTATTCCGTTCAGTGGCTCATCAAGCATAACGATCCTGCTGTCTCTGGACAGAGTAACCGCTATCTTGAGCTTTGCAAGCATTCCTGAAGACATGCTCTTCGCCTTCTGATCGGGATTCAGCTCCATCTCAGCAAGCAGTCCCATGTATTTGTCATAGTCAAAGTCATCAAAGAAATCTTTGTAATACTTTCCTATGTCTTTACAGTTCATATATCCGAAGAAGAATGCCTCTGTTGGCATATAAGCTATGTCTTTCTTGGATCTGTATGTCATAGGCACTCCATCTATTGTGATAGTTCCTGAATCCGGCTTGACCAGGCCGGCTATGATCTTCATAAGTGTTGATTTTCCACTTCCATTTGGACCGAGCAGCGCATATATGTGTCCCGGCTCAATCTCCAGTGACAGGTCGGATATGGCTGTGGTCGTGATATACTTCTTAACAAGATGTTCGCATTTTAACATTGTATCATTTCCCTTCTTTTTTATTACTTCTTACTTCCCAAAGTGTTCTTTTAGCAGTTCAAGGATCTCATCCTGTGAAAATCCCATACCAGTGAGCTGTTCGTCAAAGCTCTGTATAATTTCTTCTATCCTCTCCTTTTTCAAGTCGTCTATGACCTTGTCATCCTCCGTCACAAATGTTCCTATTCCACGTCTGGTATAGGACAACCCCATCGACTCCATCTCGCTGTAAATCCTCGCTGCAGTATTCGGATTTATCTGGTATTCTATGGCAAGTTCTCTTGATGACGGAAGCTTAGATCCCAAAGGCAGTGTGCCCGCTATGATCTTCTGCTTTATATCCTCTATGACCTGAAGATATATGGGGATATTCGTCTTAAATTCCATCACACACCTCCTCCTTGTATGCTGTCTAGCTCTTCTGTACCGCTGCACTAGTTGAATAGTACACTAGTGTTGTGGTGTTGTCAACTGTATTTTTGAAATAATATATTCTTTTAAGATTTTAACCATCCGGATAGCAACTCATGTCTTCTTTTCTTGAGTTCATTTGACAGATTGACAACTGATGTCACAACTCCATTTATAATAGGTTCATACCAGTCCGTAGTAATAAGTATCTTCATGACATATCGTCTCCTTCTATTTCAGGTGGCGCTCATTCTGTACATCACCGCCTGCGCTTTATCCTCATATCAACTACTTTCTGGTTATTACTCTGCCTTTGATAGATTTTATGTTTCATAAAAGAACTTTTCGAATATTCTGAATATAGATTGTCACGAAGATTTCTGGAAGCAAATATTTCTTGGCATTTTATTTAGAAAACTCCTTGCATTTTTTTCAGAATCTTCTTATACTATTATGGCAGTGTTAATAAACACTATCGGTGCGTGGCTCAGCTTGGTAGAGCGCTTCGTTCGGGACGAAGAGGTCGTGGGTTCGAATCCCGTCGCACCGATTTTTTTGTATTATTTTTTATTCTTCTGATTTTAAGTTCATTTCAACTTCCGCCCCCATTTTTCTCAGAGCGCCTCTATCTAAGCAACGAAAGTTTTTTATCCCCCTAAATGTTATTTCACAGATATACTTTAGCAAATTTGAGTATAAAACTCCTGTTCACTGCCCATACTCTATTTAGAAGAAAATACACAAACTGCCAGGCAGTCACCAGTTATTTTCAGATAGATTCATAATTTCAGGAGGTATACAGTACATGTCAAATATGTTTTGTTTTCAGTGTCAGCAGACCGCCGGAAATTCCGGCTGTATCAATACCGGAGTGTGCGGCAAACAGCCATCCACATCTAATCTACAGGACGAGCTTGTGTGTGAGCTTATAAGACTTGCAGAGCTCTCAAAAAAAGAAAATAAACACAGCGCAGCCGCCGACAGACTTATAATAGACGGTCTTTTCACAACATTGACAAATGTCAACTTTGACGACAGTGCAATAAAAAATTTTATAGGAAGGATCAGGAACGAGCAGAACAAGATCAGCAGATCCGAGGCAGAAAAAATACAGGTGATCGACCTCTGGGATGGCGACACCGATATAGTATCCCTGCGTTCCACCCTGCTGTTTGGACTCAAGGGTATGGCGGCATACGCCCATCACGCCATGAATCTCGGCTACGCCGATAATGAGGTTTTGAAGTGGTTCTACAAGGGACTGTGCGAGGTGAACAGGGAGCACAGCGTCACAGAATGGATAGAACTCATCATGGAATTTGGACAGGTGAATTTCAAATGCATGGAGCTGCTGGACAAAGCCAACACCGAATCATTTGGCAATCCTGTGCCTACGAGAGTAAATATTGACATCAAAAAGGGGCCATTTATCGTGGTCTCCGGTCACGACCTGAACGACCTGTCACAGCTCCTTGAGCAGACTGAAAAGACAGGAGTAAATGTATATACCCACTGCGAGATGCTGCCTGCGCACGGCTATCCGGAGCTTAACAAATACCATAATCTGGCGGGCAATTTCGGAACTGCCTGGCAGAGCCAGCAGACGGAATTTGAAAATATTCCCGCACCTGTGCTCTTTACAACAAACTGTCTCATGCCGCCAAGACCGAGCTACAAGGACAGAATATACACCACATCAGTCGTGGGGTATGATGGCATGATTCATATCACGGGGACAAGGGCAGGGAAGAAAGACTTTACCCCACTGATCAAGCATGCCATAAAGCTTGGCGGCTATGAACACGACAGGAGCATGAGCGGCATAAACGGCGGCCATATGCTGACAACCGGATTTGGACACAGCGCGGTTCTGTCGCAGGCCGGTAAGATCATAGACGCCATCAAGGCAGGACATGTCAAGCACATTTTCCTCGTTGGTGGCTGTGACGGCGCACATCCGGGACGCAACTATTACACAGAATTCGTAAAGCAGACTCCGATGGACACCATTGTCCTCACCCTCGCCTGCGGCAAATACCGATTCAACGACCTCGACCTCGGCGAAATTGACGGGATTCCAAGAATTCTCGACATGGGACAGTGCAACGATTCCTACAGTGCTATCAAGGTTGCCCTGGCTCTGGCCGATGCATTTAATTGCAGCATAAACGATCTTCCACTCACCCTTGTACTGTCATGGTACGAACAGAAAGCCGTGTGCATTCTCCTCACCCTGCTGTCGCTGGGCGTGCGCAACATGTATATCGGACCGACACTGCCTGCGTTCATGTCTGAGACCGTGGTGAAATATCTGGTGGAGAATTATAAGCTAAACCCGATCACTGCTCCTGAACAGGATATGGATGCGATACTAAAACGTTGAGTATATCACTTATACTCTCCGCCATATCCGCATTTATCCCTATAGCTCTGTTTCCAAGACTTTCTGGAATCACAGCCTGATCGAGATTTAACCTGACAAGGGTTATGTTATCGTGTTCTCGTGTCAGCTTCTCAAAAGGAAATCGGATTATGGTTGGCGTGTTAAATCCAAGCCCCAGCTCAAGGAGCACAAGCTTCCTGTCCAGGGATCTGGAGACAAAATCACCGAATCGTCGCTCTGCCTCATACCAGGCACTGTCCTGAACAAAATAACCGTCCTTGCGGAGGTTCATGTCCATCGGACCTCCGCAGACAGGACAGCGTGGAACCATATATGTTGGGATCTTGCAATCTTTTCTCACCTGATCCATTTGCAGAAACATATCAGTGGCATCGTATAACTTGTCATGGCAGGCATGCCACTATTTGCTGCATTTACTATGGCCGAGACTGCAAGCCTTGTTATATCTCCTCGCCACACATATGTGTCTCTCTGGATCTCCGCGATATCTTCCAAGTCCACTATTCCTTTCTCGAAATTCACCTGCGCCAGATATTCGTCCTGTATCCGCATCAATAGCTCCCGGCATCCTGACATTCATAAGAGAACGGAGAAGTCTCCGCTGAGCCTCACTGCCAGATGGGATCTGCACGCCTGAGCAATCGCTGCGTTCTTCCAACAGCCTCTTTATCAAATATATTCTTCTCTCACTCTGGTTCATCTAATTCTCCAATCAACTATCACTATTTACCCTGGGGCACTAATCAAGACCTGCCACAAAGCTGTACTGGCAATCCCCGATCTGTCCATCTTTTAGATTGCACTGGTGCCTCTGCCTGTAGACAAGCTGTGCCACAAAGTCTGTTGCCGGATTTTCAGTATCTCCGCCGGCGTGTCATACTGTTCAACATCACCTTTGTTCATGACTAGCACCTTCGTTAGTGCAGACAGTGGGTCTGATTTATCACAAAATCCTTAATGCACTTCTGCAGGCAGATCCGCTCACATTTCCCGCACTGGATACATTTGTCGGTTATCTCGTATCCCTTGAAAGTCTTTTCACTAAAATAACCATACCTCATATGAAGTATGGTCATCTAATAAACCGTTATATTACTCAGATATTTCTTCCCTGGTACTGAACGGTTACTATATATACTCTATTTTGTTCCTTATCAATCTTGAATATTACGATGTAGTTATCTACTATCAGTTGCTTATATCCCTTTCCAGCAAATTGCCCAACCAAACGATCCTGATGTGATTCAGGCAATTGTTCAAGTGATTTTATCGCATCCCATATCCTATCCGTTTGTCCCTTTGCATTCTCCGGGGACATCTTCTCAAGCGCTATATACGCATATATGTCATCGATATCACGAAAGGCTCTGGGATATAAGATTACGCTATATTTATCCATAGTATTTTTTGTTCAGCCTTTCTATAGCACTGTCTACCGATATCAGTTCAGCCCCATTCTCTACTTCTTTTTCAGCTTCATAGATTGCCTGATCGATCCTGTTGATCTGTGCAAATTTTTCGTACAGCTCTGCACTCATTACAACTAAATCACTATATCCATTTTTTGTAATAAAAATAGGCTCCTGTTTCTTATGAGCTAATTCTGAAATCTCACTTGTATTTCTCAAATCTCTAATTGGCATAATAGTTGGCATGATCAACACCTCTCTTTCTTGTGTCATTATTGTAGCATAATTATGCCACACTGTAAATGTATAATCTTATGTCAACTGTCACCCCAATATGCGCATTCATATTATAAAAATTGCCGGCATGCCCGGTTGAGACAACATTAAGTCTTATCGGCGACAAATGGAAGGTTCTGATCCTGAGAGATCTGATAACCGGCACAAAGAGATTTGGAGAACTGAAAAAATCCATCGGAACTGTTTCACAGAAGGTTCTCACCGCGCAGCTCCGTGACATGGAGGAAAACGGACTCGTTCACAGAAAGGTGTATGCGGAGGTTCCGCCCAGAGTGGAATACTCGCTGACTGAACTCGGTCAGAGTCTCCAGCCTGTGCTTGATGCAATGAGAAACTGGGGCGAAGATTATAAAAGCAAGAATGCCTGAAGGCACTTCTGTTACATATACAGTAAGGGCTGACTACTCTGTTTAGAGCAGTCAGCCCAATTATTGTCAGTCGACAATTTCGTCTAATTCCCGCTTAACCTTCTCAAGCTCTGCCTTATAGTCTGCCAGATGTCTCTTCTCCTGCTTTATTCTATAAACATAATTGCTGGTATCCTGGAAAGTTCCTTTCTCCTCCTGGCGGCAGTGAACATACATTGGTATCTCTTTTGCAGCTATCTTTTTCTCGGACTCAGAGATCAAATTCTCTGTATCCCGGATTTTCGCCGTGAGCTGCTCTCTGCGATACTCATCGCCTATTTCTTCATTTAACTTTTTCTGTGATACCGATAAATGCATATGTCTTCCTCCTTATTTCCTGAATATCAATCTCACTTCAACCCCATCATCGACATTCTTCATCTCGCAGTCAAATCCATGTCTGTCCATGATGGTCTTGACGATCGAAAGTCCAAGTCCGGTGCCCTTATGTCCATGACGACTGTTATCACCCTTGACAAATGGCTTCCACACATTTGTCAGTGTGTCCTTATCAATCGGTTCGCAGGAATTGACAAATGACACTTCTTTGTCAGACAGCTCCACCGCGATATGTCCGCCGCCAGTCACATACTTGACAGCGTTATCCATGATGTTGACAACAGCCTGATACATCAGAGCTTCATCCGCAGAGACCGTGCATGCCCCCGATATATTGATCTGCACGTTTTTCTCCGATATTTTCTCATTATATATCTGTGCCACAGTGTCAACTATGCCTGCCAGATCCACTTCTGTCTTTTTGAGCTTTGTATCCACGTCCTCTGCCTTAGCCATATCCAGTATAGTCGCAACCTGCGTATTCATCTGTCTGACCTCATCCAGTATGCCGTCCATATAATACTGGTTCTTCTCAGGATTTGTGCCAGCCTTGAGATTTTCAGCGTAAAGTGAGATGACCGCCAGTGGACTCTTCAGATCGTGCGCCATAGCATTTGATGTGGTACGCCTATACTGCTCCATGTCATAGACAGATTTGTATGATCTGTACAATACATAGGCTATTGCAAGTGAGACAAGCGTGCTCAGCAGTGCTATTCCTATCCACGTGGCAATTATCACTTTTCCAAATGAAGACTTTACGAGGTCGGTGTGATAATCCATCACCAGATAATAACTATTTCCAATCGGTACCACATCGGTGTTGTGCTTTCCCTGATCACAATTCCTACTGACTCTTGATGAACCTCCAACACCGGAGTCCCCCAGATCTGCCACAAGAGTCTCTATATTTCCTTCATAATCCATATTACGGGAAGCTGCTCCCGAACCGATAAGACTGCTATTATAAAAATGGTATCCTTTGCTTGTGTCAAGCTTCACATAACCATCGGGGATCTCTGTTACTGTGACACTCTTCTCATCAGATTCGCCATAGTCCATTTTGGCCTCATGAGTTCCTATGACCTTAACGTCATCACCGTAGTCATAGTAACTGTATTTACTTATCCAGAAACTGGTTCCCTTTACATATATCTCTTCTATCCTGGATAAAGCAGGCAAACCATCGGCACTTCCGTATCTTGGAGCCTCCGCCATCATCTTCTGATAATCCTCATATGTACATGACAATCTAAACTTTTTATTGTTATCATCTGTGACAACAAAAAACATACGGTAGTCATGCCCGGCAACCAATGTCAAAGTGCCATCTGAGTCCTTATAGTACAGACTTGCAGCAGCACCGCCATCCACTGCAATCGCACTTAGCATTTCGCACGTATATTCAACATCACTGGTGAATTTGTTATCCGCAGTCTCAAAATCATAATTGATCCCATCCACATAAGCTCCTGCCAGTGCATCTTGATATTCTGTAACTGCTTCATCTACATTTGACCTGATTCGTTCCTCAGCACTCGCTACACCGTTGTCTACACTAGTATTATATATAGATACCAACAGATAGGTCACGATCCCTCCCAGCAATGCTGCCACCAATATAAACGGCACAAATATTCTCAGAAAAAATGAGCCGAATCTTTGTTTTTTCCCATATAACATATTTTTATTTTTCTTCATATTATAAAACATCCTTTCCCTTTTAATAACCTCCGAGTCATGGGGTCTTTGTACTGACACATCCGTTAGACCTTCATACACTTTGCACAGTCTTAATCCATCCTGTATCCCTTTGCAAATACTGTCTTGATCTTTTTACCTGGCTCTCCAAGTGCCTGGCGCAGTTTCTTGATATGATTGTCCACTACCCTGTCGCTGCCCTCATAATCATAGCCCCACAGCCTGACCAGAAGGTCATCCCTTGTGATAAGCATTCCTCTGTGCTCCATAAAGTACTTCAGCATGGCATATTCCTTCGGTGCAAGCCTTACCTCGTTCCCGGCAACAAATACCTGAAGCTTGTCCGGATAGATCACGATGTCATACGCCTCTATGCTACTCTTCTTCTCCCACAGCCCCTTGCTTCTTCTGAGGAATGACATGATCTTTGCAGAAAGCTCCGCCATGGAAAACGGCTTCACCACATAGTCATCACAGCCTATGTCATAGCCATACAGTCTGTCCTCCTCCCTGCCCCTTGCAGTCAGGAAAATGACAGGCACATAACTCTTTGCCCTGATGGCCCTGCATATCTCAAATCCATCTGCCCCCGGAAGCATAACGTCCAGCAGCACCAGATCGTATTCGTTCTCATACACAAGCTCCAGTGCCTTGTCTCCATCATCAGCCCAGGTAAAACAGGTCTCATATTCTGCTTCCCCGCCGTTCATATAGTCCATTATCCCCTCTGCTATCTTCTGCTCGTCCTCGACTAGCAATATGCTATGCTTCATATTTCCTCCCCGTGGCAGCTTTGATTCTATATACCTCACGGCGCCGTGCCACTCTATGTAAATCGTCGATATCTAAGATTCTGAACACAGTATACTTCAAACTTATATCCTTTTTATATCCTTTTTGTATCCTTTTGCATGTTTTTTATAAACAAATTGACCTTCTACCAGGAATCCGATTACGTATCGCGTAATCAGGTGTATGCATACAACCCAATCATAAACGAGTCGGGATACACTTCTCTGGAGTTTTATCTGCTCAATTCTAATCTGAAGGACTTTACATTTCCTGAGTCTTTTTGGGGAGTACCTGTGACACGGATTGCTGAGGGCGCATGCAATAACAAGTTTACAGGTTCGGCAATACATGTTTTGAAGCATGCAGCTTCATTCCGGATATTACACTACCAGACAGTCTGCAATATATTGGAGACTACGCATTCAACGACGCATTGAGGAATGTAAGTCTGAAGATCCCATCTACTGTAAAGGAGATCGGGAAGCGGGCATTTTACAGGAGCGTAACCCCGGCATATGGTGGATACCTGTCGCTGATTGTTGAACCTGGCAGTTATGCATACGACTACGCAAAAAAGAACACCTTATCCATGGATCTGGGTGAAACTACTATCCTATACACAACCTGCATGAATGGTGATCACGACTGGCGCGTCATCGTCGATAAGGACCCTACATGTACAGAGGACGGCCAGAGCCATGAACAATGCTATGCCTGCAAAAGGACATAACTGGGGATATGAATATATAAGACAGGCTACATGTACCGAGGATGGCTACAAGTCCTACGACTGCATGAATAAGGGCTGCACTGCAACGAAAAAGGATACTCTTCCTGCCACCGGTCACAAGCTGGAGGAATATACCAAGTATGAAGCCAATTCACACAAGGGAACCAGATACATCTATTGTGTGAATTGTAATTACTCCAGAACAGAAGCTGTGATATATGTGGATTAACAGAAACCCGCAAATATGGGAAAAGGTCACCGCGACAATGCGTGTCAATGTGACAGCCATCATATTGAACACAGGCCAGAGCTCAAGCAGACTGAAGGTTTCAGGTTTTCAGACAGGTGACAGTGTCAGGGCATGGACATCTGGCAACAGCAGGATCGTGAAAGTTACTGGAAAACCCAATGGAACCTGCGTTCTGACCGCCGGCAAGTTAACAGGCAAAACCACCATTACCATCACTATGAAGAGCGGCAAGAGCTATCTGCTGAAACCGGTTCTCACACCTTCAAACAGCACTGAGAAAAAGACATATACTTCCGGGAATAAAAAGGTGGCAACTGTAAGTGCTACAGGAAAAATCATAGCAAAAGGTAAAGGAACCACCACCATAACAGTAAGATCCGGCAAGATATCTGCCAGATGCAAAGTTACAGTAAAGTAAATAAAGTGGACGGGGGATTCTATCCTCCGTCCACTTATGTGTTTTATATCTAGTTGTTGGATACCGTTCCATCGGATTGCTGCGCCTCCAGCGACACAGTCTCTCCGGACATATACTTCACATAATCCAGATAGTCATTATTCCAGTCCGCATACTTTTCTGAATGTCTCTTATCCTTAAAAGAATAATTCTCTGAAATATATTTTCCAAGATAGGCGCTTACCTTCTCTGCACCCTTGCAGTTGAGATGTCTTCCGCCATCCCTCGTGTCGGTGCTCCAGTCGATTGCATAATCACCCTTGAGCGTATTCATATCGACAAAATCAATATTCTTGGCCTTAGCATACTTAACCATTGCATTGTGTCTTGCATAATTCCATGACTTCGCCGTCGGAGTCTCCATGAACATGATCTTGATTCCATTCTTCTCACACTTGTCTATAAGCTTATCGAGCAGTATCTTTGATACCTCCGGTATGTCCTCAACAGCCTTGGTTTCCACCATCTTGCTCTGGCCTGAAAACGGCTTGACCTCCATGCTAAGATACTGTCCTCTTGAGGCTGATCTGTATGTGTAGTCCCTGGCACCGAACATGTCCGAAACACTCATGCTCTTCCACCTGTTGTGGTACTGTGCAAGAGGCAGATACTTATATGCCAGATTCTTCAGATTGTTCTCCACCTTTTTCAATGTCGTCTTGCCTGTCCACAGCATATTTACATCGAACACCACAAGCTTCGGTTTCTGACATGAGAGCACCTCGTCCAGTAGGTTTGAGGCACCTGTCACATTCTGAAATCCCTCTGCTGCAACATACGTTGGTATCCCGAATCTGTTCCATATATACATTGGCGAACATGCACTGTATGCATTGCTGTCTCCAAGTATCAGCACATCTATCGAATTCTTTGGCTCACCATAAAACCCTCTTGCATTTGAGTTTGTTATTCCACTTCCCGGGTCGCTGCGCTTCGGGGTAAATGCCACGCCAAGCACCCCCAGGATAACCACAAACACCATTGCAAATGCTATCATCTTTATAAGATTATGTCTGCTGTCTTTTTTCATAATCATCACCCTTACTGTTGCCTGTCAGTCAACTGTGATCACTCCCCCTCGCCTGCATTTCTCGGCTCCTGAACATCATCACTGTCAACTTCTATATATATTTTCTTCTTCAACATATAGCTTCTATACTCCGCATACTCCTTATTCCAGTTTGCGTACTCTATGTCATCCTGCTTATTCTCAAATGTATAGTTGGATGTGAGATACTTTCCAAGGTACGCAGTAACTTTTCTGGCACCGTACGAATTCATGTGCATTCCGCCATCCCTGGTATCCTCACTCCAGTCTATCGCATATTTTCCTGTCAGAGTATTAAAATCAATAAATGTCATATCGTGCTCTTCCGCATAAGCTTCCATAACAACATGTCTTGCATATGTCCACGAAGTTGCAGTTGGTGTCTCCATAAGAACCACTTTTATTCCATTTTTTTCACATTTCTTTAAAAGCTTTTCAAAAAAGAATTTCGTTATCCATGGGATGTCATCAACCTCATCCGACTCCTGCATCTTATCCTCGCCAACATATGGAAGAACCTTCCTGCTTAAATTCTGTCCGCGGGTACTTGATCTGTAAGTATAGTTCTTACCCTTAAATCCATCGCCCAGAGACATATTCTTCCATCTGTTGTGATACTTTATGATCGGTACATACTTATACAGTATATTTGTTATGCAGTCTTCTGTCCGCTGTGTATCGGTTTTTCCCGACCACAGCATATTCACATCAAATATCATAACCTTGGGTGACTGACACTCAAGCACCTCATCTAGTATATTTAGTGCACCCACGATATTTTGGTTTCCCTCTGCTGCTACATATGATGGTATACCATATTTCTTCCATATAAACATAGGTGAATACGCACAGTATGCATTGCTGTCGCCAAGTACCAAAAGGTCTATGGAATTCTTCCTTTCTCCGTAAAATCCCCTGGCATTTGGATTTGTCATTCCTCCCTGCAGATCGCTTGTCTTAGGTGTAAATACCTCACACAGCACCGCCAGCATTGTTGCAAACAGTACCACAAATATAATTGACTTTATCAGTTTCTTAATACTCTTGCTATTCATCCGGATCAATTCTAATCTCCACTAAAATTTTATAAATCTAGAACTGGGCATATATGAATCCTGCCACCTCGTAGCCCTTTCCATATGCGCCAAGTATTATCACAGAAAATAGCAGCACATAATATACTGCCCATCTGAGGACTATATTCTTCGATGCAAGCTCCGCTCTTATCTGATGTCCTTTCTCCTTGTAAAGTCCAACCAGGAACAGTATGAGTGCTCCCGCCATCAGCACTGCGAAATCAGCCATGTCAAGCTTTATTCCAAGCAATGTTCCATTTGTAAGATCTGCAAGTGTAAATTCCTTGAACATTGACACAAACATATGCCCAAATGCTGTCAGATCATCCGCCCTAAACATGAGCATTCCAACATTTACAAATAGGAAAGTTCTAACAACCTGAAGCAGCCTGTATATCTTTCCCTGCCTGTCCACATGCATTTTATCATAAAGCTTTTTGAAAAATGGCTCGGTAAGCAGTCCGATAATCATAATCGCCCAATAATAAAGACCATACATTACATATTTCCAGCTTGCGCCGTGCCATATTCCCGTTCCAAACCAGACGATAAACATCGCAACAGACATAGGGACAAATGTCGCGAAGAACGCATTCATATGTTCCCTTGTCTTCTTGCTGAGCTTTACAAACGGCTTCGAGAGGGATACAGAATAAAATACATAATCCTTGAACCATGAGCCCAGCGTCATATGCCATCTTCTCCAAAACTCGCTCACCGTCTTTGATATAAATGGCTGGTTAAAGTTCTCAGAAAGTCCGATTCCAAACATCTGGGCACTTCCTCTCACAATATCCATGCATCCGGAAAACTCTGCGTAGAGCTGAAGTGTGTAGAGAAGCATTCCGCATACGACAGGAAGTCCTGTGTAATCACTGTAATTGTTGAAGATCTGGTTGACGTACATATTTGCACGGTCCGCAATCACTATCTTCTTAAAAAATCCCCACAGTATGAGCTGAAGTCCCATCGTCATGTTCTCATAACTGAACTTGTGCCCCTCATACATCTGGTCAGCCACCAAGTCAAATCTTGCTATAGGACCCTCAACTATATGAGGGAAAAATGCCAGGAACAGAGCCACCTTACCAAAACTGTCCGAGGCTCTGTATTTGCCCCTGTATACATCAACAATGTAGCTTACTGCAGACAGAGTATAAAATGATATTCCTAGAGGCATCATCCTCTGATACATGGGATTCTCAATATTTATATGTATAAGTCCCAAAATGTCCGTGAACACCTGTCCAAAGAAAACAGAGTATTTCAAAAATACCAATATGCCCACATTCACAAGCACAACACACACGCATATACATTTCTTCTGCCATCCTATCAGTGCCTTGTACTCTTTTTTATTCTCCTTCGGAAGTGCCTTGCGCGCCATATTGTAGCCATCATCTATCTTGTTAATCAGCAGTCCGCCAATGTATATTGTCAGAGAGCCAAACAGGATAAACAAAATGTATTTTCCTGAGTTGATAAAATAAAACAGATAACTGAATGTAAGCAGCACCTTCCATCTGTGTTTGATCGGCACTATATTGTAGACTATAAAGCAGCCCAGCAATATAAATACCAGATATGATATCGACGTATATGACATATTTTCCACTCCTCAAGTATTTTTGACGGCAGTCAGTTCCCACCATCTTCCAATATCTGTATCTTGATCCTACTCATCTTCAAGTCTCTTTATCATATCGTAGATAGTCTGAACCGTCTTGAAGTTCTCAGGTGTGATATCAACAGGTGTGATATCAACGTCAAATTCATCGCTGAGCTGGAGTACCAGAGTTACCATCGTGATGGAATCCAGAACACCGTGTCCTATAAGGTCTGTCTCATTCTCATAATCAACACCAGGCTTAACGTCATTTAAAATCTTTAATAATTCTTCCATAATCTCATATCTCCTTATAATAAAAATTTTCTACATATTATATATTTTTACGGCAATACCAGCGCATCACATAAAGTGAATTATATCTATATAAGCTTGATCATACCACATGAAGGACATTCGCTATTTTCCCTGCGCGTATTCCGCCTTCAGTTTCTTTCTGTCGATCTTGCCATTTGCATTGTGTGGCATGCTTGTAATCCTTATGAATCGGTTCGGCTCCATGTAGTGCGGAACCCTCGCCTTAAATGCATTTAGCAGTTCAGCATCATCCTTCTTCTTTCCTTCATATATGAACAGAATCTTGTCCGACACATCATCGTAGATACATGCATAACTCCTGATTCCTTCTATGGCTCCCGCCGCAGCCTCTATCTCTCCAAGCTCTATACGATATCCCATGTGCTTGATCTGATAATCCTTGCGGCACACATAAACAAGCTCGCCATATTTGTTGTACTTCACCAGATCACCAGTCTTGTACACCAATTCTGGATAATTCGGATTGAGCGGATTCTGGACAAATGCCTCCTTCGTCTTTTCTGCATTTCCATAATATCCAAGTGCCACAAATGAGCCTCTTGCGTAGAGCTCTCCTTCACGGCTGAAACCTGTCTCGGGATCCACCTCTGGTGACACCTCTTTTCCATCTTCGCCAAGGACAAATACATCGCAGTTGTTGCATGCATGTCCCATTGGAAGCGGCTCATCATCCGCAAATTCCCTGTTCACGACATAGTATGTGCATATGTCTGTTGTCTCTGTAGGTCCGAACAGATTTGCGTACATAGCATCCGGCAGATTCTCTCTCCAGTAATTTAAAGGCCTTGTCGGCATGACCTCTCCGGCAAACAGAACCTTCTTGAGCTCCGGCAGTTTTGCATATTGGAACATCTTATAATTTGCAACAATCTGCAGAGCCGAAGGCACCCAATATATCGTGTTTATCTTATAGGTGTTCAAGAACTCCATCAGTTTCATAGGGAAGGTGAAATATACCTTTGGTATGATATACAGTGTCGCTCCATTTTTCAGTGTGCTGTATAGATCAGATACCGACATGCTGAAATAAAATGGTGTCTGACTTCCAAACACTGTATTTTCATCTATGCCAAATGCCTCTGTGTACCAGTCTATGTAAGCGATAATATTTGAGTGTGATACCACAGCGCCCTTTGGAACCCCTGTTGATCCCGATGTGAAAAGCGCATACACCGGATCAGTGTCTATCATCCTGGCTCTTACACCGTCCAATCCGCTCTGATCCGCGTCAGCATCCATCTCATCAAGATCTAACACTTTGATCTCATCAATGCAGCATTTTTGTTCTCCTTCTTTGGAAACAGCCACCGCTTCCTGTGGCTCTGCCGTCTCCTTCACTGCATCTGCAATGTTCTTCGCAAGCTCCACATGAAGATCATCCGTCAATATCGCTGCCGGTCTTAAAGCTGCAAGTATGGACTCCGCTCTCTGCTTTGGCATCTCTGCATCGAGCACCACATAAAAGTTACCGCTGTAGACAACTCCCATGTACGCCGCCACACTCTCTGGTTTCTTGTCCAGCAGCACAGCTATAGCTTTATTTCTCACGCCCTTGATCTCCGCCAATATCCATGCGCCTATCTTTCTTGAAAAGCTCTCCAGCTGGCTGTATGTCAGACCGCCATTCTCATCCGCCACCGCCAGCTTATCAGGATATCTCGCTGCTGAATTCTCTATAAATTCAAGTATATTTTTCAATACAACTCACCTCGTTCAATAACCTTTTTATCTTTTTCCTTAAATCGAATTGATTATATGCCGTGCCACGTGTCAAATTCAACTTAATATACATTCAACATGCTTAATTATAAGTAAGACTTATTACAATTCGATCGGGGGACGGAGGGGACAGGTACCTCCGTCCCCTCCGTCCCCCACATCATAATCAATTTAATTTTAAGGTTCAATTGGGAGATTCTTTAAGAAAACATTAAAAAAGGGGCTGGATCACTCCAGCCCCAAGGTTTAAGGGAAATGTTTTATGTGAATTTTTTAATACCTATTTTAATGTGAGTCTTTCCATTGCCTCACTCTCTTCCGGAATCGATCTGAGTCCTCCGCGCTTTTCAACGCACAGGCTCGCCACCGCATTTCCATATCTTGCATACTCTGCAAGCTCATCTATACTGAATTCCTCCAGACTCTTGTCCGCTCTGATGAGCTGTGATACAAATGCTCCCCAGAACGAATCTCCAGCCCCCGTCGTATCCACCACATGACTGGCAAATCCGGGAACCTTTCGGCTTCCATCCCTGCTGCATATCAGCACGCCCTCACTTCCCAGGGTTACCGCAACAAGTCTGACACCTCTTCCCAAAAGATACTCTGCCGCCTCCTCTGGATTGGCAAATGGTGTGAGTAGCGCTGTCTCCTCGTCCGAAAGCTTCATTATGTCTACGAACGGAAGAATACTCTTCATCCTCTCCATCGCATTTTCTCTGCTGTCCCACAGCGGTGCTCTGTAATTTGGATCATACGATATAACCGCACCGTATTTTTTTGCCTCCTTCACCGCCTGGAATGTAGTTGTCCTCGCCGGTTCATCCGTAAGTGACAGCGAACCTATATGAAACACCTTTGTATCCCTGAGCAGTTCAGTATCAATCTCCTTGTAGCAGAGCATCGTATCCGCTCCCGGCTTTCTGGCAAATGAAAATTCTCGCTCTCCGTTCTCATCCAGAGTGACAAATGCCAATGTGGTAAATACCGTGTCATCAACTACTATACCTTTGGTCTCTATCCCCGCCTGTTTTGCGGTCTCAACCAGGAAATTACCGTGCATGTCATCTCCAACCTTACCTATAAAGGCGGTCTTAAGCCCGGCCTTGCCGGCTGCTGTTAGCATGTTCACCGGAGCACCTCCGGGATTCTGTTCGAAGAGCTTCATCCCGGAATCAGTGTTTCCGGCAGGTGTGAAATCTATCAGGAATTCGCCAAGAGCCACAACATCATATTTCTTTTCCATGTTGGATCCTCCTTGTGAATTTTACTTTCCTGTGATCTCTATGTCATAGAATTCTACTCTGGCATCCTGTGCCAGAAGTCCTGTCTCAAACTCAGGCTTTGCATAAATCCTGTATGTGAACGCAACCTGCTCTCCGACAAATACCTCCACCATGTCGTGGTCAACGATGATCTTCACATCTATCTCGGTACCCTCTGTTATGTCAAATGTCTTCTCGCACACTCTGACACCATCAGGTCCCGGCTCAGTTGCAGGAGGCACAGCCTGGCAAGACTGAACCCAGAATGGATCAACTCCCATAGGAAGATTTACCAGTGACACTCTCTGCATAGCCACATCGAACTCAAGGAGCAGACATCCGCTTGCCTCTTTATCTGACTTGAGCAGTATGCCGAAATGGTCATACACCTCTCTAGGCATGATCTTGCACTTCAGCATATAGCTCTCCTCGCTGTGTCCAAGGAAGCCATATGTACATGTACTGACTGAATCCATCTCGACCAGTCTGTCTCCGTGAAGCTCTGCATTTCCAAGAACCGGAATGTAATCCCAATCTACATGTTTCTCAAATACATGCTCATATTCCTTTGGAAGCTTTACATCAAGTCCGCCATCCTCAGTGGCAACAACCTCATGTGGCACACAGAATGTTCCGCCCCAGTACCACTCGCCTCTGTCACTTCTGTCTGCTCTGTCGTGAGCCCAACCGAAGTAGAAACGTCTGCCGTCATCGTCCTGCATGGACTTGGCTGCATAGAATCTTCTTCCGCCTATGCCATCCTTCTTTGGCTTTCTCCAAGGTCCAAATGGTGACTTTGCTACTCTGTATATTGTATTTACATATTCTGAGAATCGTGAGTATGAGAGATACCAGTTATCTCCCATCTTGTACATCTCAGGGCACTCAGGACAGTTTGTGTGTCCCGGCGAATATATCGGTCCGTAATATTCCCAGTTGACAAGATCCTTTGATCTGTAGAGAACTATACAGCCCCTTCTGGTTATCGGCATATCCAGTCTTCTAGCTGAAATGAGGATCCAGTAGCATTTGTCCTCCTCATTATAGAATACATATGGATCTCTCCAGTCAAGCTTCTCGTAAAGCTCTATCATAGGTGTGATGACCGGATTGGCAGCATCCTTCACCCATGTGATTCCATCCTCACTTGTTGCATGACATATGGTCTGCTGATACTCTGCGGTGAGGCAGTAGCCTGTATAGAATGCATGGTATTTGCCCTCGCCGTATATAACTGAGCCTGTCCACACTCCTGATGCATCTGGCTCGTCGCCCTCGCCCGGATAGAGTGCTATAGGAAGCTCCTCCCAATGTACCAGATCCTCTGATACACTGTGGCTCCATGTGGTTCTGAGTCTTGCCGGGTACACTGTTGTTCCCGGAGGGGAAGTCAGTGAGAATATATGATATTTGCCCTCGTGGTAGAAAGGTATTGCATCTCCCGTGGAATCCGCGAAGGACATCTTTCTAAAAATCTCCATATTACTAATCCTTTCTATTGCTAAATTTGTTAAATTTGTTGAATATGTTAAATCGTTGATTGCCCGATATTTCTATCATAACCAACTAGTTTGATGCCAGTTTCTTCTTCTTGAGAAGTTCAAGCTTGCCCTTCTGTCCATCAAGGAGTACCGCACATGCGATGATGAGACCCTTGATGATGAGCTGCCAGTATGATGACACTCCTATAAGGTTAAGTCCATTTGAGATGATTCCGATGACCATAGCACCAAATACTGTTCCGCTGATTCTTCCCTTACCACCTGTCATGGATGTTCCTCCAAGTACACAGGCTGCGATGGCATCAAGCTCATATCCGCTGCCGACTGAAGGCTGTCCTGAGTACATTCTTGAACAAAGTACAAGTCCTGCAAATGCTGAGAGAAGTCCTGATATTGTAAATACTATGATCTCTATCTTCTTGATAGGTACACCTGAGAGTCTTGCAGCCTCACGGTTACCACCTATCGCATATATATATGTTCCGAATTTTGTCTTGCTGAGGATAAAACTGAATAATATGATGAGCACTACCATGTACACTACTGGAAGTGGGATCACATTGAACAGGTATCCTGTTCCGATCTCGATGAAAAGCTTATTGGTGATACGTGTTGACTGTCCACCCGTGTAGACATAAGCTATACCACTTGCTATGTTCATCATTGCCATTGTGATGATGAATGCAGGCACCTTGAAGTTAGCAACTATAAAACCACTTATAAAGCCCGCTGCTGTACCAACCAGAAGTCCTGCCACTATGGCAACTCCGAGAGGGAGTCCCTGGTTAACTATAAATCCTACGGTCAGAGTTCCCGACATAGCTACTATCGATCCAACGGACAAGTCGATGTGTCCGAGTATGATTATCAGTGTCATTCCAAGTGCTATGTAGGTATTGATAGATATCTGTCTAAGCACTGATATGATGTTGTTGGTTGTGAGGAATTTATCTGTGGCAAGTGCTACGGCCACACACATGATTATCAAAACCACTATGATTCCTATGTTGCCCTTGACTATGGATGTCAGGGGATTGTTCTTCAATATAGAAGTTGCTTTTGAATTCTTCTTTGTCTCGCCCATATTATTCGATACCTCCTGCAGCGTATTTCATTATCTCTTCCTGTGAAAGCTCGTCCTTTGACAGTTTCTTAACAAGTCTTCCGGCTCTCACAACACACACGTTATCGCACATGTTGATGATCTCAGGAAGCTCACTGGATACCATGATTATCGCTATGCCTTCCTTTGCTAGTTCATTGATTACTGTATATATCTCAAATTTTGCATTTACATCAACACCTCTGGTCGGCTCATCCAGAATGAGCACATCCGGCTTGGTTGCAAGCCATTTGCCCAGAACCACCTTCTGCTGGTTTCCACCTGACAGGCTGCCCGCCTCAATCTCAGGCGATGCCGCCTTTATCCTAAGTCTCTGTGAATAATGGTCAATTACCTCGCCTCGTTTTCTCTCACTTATAGCGATTCCATTCATATAGAATCTGAGGGATGAAAGTGTGAGGTTAAATGCCACGCTGTTGCCAAGTACAAGGCCCTGTTTCTTTCTGTCCTCCGGAACCAGTGCTATGCCTGCCTTGATAGCCTGCATTGGATTCTTGAAGTGAACCGGCTTTCCTCCGAGTATCACCTCTCCCGATGTGAGCCGTGTTGCGCCAAATATCGCCTCCATGATCTCACTTCGTCCGGCACCTACCAGACCTGAGAATCCCAGGATCTCGCCCTTATGTACTGAAAAACTTATATCTTCAAAGACACCTGTCTGAAAAAGATTCTTTACCTCCAGAGCTGTCTCCGCTTTGTCCATGTCACAGTAATCTCTTGCATAGAAGCTCTCTAGATCTCTTCCAACCATCATTGCCACCAGCTCGTTCGGGTTGGTCTCAGATGTCTTTTTTGTTCCTACGTATGCACCATCCCTGATGACGGTAACTCTGTCAGATATTCTGAAGAGCTCCTCCATTCTGTGGGAGATGTAGATTATACTTACCTTTTTCTTTCTGAGATTTTCAATGATCTCAAATAACTGCTCAACCTCCTCATTTGAAAGTGATGAGGTTGGCTCATCCATAACTATTATCTTGCCGTTGAATGAGACCGCTTTAACGATCTCCACCATCTGCTGCTGTGCGATGGTCAGATTTTCTACTATTGTGTCTGCCTTTATATTCACACCGAGGGATGATATCATCTCCTCTGCTCTTCTGTTCATCTCTGCAAAGTCCAATGTTCCAAGCTTTGTCCTTATCTCTCTGCCGAGAAACAGGTTCTGTGCCACCGAAAGATATGGAACAAGTACGATTTCCTGATGTATTATTCCTATACCATTCTCTCTGGCAGCCGGAACTCCGTTGATCTTGACCTCCTTGCCATTTACCTTGATGATTCCGCTGTCGGGCTGGTAAATTCCGCCGAGGACCTTAATCAGTGTGGACTTTCCTGCACCATTCTCACCGAGCAGTGCGTGTACCTCTCCCAGTTCAAGGGAAAAGTCGATGCCGCTTAAAGCATATATTCCAGAGAAGCTTTTCTTTATCCCTATCATTTCCAGAACTGTCTGTCCCATATTAAACCTCCAAGTTTCTATATCAGATCATTTGTTGTCTTGCTGTCATTTTTCGGGATTACGGCCGGAGATCTCAGATCCCCGGTCTCTCCCGTGTTATATACATCTACATTGTGTCATATCTGCCAATTCCGGGTTCAGCTCCACACTATTATTTTCGGAGCCGGTCCGGCTTTACTGCCAGTCGTTAACTGTCTTTTCAGCCTCATCCTTGAGTACAAGGTGTGAATCAAGATATACCTTCTTCTCGTCGATGGTCGTGTCTCCGCCTACATACTTCTGTGCTGCGTTGAATGCATACTCTGCAATCTGTACAGGAACCTGACATGCAACTGCTGTGAACTCACCGTCAATGAGTGCCTGCTTGCCATCTGGTGAAGCATCGATACTGTACACGCCGATCTTGCCAGTCTTATTTGCTGCCTTAACTGCTGCTGCAGCGCCGAGTGCTGATGGATCATTGATGCAGAAAAATGCCTGAAGATCTGTGTTTGCTGTGATGATATCCTCTGCAAGACTCATTGATGCATCAAGTGCAGCCTCGCCATCCTGCTGTGCCACAATATTGAACTTGTCCTTGTTGTCACCGAGTCCATCGAGGAAACCATTTACACGGTCTACACAGCTCTCATTTGATGGGAAGTCAAGGATCGCAATGTCTGCTCCATCCGGATAATCCTTAGCCATCTGCTCACCTACAAGCTGTCCTGCCATGTATGCATTTGTTCCAACGAACTGTGTCACAAAGTTCTCTATGTCATCCTCGATAACTGCTGTATCTACATTGAAGATTGGGATTCCTGCATCCTTGATCTCTGCAAGACCTGATGTGATACCTGCTGAATCAACTGGGATGATGAACACTGCATCGTATCCACTGTTTGCCACGTCTGATAACTGGCTGAGCTGTGTGTTCAGATCGTAGTCAGGATCAAGACATGTATATGATATTCCGTTCGCATCACAGAGTTCCTTGAGCTTTGCATCTATTGAACTCTGGAATGTGTTGTTAAGTGTGTTTGTACAGAATGCAAATGACAGGTCAGATGACTTCGTGCTCTCCTGCTTTGTACCTGATTCAGATGAACCGCCGTCCGATGCGCCTCCTGCTCCTGATCCACAACCTGCCAGTAAACTAAGTGACATGCACAGGCATGCTCCAACTGCTAATAACTTCTTAATCTTTCTCATAATTTTTACCTCCAATATCATGTATTTCGTTTTTGCTAACTCGTTGTCGAAAAACTGTTATTAACCGGTTTTATTTACGTAAATTTTTAACTGTTTTTCGTCCCTTGTATGTTTAGATGATATATCCTTTGTCTGTTATTGTCAATAATCAGTGTTTTATTTATTATTTATTCGTCACTGTGCACAAATAACATTCATTTGCATTATACGCTTCGCAGATTATTTATTATTTTTTACGTAAACATTTGCATAATTATTCCGAAATCTTGTGTATAAACGAAAAAAATCCTCCAGAGAGTTACATTTTTCTCTCTGGAGGATTTCATATCACCCAAGTCTGTCCGGCATGGACTCATGAAAGATTTCCTTCCATGCAAGCCTGAGTTGTTTTGGCTCAACCTGATACGGCTGAACTCCCACATATTTTGGAAGCTGTTCTTCACTTACCAGGGACTTGGCAACAACCGCCGCGGCCGCCCTTCCCTGCTCGTATGGTCTCTGCGTGCTGAGTCCCTTGACTATTCCTTCTTCCATGCACCGGGCTATGCCATGGTCAAGATCAGTGGTGAACACCGCCACATCCTCCCTGCCAAGCTCCTTGAGTGCCTTTATAGTCAGAAGTGCCGGGCGATCCCAGCTCACATACATTGCCTCAATTTCGGGATTGGCAGTTATCACATCCTTGGCTACCTGATATGCATTAGATATCTCTCCAAAACTCCTGATCGTAACTATGTCAATATCAGGATAACTGTCCTTGATTATCCTCTCAGCGGCGTTATCCCTGACTCTTGTTCCATAGAATGCCGCGCCATGAATAATGAAGCCTGCCTTTTTTTTCTTATTTTCCTTACAATATTCTCCCAACATTCTTCCCGTGTTCGTTCCATTCTCCGACTCATTTACTGATACACAGGACACATAGCTGTTCTTGGACATGCCATCCGGAACATTGCTTATGAACACCAGCTTTGACACCTTTGAAAGCTCCTGAAACTTTTCTCTGGTACGGCTGTCATCCGCCGGGATGGCAATCACCGCATCAGGTTTCTGAAGCCTTATTCCATCGAGCTGTGCATTCTGAAGTTCAGAGTCAAAGTGTGCATCCATAACCGACACCACGTCTATTCCGAACTGCTCCAGCTCCTCACGTATACCCTTCTCATGAAGCTCCGCCCAAGACGTACCTGTATAATGAAATGATATGGCCACTCTGAAATGTCCTGCCTTCAGCCTCTGCTTTTCCTCCTTCGTCAGCACCACGGAATCCGGGGCAGCTGCCTTATCTCCAAATGGTCCATTATCCAACATCTTGGTGGATTTCCTGACAACCAGTTCCACATCGGCATAGCAGTCATGGGATATGGCCGCACCTGTGTTGATCTTCTCAAAAAGCATTCCAACTGCCTTGGCACTTAAGCCCTTCACATCTCTTCTGATTATGGTAAGCGGAGGATATGTAAGTTCCGACCAGCTCTCATCACCAAACCCAACCACAGATATCTCTCCCGGACAGTCGATTCCCATATCTCTCAGCGTCTTCATGAGATAGAGCGTTATTCTGTTGCCCCCCGCAAGTACAGCGGTCGGACTGTATCTGCGCAAGGCTTTCTGGATAGCCAGCATGCAGTCATCCTCTCCATTTTCCAACGTCACATCAACAATATTTGCATCGTTTGTATTTATATTGTATTTCTCCAGAGCGCTCAGGAAACCTTTTGTTCTCTCATCCCTGGTGGTACTGTCCGTACTCTCTCTGAAAAACAAAACATTTTTGTGTCCACTCGCAAGCAGATAATCTGCGCCCTTAAATATAGCCTCACGGTCGCGAAACTCAACCGAGTCTATCCCTGATCCAAGTATATTTCTCTCCACGCAGACAAATGGAACACCCGACTGTATGAGTTTTGTGTAGTTAGATGCCACATCGCTCACCGGCGCATGTATGATACCGGCAACCTTCTTGTTGACCAGAAGTCCGGCAAGTACCTGTGCCTCCTCCTTGAGATCATTGTCTGTTATCGCCACAAGGAACTGATATCCCTGCACACTGACAAGCTGCTTCACATAAGCTACCATATCTCTGTATATAGTACTTTCAATGTTTGGAATGACTGCAACTATCGTGGACTCCCGTCCAACCAGCAGTTTTCTCTCCTTATCAGCTATCTTATTCTGGTATCCTGTCTCTACAATGATCTTCTCTATCTTGTCAACAAGCTCCGGTCTGACATACCTAGTCCTGTTGATGACGTGGGAAACTGTAGCTATTGACACCCCTGCCATCTCCGCTATTTCTTTTATTGTAACCTTGCTTTTACTCATACAGCATCCTTTCTCCCTTGTAAGCCACATACATCAGTTCTGCCAATTGATATTCTCCCCCTGGATAAGAGGGTATCTGGCAAGCTCTGCGCCGTCCAGATTCTCCCTGTTCATATCCACGGCATTTATCTGATGACCCTCATAGGTATTGTAATAGTATATTCCCTTGTCAGCATTGCAGCAGGATGTGTATATGGTTATCTCATATTTATCAGGCGCAACCTCACAGCAGCCCCTCTGCTGATCCACAGAGCCAAGTATGTGAAAGAACTGGCTTACACTCTCAGCCTCAGAATCCGCAGGCAGACTGTTCTGTTTCACAAATGCCACCCTGGCAAATCTCGACGTGGACGACAGATCCCCCGGAAGTCCTATGGCTCCCATGCCACGGCTGTAAGTGACAAGTCCCACCTCTGGTGCAAATGAGTTCACCGGCTGCTTTGGTGACAGCCCCATATACTGATTGAGCAGGAACATCTGCTGCGGAAATGGCGGGTTATTCGTGAGAACCCCAACAGGATTCTCATACACATGAAGTCCGTCAGCCATACACTCTACGGTTATAGCTCCATTTCTGTCAGCTATTATCCAGTGGAGCTGCGCTGTAGGAAGCTGCTCAGAAAACGGTGTTCCCGTCAGGTTCATCCTGTCCAAAGCTACTCTTGCCTCTCCCACGCTGGCACAGTTTCCGAGTATCCACGGAATGAACTCGTACTGGGCAACATTGTCCCTGTCACCACTCTCATCCACTTCCTGATACGCGGCATTTCCAACGAAATTCAGACCAGCCATTCCAAGTCCCTTCTCATTTATAGCGTCATAGTAGAGAGGATAGCCGCCCGCCACATGTGCCATTCCTATCATGGCATAATGGCTGTCCTTCCTGCCCATATATCTGAATTCAAACGGATAATTTCTCGGAGTCACGGTGATCTCATCGCCGTACGAGAATTCATAATCTAGTGTTCTTCCAAAATAGAAATCCTTTGTCTTATATGTTGCTGCTGTACACATATTTGTCTCCTTCCAAATCTCTGCAGATAATCTATATCGTCAGTTCAAAGCCGTAACAGCTCTTTTCAAATCCATAGTGTTCGTAGAAGCCATGTGCCCCTGTCCTCGGAAGTCCGGAATCAAGGGTGATGGCCTTGCATCCCCTCTGCTTTGCAAGCTCCTTCGCATGATCCAGGAGTGCCACACCATATCCCTTGCCGCGGTCCTCCTCTCTTGTTATGAGGCTTGACACATAGCATGTGAGCCCCGACATCCAGAATGTATTGAAATAGTCTCCATGGCACATGCCTCTGCAAATACCTTCATCCCATAATAAAAACGCAAAGCTGCGTTCGTCATCTATGACGTCCATATATACTTTGCGTATTTCCTCCCTGTCATATGTATTATATGTCCATAATTTTTCTATAAAATCAAATACAATATCAAAATCCTCTGCTGCCGCTTTTCTGATCTCCATAATGACATTCTCCTTTCCATTGAACACCAGCCATGCAAAATTTGCCTTCGGCAAATGGCTGGCGCTGCATGTCAAGTTTTCACAGAAAACTTGACACATCCATTGAACACCAGCCATGCAAAATTTGCCTTCGGCAAATGGCTGGCGCTACATGTCAAGTTTTCACAGAAAACTTGACACATCCCCGCCGAACCTCAGTCCGCTTAAACTGACTTTGCACCATCAACTAAGTTACAGCCGATGCTTACATTATAGAATATCAAAGTGATTATTAACAGACCACCACCCATAAATTTATTATAAAATATCCCGGTAAAAAGTGAGGAGGCAGATACGCACAACACTGTATCTGCCTCCTCACTTTTATATCTTCGTCTCCACATCCGGGAATTCAAGTACTATCTCGAATCCATTCTGCCACTTTGAATTTGCTGTCACTGTGATGCCCAGGTCATGCGCCATCTCACTGACAAGATACAGTCCCATGCCCGTTGCATGCTTCCTGTTCTCACCCGAATCACCCGTGACACCCTTCTCGAATATGTATGGCATGTCACAGCTCTTTACACCTATGCCATTGTCACTCACGGACAGCAGCTTTTTGTCACCCGCCGTCCAGAAGTCAAATGATATCTCCGGCTGTTCATTTGTGTATTTCATGGAATTGCTCACAAGCTGACCGAGTATAAACTGCAATCCCCTGCGGTCACTGTACACTGCTCCGTTCTCAAGACATTTTCTGACCCGTATGCCCTTCTCCTCAAGCAGGGATCTGTAGTCAGCTATCACCTCATCCACGCATCCTTCCACATCTATGCTCTCCATGAGATAATCCTTGGAATCGCTTTTCAGTCTGGCGTAGTAGAGCATCTGATCCACATAGTTCTGCATCTGGCTGGTCACATTGTCCATCTTCGTCACAACATTATGAGGCAGCTCATCTCTCCTATTGTCCACCACAAATGTCAGCAGAGAGATGGGGGTCTTGATCTCATGTGCCCAGTTCTCCACATACTCCTGATAGTCCCTGAGCTGTCTGCTACTCTGCATCACTGAATCTCTCAGATCGTGAAGCTCCTCCGACAGCACGCTCACATATTCCTGTTCAGAAGCCCCGCACAGGCTCCTCATTTCTATCTCGCTCTGTTCATCCGGGGCAGTGACAAATCTCCTGAACGCCTCAATCTTCTTCCTGTCCTTTATACACAGCACCGAGCACACCGCCGCGAACAGTATCACAGTGAACACGCCAACCAGCACCCTTATTCTGGCAAATGCCTCCGGTGCCACAAGCCACATGAAGAAGCAGAATGCCACGTCCGTCAGAAGCAGCAGCCCAAGCCAGACAATATTCTGTTTTATAACAAGTCCAAATCTTTTCATATTCTCTCCACTACTCAAGCTTGTATCCAACGCCTCTTACAGCTATGATCTTTGCCTTCATATCCAGTCCCGCCATCGTCTTTTTGAGTCTTGTAAGATTCACCTGCAGGGCATTTTCATCTATATACTCCGATGTGCCCCACACTGCCTCACAAAGCTTCTCCTTAGACACTACCTCTCCTCCGCTTGTCATAAGTGTTTCAAATATACGTCCCTGATTCTGTGGAAGCACCGCAGATCTCCCATCTATATACAGAGTGTATGTCTGAGTGTCCAGAAGAAATCCTTCTCCTTCGATCAGGTTCTGTCTGCCCTCGTACCTCTTGAGCACATTTGCCACCCGGGCCAGAAGCCGCTCACGGCGGCATGGCTTCGTGAGGAATTCATCAGCACCCAGCTCCAGCGCATGGAGCTCATCCTTTAGCTGGTCCCTCGATGTGAGAACCAGCACAGGGACAGAGCTCCGCCTCTTGATCTCCCGGCATATGTCAAAGCCGCTCCTGCCCGGAAGATTGATATCCAGCAGAAGAATATCCGGAGCCATGTCCAGTATCTGTTCTATTATGTTGTCAAATCCATCTGGCTTAACTGCCCTGTATCCTGCCTTTGTCAGCATATCCAGAAGTTCATCGCACATGAGGACATCGTCCTCAACCACCATCACACACTTCACCGTTTACTCAACCCTTTCCGGTGTCATCATCGCCATGAGATATCTGTTGCTTGAGCGTTTCACCGCTGTCATATAGATATATTCTACCACACACAACAGGATTATCATAACCGCAGCTATGATAAGTATCTGTTTCACACTGCCGCGCATGAATTCTGACAGGATTCCCGTGAGCAGAGCACGCACACCAAATATACTGCTGACCGCCGCCACGGCAACCGGGATTCCGAAATACCAGCCCACCTGTCTGTTTGCTGAGCTGCAGAGCATTTCGTATGTCGCGCCAAGCTTCACAAGGGTTCTGTACCTTCTGCCGGACTTTCTCTGTCCCATCAGGAACTGAACACCGATTATGGTATTTGCGATTATGAGGAACACCACCGCCAAATAAAGCGTTATATATCCTGCAGCCACCGTGTAGAACATATTTCTTCCTATGTTCTGCAGATAACTCTCGCAATCAGCGTTTATACTCTCAAAATCTATGCCGTCAAGCTTCTCATTTTCATCCATTATGGCCTTCATCAGTCCCTTGTCATCAACGATATCCTTTCTGAGAACGGCATTTACATATAACTCACAATTGTCATTTGTCAGTCTGGCAAATGTATCGTCATCCACGATAAGTCCGAACGACAGGGTTATCGATGAATCTGTCACGATCTTCGTGGTCTGGACCTCTCCGGTCAGATGATACTCATCTCCTCTTACATCCACCTCCGGACGCTCTGCCAATACCTCATTCAATAAACCTCCGCGGTAATCAGTAAAGAAATCCGTATAGAGTGCCAGTTCATTTTCTCCGAGCTCCAAAGGCTCCTTTCCCGCAGCCTCAAGCACCTTGTTGTACGCGCTCTCCTGGATCAGGTAAGGGTATGTCATGTATGACATGTTATTTATAAGCACGTCCCTGTCCTCTGAAGCCTTGAGTTTTTCAAGTGCAGATATGACATTCCCCACGTTCACAGCATCATCATAGGACTCATTTTCACCCATCTTTATATAACCAAGCTTCATATCGAATACGTTCGAGAAATCCTCCATCACACCTGCTTTCTCCAGTTTCGCGCGGATATTCCTGCTGTCCGTCTCGACGTCATCACCATATGAAGCAAATGTATAGTCAAGCACATGGTCCATATTCTGTCTGGATATACATATGCCAACGCCCGCACCGCAGCAGCACAGAGCGCCGAGTATGAGTATCGAGCTTATTGCAAGCGTTCCAGATTTTGTTACTACATTTTCGTGTATCTGCCTGAAACCGAACACAGCAAGTGGTTTTGTGCCATTTGCACGTCTGGCCAGTGCATCAACAAAGAGCCTGAGACCAAAAAACAGCAGGAACATGCCAACAAATCCCAGTGTTATGGTGATCGCCATATATTTTACGCTGATCCACGAATAGCCGCCTATTCCCTGACAGTATGCAGCGATAAGTGCTGCAAGTCCGAGGGCTGCACTCACACCATACACAGGAGCCGGAAGCTGTTTCTTCTCTGTCTCCGGTGTATCTACAAGGAGATCGCCTATCTGCTTTCTTGCAAGCTTACCGCTCAGTATGACAAATGCCGCAAGCTTTATCGCTACAAATCCAACAGTTGTCAGTATGACTGCCTGCAGTGAAAATGATACGTGATGACCTATAACGCCAAGACCTACCAGTCTGGCTGTGAGAAGGCTGACCACCTCAGACACCAGGATCGCTATAGGAAGTCCGATGAGCAGAGCCACTACACTGCTGCCCATATCCTCCGCCATCAGCAGGGTAAAAAGCTTTGATCTCCTCATCCCCATCATTATATACATTCCAAGTTCGTGCCTCCGTCGTTCGAGCTGGTATTTGCTTGCATAGTATATAAGAAAGAACAACATGACCAGCGAAAATACATAGAACACCGCCGCTATCTGAAGAAGGCGGTTCACCGCATCGCTTTCAAGACTTCTCAGGAATATCATCACATCCTGATGGGACAGCGCCAATATGATATAAAATGCCACTATGGACACAACCAGCGAAGCGAAGAACAGACCATTCTCTTTCCTGCTTCTCCGGCTGTTCCTCATTGCGAGTTTAAAGAACATTTGCGCTGCCTCCTCCCATCTGCGCCATCAGCTTGAGTATCCTCTCATAAAACTCCTGCTGTGACTCTCTCTCCATATCTCTTCTGAGCTCATGGAATATCCGGCCATCCTGTATGAAGAGTATCCTCTTGCAGAAGCTGGCCGCATTTGAGTCGTGGGTCACCATAAGTATGGTAGTGTTGTCATCCCTGTTCAGTCCCAACAGCTTCTCCATGAGTGCCTTTGCATTTCTTGAGTCGAGTGCTCCGGTCGGCTCGTCCGCAAGAATGATCCCCGGATTAAGTATGAGCGCTCTGGCGGCCGCAACCCTCTGTCTCTGACCACCAGACATCTGCGACGGGAATTTGTCAAGCACGTTATCTATCTCCAGATATGATGAAAGCTTTTCCAGTCTGCTTCTGCTCTCATCCTCGGATACACCGTGTATTGACAACGGAACCATAATGTTCTCTCTGCCTGTTAGATTGTCCAGAAGTTCAAAGTTCTGGAACAGATAACCTATCTCCCTGCCTCTGTACTGCGCTAGCTTCGCACCTTTAAGCGCCTGTATCTCTTTGCCCTGGAGCTCTATAGTTCCGCTGTCAGGCTTTATGACCGTTGCGATACAGTTCAGCAGTGTGGACTTTCCCGATCCACTGCTGCCCATGATGCCAAGGAACTCCCCCGGCATGACCTGAAATGATATGCCGTCCAGAGCCTTAGTCTGGTTTGGCTTTTTGCCATAGTATTTCTTCAGTGATTCTATCTTTAATAAACTATCCATATTGTTCACCTTTCTTATTTTCATGGGGCCGGAATGCTATCACGGACTTTTGCCCGTTGCCCACGTTAATACAAAAGCAGCGCCGCTCTGATATCATAATATCAGAACGACGCTGTGATTAACACTTACACCTCTTGTAAGTTTTCCTCTCGGATAATCTGTATGTTTTATTGGATCTACTCTGCATCCCCAGTCTTTGGGGCCTCGTGGACATCCATGTTCTTAGGAAGCACAAGATTCAGAATGATGGCAACTATGAATACAACAGCCACACAGTTCTCAGCAAATACCGTCTGCACAATCTTAGGGAAGATCTGGATAAGGGAGCCTATTCCTGCAATTATCATCGTGCTCTGAATTTGCTGTTTTAGCTTGTTCTTTACTCATTTTCTTTCCTGTATTTTTTTGTCCATTTCAACAGAAATGATTCTACCATAGTTCGTGCAATATAGACATGTTTTTTTGTCGCTTTTTCCTAATTTTTTTAGTATAATGTAAATGCTAATTTTAAAAAATGGAGGGATAACTATGGCATGGTATGATGAAGCAGTATTTTATCACATTTATCCACTGGGACTTGCGGGAGCCCCTAAACAGAACGACTACGGTGAGCCTGTTCACCGCTTAAACACCCTGCTTCCATGGGTGGATCATATAAAGGAGATTGGCGGTTCAGCACTGTACATCGGACCACTCTTTGAGTCAGTCGGACACGGCTACGAGACTACAGATTACAAGAAGCTCGACTCCCGTCTCGGAACAAATGAGGACCTGACAGCATTTGTGGCTTACTGCCACGAGCAGGGCATAAAGGTCATTTTTGACGGAGTGTTCAACCACACAGGCCGTGACTTCTTCGCATTCAAGGACATCCAGGCAAATAGAGAGAATTCACAGTATAAGGACTGGTACTGCAACGTGAATTTCTGGGGCAACAACGAGTACAACGACGGTTTCTCTTACGACAACTGGGGAGGCTACAACCTTCTCGTCAAACTGAACCAGAGAAATCCTGCCGTTGTTGATTACATCTGCGATGTGATCCGTTTCTGGGTGAGCGAGTTCGACGTGGACGGAATCAGACTTGACGCTGCGGACGTCCTTGACTTTGATTTCATGAAGGCGCTGCGCCGCACGGCAAATGAAGTTAAGCCGGATTTCTGGCTCATGGGTGAGGTCATCCACGGCGACTACAGCCGCTGGGTAAACGGCGAGACTCTTCACAGTGTCACCAACTACACACTTCACAAGGCTCTGTACAGCGGCCACAATGACCACAACTATTTTGAAATCGCGCACACTGTAAGACGTCTCCAGAACATGGGAACATTAAAGCTCTACAACTTCGTAGACAACCATGATGTGGAGCGTATCTATACAAAGCTTACCAACAAGGCACATTTTGCACCTGTACATGTATTGCTCTACACTCTTCCGGGTGTGCCTAGCATATACTACGGTTCAGAATTTGGTATTGAGGGACGCAAGGAATATGGCTCGGACGACAGCTTAAGACCAGCTCTCAATATAGAAGATTACAAGGATTCAGTAAAAACCAACCCTTGCACAGCACTCATCGCCGCACTAGGCAAGGTACGTCAGGCTGTTCCTGCACTGTCATATGGCAGCTACGATGAGCTGATGCTCACCAACAGACAGTTCGCATACGCAAGGGATCTTGACGGAACACGTGTCATCGTGTCAGTGAACAACGACGATGCACCAGCCGGAATGCACCTTGCAGCAGGAAACTGCGCAGCGTATGTCGGTACCCTGTCAGGCGAAAAGGTATCTGTTCAGGATGGACATATCAACATAACCCAGCCGGCAAACAGCGGTGAGATCTGGGTACCTGAGGGAACTGACCTGAATGTCAAGCCGGTTAAGGTAGAGACAAATGCTGAGATAAAGGTTGAGAGCAAGACTGAGAGTAAAGCTAAAACTAAGACCGATGATACCGCCAACACTGACGTTAAAAATAAGGCGAACATTAATGCCAAAACCATCTCAGAAGATGTGGCTGCTACAGAATCTGCAGATGCTAAAGAAATCACAGCCGATACTGAGAAGAATACCGCTGCCATCAATGAGGTAAAAGATTCCAACAAGGAAGTTCCTACCGGAGCTGCCGCTGGCACACCAGTCGATCCAGAAACCATCACAGTTGACTGGAGCAAGTCACCTGAGTCAATGACAGTTCCAGAGCTTCAGGCTGCAATCCTTGCAAAGCTTGCCGGAAACGGACCTGTTGACGCACAGATGAAAAAGACAGTCGTAGATAATATCTGGCACGACTCTCTCGTCAATTGGCTGAAGAGTTTCAGATAAAATTACGTAGAAACAGCCAGGTGCATATTCTCCAAATTGGAGAACATACACCTGGCTATTTTTTATGTAAAAAACACAATAAAAATCTGATTATCCGCTAAAACACAGTATCTATCAGCATTTT
>ERZ835980.954-NODE-954-length-35602-cov-5.702478_pt1 | contig 35602 bp, 30 predicted proteins | sample MGYA00519943_ERZ835980 | MGnify/ENA primary metagenome ERZ835980 (study PRJEB31850, sample SAMEA3708791) | human gut metagenome | biome: human gut; feature: human-associated habitat; material: faeces | place: China | collected 2014 ... | reverse complement strand
GATGCAAGCAAAATGCGTGCCAAGCCGTCAGGCGTGATTTAATCAGTGCTTCCTTGGTTCTCGAACTTTTCCTTGCCGAGCAGGTCGATTATCTCGCTCAGGATACGGTCTGCGGCGTCGTTCTTTGCGCTGCGGCGGGAGTTCTCCTCCATGAGCGCCAGCCTGCCGCGGTCGTTGTAAAGCGCGGAGACCTCCTCCACCAGCCTAGCCTTGGTGAGATCCTTGTCCTCAATAAGTATCGCAGCGTGCGCGTTGCTGAGCGTCAGCGCGTTGTAGTACTGGTGATTCTCAGCCGCGTTCGGGTATGGTACCAGTACCGCCGGCCTGCCTATCGCCATCAGCTCGGTGATGGTCATTGCTCCGGCGCGGGAGATTATCAGGTCAGCCGCGCACATGCAGGTGTACATATTGTCGATGTAGTCCCGGAATATGTGCTTCGACTTGTCCTCGTGTGCTCCGCTCTGCTCCAGCGCGGAGCAGAACAGCTCCCTGCCCTTGCCGCCGTAGGAATGTATGTGATTTATGCCCCCGGTCTTTTCCTCCCAGGCGATGAGCTCCGCGACCGCCTCGGTTATGCGGTTAGCTCCGAGGCTTCCGCCAAACGAGAGTATCGTGAACTGATCCGGCAGACCCAGCCGCTTCCTGGCGGCGGAGCGCTCCTCTATCTTGATGTTGGAGCGCAGCGGGTTTCCTGTGACTACGCAGTGTTCCGTGCTGCTGAGGTACTTCTCGGCGTCGGCAGTTGCCAGCAGCACCTTGTCGGCCTTCTTCGCGAGCATTTTCGTTGCCATGCCCGGGTAGGAGTTGCTCTCGTGGGTGACGGTCTTTATCCCGAGAGCCGCCGCCTGACCAAGGACTGTTCCGGTGACGTATCCGCCGGTGCCGATAACGATATCCGGCTGGAATTCCTTGAGTATCTTCCGGACGGCGCGCTTTGCCGCGAAGAAGTACAGATACGCCGCCTTCGCGTTGCGCCCGATGTTCTGTATCGAGATATGGCGCTGGAATCCCGCCATTTCCACCGGCGTGAAGTTGTAGCCCGCTTTGGTCACGAGGCGGGCTTCCATGCCCTGCGGAGTTCCGATGAACATTATCTCCGCGTCGGGAAATACGCTCTTGAGCTTATCGGCGATGGCAAGCGCCGGGTTGATATGTCCGGCGGTGCCGCCGGCTGCGAATATAGCCTTCATTTCAGTTCCCCCATTAATTCAGATTTGCACGTCTTGATATCGAAAGAAGCACGCCTATCTCGCACAGGAGCACGAACAGCGCCGTACCGCCGTAGCTGAAGAACGGCAGCGATATACCCGTATTCGGGAGCGCGCACACGTTAACGCCGATGTTGAACAGAGCCTGCGCTCCGACCTGAAGCGAGATACCGGTAGCGAGCATAAGCCCGAAGCGGTCCTGAGACTTCCTGCCGATGTAGAATCCGCGGAGCAGGAAAATGATGAACAGCAGAATGATGAGCGCTCCGCCGATAAAGCCGAACTCCTCGCAGCAGATGGCGTAAACGAAGTCGTTCTGCGCCTCCGGGAGGTAGTAGTACTTCTGCGTGGAGTGGTCGAAGCCCTTGCCCCACAGTCCGCCGGAGCCTATCGCCAGTATCGCCTGGTAGGTCTGGTAGGTCGTGTCGGAGGGGTCGGCGAGCGGGTCCATGGTAAGGCGCTCCCAGAAGTAGCTGTATCCGGACACCTGCATGAGCAGGAGTATACACGGAATTCCTATCGCGGCGCAGGTCAGCACCTGCCGGAGGTTCGCGCCGCCGACCAGTATCATCACGATGAAGATAACTCCCATGATGATAACGCAGGAAAGGTGTGGCTGCATCATCAGCAGCACGACTATCACGCCGAGCACCAGACCGGGTTTCAGCAGTCCGGTGACGAAATGCCGCATTTTCTGATAGTTCTTCGAAACGTACCAGGCGAGCCAGATTATCAGTCCGAATTTAAGCACGTCCGAGGGCTGGAAGGAGCCTCCCGGGATAGGAAGCCAGCGCTTCGGGCCGTCTGCGATATTCCTTATTCCGAATGGGATTACAAGGGCTGTAAGTCCGAGCGAGACCACCAGAGCCACATGCGAGAGCGTGATCGTGCGTACCTTTCCGAACAGCTTCGGGTGCCACTCGCGGATAAATATGCGGTAGTCCACCAGGCTCAGGAAGAACATCGCGATCAGTCCGGCGCCCGCGAAAAAGAGCTGCCTCGTGGCGTACTGGTAGGAGTCGCCGCCGTTGTCGCGGTAGGAAAGCGCGTGGCTGGCGGAGAACATCATCGTGATACCCAGAACCAGCAGCACCAGCGTGATGACCAGCATTGGCATGTCTACCGCGCCTGCCGTTTTATCGTGAAAGAAGCCGATCTTTTTCTTTTCCGGCGGACGCTCCCTTCGCTTTCCGCGCTCGCGCGGCATGCCGGGATTCTCCCGGACTGCCCCGGTGTTATGACCTACTGCCATCGTGACCTCCTGTCATCTTGCAAACATGTTCATCGCAAGCAGTACGGCGCCCGCGCCGAGTACCGCTGCGGTAAGAGAGAATACGACGTCTATCTTGAGTTCGCTCCAGCCGCTGAGTTCAAAATGATGATGGATAGGCGTCATCTTGAACAGCCGCTTGCCCTCTTTGGTGTGGTAAATCTTCTTGGTTATCTTGAACACAGTCACCTGAATAACCACCGAAAGCGCCTCGCAGATGTAGACCAGCGCCGCCATCAGCATGAGGAACTCCGCGCCGCAGCCTACGCCCAGCGCGCACACAACGCCGCCCAGGAACATCGAGCCGGTATCGCCCATGAACACCTTAGCCGGCGGAAAATTCCACATCAGGAAGCCTATGCAGCCTCCGGCGGTCAGCAGCGCGAGAAGCGTCTCGCAGTACATTCCGAGGATACCGGAAATGCAGGCAAACGCCGCCATGTAAACCACGGTAACGCAGGAGCACAGCCCGTCGATACCGTCGGTGAGGTTCACAGCGTTGACGAGGTAGAGGATAACAACGCCCATTATCGGGTAGTAGAGCCACCCAAGCTCCCAGGTCCAGCCCCAGGGGAACAGTATCGCGGTGCGGGTCATTCCGCTGAGGTAGAGCGTCGCGAAGTATGCCGCGATTATCAGCACCTGAATGACGATCTTCTGCATTACGGTGAGACCCTCGTTGTGCTTCTTCTTGACCTTGATGAAGTCGTCGAGGAATCCCATGAAGCCGAACATAACAGCCATTATCAGCCCGGAGACCGCGCGCACAAGCTCCTGCCTGTCCTCGCCGGCGAAATTCTTCCCGCCGAGCGGGCCGAACAGTATCACCGCGCAGGCGAAGCACACGCTCACAGCGATGATGAACATGATACCGCCCATCGTGGGAGTTCCCTGCTTCTTTGCCTTGTGCCACTTGGGCCCTATATCAAGTATCGTCTGACCGTATTTCAGCTTGTGAAGGAACGGAATGAACCACACCCCAGCCAGCCAAGTCAGCCCGAACGCCAGAACCGCAGCGATAACGCTGATCCAGATAACCATAACTCTTCCCCTTTGTTTTTATTTCACCTTTTCGGCGATCTCCTCCATGCGCATGCCGCGGCTTCCCTTGAACAGCGCGATGTCACCCGGACGCAGCCAGCTCAGCAGCTCAGCCGTGAGCGCCGACTTATCCGTGGAATGATGTACCTCAAAGCCGGAGCGTTCCAGCGCCTCGCGGCAGTTCGCCATCTCCGCGCCGTAAAGGAACGCGCAGTCGGCATTTTTCGTGATGTATTCAGCCACCCCGGCGTGGAGCTGCGCAGACATCTCGCCAAGCTCCAGCATATCGCCGAGCACAGCGCACTTCCTGCCGGAGCACTCCATGCCGCCCAGCACGGAAAGCGAACTTTCCATCGAGGTCGGGCTTGCGTTGTAGCAGTCCAGTATCACAGTGATATCGCCGCGCTTTTCGATTCGCTGGCGCATTCCGGAAGCCTCGTAGCGCAGGAACGCCGGAATTATCTCCTCAGCCGTCATGCCCGCCTCTATCCCCGCAGCGAACGCCGCGAGCGCGTTCATAACATGGTGCTCTCCGACCACCGGGAGCTTCGCGGTATACCTCTTGCCGCCGTAAACCAGCGTGAATTCCTGATTGTCTGCGGTCTGGATGATATCCTCCGCCCGGACGTCGCAGTTATCTCCCCTGCCGTACCGGACTATCTTCCTGCCCGGGATATCCACGGTTTTCAGAAACTCGTCGTCGCCGTTGAGTATCAGCGGAGCCTCCGCAGAAGCGCCGTCGAGTATCTCGAGCTTTGCCTTCAGGATATTTTCGCGTGTCTTTAAGTTTTCGATGTGGCACCAGCCGATATTCGTTATAATGCAGATGTCGGGAGCCGCCGCCTTCGAAAGCACGCTTATCTCCCCAAGACCGGACATTCCCATTTCGATGACCGCCGCGCCGTAGCTCTCGTTGAGCCGGAAAAGCGTACGCGGAAGCCCGATATCGTTATTGAAGTTTCCCTCGGTCTTGAGCGTGGTGTACTTCGCGGAAAGCACCGCGTACACCATATCCTTCGTGGAGGTCTTTCCCACGCTTCCGGTCACGCCGACCAGCTTCAGCGGAAAACGTTCGCGGTGGTAGCGGGCAAGCGCAAGCTGAGCCGCGCGGCTGTCCTCCACCAGTATCACCGGAATGGAATACCCGTCCGCGCCGGAGCTCCGGTCGGATATCGCCGCAGCCGCGCCCTTTTCAGCCGCCGCGCCGACGTAGTCGTTGCCGTCGAAGCTCTCGCCCCTTATCGCAACAAAGAGCATTCCCGGAGCTATCGTGCGGGTGTCCGTGGAAACTCCCGTAACCGTAACACTGCCGCCGAGGAGCTTTCCCCCGGTGACCTCTGCAATTTCAACTGTTGTAAACATTTCGCACCGCCTTATATTATTCCGCGGCTTTTCAGCCAGTCCAGAACTATTTCACGCTCGTTGAACGGGACGTTCTCGTCCCCTATCGCCTGGTAATCCTCGTGTCCCTTGCCGCATAGCGCTATAAGCTCCCCAGGCTGAGCCGTTTCAAGCGCGCGGTATATCGCAGCCTTACGGTCGACGAACTCCTCGCACTCCTTGTCCGCGGGGACTCCTCGGCGCACGTCGTCGATGGTCTGCTGCTGGGGTTCGTGACGCGGGTTGTCCGTGGTTATTATGAGCCTGTCGGCGTACTTCGCCGCTATCCTTCCCATTTCGGGACGCTTACTGGAGTCGCGCTCTCCCGCCGCGCCGAATACCGCAGTGAGCCGCTTCGTCAGCGGTCGGAGGGTAGACAGCAGCTTCTCCAGACCGTCCCCGGTATGGGCGTAGTCCCGGATAACCGTGAACTTCCCCTGGTAAATCGTCTCAAGCCGCCCGGACACTCCCGGTGACTTCTCCAGAGTCGCCAGCACGTCCTCCATCGGGAAGCCCATCATGCGGCACATCACCGCCGCCTGCACCGCGTTGCTGACGTTGTAAAGCCCGGTCAGCGGTATCTTCGCGACCCAGCTTTTCTGCTTCTCCGGGCAGGTCAGCAGGAATTCCGCGCCGTGCGGGTGCAGTCTGATGAACTCCGCGAAGTAATCGGCTCCGGACGTATTCACGCTCGTTGTCACCGCCTGTATCCCGCTCATGCGGCAGTAATCCGCGGTGCGCCTTCCGTACTCGTCGTCGATATTGATCACCATGGTCCTCGACATATCCGCGAGCATTCGCTTTGCGAGGTAGTACTCCTCCATCGTGCCGTGGTAGTCGAGGTGATCCTGCGTTAAATTCGTGAACGCCCCCACCGCAAAGCTCTCAGCGGCGAAGCGGTGCTGCGCCAGCGCCATGGAGCTTGCCTCCAGGAAGCAGTACTCCGTGCCGATATCAGCCATCTCGCGGAACAGCTGGTACAGCTTCCGCGGCTCCGGAGTGGTGGGTGGGCCGTCGTGGGAGTACTGAAGTCCCTTTCCGGTGTCGCAGCCAACCGTGCCGATAACTCCGGTCTGGTGACCCAGCGCCCTTGTTATCTGCGCGCACAGGTTCACCGTGGTGGTCTTGCCGTTGGTGCCGGTGACCGCGCCCAGGCAGAGCTTCTGAGTGGGTCTGCCGCAGAACGCCGAGAGCAGCTCCGGATATAATCTGCGGCTCTCATTCACGCATATCTCCGCCGAAAGCCCCAACGGGCGCTCCGTCACGACGGCGCACGCGCCCTTTTCGAGCATTGCCGCCGCCACGCTGTGACCGTCGAAGCTCCTGCCCTTTACGCACACGAACAGGAACCCCGGCTCCACCTCGCGGTTGTCGGAGGTCACGCCTGATACGACGCGCTCCGTTAATTCCTGCGGTATATCCGTGATACCGCTGAAAAGCTGTCCTAAAGTCATGACCTCGCCTCCGTCAGTCTGAATATCCGTTGACCTGGAACGTTACTTCCACGACATTTCCCTTGTAGCCGTCGGTCCCGCCCACAGGGTACTGCGCGGAAGCCACCGCGTTGGCGTTCTCCGCAGCGCCGCCGGATATCTTGATGTTGAATCCCGCGTTGGTTATCGCCTCGTTCGCCTGGGAGACAGTCATGCCGGTAACGTTCGGAATGACCGCAGATTCCAGGTCGTATTCATTGCCGAGGTACAGCACCACAGTCGAGCCCTTCGGGATACTGCTTCCCGAAGCGGGTATCTGCGTGGAAACGGTGGCGCCGCTTGCCGGGTCGCCGACATAGCGCACCTCGAAGCCCTCCGCATTGAGCTTTGCCTCCGCACGCTGAGCCTCCATGCCCATTACGTACGGCACCGCAGCGTCCATCTTTGCAAGCTCCTCCGCAGTGTAGGTCGGGTAAATTCCAAGGTGAGGAAGACCCTCCTTGAACACCGCTGAAACTACCGGGGCAGCGACCGCGCTTCCGTAGTACTGCGTGCCGGTCGGGGTGTCCGCCATTACCAGCATTACTATCTGGGGATCGTCAGCCGGGGCGAATGCCGCGAAGGACGGAACATATGTCATATGATCCACGCCAGTCTCGGCCTTGAGCTTGTTGTATTCGTCGATTTTCTCAGTTGTACCGGACTTGCCGCCTATACGGTAGCCGTTTATGTACGCGTTGCTGCCGCCGTTCTCGTTAACTACAGTCTCGAGTATCTGGCGCATCTGCACGGAGGTCTCCTCAGAGATGACCTGGCGCTTTATGCGGGTCTCGGTGGTCTTTACGACGTTTCCGTCGGAATCGAGCATTTTGTCCACTACGTACGGAGTTACCAGGTAGCCGCCGTTGACGATGGCGCACAGCGCGGTGGTCATCTGGAGCGGAGTTACCTTGTTGGTCTGACCGAAGCTTGAGGAAGCAAGCTCGACAAGACCCATGTTCTCCCTTGAAACATAAAGGCTTCCGGATTCGCCCGGTAGGTCGATGCCGGTAGGCTCTGTAAAGCCGAACGCCTCGAAGTAGTCGCAGAATTTATCCTTTCCGAGAAGCTGACCTATCTGGATAAAGCTAGGGTTGCAGGACTTTGTTACCGCCTGCTGGAGCGTGAGCGTACCGTGGCCGTAGCTCGACCAGCACTTGATCTTGGTTCCCGCGACCATCTCGTAAGCCGCGCAGTGGAACGTGGAATTCAGCGAAACGACCTCCTCCTCGAGGGCGCTGGCGCAGGTGACGGTCTTGAAAACAGAACCGGGGTAGTACAGCTCGGTTATAGCCTTGTTCTTCCACTGCTGCTCACGGAGAGACGCCTCCTTGGCGTCAAGCTCCTCCTCGGTGGCGCCGGATTCCTTCATCTCGGCGAGGGTCTGGAGGTCGAAGCTGGATTTAAGTTCGGACGGGTTGTTCAGGTCGAAGCTGGGAGCGGTCGCCATCGCGAGGACGGCTCCGGTATTGCAGTTCATTATGATACCGCAGGCGCGGTTTATTACCTGGTGCTGGGAAACGCACAGCTCCAGGTTCTTTTCAAGGTAGTGCTGGAGCACCTCGTCCAGCGTGAGCACCAGGCTGTAGCCGTCCACGGCTGAGTAGTACGCGTCGCTGGAATTCTGGAGCTTCCTGCCGTCGGCGGCTACCGCGTAGACCGCCTTGCCGTCAGTGCCGCTGAGGTAGTCGTCGTAGTACGCCTCAAGACCGTAAACGCCGTCGCCGTCGAAGTTCGTGAATCCGATTATGTTCGACGCCAGCGAATCGTTGGGGTAGTATCTCTTGGAGGTCGGCCAGAGGTAGATATCGTCGGAGTTCAGACCATTCTCGTTCATGAACGCGGTTATCTCGTTCGCCTCGGGCTTCTCGACCTTGCGCTTCACCATGTAGTACTGCTTGGTGGTATCGGCGCACGCGGTCTTGATTTTGGAATAGTCAACGCCCAGCAGCTCGGATAGCTTTTGGGATATCAGCTCGGCGCGGTCAACGTACGGCTCGGGAGTTTCGCCCTTTTCAATGAGCGCCTTCGCCTTGATGTCGTACTGCTCCTTGGCTTTCGTGTTGGAAAGATCGATGTTGTGTGGGGAGATGGTGACGTCCCACACGGTGGAGCTCTGCGCGAGGGTGGTTCCGTTGGCGTCGTAGATGGAGCCGCGGTTCGCCTTTATGACCACCGATGAAAGCTGCTGGTCGGTTGCCATCATGCGCCACTTGTCGCCGTCCAGGATAGAGTAGCTCAGCAGCTTGTAGCCCACCCAGAACGAGAAAATGATTATCAGCACCAGAAAGATTATCTGCTTCTGGCTGGAGCCAAGTATACGCGGCTTCTCAGCGCTTTTCTGCTCCATCTCGTAGATAGCGCTGCCGATTTTTTTTGCTGCATTTTTGATTTTCATGAAGCTGTTGACCTCCAGTCAGAAAAGTACGTGCCAATAAAACAAAAAGCAAAGCCGGGCTGCGTGGCTGTGCAGTCCCGCCGCACAGCGCATAACAAGCCGACCTTGCCGTTAAAGTCCGTTGCCGGCAGAGTATAGAGAACGGACAGCGTGTCCCGATGTCCTGTCACCTCTATATTATGCCTTCAGAAACCAATGTATTCCAGAAGATCACCGAACCAGTCGGCAACGGCGCTGAAAATGCTTCCGTTGTTCTCCGGAGTGACCTCGATAAGGTTTTCCGTGTTCACATCAAGGTAGTTGATCTGTGAGTTAGTGACCTTTGCCATGCCAAGCTCGTTTGCGGCGTATTCCTCGATATAGCTGATGTTCGCCTTGCTGTCGAGCCTGCTCTGGAGCAGCGAATTCTCCTCCTGCGCCTCTGCAAGCAGAGCCCTCTGATCCTCGACCTTTCTCGCGATATCGTCTACCTTCGTGAACTGGACGTTCACCGCCCACAAAGCTCCCAGCGCCACCGCGGTCACGGCAAAGAGCTTGAGCTTCGAACCGCTGCGCGAAACCGAATGCGTATTCATTTTGATCTGCCTTGCCCTGCGTTCTCTTTCCCTTTCCTGCTCGCGCTCCTGTTCGCGGCGCGCCGCATTGTCGTACATGGAAAGGTCGTATGCAAGGTTTGATCTGTCAGTTTCGGGAAGCATAGGCTCACCCTCCTTCTTTTGCTGCGCCGGTCATGCCGGGCTGTTTTGCGTTTCTGTTATCCGTCAGTCCTCAAGAGGGCTTCTGCGGATCTTCTCTATAATTCTGAGCTTTGCGCTTCTGCTGCGCGGATTTCTTTCCAGTTCCTCCGGAGAAGCGGTTATCGGCTTCTTGTCCACAAGTCTGCCCATCGGCTTCCTTCCGCATACGCACACCGGGAACTCCGGCGGGCATGTGCAGCCCGTGCAGAACTCCTTGAAGCGGTTCTTAACGATCCTGTCCTCAAGGGAGTGAAACGTGATAACGGACATTCTCCCACCGACCTTCAGCACATCGAAACCGTCTGTCAGCGCCGTTTCAAGCACGTCCAGCTCGTGGTTGACCTCTATCCTTATCGCCTGGAAGCTCTTGCGGCAGGGGTTCTTTTCCCTGCGGTACGCTGCCGGAACGCTTGATTTGATTATCTCAGCAAGCTGCCCAGTAGTCTCGATCGGGGCGGTGAGCCGGGCGTTTACTATGCCTCTTGCTATCCGGTTCCCGAATTTTTCTTCGCCGTAGTCGAACAGAATCTTGGCGAGTTCCCCCTCGTCGTATTCGTTCACCACGTCGCGGGCGGAAAGACCCTCCCCGCTCATGCGCATATCAAGCGGTGCGTCGTTGTGGAACGAGAACCCCCGCTCCGCAGTATCGATCTGATGAGAGGACACGCCCAGATCAGCAATTATGCCGTCCAGTTCTTTTATCCCGAGGTCAGCCAGCACCGACTTCATTTCACAGAAATTGCTCCGGACAAGCGTAACAGGAAGTCCCTTCAGCCGCTCCCCAGCAGCCTCCAGAGCCTCCTTGTCCTGGTCGAAGCATATCAGGCGGCCGCCGTCCAGCCGCTTTGCAAGCTCAAGGCTGTGACCGCCGCCCCCGGTGGTGAGATCCGCGTAAACGCCCTTCGGGTCTGTGAACGCGCCGTCCACCGTTTCTTTCAGCAGCACTGAAACATGTGAAAACTCCATTAAATACCGATCTCCTCAGCAAGCGCGGCGATATCCTCGGCGGATACGCTCTCTGTATAAGCTATGTAAGCCGCCTTGTCCCAGATCTCCGCGTGGTCGTCCATTCCGACGACTACCACCTCGGAGGTGAGTCCCGCGTAAGCTCTCAGCGCCGGCGCAATGGCGATTCTGCCCTGCTTGTCCGGCTCGGCCTCGCATGCTCCGCCGAACAAAAAGCGCTCCAGCGGGAGCCTTACCTTTGTCGGCTTTCCCCTCAGGCTCTCCCTGAGGTCGTTCCAGCTCTGCTCTGTGTGTACCGTCAGACAGCTCTCACCTATAGTCTTGGAAATATAGAAATGTTCTCCCAGCTCCTCGCGGAGCTTCGCCGGAAAGTTCATGCGCCCTTTTGAGTCTATGGTGTGCTCGAACTCGCCGTACATTCCTGTTCCCCCTTTCCAAAGCTGTAGTCCCCTGTGAAAGTGTCCTGCCGCCTTCCTCAGACGGCTTTTCCGTAGATGAAATATATTTTCCCAGTAATAAAAAATCGGGTCGGCGAAGTTGAAAATGTGGAAAACCAGTGATTTTTTATGATATTTAACCCACTTTAGTGAAAACTTCACCCTTTTCCCCCACCAATAGTATACAACGAATTCAACATTTTTGCAAGTGTTAGCCCGAATAAATCGCCAAAAAACTAAAATAAAATTTTGTTCATATTTTTGTGCACTTTCAACAAAAAAGAGCCTTCGGAATGAAGACTCGAAAGATATTTTTCGTTGAAAAAGCACTATATACCGGAAAGATTCAACAAAGTTTCAACTATATCTTGTGGAGCAGTTGAAAAAACGGCGGCAATCGGCAGAGTATTTTTTTATCCGCTTATTTCGCCGTGAATTATCAACGATCCGGAAAAAATTGAAAACTCAGAACCACGGAAGGAACGCGCAGACCACCGCCAGAACAAGTCCGGGGAGCATATTTGCAACGCGGAATTTCTTCCCCCACACGAGATTCACGCCCACGCAGAATATCATCACCGACCCGACCAGCGAGAGATTATCAAGCGCCTGCCGGTTCATTACGGCCTCCAGCAGGTTTGAAAGCGCCGTTATCGTCCCCTGAAAGATCGCCACTGGTATCGCCGAGAAAATACAGCCCTTGCCGCTTGCGGCGGTCATCACCATAACGATGATGAGGTCGAGCACTGCCTTTGCGAACAGCGTGGAGTGATCTCCGAGGATCCCGTCCTGGATTGACCCGACGACCGCCATCGCGCCGACGCACACGGTCAGCGAAGCGTTGACGAATCCCCCGACGAAACCGCCGTCGCCCTCGCTGTGGGAGATCTTTCTGAGCCATGCTCCGAAGCGCTCCATAGCGGCTTCGATGTTGATGATCTCGCCGATGAGCGCTCCGAGCACAAGGCTTGCTATGAGCGTCATCGTGCCCCCGCTTGAGAGAGTTCCATCAGCGGCGGCGCTGAGCATTTTCTCCATTGCTCCGGCTATCCCGAGAAATATAACGCACACGCCGCACGCCATCGTGAGCGATTCCTGTATGCGCGGCTTCATAAACTTTCCGCACAGCAAGCCGAAAAGTCCGCCCGCGACTATCGCTGCGGCGTTTACTATAGTGCCAAGTCCCGGCAATCACATCGCCCCCAAGAGAAATTCGGAATTACGGCGTCCCTCTTCGCGGGACTGTATTAAGAAAGACGGGATTTGAAATCCTCGTAGCCGAATTTCTTTATCAGCTCGACTTCCCCGGATTCTTTCAGCAGGTAGATAGACGGCAGGGGCATTCCGTTGAACGTGTTGTTCTTGCACATGGAATATATCGCCATGTCGCCGAATACCAGCCGCTCGCCGCCATTCAGCGGTTCATCGAACGAGTAGTCCCCGATGACGTCTCCGGCAAGGCAGGTGTTGCCGCCGAGGCGGTAGGTGTACGGCTTCTCGCCGGGCTTCCCTGCTCCGGTTATCTCCGGGCGGTAGGGCATTTCCAGGACGTCCGGCATGTGGCACGCCGCAGATGCGTCCGTTATCGCGATATTACAGCCGTTCGCGAAGGTATCAAGCACAGTCGTCACCAGCCAGCCGGCGTTCAGTGCGATGGCTTCGCCCGGCTCAAGGTAGACCTCCAGACCGTAGGTCTCGCGGATACGCTTCACGCACTCTATCAGCTTTGCCACGTTGTAGCCGGGCTTTGTGATGTGGTGTCCGCCGCCGAAGTTCAGCCACTTGATTTTATCGAACATGAAGCCGAATTTCTCCTCGACGTGCGGTAGCGTACGCTCAAGAGTATCCGCGCCCTGTTCGCACATGGTGTGGAAATGCAGTCCGTCTATCCCCTCGTACAGCGCGGGGTCTTTCCGGAACTCCTCAAGCGTGCAGCCGAGCCTCGAACCGGTGAAGCAGGGATTGTAGATGTCCGTTTCTATCTCGCTGTACTCCGGATTCACGCGTATCCCCGCCTGTATGTAACGTTCGTTTGCGCGCACTCTGTCGCGGAACTTCGCCCACTGCCGCGGGGAGTTGAACACCATGTGGTCGCAGATTTTCAGAAGTTCGTCGAAGTCCTGCTCCGGGTACGCCGGGGAGAACACGTGATTCTCGCGCCCGAACGGCTTCGCCATCTCCTCGTAGCCGAGCTTTGCTTCGAATATGCCGCTGGCGGTCACGCCGTCGAGATACTGCGCTATCAGAGGGTAGACCGCGAACGCCGAGAACGCTTTCTGTGCCAGCAGTATCTTACAGCCTGCTTTCTCGCGGACTAATTTCAGCAGTTCGAGGTTTCTTTTCAGAGCGCCCTCGTCAATGACGTAGCAGGGTGTTTCTACTTTGTATTTCCAGTCCATTTTGTTCCTTTCTTGTGTGCGTTGAAAAATTATCTGAACGATAAACTGTAATTTGACACTCTATTAATGCTATTAAACCCAATCAATAGCATTCTTTACAAGTTTGACAAATGGTTCACAGGTCAGATTTTGGGTAGTGTGTGCAGGAACGATACAGCAGATTTTTCCCTTGCCATAGGTGTGAATCCATACAGCAGGCTGAACGCCGTTCTTTGAAACGGTTTCTGCAAGAATCGTTGTATCAGCATTCGGAATCATTTCCATTACATAATGTTCGTCAAAATCAGGGAATGTGAATTTGCCAATGCCTTCAATAATCGGATGTTCTGCTATCGGTTTTACAGTAAGCGGACATTGTTCGGGATGAGTGATAAAGTTACTTCTTATAACATTTGTAAGGATTGCGTGATTTTCTGTGTAATCAGTAAGTGATGCGTGAAGCATAATCGTTCCCATACCATTCTGAACATCATTCAGAAATTTCTCCGTCCATTTTTCATCACACCAGATTGGAGTAGGAATCTGATCATTTTCAATAGGATCTTTGAAAGACAAAAACAAATCAAACTGCCCGTTGAAATAATCATTTGGGTTCTTTGTGAATGTTACTTCATAATCTGCGTTAAACAGATAGTCCATCATAGGCTTGATGGAATCATCGTGATGCCAGTAATCGTGTACCAAAACAAATACTTTTTTACTCATAAGCTATACGTCCTTTCATCACCATTTTATGGCTACGTTTTTGTGAATTCTCGTTTTTTAGATGTGCGTTAAATTCCGATTTATCAAGCGCTTCTAGCATTTCTTCACGCCGCTCCGAAAGAACGCAGGCAGGCAAACGCCCGCCTGCATGCGATGTTCGGTGATTAGTCAACCAGCACGGGGTTGAAATCCTCCTCCCACGGAAGTCCCCACTTATTGAGGTTCTCCATGAAAGGATCCGGATCCATCTCCTCGACGTTGTAGACGCCTGGCTTCTTCCACTTGCCGGTAAGCACCATAGCCGCGCCTATCATCGCCGGAACTCCGGTTGTGTAGCTGATAGCCTGGGAGCCTACCTCCTTGTAGCACTCCTGATGGTCGCAGATGTTGTAAAGGTAGTAGTGCTTCTCCTTGCCGTCCTTCTTGCCGATGAAAATGCAGCCGATGTTCGTCTTGCCGACTGTTCTCGGGCCGAGGGAAGCCGGGTCGGGCAGAACAGCCTTCAGGAACTGGAGCGGAACTATCTCCTTGCCCTCATACATGATGGGCTTGATGGAGGTCATTCCGACGTCCTCGAGGCACTTGAGGTGCGTAAGATAGCTCTGACCGAATGTCATGAAGAAGCGGATTCTCTTGATGCCCTTGATGTTCAGCGCGAGGGACTCCAGCTCCTCATGATGGAGCAGGTACATATCCTTTTCGCCTACGCCCTTGAAGTTGTAGACGCGCTTTATCTCCATCGGCTTGGTCTCGACCCACTTGCCATCCTCGATGTAGCTGCCGTTTGCGGACACCTCGCGAATGTTGATCTCCGGGTTGAAGTTGGTGGCGAAGGGATAGCCGTGGTCGCCGCCGTTGCAGTCAAGGATATCGATGTAGTTTATTTCATCAAACTGGTGCTTCATGGCGTACGCAGAGAAAACTCCGGTAACGCCCGGGTCGAAGCCGCAGCCGAGGATAGCGGTCAGCCCCGCCTTCTCGAAGCGCTCGCGGTAAGCCCACTGCCAGCTATACTCAAACTTCGCGGTGTCCTCCGGCTCGTAGTTTGCAGTGTCGAGGTAGTTAACGCCCGCCGCAAGGCACGCGTCCATGATGTGAAGATCCTGGTACGGAAGCGCTACGTTAATTACGATTTCCGGGTTGTAGCTCTTGATGAGCGCGGTCAGCTCCTCAACGTTGTCCGCGTCCACCTGGGCGGTTGTGATGACCGTCTTTGTGGTGGGCTGGAGCTTCTCCTTGAATGCGTCGCACTTAGCCTTGGTGCGGCTTGCTATCATGATTTCCGTGAAAACGTCGCTGTTCTGGCAGCACTTGTTTATTACCACACCTGCGACGCCGCCCGCGCCGATTATCATTGCTCTGCTCATTAGTTTATTCCTCCTGTATTCAGATATCGTCCGGCGAAGCCGGACACATTCAATTGCGAATTACGAATTCCGAATTTAATTGTGGTGCTCGGGTACGACCGCGTAGAAAATCAGGTCGCCCTTGCTGTCGTTGATAAGACTGTGCTCGTGACCCTCCGGGCAGTAAGTGCAGCTTCCCGCAGAAAGCTCCTCGTATCTGCCGTCGCACAGCATTTTGCCCTTTCCCTCGAGAATGAACACTATCTCGCTGTTGCCCTCGTGGGTGTGCAGTCCGATGGAAGCTCCGTGCTCCAGCCTGCCGCGCATTATCTTGACTTTGGGGTCGGTGAACATTCTCGCGAAGAACGTTCCCTCGCCGCCCTTGAAATGCTCCAGCGGCTTTTCTTCGATGTCGGAAAAATCTATCAGCATATTATACCTCCGTCATGTTGCGGGCTTTGTTTCCCGGAGTACGTCCCGGACATTGTTCGGCAGCGCGAAGCACCCGCTGTGGACGTACTGATTGTAATACTTGGTTTTCAGCCCCTGAGCCAGCCACCATTCCGCGTGCTGGTCCGCGACCGGGTGGAACCGCTTGCTCGCGAACCCGAACAGCCAGTGTCCTGAGGGGTAGGTCGGGATATGCGCCTGATAAACCAGCGAAATCGGGAAGAAGCTCTTTATGCGGCTGTGGGCGCGCTTCATTATCTCGGCGTACTCGTCGTAGAACGTGCTTTCGTGCTGGTTCACAAGTATGCCGTTCTCGTTGAGCGCCTTGTAGCAGTTGCCGTAGAACTCCTTTGTAAACAGCCCCTCGCCGGGTCCGAACGGGTCAGTTGAATCCACGATTATCAGGTCGTATTCGTTATCTTTACCGCGGACGTATTTCAGACCGTCCTCGTAGAAGATATGCACGCGGGGATCGTCCAGCCTGCACGCTGTCTGTGGGAGATACTCCTTGCAGACCTCAACGACGCGCTGATCGATCTCCACCATGTCGATGTGCTCGACGTTTTTGAAGCGGGTAAGTTCACGGATAGTTCCGCCGTCGCCCGCGCCTATTACAAGAACGCGTTTTATATCGGGATTCGTCGCCATCGGAACGTGGGTTATCATCTCGTGATAGATGTACTCGTCCTTTTCCGTCAGCATGATGAATCCGTCAAGCACCAGTATCCTGCCAAGCTCGTAGCTGTCGAGAATATCTATCTGCTGATAGCGGCTCTTCTCGCTGTAGACGTGCTGTTTTATCTTTATGGAGAACCGTATGTTGTCCGTATGGTTCTCTGTAAACCATAATTCCATAGGATTTCCTTTCTAACGTTCAGCGCCGATCGTTCCCGGCTCTGAACATTTTAAGCCGACCAACAAATCCGAGGTTTTTCGATTTCGCCGAAGGCGAAATTGATTTTCCACTCCGGAAAATCAAAGAAAAACCGGATGTTCAGTGCCGGTCGTTCCCGGCGCTGAACTTGACGGTCTGTAAGTACTCAACGTTCATATCCCGGCAGCCGGTAAGGGAGCATCCCTTTTCCTTCGCGAACGCGATATAATCCAGGATATCCTGGGTGATACGCTCGCCCGGAGCCAGGATCGGTATCCCCGGCGGGTAGCACATAACGAACTCGCTGCACACCCTTCCGGCGGTCTTTTCTATCGGTAGGGTCTCCTGTTCGGCGTAGAACGCCGCCTGCGGGGACATCTCAAGGATAGGGTCGATGTACTCGTGGTCGTAAAGCCCGGCGGGGGACTTCCCGTGGAACTTCTTGATAAGGTTCAGCGCGCCGAGGAGCCGCTCTATTTCGAGCGCGCGGTCGCCGCCGGTGATTATCGCCAGGATATTGCCGATGTCGCCGAACTCTATCTGTATGTCGTACTCGTCCCGGAGCAGGTCGTAGACCTCTATGCCCGCAAGACCCATCGCCCTGGTATGCACCGAAAGCTTGGTCTTGTCGAACGCGTAGAACGCCTTGCCGTCGCAAAGCTCCTCGCCGAAGGCGTAGTAGCCGCCGATGGCGTTTATCTCTTTTCGCGCATAATCCGCGAACTCCACCGTTTTCGCGTAGAACTCCCTGCCGTGGAGCGCGAGGTTCTGCCGCGCCAGGTCGAGGGACACCATCAGCAGGTAGCTTGCGCTGGTGGTCTGTGTGAGGTTGATTATCTGCCGGACGTAGTTCGGGTCTATTCCCTTCCCCAGGAGCAGTATCGCGCTCTGGGTGAGGCTTCCTCCTGTTTTGTGCACAGATACCGAAGCCATGTCCGCGCCGCAGCTCATGGCGCTGGGCGGAAGTCCATCGCCAAAATAGAAGTGCGTTCCGTGCGCTTCGTCAACCAGCACCTTCATGCCGTGCCTGTGTACTATCTCGACGATCTTCCGCAGGTCGGAGCATATGCCGTAGTAGGTCGGGTTGTTGACCAGCACGGCTTTCGCGTCAGGATTTGCGAGGATAGCCGCCTCGACTTCCTCCGGGGTCATTCCGAGCGGTATGCCGAGGTCGTTGTTGACGCCGGGGTTCACGTAGACCGGTATCGCTCCGCAGACCACCAGCGCGTTGATTGCGCTCCGGTGGACGTTTCGCGGGAGGATTATCTTATCCCCCGCCTTGCATACCGACATCACCATCGCCTGAACTGCTCCGGTGGCTCCGTTGACGATGAAGATGGAGTTTTCCGCTCCGAAGGCGTCCGCAGCGTACTGCTGAGCCTCCTTTATGACGGAAACGGGGTGGCAGAGGTTGTCGAGTGGCTTCATAGAGTTCACGTCGTTCCTCATGCACGCCTCGCCCAGGAAGTCCCTCAGCGCCTTGTTGCCGCGGCCTCCCTTGTGCCCGGGGACATCAAACTTGACAACGCGGTCAAGCTGATATTCCTTCATTGCCTCGTAAAGAGGCGCACGGGTGTGATCAAGCTGCATTACGCTCACCTCAATAGATGTTCATTCCGCTGAATATCTCGATCATCTCGCGGCGCAGGTTGTTGGTGATCTCAAGGCGCTGCTGGGGGTGGATCTCGTAGACATCGGAATTGAAGAGATAGTTCTGAAGCTCTATCTCCTTGATCAGCATTTTTGTATGGAATATATTCGACTGGTACACATTGACGTCTATAGCGTCGTACTTCGTCAGAGTCTGGGGATCGATGAAGTCCTGAATGGAGGTCATTTTATGATCCATGAAACATTTCTTGCCGGAGACGTCCCTAGTGAAGCCGCGGACGCGGTAATCAATCGTGATGATATCCGAGTCGAAGCTGCCTATGAGGTAATCCAGCGTGTTCAGCGGGGAGATCTCGCCGCAGGTGGCGACGTCGATATCCACGCGGAAGGTAGAAATAGCCTTATCCGGGTGATATTCCGGGAAAGTGTGCACCGTGATATGACTTTTGTCAAGATGTGCGTGAACGGTATTCGGCTGGATACCGCTCCTGTTGAAGTAGCCGGCGCCCTTGTTGCAGGACTCGTCTACGTGGTCGGGGTCAATGTAACCCTCGGCGAAGAGGACATTGACAGAGGCACCCTGCGGATCATAGTCCTGCTTTGAGATATTCAGGACGGTCGCGCCGATCTTCTCGGTGACGTCGCAGAGAATTTTTGTGAGCCTTTCGGAGTTATACTGTTCGTCTATGTACGCAATATAATCCTTCTGCTCCCTCTCACTTTTTGCATAGCACACATCATAAATGTTGAAGCTAAGTGTTTTTGTGAGGTTGTTAAAGCCATATAAAGCCAGTCTGGAGCTGCCGCCGCCAGGAACTGCTTCTGCCTTTTTCTCCAACCCTAACATCACGACCTTTCGATAAAATAAAGTTGCTGCACTCTGACTTTATGCAGTCAAAGTTAGTATAACACAAACCTAAACAATTTGCAACAATTTTTTATTATTTTTTTGTGATTATGATGTTAAGGAGGTTTCTCCAACAAGATTCAAGAAGAAATTATACAGGTAAACTATAATTTAAAGGCGAATGTTCCGCCAACGCTTTTTTCGTGCAGACTTTTTAGTCATGCTGGCTGGCTCACAGCCAGCCAGCAATTTTATCCGCCGAATGCGCTCCGAAACTGTCAGAGTATTTTCCAGAGCGTGGGAGTCTGCATTTCGCGGAAAAGCTCAAGCTGCGCCTGTGCACGATCGCATGCGGCGTACAGCTCATCGTCGCCCTCCTCGGCGAAGGAGGATATTTCGGCTATGCAGGACGTTATCTCCATCGCGTGCCCGAGGTCGTTGACGAGAATGCTGTAGTGCAGCACCGAATCCCACGCGTCGTGGAGCTGATTGGCGTATTTCACGGCGGCTTCGCTGTCCCCTTCGGAGTGCGCCTGCTCCACCTGGTCAATGTAGCCGGAAAGCTCGTTGGTTTTATCAATGGTGATGAACACCGACCAGAAACACCCCGCCGACATTACCGCCAGCAGCAGTATGCTTACAACAAGACGGTTCATTCAAAGCCCCCTCTGACGTTCGATTATCGTGTGCTGACCGTTCCTGTCCGCGGTCATCAGGAACACGTCCTTTACCGAGAGCTTCCGTTCCCGGAGCTGCTCTTTCAGCCAGCCCATTCCCAGCCCCATGCTTTGGAGCTGCTCCTCGTCCTCCCTGCCGTCGCGGATTATCACCGCAGGCGGGTCGCTTGAGGAGCCGCCGCAGTTTACGTCCGCCTTTTCCGCGTTCTGGCAGTCCTTCTTTTTCAGGAAGTGTATCTTTCCGGTTGTCTCTACGATGGCGTACCATATCTCGGTTATGTCGAATATCTGCTCCTCGCGCATTGCCTCGACGAGGTCGTCGACGGTGTAGCGCAGGCGCTTCATTTCCTTCTGCATGATGACTCCCTCGGACATTATCACCCGCGGGCTGCCTATCATCAGCTTGCGGAACTTCGGGAACTTCAGCATTACCGCCGATACGATCACGTCAAGGCAGACCAGCGTGAATATCGGAACTATCCCCAGTATCATCGGCACCGAAGAATCCTCCACGGGTATTGCCGCGATGTTGGATATGAGTATCGTCACCACCAGTTCCGACGGCTGGAGCTCGCCTAACTGGCGTTTTCCCATCAGTCTCAGTGAGAAGGTGATTATAATGTACAATATAGTGGCTCTGATCAGTACTACTGCCATTTTTTATCTCCTTTCGGTTGATGTTGATATTTTGCCGCCTTATCCCGGTTTTATTCATTAGAATTTGCTGAAATGTGTTGACAATAAGGGAATATTGAGTTATAATTAAAACAGTATTCATCAATTTTAAATTAAGGAGCATTTATTAATGAAAGCTAAATTTCATATTCCTGATATATGGGTACATAAGGACCTGAACCTGTATCTCATTGACATGATAAAAAATCACCCGGAATTTTTTTATGACGATATAGAGATTGCTTCCTGCTACGGCTGCTTTCCGTCTGCGCTCTGGAACGGTGGGCGCGCCCTTGGCGGCCTGGCGCTTGAGACGCAGATTCAAAGCACGATAAAGGCGTTTAATGACAGAAACGTCCCTATAAGATACACCTTTACAAACCCGACTCTTACCGAGAAGGATCTGAAGGACAAGTTCTGCAATCACCTCTGCGCCATTGCCGAGAACGGCTTTAATGAGCTCATCGTGAACAAGCCCTTCCTTGAAGATTACGTGCGCAGGAATTACCCCAAGTTCCCGCTGATTTCTTCGACGGTAAAGCAGATCGAAGATTACGATCAGCTTATGGAGGAGTTCAAGAAGGATTACAAGCTGGTTGTTCTTGACTACAACTGGAACAATGATTTCGAGAAGCTGGACAAGATCCCACGGGAACTTCGCTCAAGAGTCGAGATCCTTATAAATCCGTACTGCACTCCGCACTGCAAGCGCAGAAAGCAGCACTATGAGGTGCTCGGCGAGAGCCAGCGCAAGTGCAGCAAGCAGACTATGTATGAGCAGCTTGGAGCAGTAAGGAGCGTCAAAGATCCGATGGAGGACGCAAATAATTTCAACTGCCCCAATACCAGATACAATTTCTATCAGATAACACATTACAGCACGTTTGTTTCCAACAACGATGTCTACGGAAGATACCTTGACATGGGCTTTAATAATTTCAAGATAGAGGGTCGCGTACTCTCAAAGCCTAACGTAATCGAAAGCTACGTATATTATCTTGTAAAGCCCGAGTACCGCGACAGAGTCCGCCTTGAAATGCTGACGCACAGACCCCAGGTCGAGGAGATCAAGGAGCACCCGCGCCTTTTCATAGATAAAAATGGCAGGGAGATACCCCAGAGAAGAGTCTGATCGTTCATCTGATTGTTGATATTTATATTTTCATCTGAAAATCAAGTTGTTTTTCTTGTAAATTTATAGAAAATGACTATTGAATTAAAGGCGGAGTTATGGTATACTACAATAGATGAATAAAACGGCGCCAGGTTCGCTGTTTGGAATAAATCGGCAGGTAATTTTACCTGGCTTCGGGCGCTCCGTCTGAAGCATACCACAGGAGGAATTTGTTATGACTAATATCGAGTTTGCTGAAAAGATCAAGGGTTATCTGAAGGGAAGCAAGGCAAAGGCTAAGAAGTACGAGGATACCGTTGCTGTAAACTTTACATTCATCGACGATATGGACGACTTCTATGTTGCAGTAAGAGAGGGCGTTCTTGACGTTGCTCCTTATCATTACGATGACCTCCAGGCTAACGTTACCGGCGCTGCTGAGAACATCGAGAAGCTTTTCAGCGGCGATGTTTCCTTTGACGGCGCGCTCACCGACGGACTTGTAAAGGTCGATGGCGATGTTGCAAAGTTCAAGGCTCTTGAGGCTCTTGTTCCCGCTAAGAAGGCTGAGAAGCCCGCTGCAGAGAAGAAGGCCGCTCCTGCTGCAAAGCCCGCTGCGCCCGCAGAGAAGAAGGCTGAGACCAAGCCCTCTCCCGCTGCTGCTAAGCCCGCCGAGACCAAGGCTGCCGCACCCGCCGTTAAGCCCGCTGAGACCAAGGCTCCGGCACCTGCTGCAAAGCCTGCTGCTAAAAAGCACACCGGCAGCAAGAAGCACGGCAAGTAATTTATTGTTGAATTATCCAGGCGCCCGTGTGTTACTCCCGGGCGTCTGTTTGTGTTTTTTACCGCGAATATACCATTCAATTGCCGAATTTTGCGGAATACGCGGTACTGACGAATCGTATCCGGAAGGATTTGAATATAGATGAGATACAGATTTTCCTGCGCGGCTCTTGCGGCTATAATGCTGCTGAGCGGCTGCGCTTCGACTGATATACAGAACGACCACCACAACCCCAGCGACCCGAACAGCCTTGATCTGATGGCTGACCTCGTTTCCGGCGGGAATTCCTCGGTGACTTCCCAGACGGAACAGAATGATAAGACAGCCACGGACGTTCCGGAAGGCGCGCAGGCTCCGGAGATACCGTCGGGCTCGCTGCCCGAGATCGCCGTAAGCGGCTCCACGGAGGAAACCGCCGAGGTCCGGGACATGAACAACGACTTTGATATGTTCTACGAGGCGGTTCACGATAAGTTCGAGCTTACCGGCGAGGAGCTGAGCTTCGTTGATTACTCGCTGTTCGTAGGCGACAGCATTTGCAGCGGCTTTTCCGAGTATGGGATAGTTCCGCACGAGCATGTTGCCGCAAAAGGGAACCTCGGTTCCCGCAGCTTTTTTGACTATACGTTCAAGTTCCGAGGCTGGGAGGGCAGAACCTACGATCAGGTGCTGAAGTCCGCTAATCCGCGGTACGTGTTCCTCTCGATGGGCATGAACGACGTCAACATGGTGGACGAAGCTACATACTGCGAGAATTACCGCAAGGTCATCGAAGCCACGCTCGAAGGAAGCCGCGCCGACGTTTTCGTTGCGGCGATAACTCCTGTATGCAGCAAGTTCTGCGGAAACAGCGTTATCGACAGCTTCAACAATACCATGAAAAAGTATCTCGAGGAGAATTTCCCAGAGCGCGTACACTACTTCGACTTCGGGCGATACCTCAAGAATGAGAAGAACGAGCTTCGCGAGTGCCTGCACTCCGGCGACGGCGTACACCTCGGTCCGTACGCCTACCGCATTGCCCTGTGGGAAATGCACCGCGCCCTGACCGAAGCGGGTCTGTGGGACGGCGATTCTGCGACAGGCACGTTTGAGGCGGAAAGTTTCCAGCCCGCTGACGAGGTTCCACCGGTTTACACGACAGCCGAAACGACCGCAAAGACTTCCAAACCGGCAAAGACGACTAAGCCGACCAAGCCTGATAAGCCTCAAAAAACCACAAAGTCTTCCGGAACCACCAAGGAAATACCCGTAGAGGAAACTCCGGTAGAGGTAACGACGCAGGATACCAAGCCGGCTGAGACTACGGCACCTTCCGGAACTGCGGATTCGGCAGTTCCGCCGAGGTCAAGCGACGACCTGATTCCCACCGAGCAGACCGAGCCGGTGGAGCTTCCGGCATCTTCTTCCGCTGAGATTGCTGAATAAAAAACGACCGCCCGTTTTTGTGGGCGGTTTTAAATTGTAAATCACCCGGCAAGAGCCGGGTGATTTTTATTTTGATATTATTCGGAAAGCTTCTTCTTGGTATATTCCTGAATAGCCTTCGGTGATGCAAGACCCTTTAGCGCCTTGTTCGCCTGACCCATGAAGAACCCGAATACCTTCTGGTCGCCGCTGCGGTACTGCTCGGCTGCTTTCGGGTTGTTCGCGATTATCTCGTCGACGGTCTTTGCGAGGAGGTCGCTGTCCTCCTTTATCCACAGATCCTGCGCGTCCGCGATATCCTTCGGAGTGCCGCCGTTTGCGATCATCTCGCCAAGGATAGCCTTCGCGTTGGACTGTGAGATCTTGTCCGTCTGGAGGAACTCAACAAGCTGTGCGAACTCCCTGCCGCTGAACTTCAGGTCGTCCATGTCGACTTCCCCGAGGTTCTTTCTGCGAAGCAGCTCGCCGGTCACGTAGTTTGCGACCGCCTTCGGATTGTCGTACGCCTGGATTGCTTCCTCGTAGAAATCGCAGATCTTCTTGTCGGATACGATGAGATCCGCGTCCTGCTTCTTGATGCCGCACTGCTCGACGTAGCGTGCAACGCGCTGCTCGGGAAGCTCCGGAATGGAGCTGCGTATCTCGTCAAGCTCCTCCTCGGTGAGGATTATCGGAGGGATATCCGGGTCTGGGAAGTAGCGGTAGTCGTGGGCGTCCTCCTTGCTTCTCATCGCGGTGGTCTCGCCCAGAGCCTCGTTAAAGCGGCGTGTCTGCTGAATTACGCGCTCGCCGTTGTCGAGAAGCTCCTCCTGGCGCTCGATCTCAACTTCTATCGCCTTCGCGATAGCCTTGAGGGAATTCAGGTTTTTCAGCTCCGTTCTTGTGCCGAGCTCATTGCTGCCCTTCGGTGCGATGGAGATGTTTACATCGCAGCGTATAGAGCCCTGCTCCATCTTGCAGTCGCAGATACCCGCGTACTGTAACAGCAGCATGATCTTCTCCAGGTAAGCCACGACCTCGTCAGCGGAGTGGAAATCCGGCTCGGTGACTATCTCGATGAGCGGAACGCCGCAGCGGTTGTAGTCCGCGAGGGAAATGCGGTTAACATCGTCGTGGACGAGTTTGCCCGCGTCCTCCTCAAGATGGATACGATTAATGCGTATCTCCTTCTCTTCGCCCTTGACGTTTATCTTTACCTTGCCTGCGAGGCACACCGGGCGCGGCATCTGGGAGATCTGGTAAGCCTTCGGCAGATCGGGGTAGAAGTAGTTCTTTCTGTCCCACTTGGTGAAGCGCGAAATGTCGCAGTTCATCACGTAGCCAGCCTTGATGATGTATTCAACGGCTTTCCTGTTCAGCACCGGGAGGGTTCCGGGAAGTCCGCTGCACACGGGGCAGCATCGGGAGTTCGGAGTTCCGCCGAATTCAGCGGAGCAGGTGCAGAATACCTTTGAATTTGTGGAAAGCTCTGCGTGTGTCTCAAGTCCTATCGTAGGAAAATATGCGCTCATTCCTGTACCTCCTTAAAGCTTGGCGGGCGCAGTCGGAGCGAAGGTCTGCTCGAATGCGTCGGCGCACTGAAGAATAGTCTGCTCGTCGAAACGTCTGCCGATGACGGACATGCCCACGGGGAGACCCTCGGCGGTGTAGCCGCAGGTCGTGGAGATACCCGGCAGAGAAGCGATATTGACGGTAACGGTGCAGATATCCGCGAGGTACATCCTGACCGGATCGTTGTCCTGCGCGCCTATCTTGTACGCCGGAGTCGGAGCGGTCGGGGTGAGGATAACGTCGGCAAGGTCGAATACCGCGTTGTATTCCTTGATTATCTGCTGCTTGAGGGCGAGCGCTTTCTTGTAGTAAGCGTCGTAGTAGCCGGAGGAAAGCGCGTAGTTTCCGAGCAGGATACGGCGCTTTACTTCCTCGCCGAAGCCCTTGCTGCGGCTGTCGCGGATAAGTTCCTCGAAGGTGCGGCCCTCGCCGCGGAAGCCGTACTTTATACCGTCGAATCTCGACAGGTTGGAGGCAGCCTCGGCGCAGGCGATGAGGTAGTACGCCGGGATAGCGTACTTCAGCCCGGGAATGGAGCACTCAACGAGCTTTGCGCCCTGGGCTTCAAGCGTCTTTGCGGCGTTCATTACGTGGGTCTTTACTTCGTCGTCGATGTCGTCGGAGTAGAACTCCTTGGGCATTGCGATCTTCATTCCGCTGACGGACTGTCCCAGCTTCTCGGTGAAATCCGGAACCGGCTGGCGGGAGCTTGTCGCGTCGTGCGGGTCGTGTGCGCAGATGGCGTTGAGCATAACTGCGCAGTCCCGGGCGTCGGAGCAGATGGGGCCTATCTGGTCGAGGGAGCTTGCGAATGCGACAAGGCCGTAGCGGGAAACTCTGCCGTAGGTGGGCTTGATTCCGGTCACGCCGCAGAAGGACGCGGGCTGTCTGATGGAGCCGCCGGTGTCGCTTCCGAGCGCAGCGGGAGCGAAGGAAGCAGACACAGCCGCAGCGCTTCCGCCGGAGGAACCGCCGGGAACTCTATCAAGGTCGTAGGGGTTCTTGGTCTTGGCGAACGCGGAGGTCTGTGTGGAGCCGCCCATCGCGAATTCGTCCATGCTGGTCTTGCCGAGGAGCACGTAGCCCTCTGCGTTGAGCTTCTCGATAACGGTCGCATTGTACGGCGGTATGAAATTCTCAAGCATCTTACTTGCACAGGTGGTCTTGATACCGTCGGTGCAGATGTTGTCCTTTATGGCGAGCGGGATACCGGTCAGCGGGCTTACGTCGCCGGAATCAATGCGCTTCTGTGCGTTTTCAGCCATCTCAAGCGCCTTTTCCTTGGTAACGGTGATGAAGGACTGTACCTTGCCGTCGCCGGCTTCTATATTTCTGAAATATTCTCCGCAGAGCTCTGCGGCGCTGATCTGCTTTGAATCCAGCGCCTTGCGGAGATCGCGTATCTTTGCGCGGGTGATATCCATAATTACCTCCTGTTTATTCAACTACCTTGGGTACGACGTAGCAGTTATCGCGGTTTTCCGCGTTGGAGAGCAGCTTCTCCGTCGGGAACGAGGGCTGCGGTACGTCCTCTCTTACCTCGCTCAGGGAAATGCTGTTGTTGTCCTTGGTATCGTCGTAGGTTAGGTCAAAGGTCTTGATTGTATCCATCAGGTCGATGATGTCGCCCATCTCGCCCATGACCTTTTCAAGTCCGGATTCGTCGTAGTTGAGCTTGGACAGCTCGCACAGGTGCTGGATCGTCTTGAGTTCTACTGCCATGATATAGCGTTCCTTTCTTTATGAAGATGATACTATAATTAATAATACTGTACTATTATACTCCATTTCAGCAGATTTTTCAAGTGTTATTTAAAAATTGTGCAGGAAATCGTTGAATTTTTGCATTTTGGCATATTCACCAGAAATTTTGAAATATGGAATCTCCTATTCTTGCAAAAATAACATTCCAGGCTTCAAAACGCACCGTACAGCGGAGCTAAGTGCAATAGATAGCCTAGACTAATCGGAAATATAAAGAAATAATGGAACCAGATATACAATAAAATGAAAGATTGCCGGAAAGAAACTTGCAAAAACCTCTTGACAAACCAGCGATATGGTGATATAATATGAACGTAAATTCAAGCGGACAAAACGAATTGTGCCGGAGAACAAAGCCGCAGGCAGCGTTGCCGCGGCAGTGAAGTATCTGCAACTTGACGATGGCAGAAATTTCACCTCAGCACATTCCACCGCGGATATAACGTATGATCAAACCGGCTCAGCGCTGCGCCGAATATCGCGGCGTCCGGCGGATCTTCTGCCGGATCCGGTTTTTTTCAGTACTTATTAAGGAGTGAGCTTATGTTAATGAAAGAGGGAGAAACAAGGATCCCTGCGGGCTGCGCGATCTCGGGCTTTATCAACAGGAGCGGCAGAAGGACAAACGGCAGCGTGATCGTGAATTCCATTGCCTGTATGCACGACCGCTCGAACGGTCTGGGCGGCGGCTACGCCGGATACGGCATTTATCCGGAGTACAAGGATCAGTACGCGTTCCATGTTTTCTACGATTCCAACGAGGCGAGGATAAAGACCGAGGCGTTCATCGACCGCCATTTCGACGTCATCAACCTCTCGCGTATTCCCACCAGAAAGCACCCGAACATCACCGACGAGCCGCTTATCTGGCGCTACTTCGTTAACCCTCTTCCCACAAAGCTCCAGGAGAGCCAGCTCGACGAGCGCACCTACGTTGCCCGCTGCGTCATCAAGATAAACGACAAGATCGACGGCGCTTACGTTTTCTCCAGCGGCAAGAACATGGGCGTATTCAAGGCGGTCGGCTACCCTGAGGACGTCGGCGAATTCTACCGCCTCGACGAGTACGACGGCTGGGCGTGGACGGTACACGGCCGCTACCCGACGAACACCCCCGGCTGGTGGGGCGGCGCTCACCCCTTCGCGCTGCTCGACTACACGATAGTACATAACGGCGAGATCTCCTCCTACGACGCGAACAGACGTTTCATTGAAATGTTCGGCTACAAGTGCAACCTGCTGACCGATACTGAGGTCATCACCTACATCATCGACTACCTCCACCGCCGCCTCGGAATGCCCCTTGACGACGTTGCGAAGGTCATCGCGGCTCCGTTCTGGAGCGAGCTTGAATCCGGCAGGTTCAGCCCGGAGGAAACGGCGAAGATACGCCATTTCAGAAACGTTTATTCCAGCCTGCTCATCACAGGACCCTTTTCAATAATCCTCGGATTCAACAACGGAATCATGGCGCTCAACGACAGACTGAAGCTCCGTTCGATGGTCGCTGCCGAAAAGGGCGATACGGTCTATGTTTCCAGCGAGGAATGCTCCATCAGGACGATGTCCCCGGACGTTGACAGGATATGGAGTCCACGCGGCGGCGAACCGATAATCGTGACCCTTGATAAGTAATGTGAGAGCAGAATTGAAAGGATGGTCTTAAGTGGCTATAAACTATATGAATCCTCTGTTTGAGGTAGTCCGCAACCCTGACCGCTGCATTAAGTGCCGCGTCTGTGAGCGCCAGTGCGCCAACGAGGTGCACCATTACGACCCCGACCTCGATAGAATGGTGTCCGATGAAACCAACTGCGTTGACTGCCAGCGCTGTGTAACGCTGTGCCCGACAAGAGCGCTGAAAATAAGGAAGAACGAGAACGAGTTCCGCGAGAATGGCAACTGGAGCCAGCAGGTAATGGACGAGGTCTACAAGCAGGCAGGCTCCGGCGGAGTGCTCCTCTCTGCGATGGGCAACCCCCGCGAGTACCCGGTTTACTGGGACAAGATACTGCTGAACGCTTCCCAGGTAACAAACCCGCCTATCGACCCGCTGCGCGAGCCGATGGAGACCAAGACCTTCCTCGGCAAGAAGGAGCAGGAGATCCACTACGACGAGAACGGCAGGGCTGAATTCAAGCACAATCCGTACCTCGAGCTGGACGTTCCGGTGATGTTCTCCGCGATGTCATTCGGCTCCATTTCGAAGAACGCGCATGAGTCCCTTGCGAGAGCGGCTCAGGAGCTGGGAACCTACTACAACACCGGCGAAGGCGGTCTGCACAAGGATTTCTACAAGTACGGCCCCAACACGATATGCCAGGTAGCTTCCGGACGTTTCGGCGTGTTCAAGGAGTACCTCGACACCGGCGCCGCTATCGAGATAAAGATGGGTCAGGGTGCTAAGCCGGGTATCGGCGGACACCTCCCAGGTATGAAGATAAACGAAGAAATATCCAGGACCCGTATGATACCCAAGGGCACGGACGCTATTTCCCCCGCTCCGCACCACGATATCTATTCCATCGAGGATCTCCGCCAGCTTGTTCTCTCGTTGAAGGAAGCCACCGACTGGAAGAAGCCGGTCATCGTAAAGATAGCGGCGGTACATAACGTTGCGGCTATCGCTTCCGGTATCGCGAGAAGCGGCGCGGACATCATCGCCATCGACGGCTACAGAGGCGGCACCGGCGCGGCTCCGACACGTATCCGCGATAACGTGGGCATTCCGATAGAGCTTGCGCTCGCAAGCGTTGACCAGAGGCTCCGCGACGAGGGTATCAGAAACAATGTTTCCATCGTTGTCGGCGGTTCGATCAGAAGCAGCGCGGACGTCGTAAAGGCTGTAGCGCTCGGCGCTGACGCGGTTTATATCGCAACGGCGGCTCTGCTGTCGATGGGCTGCCACCTTTGCAGGAGCTGCAACACCGGCAAGTGCAACTGGGGCATCGCAACTCAGCGCGCAGACCTCGTTAAGCGCCTCAATCCGGATATCGCGTACAAGCGCCTGGTGAACCTCGTACACGCGTGGGATCACGAGATCAAGGAAATGATGGGCGGTATGGGTATCAACTCGCTGGAGTCCCTCCGCGGCAACAGACTCATGCTCCGCGGCATAGGACTCAACCAGAAGGAACTTGATATACTCGGAATCATGCACGCAGGTGAATAAACCCTGACACTGCTCGAAAGGAATGGTCATAACAATGAAAAAGGTTTATGTGAACGAGGACTGGTGTCTTGGCTGCCATCTGTGTGAATTCACCTGTGCGGCGGCGAACAGCGGTGCTCCCGATATGATTAAGGCGTTCGCAGGCGGGAAGAAGCCCGTCGCGAGGATCCAGATAGAAGAAGGCGACAAGATAAACTTCGCGGTACAGTGCCGCCACTGCGACGCTCACCCCTGCGTAAAGGGCTGCATCGCGGGCGCGCTCTCAGTGCAGGACGGCGTTATCGTCTGCGACGAGGAGAAGTGCGTAGGCTGCTACACCTGCGTTCTCTCATGTCCCTACGGCGCTATCGTCATCGACGAGGCGGGACACAAGATCCGCAAGTGCGACCTCTGCACGCGCAACAGCCACGGCGAGCCGGCATGCGTAAAGGCTTGCCCGAACAACGCTATAGTTTTCGAGGAAAGGTGAGGTGACGGATATGAACTACGTAATTATCGGCAACTCTGCTGCGGCAGTCGGAACGATCGAGGGTATCCGTCAGATAGACAAGACCGGAAAGATAACCGTTATCTCCGACGAAAAGTACCACACCTATTCCCGCCCGCTCATCTCCTACTGGCTGATGGGGAAAGTCACAGACAAGAACATATACTACCGCAGCGCGGACTTCTACGAGAAGAACGGCGTTGAGACCAGGTTCGATACCCGCGTGACTAAGATAGACCCGGCTGCGAAGGATGTCGTTCTTGCGGACGGAAGCACGGTTCCCTACGACAAGCTGATGGTGGCTACAGGCTCGAAGCCGTTCGTTCCCCCGATGAACGGAATGGAGAAGATAGCCTCCTGCCACACGTTCATGAGCTACGACAGCGTAAAGGCTATCAAGGCTGAGGTCAAGCCCGGAATGAAGGTACTGATAATCGGCGCGGGACTTATCGGACTGAAAGCCGCGGAAGCACTCAACGAGTACAAGGCGGACATCACTGTAGTCGATATGGCTGACCGTATCCTGCCGTCTATTCTGGACGTCCGTGCAGGCTCCATCATGAAGAAGCACATCGAGAGCAAGGGAACAAAGTTCATTCTCGGGACCTCCGTTGACGAGTTCAGCGAGCACTCCGCGAAGCTGAAGAACGGCGCTGCGGTTGATTTCGACATGGTTATAATCGCGGTGGGCGTACGCCCGAACACCGAGCTTGTTTCCGAAGCAGGCGGCAAGGTAGAGCGCGGCATAATCTGCGACCTCACCCAGAAAACCACCATCGACGACGTTTACGCCGCAGGCGACTGCACAGTCAGCCACGACGCTTCCTCCGACACCGACAGGATACTCGCGCTGCTGCCGAATGCGTACATGCAGGGCGAGGTAGCCGGAAGAAACATGGCGGGCGCCGAGACAAAGTACGAGAACGCGATACCGATGAACGCGATAGGATTCTTCGGGCTGCACATCATCACCGCCGGAAGCTACGACGGCGAGGAATATGTCGAGGAACACGGCAATAATTATAAAAAGCTGGTATTCAAGGACGGACTGCTCAAGGGATTCATACTGATGGGCGACGTAAAGCGCGCGGGAATATACACCTCCATGATAAAGGAGCGCATAGACCTCTCCGACGTTGACATGGATATGCTTAAAGAGAGACCGCAGATGATGATGTTCAGCAAGGCGCGCAGGGAAGATAAGCTGGGAGGAATAAAGAGATGATCATTGACGCAAAGAATATGCCGTATGCAGAGCTGAATAAAATGATCAGGGACTCTGACGAGCAGAAATTCACGCTTGAGAACGTTCTCGGGCAGAGATACATCGGCGCGGGTCTTTCCGGCAAGGAGATACTCATAAAGGGAACCCCCGGAAACGCCCTCGGAGCGTACCTGAACGGTGCTAAGATAAGCGTACACGGAAATGCTCAGGACGCCACCGGCGACACAATGAACGACGGCGCGATAATCATTCACGGCAACAGCGGCGACACCACCGGCTACGCGATGCGCTCCGGCGAGATATATGTCCAGGGCAACGCCGGGTACCGCGTCGGTATCCACATGAAGAGCTATCAGGACATGTTCCCGACCATCGTTATCGGCGGCAAGGTCGGCGACTTCCTCGGCGAGTACCAGGCGGGAGGTATCATCATCGTGCTCGGTATCGGCGTTGAGGGCTGCCCGGTAGGTCACTTCTGCGGCACCGGAATGCACGGCGGCGAGATGTTTATTCGCAGCGACGTTATGCCGAAGGGACTCCCCGTTCAGGTGTGCTGCACAGTAGCCACCGCAGAGGAGAAGGAGTCCATCAGACACTACGTAGAGCGCTTCACGAAGCACTTCGGCAATGATACTGACACGCTGCTCAGCTCCAATTTCTTCAAGCTCACTCCGAATTCCGCAAGCCCTTACAAGCAGCTTTACGTCAACAATCTTTGATCGGCGGGAACGCCGCGGGAAGGGGGATCCTTGATGTCCAGGGTATTTATCAACGCCAAAACCGAGATGATCTGCGGCACGATATCGGCTGCGCTGGAGGACGCCGGCGCAGAAATCACCTGCTGCTTTGATGATGAGGAAGCGGCAGCGGAGGATCTTTCCGGCTATGATGTGGTGATAGTATCCACACCGCTTCGCAGCGAGTTCGGTCTGAACTACGTCGCTGAGATCCACGACCGCACTAGCGCGGTTATCATAGTGCTGGCAAAGACGGAGATCGCCGACGAGGTGCAGAACCGTATCAAGTTCACAGGCGCGTATGTGCTCCCGAGGCCGTTCACGAAGCAGGCGCTGGTGCAGACTATCCGAATGGCTCAGATGGCGAAGGAGAACATGCAGCGGCTGGAGCAGGAGCGCTCCAAGCTCTCGAAGCAGCTTGAGGACACGAAGATAATCGACCGCGCGAAATGCTGCCTGATACAGTACTTGAACCTCACGGAGAACCAGGCGCACAGGCATATTCAGAAGCTCGCGATGGATACGCGGAGAACGCAGCGGGAGATCGCGGATGATATTCTGAACACCTATAGCGGAATGACAAATGTGTAGAACAATAGAACGAATAAAGGAAGCAGCGCGTGCTGCTTCCTTTGGGTTTGTCGATAAACTATAATTTAGTGCTTCCGAAACAGTCCACCGGACTGTTTCGGAGGATAGTCACGACTAGATTTTATATGTTGCTTGTGGGGGAAAACTCTTGTTTTCCCCCACACCCCTTTAGCGCTTTTTACGTTTAACTGCGCGCCGGCGCGCAGAGTAGCCGCACTCCGTGCGGAGTGTTTCGCCTGACGGCGACGAGGGCGCTGCCCTCGACTCGCAAGGGGGACGCGTCCCCCTTGACTCCCGATTTTGGATTGCGGTAAGCGGAACACTCGCCGCTAAATTATAGTTTACCGCAATAAAACGGGCAAGCCCTACGCCTGCCCGTCATTAAAATCCCCCAAAAAATCGATCCCGAAATCCCCGATTTAGGACCTCACCGTTTCATCTCCGGGTGGCTCTTATAAAACTCGTGCTTATCATCGTACATGCGAGCCTCCGCGACCCTGATAAGCTCGTCCACCGAGGAAACGTGGTCTTCCCACGCCCAGCCCACCGACGCCTGCGGCACGTTCATCACCTGGAGCGAATCATGGAACCTCTCCGCCTGGGTAAGAAACTCCTCACGGGAAATATCCTCGATAAGCACCACAAACTCATCGCCGCTGATACGGAAGCAGGAATTTACCCCGAACTGCGCCCCGAGGCGCTCCGCAAAGCCGGTTATGAGCTGGTCTCCGAACTCGTGACCCTGGGTGTCGTTCGTGAATTTCAGACCATTCACATCGGCGAAGATCGCCGCCAGAGCACCGCCGTGCTCCTCAAAGTCCCGGCAGAAATTGTTGTAGCAGAACCGGCTGTGCAGCCCGGTCAGCGTATCGTAGTTGCAGAAATACTCCAGTGCCTTCTGGCGGGTAAGCTCCGAGGCGTAGTCGTCGTGAATATCCCGGATATACAGCATTATCACCGGCGATTCATCGGTGTACTCGATACTTGGAAGCAGCTCCATGTACACCCAGCGGTACTGCCCGTCGTAACGGCGGCGGTACCTCAGACGCTGGCAGCCCATGTCCTCGCGGAAACGGCTGCGTATCCTGTCGGGGCTGACAAATTTCAGGAACTCGTTCACGTCCTGCTCGAAAACGGAACCCCTTGCAATATTGTTCCTGTACCACTGGCTGAAGCTGTCCGAGTAGCCGTTTTCCGTCAGCAGCTCCTTCGGGTACGCCTTGATAACGCTGAAGCTGTCGCTGGCAAGATCCACTCTGAGTATTTTGTGGAAGCACTGGGACAGCATCTGCATCGCGTCCTCCACGCTGCATGTGCCTGCGTCGGACTCCTTCCAGGTGTAGACCACCCAGGGGTGTGCCTCTGAGAAATCGTCGGGTATGACTACCTCAAGCCTGACCCACCTCACGGCGCTGCCGATGATACGCCGGAAATTCACCGTGACCCTGCTGCGCTTCTCCATGACTTCCTTCATGATAAAGCTGCGGTTCGTGCAGCGCTGGTACTGCGCCACGTCGTCGTCGGGAACCAGACCGGTAGATACTATCAGCTCGGAATATTCGTAGATCGTTCTGGCTTCAAGACAGGGTTTCTCCTCTTCGGTCTCAAGGATCTTCACAAAGTCGTAATCTCCTGTGACGATGTTCACCCACGCGACCTTGTAATAATCATTCCAGAGTATCCCCTCGACCATTTTCTGATCCATCATAAAACAGCCCTCCCTGCCTGCGTTATGGTTATAACCGCCGTATAATATTATATCGGCAGCTTCCGGCAAAAACTTAGCATTTTCAGCCGTTTCCCTCTTTTTTTGTGGACTTCCCCGAATTCCCGGGTCGCTTTTTGTTCATTAATCCATATTGAATATTTTTTGAAAAAGTCCTTGACAAACTGTAAATTCTGTGATATAATATATACACGATGTGTTCAGGAATGCGATAGCACTTCTTATTGTATGCACTTCGTTATAGTTGGTTTTCAGCATTTGGAGAAATACCCAAGTGGTGAAGGGGCTCCCCTGCTAAGGGAGTAGGTCGGGAAACCGGCGCGAGGGTTCAAATCCCTCTTTCTCCGCCAGCATGAAACCGTATAGCAAACAGATTGCACGGCTCGCAAGGGTAGTGTAATCTGTTTGCTATATATGGGATTGTATATTAACGCTGCCGCAGCAACGAGAATATAAGCTAGGTTGTTTCCATCTATACGCACATTCGCAGAACGCAGCCAGGAGTTACCTGCTCGTTCATCTTATCTTTC
>ERZ835980.926-NODE-926-length-36405-cov-25.536534_pt1 | contig 36405 bp, 60 predicted proteins | sample MGYA00519943_ERZ835980 | MGnify/ENA primary metagenome ERZ835980 (study PRJEB31850, sample SAMEA3708791) | human gut metagenome | biome: human gut; feature: human-associated habitat; material: faeces | place: China | collected 2014 ... | reverse complement strand
TTTTACAACATGGATTGTATGGAGGGGATGAAACAATTCCCTGATAAGTTTTTCGACCTCGCCATAGTAGACCCGCCATACGGAAACGCGATAAACCCAGCGGAAGATTCGGCGGGCGGTTCTCCAACTACGATTTGTCGGACGGGCGGGGGTTGGGCGAAGAAATACCGGAAAGGGGGTATCTTTGAGCGCGACCACGATATCCGAACATGGGATATCGCACCAGATGCAGCATATTTTGACGAGCTGGGGCAAGTAAGCAAAAATCAAATAATCTGGGGCGGCAACTACTTCAACCTACCGCCGACACACTGTTTCTTGGTATGGCAAAAATTAACCATAAGCGAAAAGTTCAGCATGGCGATGTGCGAGTACGCATGGACAAGCTTTAACGATAATGCAAAATTGTTCGCCTGCGCCCCACAAGGCACAGCAAAAGAGAGACGCTTTCACCCTACGCAGAAGCCGATAGCATTGTATACATGGATATTGAACCTTTACGCCAAAGAAGGATACAAGATACTCGATACCCATGTAGGCAGCGCGTCCAGCCTTATAGCCTGTTACCGTGCAGGGCTTGAATATTGGGGATTTGAAACGCACAAAGGCTATTATCAAAAGGCTACTGAGCGGCTCGAAACCGAAAAAGCACAAATAAGAATGACATTTTAAATACACGAAAGGAGGAAAGACATGCTGACCGACTACCACATGAAGCTCAACCGGGCGGGTATACCCATATGGCGACCTGCCCAGCCAGTAATAGGCAGAGAGGACGAGCACCAGACCGCCCTGACCAACTGGGCGCGGATGATGCGGACACAGTATCCGGCACTGACGCTCTACCACCACATACCCAACGGCGGCTTACGCGATAAGCGCACCGCTGCGCGGCTGATAGGGCAGGGGGTACACTCCGGCGTACCCGATGTATTTATCCCTGCTGCCCGGGGCGGCTACCATGGCATATACGTCGAGCTCAAAACGGGCGACAACCGTCCGACCCCGAATCAAAACGAGTTTATGAGCGGCGCTATGGCCGAGGGCTACTATTGCGCGGTCTGCTACGGCTGGCCCTGCGCCGCCGCGGTGATCGAGGACTATTTACAGATGGGCAAAACAGGAGGTGAGCGGCATGACTAACCACGAATACCTAAAACAGCAATCCGCCGAATGGCTGGCGGACAAACTTGCCGAGATAGTGGACTGCGACTACTGCCCGGCGGCGGTTTATTGCGCCCGATGCAATGGACCATTCTACGAACTGGACATATCGGAATGTCGGAGAATGCTGGAAAACTGGCTGGGCACAGAAAGGACAGATAAACAATGAGTGATTACATTAGTCTAAAAGTGCTTATAGCCAAGGTGGAAAAACAAAATTGCAACCCATGTAAGCGGCGAGGTGTTTACCTTGATGGAGAACAGTGTCGTTCTTGTGTGCTCAATAGGGTGCTTAAACAGTTACGAAGGATGCCTACCGTTGATGTTGCCCCGATGCGGTATGGGAAGTGGGTAACCAGGAATAAAAAGAAAAATACTGCCCCCAACCACGAGGCTAAGATGGACGAATAGTGACAGGAGAATAATTATGGACGAAGTAAAAAACTACCCGCCTTATTTGGATTACCCAAAGTCATACACAGCGAGTGCAGATGAGCACAAACACAAAATAAAAACATCATTCGCCAGAATTATTGTGGAAGGGACACCTGCAAAGCCATATTACAACATTGAATACTTTGACCCAACGGATAAGGAATACCATATTGGGTTTGGCTCGTACTACCTCGATAATGTGTTTAATTGGTTTGCAGAGGAATTCGAGATCACAGAATCCCACACAGACACTGACACTGACTACATCAGCAGAGCAGCGTTGCTTGCTCGATACGATGCAGAGCATGTTGGCCCACCGGGCAGAGCAAGGGAATTGATTGCAACTGCTCCCGCCGCCGATGTTGTCCCCGTGGTGCATGGGGAGCTTACGGAGCGTATTCGTGAATTACTCCAGGCAGAGCAAGACGGACGGCTGTTGGTGCTCCCGTGCAAGGTCGGGGACAGAATATATCGAGTTATTGATGATTGCACATTCCCGGGAGATTGTGGAACAAAACGGATGTGTAAAGGGTGCGAATATAGAAATTTGTTTATTGAAAAAACCACATTCCGCCTATATCTACTTACTGATGAAGGGAAGTTACGGCGAGGTTATTACCGCACCCGTGAAGAAGCCGAAAAGGCATTGGAGGGTAACAAGAATTATTAGGAAATTCCACAAAGAAAAAGTGAGGTAGAGCAATGAAAAAGTACACGCAAGCGGATTTTGACAACTTTGAAGTAGATAAGTATGGTCGCAAGATATGCCCTGCTGGGGATTATACTGCAATGAAAAGCTTTGGTGAGGGGTGCAGCTTTGGCAAGGAGTGCATCTTTGGCAAGGGGTGCGGCTTTGGTGCGGGGTGCAGCTTTGGTAGGTGGTGCAGCTTTTGCAATGGGTGTAGCTTTGGCGAACGGTGCGACTTTGGCGCGGGGTGCATCTTTGGCGAGGGGTGCAGCTTTGGCGCATGGTGCATCTTTGGCGCGCTGTGCAGCTTTGGCGAACGGTGCATCTTTGGCGAACGGTGCAGCTTTGGCGCATGGTGCATCTTTGGCGCGCTGTGCATCTTTGGCGAACGGTGCGACTTTGGCGCGCTGTGCAACTTTGGCGAGGGGTGCAGTTACGAAAACGGCGCAGTGAAAAATGGCCGCTATGTCGCCGTGGATAGGATAGGCAGTAAAAACCGAAAAGCCTATTTTTACATAGACGATAACGGCAATATGTTTGTCCGCGCCGGGTGTTGGTTTTCGGATATGGCGGCATTTAAGGAGCGGGTTAAAAAAGTACACGCCGGAACAATCCACGAGAAGACATATCTGGCGGCTTGCGACTTGGCAGAACTGATGTTGAAAGGAGGTAACGAGAAATGACACACGAAGGAGGAACGATGATGAAAAGGTACTATGCGGTAACAATGCCCAATGGTGGCATCTATACCATACCCGCCCATGTTATAGCGGATAACTACGCAAATTATTATGCCACTAAGGGTGAGGACTACCAGGAAAACTATGACGCAATGTTGTATTGGTTTGACACCAACGACTACGAATTTGCGGATTGGGCAAAAAACAACATGGATTGGGACGATGTAAAGGAACACGCTATTCTTTTTGAATCACAAACAAAATCTTGCGACTTCCAGGATGGATGGGTAAACGGCGATTACGAGTACAAATTTGTGGAGGAACACCATGCAGAATGAAAACAGAACAAGCAATCGAAGCATGGAACAGGAGGACTGAACATGAAGTATACCATTGATTACGGTCTCGGAGAAGCTATCCTGTATACGCCGTATGATGCCAAAGAAAGATTTTATGCCCTTGCTGGCACATGCTTTGGAATCAGGAAGAGCATTATGCACTGCGTAATTCTGAGGGCAGAAGAAATTCCTTGTGAAGATTTTGAACGCCTTGAATTTAACGGAGATGTCTATGTTTGGCGCGAAGACGGTGCAAGAAAAATGGTTGCTCCGCTATGGGCGGCTGACAAAGAATGGAATATGGACTATTGCGAAGAGGTACGATATAAACCTAAGGAGGACTGACAATGAGTAAAGAGTACATAGAGCGTGAGGCGGCTAAGGCACGACTTAGAATGTGGATCACAGATTGCGTATTAGACGGGGACAATGAGGCGGCAGACTGTTTTAGGGACTGCATAGACCTCCTTGACAGTATTCCCGCCGCCGATGTAGTGGAGGTGGCCGAACCGCCAAAGGAGGTATGAAGATGAAGCCGATTTATATACCTAAAGGAAAAGCAAAAGAGTACGGCGATTATGCTATCAACATTTATACGGGATGTCCTCACAGATGTTATTACTGCTTTGCCCCGTCAGTGTTAAGGAAAGATCGGGAACAGTTTCACACTAACATAAAGCCTCGTGATGGGATTGTGGAGGCAACTATTAAACAGTTAGAGCGGGAAGGAATCGCGGGCAAATTGATACACCTGTGTTTCACCTGTGACCCATACCCCACAGGACATGATACCACGGCGACACGGCAGATTATAAAGGCTATCAAGGCAAGTGGGAACCATGTTCAGATACTTACAAAGGGCGATGGGAGCCGTGACTTTGATTTGCTGGATGAAAACGATTGGTACGGTATTACCTATGATGGTATGCATGACGGTGTATATATGCTAAGCGACAGGCTTATAGATGTGAAAAAAGCGCATGACCGGGGAATAAAAACATGGTGTTCTTTTGAGCCTGTAACGGACGCAGATCGGGTTTTGGAATGTATCGAGAACTGTTATGACCTATTTGACAAGGTTAAAATTGGGAAATTGAATTACTATTCGTCAAATATTAACTGGAAACAGTTTGGGGAAGAAGCCGAACAACTATGCAAGCAACTTGGCATTGATTACTACATAAAAGAGAGCTTACGGGCAGAAATGGTCAAACCACCGAAGGAGGAAAAATGAAACGAGTAATAGCAATAGCAATAGCAATATTAACCCTGCTGACCCTCACTCTGTGCGGATGCAACGAGGCTGAGGCTGGCAATCATAGACTGTGGATACTGGATTGTGGTGCGACGTATGGAATATATGTCGATAACCTCACGGGGATACAATACCTGAGCACACACCAAGGCGGCGTGTGCGTAATGGTAGACGCAGAAGGAAGGCCGCTGATATGGGAGGGAGAAAAATGATAACGATCCACAACAACGAAGAGCCGCTGTACAAGCTGGCGAAGGAAATACACGAAAACGCCGTTGCCCACGGCTGGTGGGACGAGCCTCGCAACCTACTGGAGATTGTCGCCCTTTGCCATAGCGAGCTGTCCGAGGCTGTAGAGGAGTATCGTGCCGGGCGCCCCATGGTATGGGCAAACGTGGGCGGCAAGCCCGAGGGCATAGCCACCGAGATGGCGGACTGCCTTATCCGCATACTGGATTGGTTTGGCCATGAGGGACTGGACGCGGACGAGATTGTGCGACAAAAGATGGCCTATAATCGTGGGCGGCCCTATAAACACGGCAAAAGATGCTAAGCGCAGCCCTAAAGAGGGGTGAGCGGCCCTCACTGACGGGGGAGGGGGCGGTCAAATCTCTGACGCTGCCCCCTGCGTACCGGGGCGGCCCATCGGAAGAAAAATTTTTCGATTTTTGAGAAGCTTTGAAAATGAGCGGCAATGGGGCGCCCAAAAACAACAAAACTACAAATAAACGGCGGCGGCAAATTGGTCACCGAAAATATTTGCAAAATTACATCAAAAACGACGGTTTTTAATCCAAAAAGGAGGCGGGAAATTGAATCCGAAAAAAGCAACGCGGGAAAGGCGAGATGAGCGGGCAGCCGTGCGGCGACTGCTGATGTATTGGGGTAATGCAGAGCGCACGAGGACGGAAAAAGAGCGGTTGTTAATTAGCGTTGACGAGGAGATCGAAGCGCAATACGATCTTCACCCGCAGCAGATTACGGGCCTGCCGCACGGTACCGAGCTGCCGGACAGCACTCCGGCCACGGTGATAAAAGCTTCGCGGGAATTAAAAAGACTGCGAAAGAAGAAAAAACGGCTGGAAGACGAATTACAAAATCTCGATCATTGGGTGGGAATGATAGAATTTGAAGTGATGTGTTTGCCACCGCTGGAATATGAGGCAATAAGACTGCGGTACGTTAAATACGGAGTGGCAAAAGGGGGATATTGGGAGCGGATAGCGCAGCAAATGCACGTCTCGATTGATTGGGCGAAGACCCTTGAGAGACAGGGGGTAGACAGGCTGATAGGCAGAATAGCAGCGTAAAGAGAATACCGTATAAGAGGGCTGATATCAGCCCTCTTATATCATTATCCCAAACTTTGCCGCGAGCAGCTCCTGCCGCGCGTGGGGGATCGGTTTGACTCCGGCACACCACGAATGCACTGCGGCCTTGCTCACCTCACAGGCCTCGGCGGCCTGCTCCAACGTCAGGCCACGGGCCTTGAGCTGATCCCGCAAATACTCGCCGTCGCTGAGCACGGGAGCGCACCGGCCCTGCATATAGGCAAGCTCCCACATGCCTTGCTGGCTGAGCGGCAGCGCGTGCTCGTCCTCGGTTATATCCTCTGCGCCTTGCAGCGCGTCCCGTATGGCTCTATCGACCTCCGGGGTGAGCTTGCGGTTAATAATCATATACCGCAAGCCCTCACCCAGCCCACGGATGGGCCACATGTTAGCTATCTGCACCCGGCAGCGCGCCCCGATGATGTCGGGGAGCTGCGCTGCCATTATACCATACGCTCGTCCCAGGGCCTTAACCGTGTTGTCTGTCATGTGCTCACCTCCGTTAATCCTGCATGACCCAGACGCGATAATCAGTTACGGACATAACGGCCCAGCCGCCGTCAACTTCAACTACAACCTCATCACCGCGGCAATTTTTCACCGCCTCGTCATACGTTTCAAAATGTACCATTTTCATATCCTCCTTTGCTATATTTCAAAAGCTAAGCCGTGATTATGGTTATACTCTGTTTCCCAATTCGCCAGTTTGCCCCCCGCCTCGCGGCTGAAATCCCGCGTTGCGTGATTCCACGCGGCCACATATTTGTGATGTATGGCTATATACTCTGCCCGGTTCGCAAGGATCATGTCGGCCGGAGTATTCGCCCAGGTGATATATGCCTTTTTAGCGGCCTCAATAGCCTCATCTTCGGTCTGCGGTACATATACCACGATGGTTTTGGTCTCCTTGTTGTAGCTATTAAGCTTGGTTTTGCAGCTCGCATAATTGGTTTTATACTCGCTGTAGCTCATCTCAACTTCGCTGCACCCTTCGGCGGCTTCGGCATCTTTCTGGGCTTTATAACAATCGGGACAAACCGCTTCTGCCTCATACCACTTTATTTTACGCTCACGCTCGGCAGCGGAACCGTAGATGTCAACAGTGTGGGTGTGGCCGCAGGAAAAGGTTATGTCGTACTTCATTGTTTTTTATCTCCTCTCTTGTTATATCTATATTATATACCTGTCAGATTAAAAAGTCAACCAAAAAGATAAACAAACTAAAATAATAAGGCAAAAACCTTTTGTGCGCGAACCGCACCGCGCATCATAAAACCAAAACCTATTGCGAAACGAGATAAATAAAACTCAACACTTTCCCACACTCTTTATGTGCTATAATAATACCATCAAAAGGGCTGCGAAGAGCGGCCCTTGAGCATTTTGAGGAAGATGAGCGGCAATATGGCAAGCCGAGCCCTACATTTTTGCCAGTACCCTGGATGTAATGCGCTGACCGCCGAACGATACTGCGTTGAGCACCGGACGGCGGGCGAACTGCGGCAGCAGGAGCAGATACACGCCCAGGACGAGCGGCGGGGCAGCTCCCGGCAGCGCGGATATGATACCCGATGGAGCAAATACTCCCGCTGGTATTTGTCGGCCCCGGAACATCAACTCTGCGCCCTGCGGCTGGATGATGGCTGCACTGTGGTGGCGCGGTGCGTGGATCACATAGACCCGCCTGACGGTCCGGGCGACCCGCGCTTTTGGGATACCGCCAATCACCAGCCCGCCTGCATACATTGCAACAGCGTCAAAGGACACAAAAAAATCATAGGCAAATACAGAATCTGAGAAAGGAGGAGCCTATGCCGACAGGAAGAAAGCCGAGGCCGTTAAAGCTCGTCGATAACGGCAAAAACCGGCATACCAAAGACACAATGGAAAACCGGGAGAATGGCGAACCTACCGGCTGCTCCGACAAATTAAAACCACCCAAAAACCTGTCCCCGGAGGCGAAGAAGGAATGGAAAAGGGTAGTAAAGCTCTACCGCCAGCTCGACACCCCGATAATTAACGATCTGGACATATCCGCCCTCGCTGCCTACTGCGAGAGTGTGGCGATATACCAAAAAGCCGAGGCGGAATACCAAAACGGCCCGCTTATATACCGGGCGGCGGACGGCAAGCCAACGGAAAACCCGTATATCACCATCATGCGCCGGGAGGGGCAGAATATCATAAAATACGCCGAGCAGCTGTGCCTGTCGCCGGTGGGCCGTGCTCGCATGGGTGTAGCAGCAGCGAAAAAAGCCGCAGAGAGCGACCCCATGGCCGCATATCTGAGCAAGTACGGTGGTTAACTCGAACAAGGCCCTCGAAGTTATCGAGTTTGTACAGGCCCTTAAACATACCGGCGATTTTTACGGCAAACCCTTTGTGCTTTTACCATGGCAGATAGAGGTCATAAACTCCGTATACGGCACCGTGACCGCCGAGGGCGTGCGGCAGTACCACATGGCATATTTGGAGATCGCCAAGAAAAACGGCAAGACCGAACTTATCGCCGCGCTGAGCCTGTATCACCTGGTCATGGACGCACCGGGCGGCGAGATATACTGCGGCGCCGCAGACAGGAACCAGGCATCAATAGCTTTTAACGCCGCAAAGAGCATGGTGGAGCAAAGCGAAGTATTGTCCAAGATAATCAAAATCAAAGACAGCACGAAGGAAATGCTGAATCTCCGCACACACAGCCGCTTTAAAGTGCTGTCGGCAGAGGCGGCGACCAAACACGGCCTTAACCCCTCCGTGGTCATCATAGATGAACTACACGCCCACCCCAAGCGGGACTTGTGGGACGTGCTGACATTTGGTACGGGTGCTGCACGGAATGAGCAGATCATATGGTGCATCACCACCGCGGGCGACGACCCCGACCGCAAAAGTGTGGGATGGGAACAGCACGAAATAGCAACAAAGGTGCTGAGCGGCGAACTGACAGACCCGGCGTTTTACGCCAAAATCTATACCGTCCCTGAGGACGCGGACATATACGATGAAGCAAATTGGTACTTAGCCAATCCCTCGCTGGGCGTATCCATCAAAATTGAGAATGTGCGCAGCGAGGCGATAAAGGCCCGAAACAGCCCGGCGGCAGAGAAGCTCTTCCGGTGGCTCCGGCTCAATCAATGGATCTCGCTTAAACGCACCGGCTGGCTGCCCATCACCCTATGGGATGATACCGAAGGGGGCTGGCATAAATCCGATATGCTGGGGCGGCCCTGTTATGTAGGCATAGACCTGTCCAGCACCACCGACCTGACCGCCGTGGCGGCCCTTTTCCCACCGCTGCCGGAGGAAACGGAGTGGCGCTTTTTTGTGGATGCGTGGATCCCGGAGGAAAACATGCGGGAACGGGAGCACCGGGACCACGTGCCTTTTGGCAAATGGGTGCAGGCGGGGCATATGCACGCGACCCCCGGCAACTGTGTGGACTACGCCTATATTGCCAACTATCTGGACAAGCTCATGCTGGACTATGACATCAAATATATTGCGGCGGACGAGTGGCGCATAGATTCACTGCGCCCCCTCATGCAGCAGGAGGTTGCGGCGCAGAAGATAATCACCATACCACAGACCATGAGCGGCATGTCCCCAGCAATGAAGGAAATTGAGCGGCTCCTACGCGAGGGCGAAATGACCCACGAGAGGAACCCTTGCGGGCGCTGGGCGTTTGGCAATGTAGTAGTAGCCCAGGACGGCAACGAGAACATAAAACCCATGAAAAACCGGAGCATAGAGCGGATAGACCCGATGTGCGCCCTGATAGACGCGATGGCGGCGGCGGTAAAACTGGAACCCAAGCGCAGCATATACGAGCACCGCGGCCTGAGAATAGTGTGAGGTAAAAAGTGAAGAAAATTAAACTCTTTGGCAAAACCTACGAAATACGGGCAGCGGACGTTAAAACACTGCCCTCTGTATCAGATGATAGCGCATGGCAGATGTACCTTGCAGGGCAGGGTTATGCCACAAGCGCAGAGGGGGCGCTGCAGGTCGCGGCGGTATTCAGGTGTGTTGACCTGATAAGCAAGACCATGGCGGCGTTGCCCCTGCACATGTACAAAAATACCGGGGAGGGCAAGCAAAAGGCACGGGATCATCCCCTGTATAAGCTGTTGTATGTGCTGCCCAACCGCACCACCACGGCGTATGAGCTTATGCAGATGCTTGTGGCAAACATGCTGCTCACTCGCGGCGGGTATCTCCGTATAGTGCGGGACAGATACGGCTTTGTGCGATACCTCAAAAATCTGCCCACCTCCTGCTGCTCGGAAGTGTACACCAACCGGGAAAACGGGGAACAGTATATATACGTCACCTATGACGGCATAACAGAAACGCTCCGGGAGGGCGATTTTGTCTTTATCCCCGGTTTTAGATTTGGCGACCGCACGCCGGAAGACCCAATGACCATAGCCGCAAGCGTGCTGGGGCTGAATAACAGCATGACACAATACGCGCAAAGGGGCTTTTCCGGTACTTCCCCCGGCGGCTATATAACCTATCCGGGGCAGCTCTCCGATACGGCATACGAGCGCTTCAAAAAGGACTTCCAGAGCAACTACGGCGGTGTAGAAAATGCCGGGAAATGGATGTTTCTGGAAAACGGCTCCACGGCGCAGCCGTGGGACAGGGACATGTCAAAGACACAGCTCCTTGATAGCCGCAAATGGGCTGTAACCGAGATATGTCGCATTTTCGGCGTACCCCCGCACATGTGCATGGATCTGGAAAAAGCCACCTTTTCGAATATTGAGCAACAGAGCGCCGAATTCGTTCGGGATTGCATAAATCCTTTGTCCGTGCGTATAGAGCAGGCGCTTTTCCGCGACCTTCTGAGCGAAGCGGAGCAGGCGAAGTATTATTTTAAATTTAATACAAACAGTCTGCTACGCGGCGATACCGCCACCCGAACGAGCTATTACAACACAATGCGGCAGAATGGTGTGATGAGCGCGGACGACATACGGGAGCTCGAGGATATGAACCCCATACCCAACGGGCTGGGAAAGATATACTTTATCAACGGCAACATGCTGCCGTTGGAAAACGCAAAGCACAATATGCCAAAAAGCGCACAAGCGAAAGGAGCACCCTTGAAAGATGAATAAATTTTGGGAGTTTAAGGCTCTCGGCAATGCCGGTGAGCTTTTTTTGTACGGAGAGATCAGCGATACGTCATGGTGGGGCGATGAAATAACCCCTGCGCAATTCCAAAGAGAACTGGCGGCACTGGGGGACATATCCACCCTTGATGTGTATATCAACAGCCCCGGCGGGGACATTTTTGCGGGATTTAGCCTGTACAACATCCTCAACCGCCACCCGGCGGCAAAAAACGTGCATATAGACGGCCTCGCCGCCTCCGCCGCATCAGTGGTTGCCATGGCGGGCGATACCATCAAAATGCCCGAAAACGCCACGTTGATGATACATAATGCATGGACATACGCCAGCGGCGGGGCGGAGGACTTACGCAAGACCGCCGATGAACTCGACCGTATCAACGACCAGATAGCAGACATATACGCCGCCCGCACCGGCAGGGAGAAAGACGAAATATCCGGCCTTATGACAGCAGAAACGTGGATGAGCGGCGCCGAAGCGCTTGATATGGGCTTTGTCGATGAGCTCATCGAAAACAAAAAGGTTGCGGCTTGCACAGACACTGAAAAGTGGTTTGCGCTGTACAAGCACGCGCCAAAGGAACCGCCGGAAAACAGGGAGCCTGACAACGGGGGAGCAATCCAGCCCGCAGCAGATATAAACACCGTACTGCAGGAGCAGCGCAAGAGATTCAGAGCGACGAAACTAAAAATTTTGGAGGTATAAGGAACCGATGAAGAAGCTCTACGAAATGATGCAGGATCGCGCAAATATCGCAACCCAGATGCGCGAGATAATGAACAAGTTTGAAGACGGCGTGATGGACGCGGAATCCACCGAAACCTATAACCGGCTCGAAAAGGAGTTTGACGCGCTCAACGCCAACATAATCCGCGAGCAGAAGCAGCTCGAACGGGAACGCGCCGCCGGTGAAGTGATTGACAAGCTGGGCGACAAGAAGGACGAGCACATTAAAGTATTTGCCCGCGCACTGCAGGGCGATCCCGAGTCCATAACCAGATACAAAAACACCACCATGACCCTTGGTACAAACGCTACCGCCGGTTATCTGACCGCGCCCGTGGAGTTTGTCAACCAGCTCATAGCCGGGCTCAAAAATGACATGTTTATGCGCCAGATATGCAACGTTGTGGGCCCCATAGGTCAGGCACAGAGCCTTGGGTATCCCAGCCTGACTACCGATGCGTCTGATGTGGCATGGACAACCGAGGTGGCGGCAGCCCCCGAAGAGGCGACCATCGCCTTCGGCCGCCGCGAATTTAAGCCCCAACGCCTTGCCAAACTGATTAAGATATCCAAGACCCTCATGCGCCACGCGCCCAGCCCTGATCAGACCGTGCTTGACCGCATATTGTACAAGATCGAGGCGGCGCAGGAAAACGCCTTTATGAGCGGAACGGGCACTAACCAGCCTTTGGGCATCTTTACCGCCTCTGACAGCGGCATAGCCACCGGGCGCGACGTTACCGCCGCTTCCGCCACCGCCGTGGCCACCGACGACCTGATAGAGTGCAAATACGGCGTGAAGGGCCAGTATATGCGCGGGGCCTCCTGGGTAATGCACCGCGACCTCTGCAAGATGATCGCAAAGCTCAAGGACAGCGACGGCCAGTATATATGGCAGCCCTCCGTGCAGGCAGGACAGCCTGATATGCTGCTGGGCGCTCCCGTATATATGTCCGAGTACGCGCCTAACGCCGTAGCCGCGGGCAAGTACGTGGCAGTATACGGCGACTTTAAAACCGGCTATTGGGTATGCGACAGCGACGGCCTCTACATACAGGTGCTTAACGAGCTGTACGCCGTCAACAACGAGATAGGCTACGTTGTCGAGTACTATGGCGACGGCGCACCCGTAGTAGGCGAGGCGTTCAGCCGCCTGAAGATGAAGGCGAGCTGATGAAAATCAAAATGTTGACCTTGGCAGCCGGGCCGGAGGGTATAACCCGACCCGGCTCCATTATTGACGTAGACGAGACCACGGCGCGGCAGCTCATAAAGGGCTGCTACGCCATAATGGAGGCCGACGATGGAAATAACAAGACAGCCCCCGGCAGCGGAACCGCTAAACCTCGAAGAAGTAAAGCTGCATATAAGGACTAATCCCGGCGATACCAGCGAGGACAAGGACATAATTGCCCCCCTCATCAGCGCGGCCCGCGAGTACTGCGAAAACTACTGCGGACGCTCCTTTGCTGTGCAGACCATCACCGCTTACCCGGAGGTGAGCGGCACTGTGACACTCCCGCGTGGCCCTGTGATGAGCGTGGACAGCGTTACGGTAAACGGCGAAGCGGCGGAGTATACCGCGGATATACGCAGAGGCACTGTTGCGGTAAATAAGCCCGGCGCGGCCATCACCTATACCGCAGGATATGAGGAGATACCCTATCTTGTGCGGCAGGCAATGTTGCTGCTTATAGGCCATTGGTACACCAACCGGGAGGCTGTGATACAGGGTTCTACGACCGAGATAGACATAGCGGTTCGGGCGATGCTCAACCAATATAAGGGATGGTGGTTTTGATGAGAGCTTATGCAGGAGAAATGCGCACGAAAATCACCATAAAAGCGCCGGAATACGGCATAAAGGCGGGATTCAGCGAAGAGGTTTTTGCTGACATTTTTCCCGGCCCGGTATGGTGCAAGTGGGCGAACGTCCACGGTGCGGAGGTGTATCAGGCAGAAGAACTGCACTTGCGGCAGCCTGTGACCATAACCATGCGCTACTCGCCCCTCGTAACCGTAAAATGCCGCATATGGCATGAACGGGATCCGGAGCCTTACGAGATCATCAGCATAGACAACATAGGCGACCGCCGGGAATTTTTGGAGATTAAGGCGCAAAGGGTGGTGACGGCATGACCATAGCGGAGATACTCAAGGACAAATACACCGTCTGCCACCCGCCCTATATGGGCAACGAACGCACCTATGTCACATACCAATGCATGGGACAGATCGGGACGCTGTACGCCGAGGGAACGGAAAAAGAAACCGGCGTCATGTATGCCGTGGACTACTACACTGACACGCCGCCATTCGAAATTGCCATAGAGGACATAAAGACCAGATTTGCGGCGGCGGGCTGGAACTGTGCCGTGGAAGCGGAAATATACGAAACAGACACGGGACTGTATCACATTGCCATGACCGCGGTGGGCGTAGGAGGGATATATGGCTAACGTTGAGTTTTCCGGATTTGATGAGGTGGAGGCGGCCCTAAAAGGCGTAAGGGACGGCATAGACGAACTAAACGACGAACTGATGAACGATGGCGCAGACTATGCAAAACAGGAAATCGAACGGGCCATATATCAGTATGGCGAATATCGTACCGGCTCTCTGCTACGCTCTATCAAAAAATCAAAAGGCAAGGATAAGGACGGCTCCCGCTATGTTATGGTAAAACCCACAGGGAAAAACGACAGTGGCGCGTCAAACGGGCAAGTAGCCTTCAGCCGTAACTATGGGCGCTCTAATAACCCCGGCTCCCGTTTCTGGACGATAGCCGAAGAACGCGCAGTAAAAAAGTTTGAGGAAATTTTAGACCAGAAGGTAAACCTATTTTTTAAGCAGAAAGGATTGGATTAAATGCCTACTTTTGATCTCAGAGGAATAAAAATCGGCAAATATATAAACACCGAGGGCACTATCACTTATGAATCGCCCATAAGTATGGGCGATGCCATGAGCGTGGAGCTTAATCTGACCGCCGCCGAGGGCAGGCTTTATGCCGAGAGCCGCCTTGCGGAGTACAAGAAACTCATAACTGGCGGCACCGCCAGCGTTGGCGTGAAATACATCACCGACGCGGCACAGAAACTGCTTTTTGGCATGAGCGAAAATACGCGCAACGTAGGAACGAACACCTCACAAAAGAGCCTTAAAGCCACTGCGAAGGACATTGCGAAGTATGTCGGCATGGGCTTTTACGCCCCGGACGCTATTGACGGCACGGACAAATATACCGCCGTCTTTGTGTACAAGGTGCTTTTTGGCGCACCCGGCTATGTATACGCCACAAAGGGTGACAGCATCACCTTCCAGACCCCCACGACCACGGGCGAGTTTTTAGCAGATGACAGCGAGGACAAGAATATCATGGAGACTGCAACACTGGCAAGCGAAAGCGATGCGGTAGCGTGGATAAACAAGTGCTTCGGCGCGTCATAAAAGGAGAACGGCATGGATATAAGACTGAAAACCGCAAAATACACCTTTGACGGACAGGAAATGACCCTCTGCTGCAACATGAATGTGCTGGCGGACGTGCAGGAAATGTTTGACGGCAATATATCAAAAGCGCTCAGGAGCGCTACGACAAAGACAATCATGTGCTTTTTGACTGCCATGATAAACGACTATCTTGACAGCGAGGGCTCCGACAAGTCTTATACCGTGAAGCAAGTGGGGCGGCTCATACCGCCCTCACAGCTTTCGGGCGTAACGTCACTTGTGATGGAACTGACTGCGGCGGCGCTTCGCGGCGACGAAGAAGCGGAACCAAAAAACGCGCAAACCACGCGGAAGACGAACCCATAAATTTCGCGTGGTATCTTACGGTATGGGTGATACGATTCGGACTAAGTGAAAGGGAATTCTGGAAAACGGCCACGCCGTACAGGATAGCAAGAATAATCAAAGAATATGCAAAAATGCAGGGCATAACGCAGGAAAAAACTAAAAGCCTGTCCGCATTTTTAGGAGGTGCGTAAATGCCGACCATAAGAACGAAATTTACAGCCGAAGGAGAAAAAGAATATAAAGAAGCGCTGAAAAGCATAGATAACGGCATGAAAGTGCTGCAATCGGAATCAAAAAAGCTGGCGGCGCAGTTTGAGGATAATGCCGATTCCGCCGAGGCGTTGAACGCAAAAAACAAAAACCTCGACGAAAGCGTGTTGAACCTGAAAGACAAACTGGAATTGCAGGAAGAGTGGCTAAAGAAGGTGGGCGCGGCCTATGGCGAGGCCGACGAACGCACGATGCGCATGAAAAAGGCCGTGAACGACACCGAAACGGCGCTCATAAAAGCCGAAAAAGAGCTGAAAAACAACACGGAAGCCTTGAAAGAGTACGGCGATGGGGCTGATAATGCGGGGGACAACAGCAAGGGGCTGGGCGATGCGCTCGACGAGCTGGGCGGCAAATTTGGAATAAGCCTGCCGGACAACATCAAGGGAACCCTCGACGGGATGGTGAAGATAGACGGTCAATCCATGGCGCTGATAGGCACGTTTGCGGCGGTAGCCGCCGCGATAGTGGTGGTAGAAAAAGCGCTTATCGACTTGACGGTGCAGCAGGCAGAATGGGCCAAAGAAATCGAGAGCGGTTCATCTCAGCTTGGCATGTCCACCGAATCATATCAGCAGCTCGATTATGTCATGCAGTCCGTGGGTTACTCGATGGATCAGGCTAAGGGAGACCTTTCCGCCCTTGCCGAGAAAGCACAGGACGCCGCCAGCGGCTCCGGCGAAGCGGCGGAAATGTTCGACCGCCTCGGCGTATCGGTGACAAACACCGACGGCACAATGAAATCACAGGCACAGCTTTTTACAGAGGTATACAGCGCTCTGGCACAGATGTCCGACGTAACCGATAGAAATGCAATAGCCTCAAAACTGCTGGGAACGACCGGCGAAGAAGCCGTTATCCCCATGCTTGAAAAATACGGCAGGGCAATAGAACAGGTAGCCTCGGCAGCGCCCATCGTGAAGGACGAGGACATACAAAAGCTGGCCTCTCTCAGCGATTCGCTCGGAATGTTCGAGGCAAAAATGGAAGCCGCGAAAAGCAAAGTTGCGGCTGCTTTTGCACCGGCCCTCGAACAGGTAATACAGATCGTGGGCGACCTTGCGATGCAATTTGCGGAGTTTGCGGCGGATACGGGGCTGGTTGACCTTTTCGGCACAATCATCGAACTGGCGGGCAACCTGTTACAGGCGTTAGAGCCGGTGCTGGATATACTCAACCTGCTAAAGCCGGTATTCCAGGCGATTGGCGGCGTACTGGCCCTGTTCGCGGACGCGGTGAAGGTGGTCGTAAACGCTGTGGGAGCGCTTACAGACACGCTGGATTATCTTTTCTCCTTCGGGCAGAAGAGATTTGACACCTCGAATATACAGAGCATAGCCAACGTCTTTAACGGCACAGACAGCAGCTTCGGGCGTTGGATGGGCAGCGTGGCGCATAACGCCGCCGGCACCGACAACTGGCGCGGCGGCCTGACTTGGGTGGGCGAAAACGGGCCGGAACTGATAGACTTACCGAAGGGGAGCAGAGTGTTGAACAATCAGGAGAGCCGCGGCGTGGGCGGCGACACCTTTAATATCAGAGTTGATATGTCGCAGATAAGCGATATACAAAAACTCATCGACATGGCGAACAACTACCGACGCAGCGTGCGGATGGGGTACGGAGGATAACATATGGCGACATTGGCAGACTTGCCGCTCGGGGCAATAATACTCATCCCGGTAGGCACCGAAGAAAACAGGCAATGCGAAGTGGCGGATAAAAATAACCTCGTATCCGGAGGCGCAGTGCTGGTATACAAAAATGTATACGAAGAATCGGAGTTTGGAAACTCGACCCTATACCCGAACGGAACACTGGATAACCTTATAAAAAATACGATATTCAACAGTTTCCCGCAAACGCTGCGCGAAAAAATGATAGATGTTACCTTTGCTCTCAAAGGCAGCGGTAGCATAACCCGCAAAATGTTCGCTCTGACCTACACCATGGCGGGCTTCGGCAATAACAACGGAGTTACGGAGGGTAAGACACTCCAGCTATACACGAGCGATGCAAGCAGGCGGAAAACCGTTAACGGCTCGACTACTGCCTGGTGGCTTTCTTCGCAGTACTCCTCTGACTACGCATGGCTCGTCCGCGCGAACGGCTCCGCCAACAACTACTACAACCTCTCGCCCTCGTATGGTGTTGTCCCCGCTTTTGCAATCCCACAATCGACACAATTAGAAAATGACCAAAACCCCGACGGCAGCTACTGCATAAGGGGCTTAAGGCCGAACGACAAAATAACCGTAACGACAGTAAAACCGAAAAACACATACGCCGGAAGCTGGGATACGATAAATTTTGAGTGGACATACGCAAGCCGTGATGGGTTAGCACAGAAAAAATACGAACTGCAATATAAGGACACATCTCACACTGACTGGACTGCGTTGGCCTCCGCAGAATCGGCAAACACTAATGTAAATATACCTCCAAACACTTTTGCCGCAGGCATCGTAAAATGGCGCGTGCGCTGCACGAACGCAAACAATCAAGTTAGCGCATGGAGCGAAGAAGCGTCATTTACGGCCCAGGGCAAACCGCCGACTCCAACGGTATATGCTACCTCAAGCCCGAGGCCGGAAATAACATGGACCGGCGAGGGGCAGCTTGCCTATCAAATAAAGATCGACAATGCAGTATTGCACACCGCTTACAGCACCGACGGGCAGTATAAGGTTAAAGAATATCTGACTGATGGCACGCACATAGCCGCAGTGCGGATACAGAACGAATACGGCCTTTGGAGCGATTGGGGAACGGCTGAATTTACCGTTGCCAACACCCCCGGCGCGCCAATAACACTTTTTGCCGCGGGCGGCGAAAAAGCGACCCTTGCGTGGACGGAAACGGATCACAAAACTTACTATATCTACCGCGATGACATACCAATAGCAAAAACCACGGCACACACATACTCCGACCAAATGGCCATAGGGACGCACAAATATAAAGTGCGCGGCGTTGCTGGAGACAGTTACTCCATGTCCAATGAGGTCACGGTCACACTTTCGGTAGACGCGCCGGAGATAGCGGCGCTGGGTGAAATGCAATGGTTGCGGCTGGAATATTCCACCGCGCAGAATAGCCCGCTGGGCGTGTCGACGTATCAGGATGTAGCGTATCAGTTTTACGCCGGGCGGCGGTATCCCGTGGCTGAGACCTCGCAGCAAATAACCAAAATATACAGTTTTAACGCTGCCTTTAACGATGCGGCGCAGGCAGCGGCTTTTGAGGGGCTGCTGGGCAAGACCGTGATATACAGAGATCAGCACGGCTACCTGTGCACCGGCCCGCTGATGGGCTTCGAATTGAGCGCAGACCAGTTTTTCAGGGCGTTTTCGTGCAGCGTACAGCAGACGGACAACAATGAGAGGATCGAGCATGATTGATACGATGAGCGTAGTAACCAGCCGCTTTGAGGTGATACGCAACGGGGCTGTTACAGAGCACAATCTGACGGCGGTGGGGGATGACTATCCCACCGTCACCATGGCTGCCGACGGCGAAATAAAGACCTCCATGTACGGCGTGTTCGAGCATAACGACAATGTGGATTATCTAAACGATGAAATAAGGCCGTATTACATCAAGGACGGCATAGAGTATCCTCTCGGCATATACATGGTGGGCACGCTGACCACCAAACACACTAAATACGGCAAGGACGAGGACACCATAGAGGCATACGACCGGGCGCTGAGGCTCAAACAGACCAAAACCGAGACCCGATATTATGTTGCGGCGGGGACGCCATACATGACTGCGATACAGGGCCTTATCCGGGGCGCCGGAATACCGCGCATACAGATGGACGATTGCGAGGACACCCTTGCCACAGACCGCGAGGACTGGGAGATAGGCACGGAATACCTGACCATAATCAATGCCCTGCTGTCGGAAATAAACTTTTCGGATATTTGGTTTGATTTTGATGGGGTGGCCCGCCTTGAAAGGTACGAGGCCCCGTCCAGCTCCAACATAGACCGGGAGTATCGGGACGACGAATATAGTATTATCGCCCCGGAATACACAGAGGAAATGGACATATATGAGGCCCCCAACGTTTTCATCGTCAACGTATCTAACCCTGACTATGACAACCCCATGACCGCAACGGGCATAAATGACAGCATGATCTCCGCCTTGTCCACGGTACGCAGGGGGCGGCGCATATTGGCGACGCCGGTTGAACTGGATAATATAGCAAGCCAAGCGGCGCTGCAAAAATACGCGGATAATCTTGCCGTGAAATCCATGTTTGCCACGCAAAAAATCAAATTTTACACGGCCATAAACCCTGCCCACGGCGTGGGGGACGTTATCGCGCTGTATAACGGGGATCTGGTAGGCGTATACGAGGAAACCGACTGGAAAATAGAGATACGCCCTGGCGCTTTCATGGAGCATCAAGCAAAAAAGGTGGTGTTTGTGTGATATATCAGGAGCAGGAAGCGCTTTTTTTGCAAAAGCGCAGGCCGTCAGCGGCGAAATTTGCCACCGTGGTGGCGGTGTCCGGCGGCAAAGCCACGCTCAAATTTGACGGTGAAACCGCTGCTACACAGAAAGGCTACAAATACAACGCCGCGCTCTCGCTGAAAGCGGGCGACCGGGTAAAAGTGAATAAAATATCCGGCACTTATGTCATAGAATACAAACTGTAGGAGGGCGACTATGCTTACAGGCATTATACGCGGGCAGAGGCTTATGCTGCGTACACCGCTTGTGGTGGCGGACAGCATAAACTATCTGACTGCAAAATTTGCGTTTGACGCCGACTGGAAGGGCCGCGTTATCACGGCCTATTTTGTATGCGGAGATAAGACCATAACCGCGGAGCTCGCAAGTGGCGAAATCACTGCAGCGCAGGGAATAAACCTCACTGCGGGACGCTGGGAACTTAAACTATCCGGCATAAAGGCCGACAGCCGCGTGACGGCGGGCCCGGTATGGTTTGACGTACTGCCGTTCGGCGCTGCGGATGGCGAACTGCCGGATATATCCCTGACGCAGTACGAACAACTCCTTGCGAAAATCGGCGACATGGACGAGCTGACCACCGCGGACAAGAATACCCTTGTAGCGGCCATAAACGAGGCGGCGCAGAGCGGCGGCGGTTCCGGTGGCGGGGGTTTGCCGGCGGGCGGAACGCCAGGGCAGGTACTCACTCGAACGGCGAATGGCTCAGCGTGGAAGGACTTACCCACATATGACGGGGAGATCACCGTCACCCCGAAAGTGGAAAGCGCACAAACGCTTAAAACGGCAGGGAAATATCTCGAACAGGACGTGCAAGTGAAGGAAATACCGCAGTACAGCGTCAGCAACGACGCGGGCGGAACAACATTTATCATTGGGAAAGAGGTATAAAAATGGCAACCAACAAAGTGATCTACGGCGAAACCGTACTTATCGACCTTACTGGGGATACCGTATCCGCCGACAAGCTGGCGACCGGCCTTACGGCCCACGACAAGACTGGCACGAAAATCACCGGCACGAACGATTATGACGCAAACACGCAGGACGCTACCGCAGCCGTGGCGGAGGTTCTCTCCGGCAAAACCTATTATGGACAAGGAGAAAAGAAGTCTGGTACCATGCCCAACAAGGGCGCGGTAACGCTGGAAATAACCACCAAAGCGGAAGAAAAAGCCATACCCACCGGCTTCCATGATGGCAGCGGCAAGGCAAAGATATCAGCGACCGAACAGGCGAAGATAATCGCCCAGAATATCCGCGAGGGCATCACCATACTCGGCGTGGAGGGCAGCATGTCCGGCAGCGAGGGCATGACCCCGCAGGCCAAGGAAGCTACCCCCACCAGCTCCCAGCAGGTCATAAGCCCTGACGAAGGATACAACTGCTTATCCCAGGTGACGGTAAAGGCCATACCCTACACCGAGACCGAAAACGCGGCGGGGGGTACTACCGTCACCATCGGGTAGGGAGGGACACATGGCAAATAATAAGGTGATTTACGATGGCACGACCCTTATAGACTTGACGAGCGACACCGTGACCCCGGACACACTCCTGACCGGGGCCACGGCCCACGACGCAAGCGGCGCACAGATAACCGGCACGGCCACGGGTGGCGGCGACCTGTCCGACATCACGACCAACATTAACGGCCTGCTCAAGGGCGCGGGCGGCAAAGTGACACAGGCCGCAGGCGGCGTGGACTACCTGACCCCGCCTGTTATGGCTTCCTCCCTCCCCGCCAGCGGCGCGGCGCTGACGGCAAACACCATATATAACGTATCCTCTCCTGTGGGTACATACGTGTTTACCCCGCCCGCTTCCGGCTGGGCGCACGGCACATTCAGCACTGCGGCCTCGGTTGCGGTGTCGTTTGTGAGCGGGGCGAATTATTTAGGCGAGGCCCCGGCAATAGAGGCAAGCAAGACCTACGAATTTGACGTATACAACGGTGTGTGGGCAGTGCAGGAGGTTGTGAGCGCATGATAGGTATGTTACGACGGCGATTGATGGGCAGTGGGAGTAAAGAGTGGGAAATAACAGTTACAGACAACAGCGCTCATTGGGATTGTCGCCCATCAATCAATGGCGTTAGATGTGGGAGCGGCAAATATATAGTTAAAGACGGCGATACAATTATATTATATATAGCGGCATTCGACTATTCATGGGCTTACGTCAGGGTAAACGGGACGGTGGTACAATCAGTACAAGGCCCCCGCGAGTTAACGGGTCGCGCCAGTTATGAGTATATGGTGAAATCAAATTGTACTATTGTAACACGCCTATACCCCGACACAAAAGTTGACACAGACTTAACTACAACCTAAAAGGAGCACACTATGTGTAAAATAATTCTATCGGGGGGGGGGCAGCCCTCGTAAAATAAAAAGCGCCTATGCGCTATGATACCCTTGCAGTTTGCTTTACGGCGCAGAATGATGATGGCAGGGGGCGGCGGTGCGCCCATATCGGATTTACCGCTGGGTGCGTTGATAAATATAGGCACGGACGGTGGAGCGGGTGCGCCTAACTATGAGATAGCGGACAAGGATAATCTCGTGAGCGGCGGCGTGGTGCTGGTGCGAAAGATCGTACACAGTAAATCAGCCTTCGGTTTCGCTCTCTACTCTAAGAGCACGCTCGACACAAAGATGACCTCCATTTACAACAGCTATCCAGAAACGCTGAAAAGCAAAGTAATGGACGCGACATTTAAACTCTATAATAGTGCCGGAGAAGAAATAGTAACTCGCAAGGTATTTGCTTTGTCCTACACTATGGTGGGCGGTGGTGATCTCGAAGGCATTGTCGAGGGTCACGCATTGCAACTATATAACAGCGATGTCAGCAGGGTTAAGAATACTGTTGATGGCAATGCTACTCATTGGTGGCTTTCGTCACGTCTCAGTAGGGAGGAGTCCTTCTGTATTAGATCAGCTGGCTATATCTCACAGGATTATCCGGGTCAGTCCTTCGGCGTTGTCCCCGCTTTTGTAATACCTTCCGACACACTATACAGTGCCACACCAAATACAGACGGTTCATATAATTTAATCCTATAAAGGAGAAGACAATGCTGAACATGAACTATGCCAAGCTGTCGGGCGGGTATCCCGAATATTTACGCCTGCCGATTGAATTGAAGTCGCCGCTTATAATCAACGGTGTGACGCACCCCGCAGGGGCGCACCTCTCCACCAATGACGATGCGGCAATAAAGGAGCTGGGCTATAAGCCCGTGACCCGTTCCCCCATGCCCTCAAAGGAGGGCTTTTATTATACCGAGAGTTGGACGGAAACCGACACGGCTATAGTGCAGGAGTGGGAGGAACATGAACAGCCCCCGGCTACTGACTATACCGAAGTCCTCGATATTATGACAGGAGAAAAAGCATGATAGTACGCACGGCAGAAGAAGCAAGAGTATGGCGGGCGCAACTTGAAAAAGCACTGCCCGCCGTACCCGATAAGGACGCAAGCGGTTGCGTAGACCTCTATCCAACCTTAAAACAGAGCGGCAGTCTCATAAAAGCCGGAACCCGTATCAACTGGAACGGCTGGCTCAAACAGGCCACCGTAGACCTGTGGGACACCGAGGAAAATGACCCCGACCACGCACCCGACTTGTGGGTGAAGATAAACTATAAGGACGGTGTGCGGGTTATCCCTGACGTAATATCAGCAGCCGAGGCATTTGCACTCGACGAATTAGGCTGGTGGGACGGAGCGATATACAAGAGCCTCATAGCCGCCAACGTCTACACCCCAGACGCATACCCACAGGGATGGGAACTTCAGGAATAAGGAGCCGCACGGCTCTTTTTTCATAATCAAAAAACAAAAACAAAGAAAGGAAAAAAACAAAATGAAGAAACTCACTTGTATCCTCGCGGTTATGCTCATGCTGTGCCTTTGCACCATAGCCTACGCCGCAGACCCCGTAACTCTGGATATAACCGCGCTGGACTACCAGACCGGCAAGGCGGTATCCAAGACCTACGTCAACAACGAGCTGTTTTTGCTCAAAGTGGACATAGGCATACCCCGGTTTTACGACCTGACCGATATGGAGCTTATTGTGGAGCTGGACGGCGTAAAGCTGGACGCAAACGACCTGAAATTGGAGGCCGGAACATATTACCTGAGCGGCATAGTTACCGACCAGCCCGCCGCCCTCCGTATAACCGTCAAGGACAAGGCCTACGAAAACGCCACCACGGCCGAAGAACTTTACAACGCCATGCAGAAAAACAGGACTGTGAGCAAGACTTATTATTTTAACGCCGCACAGCCCGCCGTACAGCCCATACCCAATAATAAGATGGAGATACCCAAGACCGGCGACGTGTCTATCATAGCATACGCCGTCTCCCTCTCCCTGATAGGCTTCGGCCTCTTTGTGGCAGGTAAACGCAAATGACACTGGTACAACAGTTTTTGTCCTACCTCGGTGAGCACATCGGGGACGCATACGTCTGGGGCGCGAGGGGGCAATGCCTTACCAATATGAGCGACCCCGAAAGGTGGATACGGAATAAGGAGACGTCGAGCACCAACGCGGAGCGGGCCATAAGGTATATGAAAAAGGCGACAAAAAGCCCTCTGTACGCCTTTGACTGCTCTGGCCTTATCTGCGGCTTTCTCATGGCCAAGGGGCTTTCCGGGCGCGTAAACTCACGTACCATGTACGCCAAGAGCAAGCGCATACACCGGGATGAGCTTCAGCCCGGCGACCTGGTATTCAGGTATCGCGACAAGAATAAGGACGGCGGCGGAACGTACAAATACATCTACCATGTAGGCGTATATGTCGGCAACGATAAGGTCATAGAGAGCAAGGGCAGAGACGATGGCGTGGTAATGCGCGACATCAACGCTTCCGGCCCCGCCTACTGGAACGAGTACGGGCGCTGGGACATAATCTCCGGTGACGCGAAAGACGATGAGCCGGAACAGGCAGTACCCACCGCGCCCCGGATAATCGAGCTGACCAGCCCTATGATGCGGGGCAATGACATCAAACTGTTGCAAACCGCCCTTAACGCTCTGGGCTATGACGCCGGGGACGCGGACGGCATAGCGGGCAAAAACACCATTGCGGCCATACGGAGGTTTGCGCAGGACTACACCGCCGCCGAACTGCCGGATATATTGCAGGCTACCGTATCCGTGGACGGCAAAATCTATGTAGGCACATTAAAAAAATAAGGAGGAGCACCCATGACCAAAGAATGGATATGGGCAATCGTAACGGGACTGAGCGGCATTTTGCTGGGCTGGCTGGCCCACATAAAGACCGCGAGGAAGGACGCGGTTGACGCGGCTACACACGACACCGCCATTGATACCGCGCTTAAATCGGACGTGGACTACATCAAGCGCGGCGTGGACGATATCAAACTCGATATGCGGGCGCAGGCTACAAAAATCGAGGACATAGACCGCCGCGTGGCGCGAGTGGAAGAAGCGCAGAAGAGCGCCCGCCACCGGCTGGACATGCTTGAAGCACACAACAACTAAAGGAGGAAAAACTATGAAACTCTCGAACAAGGTATACGACATTCTCAAGGCAATCGCCCTTATATGGCTCCCCGCCATAGGAACACTCTACTTCGCCCTCGCGGGTATATGGCAGCTCCCTTACCCTGAGGAGATAGTCGGCACCATCACCGCCGTTGACACGTTCCTGGGCGCGGTACTGGGCATATCCTCGGCAAACTACAACAAACAGTAGCCCCCGGACGGGATTCCCTTTCAATAGCCCCCTTAATCGGGGGGCGTATTTTTATAAAGGAGGTATAGGCTTTTGGAGAAGCGGGCCCCTTTGAAATGGATAAAGCATTGCTTAATTCCCGTTCACGCACGGAATGGGAAGCACTCATACACGAATGGATACATAACGAAAAAGACCGCTGGCTGATAACCCGCCGCCTTTTAGACGGGATACCATACGACGCTTTGACGGGCGAGTACCAGCTTAAGTTTGAAATACCCCTTGAATATGATCAGATACGCAGGCGGTGCAAGGCCGCCGAAAAACAACTGAAAACGCACTGTAAATAGCCGATAAATAGCCGATGGGAGCAATCCTGTCGGCTCTTTTTTTATGCCAAAATTCAGGTAGAAGGGAGCGTGAAACAGTGTATCCATACCAACCTTATTTTAACCAACAAACCCAATATCAGCGAACCGAAGTAGTCAAAGTGAACGGCGAGGGCGGCGCAAAGGCGTATCAAATGCCCCCTAATAGCTCCGTTCTTCTGTTGGACGAAACGGCCCCCATAGTGTGGCTTAAAACAACGGACGGAGCGGGGTTCCCCTCTCTCTCGCCTTACAGCATAACCCCGTATAAACCCGCTCCGCCTGTCGATGTGAACGGCCTTGAACAGAGAATAGCCAGATTGGAGGAAATGATAAATGCTAAACCCGATACTACAAATGCTAAGCGGAGGAAATCCGAGGAAACTCAACCCACAAATGATAGCGCAGGCTAAACAGATGATGTCCGTTCCCGGACAAGTGCAGAAGATAAAGCAGATGATAGGCAACGGCGACCCTAAACAGATGTTTTATGCGGCCTGCAAGCAATACGGGGTAGACCCGGAGGATATTCTTTCTGAATTAAGATAGACCATTACCCGAAGCGCGCGCGGGATTGGAATATAAATCGAAAGGAACTTTAGAACTATGGATAATATGCCCTCTCTCGCGGATATAGCCGCGGTAACTGATGGCAAGACTGACGGCTTCAACGGAGGCTTCTGGATATTCGCCCTTATCATACTTTTCGCTATGATGGGCGGCGGCTTTGGCGGCTGGAACCGCCAGGGCGAATTTGGACAGTATGCCACCGCTGCGTCTCAGCAGGAAATTCTCTTCGGTCAACACTTCGGCCAGATCAATGACCGCTTGACTAACATCGGCAACGGTATATGCGATTCCACCTTCGCACTGAACAACGCTATCACCACCGAAGGCCGGAACCTGTCCAGCCAGCTCGCAAACTGCTGCTGTGAACAGAGGCTTGGCATAGCCAACCTCTCAGCACAGATGAACCAGAACACCTGCGACATAACCACCGCTATCCACGCCGAGGCCGAGGCCACCCGCTCCCTGATACAGGCGAACGAAATGCAGGCTCTCAGGGACAAAGTGTCCAGCCTTGAGATGGATAACCGCATGTACGGAGTAGTCCGCTATCCCAACGGTTACACCTACAACGCGGGGAACTCTCCCTTCTGTGGTAATAATTGCGGCTGCTGCTGCTAATTCCGGCTATGCCGTGATATATCGGGGCGGCGTATGCTGCCCCTTGATTTTCGAAAGGAGCATAAAAAATGGCTTGTAAAAATGTATGCAAACTCTGCCCCAACCTTATAATCTCCCAGGCCGTTACCTTCACGGCGGGAACCGGGCTGATAATCAACCTCCCGGCAGGCAACTATAACGACAATCAGAAATACTGCATCGTGGTAGCTCAGTCTATCCCGGCGGCTACCACTATAACCGCGCCCGTGTTTGTCACCATAGGCGCCGGCACGGAACAGTACCCGCTGATAGATAGCTGCTGCGCCCAGGTCACAGCCTGCGCCATACGCACCCGCACCAAATATGCCACTATCGTGGCGACTACCGCAACTGGCGGCGCTTTTAAGCTGCTCGGTAAACCCGCCTGTGCTCCCTCAAATAACCTGAGCGGTCTGGATGGCGGAACAACCGCAACGGAGTAAGCCTATGTGCCAGTTTAAAGATGTAATATGTCTTATCTCCAAAAAGACCGGCGATATGGACGAGGTAGAGGAAATACTCGCGGACGCTATGGGCATGATTAAAGACCGCATGCCCGACCTGTACCACGAAACCATACACCAGCTCGAGGCCATAGCTTACGCCATAACCCCGGAAGAAGCGCGGGATAAGGTACGCTCCATGCGTCCTTACGGCCAGAAGTGGGATTATGATACCGTCAAAGCATTCCTTGCCGCGAAGGGCATCAACAACGACGTATGCAAGTACTACCTCTGCATGAACATGGCCTACAACGACTACTACAAGACGGCGGAGAGCGTGGGGAAGGGCGAAGATCCCGAATTCTATTTCAGTATAGCAAGGGACTTTATCAACGACGCAGACGCTAAGGATTTTAAAGTTGAAAAATATTTCCTTGCGTAGCTGGCAACTTTCCGGCAACCTTTTATTTCAAACCTTAAAATGAGCATAAACGGAAGACATAGACAAATAGCCGCTTTCTGCGTGTGAGAAACCGCGAGGAACGGAATAAAAAACGGGTAGCCGCCGGATACCAAACATCAAAAACGCTCGTATTGCACGGGCGTTTTTCTTAGGTATTTAGGGCTTTTTTGATTGCTTGTGTTCATTTTGTGTTTTTGCTCTGGCAACTTTCCGGCAACCTTTTTTTGAAAGCGTCTATAACTGCGCCCGCGCTTGCGTCCTCTTTTTCCTTTGAAAGGTGTGAATAAATTTCAAGCGTTACCTTTACGTTGGCATGGCCGAGGAATTTCTGCGCGGAAAGCACGTCAACGCCGGCATTATAGAGTATGGAGGCGTAATTATGTCGGAAGTAGTGCGGGGTAAGAACGGACACCTCTTCGCCCGGCTTTGCCTCTATGCCGGGGGCTATCTTATACAGCCTCGCCATAAGCTCACCCCACAGCCTGTACGCCGATGTCGCGGGCCAGAAGGAGCCGTTGGGGGCGGGGTAAACATACGCCTTGGGCACTCCCCGGAGCGGCAGCAGCATGTCCATAAGCTCGGCGGGCATGGGCACATATCTAATGCTTTCATCCGTCTTTGGCTCGGCTATGCGGTGCGTCCTGGCGTGGGCCTGCTGCTTTATCCAGATTCGCTTTTCCTTGAAATCCACATTTTCCCATTGTAGCCCCAGCGCCTCGCCCATCCTCGCGCCGGTATAGTACAGCAGCGCGATTATAAGCCCGCCCTCCTGCTGCATAAGCTCCTTTGCCGCCGCCGTTTCCTCTTCCGTCAGCGCCCGGCGGCTTGACTTTTCTTTCGTGGGCTTGACCAGCCCCACAGTCACGTCCCGCTGGATTATCCCCTCGGAGTATGCCCGCTTAAAGACGGATTCTAACACATGGTGTACATTTTCGATTATGGTTACGCACGTATCGCCCTTGGAGTTAAGCAGCTCCTGCAAATCCATAGTGGATATTGCGGTGAGCCGCTTATCCCCCAGCACCGGCAGTATGTGCTTATTGAGCGCCGTCTTATATCCGCTCTGCGCCGATTCCTTTATATTCGGCTTTTTGTAGACGTTATACCACTGTATGGCGTATGGCCCGAAAAGCGCGTCCTTCTGCGCGGTGCGCCCGGCGATGAACTCCTGCCTTACCGCCTCCTTCGCGGCCTCCAGCTCCTTCTTTGTGCGCCCGGATACATATTTTACCACGCTGCCGCCGTTCATATCCTTGCCGACGGTTACTTTAGCCCTATACCGCCCGTCGCTTTGCCTTGCCATTTACAAAAACCTCCCATTATGCTAAAATCGGAGGCGGAGAAGCATCCACCTCTGATCCCCCTTGCGCTGCGCCAACAGCCGGGGGGATTTTTTATTTTATCTTGCCGAGCAATACGGACTTCTTCGCCGCAAACTCCTCATCACTCAGGATACCACTATCCCGCAATTCACCCAGCTTGCGGAGCTGTTCGACGGCATCAACGGGCGGCGCGTCCTGCACACCAGAGCCGTGTGCCCTGTCCCGCTGCTTTTCCGAGAGGATCACAGCCCCGTCGCCGTCCGTAAAACTGCCGCTGGCTATACTGCATATATCTATGATAACACCAACACCAAAGCAGCCGGCAGTCAGCAACCAAAGAACAGCCGTGAGCGGCTTGTTGACGTAAAACCGATGTATACCCAAGCCACCCAGGAATATACATAAAAGCAGCGTAGTAAGCCAGTCCTTTTCAGATGCATTCGGTTTGCGAACACCGGTATTTTCCATATTTTCAACTTCCTCCTTTTTCTCTGCCTCGTCGTCTGTAATTTCCGTTTCGGCGATGAGCGGCACGTCCTGCGCCGCCTCGCATTTGATCTGTTTCGCTTCGCACTCATCCTGCTCTGCCTTGAGCTCGTCTCGTTCCGCCTTATTCTTTTTTATACATTCCTCACAGTGCCCAAGGTTGTTGAGCGGCAAGAACAACCCCTTTTTCCCACACTGAGAGCACTGATGTATCATACCCATTGACCACACCCTCCTACTTTAACCTTTCCCATTCTTTTATGCTGATGTATATGAGATAGCCTGCGAATATCACGAAAACCAGCATTATACCCCCTGCTATTGTCGATAAATGCTTAGTTTCGGGGCGTATCAGCCCCATGCTCGGATATCTGCTATCTATGATAAATATTCCGCTTAAAACCACCATCAATAATACGGAAACACCTGACAACAGGGACAATTGAATGTTTTTACGCCGCCCTTCGGCTACCAGATTGTTTATACGCTCCTTGTTAATGGCGATAAGTTCTTCGTATAAATCCTCTTTACTATATCCTTGCGGAACTCCCGCAAAGTCAGAATCTATATCCCGCAGACTTTTGCCAATAGTATTTAATATCCTTATCAGCGTATCCACGCCTGGATTTGATGTTTGTCCGTGAAGCACCTTCTTGACAGTAGCGAGCGACAGCCCGCATTCGTCCGCGATCTCCTGCTGTGTCTTGCCGGATTGCCGCACAAGCTCCTGCAATCGCTCAAAGTCCATTATTTTACCCCCCCTTTAAACAATTTTTACCCTGAAAGGATACTATTTGTGGCTTTAAAAAACCAAAGGAACGAGATATGCTTAATTCAGGCCAGGGCGGCTCCCGCGAAGCTTCTCCGCCGTTCTGGCCGAGGCGGAGGTGAGCGGCTCCCGCTCCCTCTGCCGGTTAAAGGCAAATCCGAGGCACGATTTGTGCAACATCGTTGAGCGCAGTCCCGTTTATGGTACTCTCAATAAAATCACCCCTTTTCTTTTATGTGAAAAATGCTATCATTAAAAACGAAACAAATGTTTGGAGGAAGAAACGATGACTGAAAGAGCACTTAAAACACTGGACGGGCTACAAACAGAAGAAATTGCTAACCTTTACTATTATGCCTTGATTTTAAAAACTCTGCGTACCTTGCAACGTCCTCTTGATCTTCAGCCGATAAGGAATCAAAAAGAGCAATAAATTCTACTTTCAAGCGATCTACCTGTCCTTCGCCGTCACTGATGTCATCGAGCTTGCAATCCAAAGCGCGAGCCAAAGCCTTAACAGTCTCTAAGTTTGGGTTAGTAGTAATCCCAGCGCATATCTTTTTAACCGTACTGAGCGGCACGCCCGAAGCTTCCGCGAGACCTTCAACTGTCAGCCCGCGGGCTTTTCTTAACTCGTTAATATTGTTTAATTGCGCCATAATCGTTTGCTCCTCTCGTATGCAACCCAATTATATATCATATCAAACAACAACGCAATAATAAAAGTTCCATAAAAGGCACAAAAATACGCAAAATGCAGTTGACAAGTTCAAAGCATGGTACTATAATGCAAATAAAGGTTCCAACGATGGTACGAAAGGAGGCGCTGCGGAATGGGATACAAATTCCTGCGAGGAAAAATAGCAGAGCGCGGAATAAAGAAAAACACCATAGCCCTTGAGCTGGGCATCACCACAAAAGCACTGAAAAACAAAATAGATGGAGTAACACCGTTCAAATGGGAAGAAGCGTGCAAGATACATGACAGATTTTTCCCCGATGTAGACAAGGATACACTGTTCACGACGGACGAACAAACCGCATAGGAGGTGAGCGGCATGATGAACCTTGAACAACTGGAAGCAACAGAAAAGAAAGTGGCGGCCATATTAGCGGAATCCGGCGCCACTCTCCCCGAAGTGGAGTGCATCTTAGCACATTGCAAATGTTACCTTACTGCCTCGTATTGCGAGATTCCAGAACATCAGCAATCCGATTAAGAGCCACAGCGATCCTCACTATTGAACAATCATTATATTGAGAATCGTATAGCGGGCATTGCACAACACAAACGTTATGCGAAAACGGACAAAGCATTACCTTCACCTCCTTCCGAGGTGATTATACCACAGAAAGGAAACCGCCATGGACAACTTTGACAAGCTTCTGCGGGACATGATAACCGCCGCCGTGGATGAGCGCATAAACAGTGTTGAGGCGCTGGAGGAGCGCATGGTGAAGATGCACGGCGAGTATGTCACCACCAAGCGGGCATCCGAGATCATCAACGTAGACCCCGGCACTATACGCGCCATGTGCAGGGATGGGCGCCTCATGGCGACCGCCGCCGACGGCCACGCTCCCCTCATACTGGTACGGAGCATGGCCTCCATGGTAGAGGATAAGACAGCGGATCAGCCCAGGGTAAAGGCTGCCCGCCGCCATAAGTACGACGATTGCAAATACAAAGTGCAATAGCTCCCCGTGCGAAAGGGGAGAGCAGAGGGCGGCATCTTGGGCCGGTGTCCGATGGGCAGAGTTTATAATCTCCTTTTTGAATATAAAGACCACCTGATATGTCCGACGAAACGCTGCTTCTGCTCACCGCCCTCTGCTGTCTCCTTTCGCCGGAGGTGATGCGAATGACCTAACAATCCCACAACAGCACGTTAGCAACTCGACCGGGCGAGTATAAACAGGATTCAGGCCCGGTGCGTCCGGGAAGGAGGGCATTTGCCGATGGCCCAAGCTCCCGGAGTATCAGATCACCAAGGAGAAAGACAATGAAAAGCAAACGCACAAAAGCATGCGAAATACCTCTCAAAGTCAAACGGTGGGTATGGGAGAGGGATCATCATTCCTGCGTCCTGTGCGGCAGGCCCGGCAACCCTGACGCGCATTTTATTCCGCGTTCCCATAACGGCAAGGGAGTGGAGGAAAATGTTGTTACCCTGTGCCCTGAATGCCACAGGGATTACGACAATTCAGAGCGCAGGCCGGAGATCAGAAAAGCGCTCAGGGCGTACCTCATGGCCAAATACCCGGATTGGGACGAGGAAAAGCTGAGATACCGTAAGTGGAGGAGTGATTACATATGCAAGTAAGGGAGCTTTTACCCATAATCGCCCTGCTGAAAACACAGCGGGTGCGGCTGTACCATTCGCCGGACGGGGCGCTGATCGGAGACTTCAGGAGGGAGGATATTCTTCCCGCCGTCTGCGACAGAACGGTAGCCGCCCTGCTCGATGCGTCCCTGCTGTGCATGGACGCCAACAACAACTACATAAATTTATACGTTGCAACGGGAAAGGACAATTGATATGTGGGGAGCATTTTTTAGCTGGGGAGTGCCTATGTTTGTGATCGGCATAATGACGGGCTTTGCCTTCGCGCCCCGCAAAAGGAGATAGACATGGAAGCGTGCATAACCGGACAAACCCTGTGCTGGCGTTGCCAGAGGGCGACCAACGCGCCGATCCCAAACCCGTTGAGGGCTGGGAGGCAAGGGAAACAACGCTGAAGGGCAGCGACTATTACCACGGCAAAAACTACACAACAATTATACAGTCCTACGTCATCCGCGCCTGCCCGCTGTTTTTGCCGGACGGGAAAAGTGAACCGCCACGCATATACAGAAAGTGGATCATCGAAGTGGACGGCGAGTGGCTGACAATGCAGGAGACAAGGGAGCGGCTGGGCATCGACAGACACGAAATATACAAACTGATCGAGCGCGGCAAGCTCAACGCCAGGCAAGTGGAGCAAATGAGTTAAAAACATATCAAAGGGAGGACAAACAAAATGGAAACAACTGAAAGGACATTCGGCGCTTGCCGCTACTGCGGGCAGCTGCTCAATATCAAGAGCTATTTGACCCTGCACCCAAACATCGACGACCCGGACGAGGACGCGATAGCTACTCTCATATGCGACTGCAAGGAGGCCAGACGCGGCCGCGACACTCATGAGGCTGCCCTTCGGGGAGAGAGCGACCGCATTGAGGCCCTGCAAAAAGCAGAGGACGTGATCGAGGAGCTTTTTGCAGGTAACCCACACCAGAAGCGCATGGCCGTGGACGAGCAGACGCGGGAGATATTGCAGCAGCTTGCCGAGCGGGTGTACAGCGGATTTGTGGATAAAGCGGTCATCACCACCACGGACGGGGTCAAGGCCACCGTAAAGAGCACCGGCTCCGCCGCTATCGGCATAGCCATAGAGCGCAGCGAGACCAAAAAAGAGAAAAAGGAGATATAACCCATGGAAAGCCGGGAGATATATGACATGCTCCTGCGCAGCATAGGGGAGCACATGGACGCAAAGGGCCGGGCCACTGTCAGCATCAACGGCAGGCCCGCCCTGATAGTAACGATAAACCGGGAGACCGGAGAGGTTACCGCCCGCAATGCGATCACTGACACGACCGCCGCCGATGCGGTAATAGACTACCTCAACACTGTTGCTGGGACGAAATATCAAAAAACGCCGAAAAACCGCGGCTATATCAACGCCCGCATTGCGGAGGGGCACACGCCGGAGGACTGCCGCCGGGTAATAGACAGCCGCTGGGCAATGTGGAGGGGGACAAGCATGCAGGAATATATGCGCCCCTGCACCCTGTTTAACAGCGAAAAATTTGAGGGCTACCTGTCGGCGGCGAAAACCAACGTCAAAAAAATCGCTGGAAGTTATTTTATGAACCACATTCAGCACCAGTACTCCGCCGACGAGCTGGCGAAAATAGGCGTTGATCTAATCGGGGATTTGGGGGAGGACTGAAAAATGCCAAAAAAGAAAAAGGAAGCGCTGCCCACCTACACCGTCCTGATCCGCACGCCCGCCGGGACGCAGACCATTATTAAGACCAACGACTTCGCAAAAGCCAGACGGACATATGCCCAGTACAAGGGTTCATGCCGCCTCTGCATTGACGGGCGGGAGCTGCATATCCTTGAGGCGGACGAGCTGATGAACGACCACAGCGACAAAGTGATGGAGCAGATATTTATCCCGCGCCGCACAAAGAAAACCGAGGACATACACGCATTAAAACCTGCCCGGTAACACGGGCAGGACTTGACCTTTTGCCGGGTGCGGCAATCACCCGGTCCTCCATTATGATAGGGTGGCGGCAGGTGCGGCCAACGGGAAAACGCCCGCACTGCAAACCACCGCCCCCGGCAAAGGGCCAAGACATGATTATTAAAAAAAAGGAGGCCGCCATGCAGCGGGTACGGCGTGATATATATTCCGGCGTGGTGCTGGAGCGGATCGTATATACCGTGGGCGACAGGACGCAAAAACCCTACCGCCCGCGAAAACCGAGGTTTAAGACGGACGAAGAAAGGGCGCGGTTTAACTCTGAGGTAGCCCGCCGGGCACATACCCGGATCATCAACGAAAACTTCACCCCGGCCTCGTTATACAGCACACTCACCCAGGATGACGAGCACGAGGTACACGATTTTAAGGACTTCCGCCGCCTCTGCGTCAATTTCCGCCGCCGGCTGCTCTATGCCTACCCGGAGGCGAAAATCGTTATCTACATGGGGCGCGGCAAAAATACCCACCGCATACACGCCCATATGCTGACGGACGGAGTGCCGGAGGAGGCCATACGCAAACAATGGACGCTGGGCAGCGTCAACCGCTGCGAGCACCTCCGGGCGCACATCCACTATGACGGCATAGACCACGGCCCCGATTATACGGGATTAGCCAATTACCTTTTTAACCACTGGACACCGGAGCAGGGCGGGCACCATTACATGGCGACCCGCAACCTTGCCCCCTGCGGTAGGGAGCAGACAAAACCGATAAAACGCAACTACACGCCGGCCAAACCGCCGCATACACCGAGGGACTATATCCTCGTCGAGAGCGGCGCGACAGAGTTCGGCTTTACCTATTTCAAATATGTCAAAATCCCGCCCAAACGGCGGTGTTAAGCGGCGCAAAGCGCAAGGCTTTTACCGGGGCCTTGTAAATGCGTCGGATTTTAGGACGAAAGGCAGATGAAAGACACCAATGCTTGATTCGGGCTTTTACAACATGGATTGTATGGAGGGGATGAAACAATTCCCTGATAAGTTTTTCG